>Ga0209985_10003501_pt1 | contig 13304 bp, 11 predicted proteins | sample NOAtaG_FD_187305 | JGI IMG/M metagenome (GOLD analysis project Ga0209985, IMG submission 187305) | Freshwater lake microbial communities from Lake Erie, under a cyanobacterial bloom - NOAA_Erie_Diel6S_1000h metaG (SPAdes) (version 2) | ecosystem: Environmental > Aquatic > Freshwater > Lake ...
AGCCCTATCACTAACCCAACGGCCACGGAGAATAGCACCAGGTTGTTGTAGAATACCGCGATGGCGAGAAGGCTGCCCGACAACCAAAAGGCAAAGTCTTGAATGCTGTCGCGTAGAGTGCGCCAGCCATCCTGTGGCACGCTCGTCAGATCCCACGTCTCGATAGCCCCTGAAACAATGACGTTAAGTGTTAGCGCCCAGAACCAACCTCCGCCCAACAACAGCGCCAGTCCGCCAATGAAAACCCCCAGTAATGCGTGGGCGAATTGGTTGGTGATCCAACCGTACCAATCTTCCCCCTGATCGTCAGGGGTAGCCAAACTGGATACAACCAAAGCCCAAACATTAACCATTATTGAAATCACCTCGTGTTAAAAATAATTGATCCATAAGCACATCGGGGATTCCAAGCACCATTTGTAATTGCGCGATGATGGGATAATCACGGCCAACCTGCACCATCGTCACCCAAGTGAAGGTGATCTTGTCGCGCTCAGCCGCTGTCAGAGTTAGGCCGCCAGCGATAGCTTGGGCAACGCCTGCTGCTAAAGGAGCGGGCAGGTTATAAGGCGCAGTTTGCAACTGCGCGGCTGTGGGCGTTCCCCCCGCAACCGCTGCCTCAACAATCTGTTTGAGGGGATAGGGCAATTCCGCCTGTTTTGCCGCAGCCAAAATGCCAGCATAGGTCAAAACACCCATGTTGACCAAGCCTTGCTGAAACTCGCCAGGTGTTAGGATGGGGAAGGAAGGGGGTTGTTGGATAGCCGAAAACAACGCCTCAATCTCACTATTTGTCAAATGAGGGTTGCCAGCAAAATCAATCACGGTGCTAGAGCCATCGTCGTCAACCCGCCATCCTTGGTATCCCAGGCTCTCTAAAACTTTAGTTATTTCAGGTAATGTCAACATATTCATTCCTATGGTGTGTATTCATAAACAATAAGAGTGCATTTGCTTGCACCCCCGTATATACGGCCGCCAGAATTTCCATTGACATATATAGTACCCCCACTTTCACCAACTCTGACCCTATAAGTCCTGGCTGACGTGCTACCAGCAACCTCATCATGAGAAACGGAAGTATTCTGCACATATACAGTATTTGATCCTGACCCCCCCACCGCTAAAGCGTTTGCCGCTGAATCCCGGAAGATTGCCGCACATGGCCTCCCCCCGCTGCTGCCATTAAGCTGGCAGACGCTCAATACGGCGATTCGATTGGTTGAGCTTAACGGAGTAATAGCTTGGGTCATAATCTCAACACCCTCCGTAATTTGCGGTATTGTGTCATCAAAAGGAATTTGAGTGGCGGAGCTTGTGTAGGTTGTGTACTCAACATAAAAATATTGTACTATTTTATTTGATGCTATCTCACTAAAATTAACAGCTCGGACATCACCAGTTGCCCCGCGTCCAACTACTTGCGAGGCTGAAAGTGCTAGGTCGCTTGCAACACCAGAAGATGCGGCAGCTCTAACTTTTACAGTGTTAGCTGCCATGTCTGCTAGCAAGGTGTTACTGACCGCGCTATTGGCGATCTTTGCCGTGGTAACTGCACCATCAGCAATCTTTGCAGTGGTGGCCGCGTTGTCTGCAATTTTAGCAGATGTAACCGCGCCATCCGCGATCTTTGCTGTGGTTACGCTGGTGTCGCTGGGGACGCCGATACCCAACGTTGTCCCCCAACGCACAAAGATGTTACCTGTGCCGGCGGCAGGAGCGCCGCTCACGAAGGTGAGCGTGCTGCCCGACAACGTGTAGTCTGTTGTGGGTCGCTGGCGCACACCAGAGATAAACACTTCCAGGTTTGCGATAGCGCCAGGTGACGTGGACAATGTGAACGCCGTCTGCGCGCCCGTACCATTGAACGTCTGTGTGGAGAACCCGCTTGAACCCGCAACAGTTAGCAGACTGGTCGGATCGTAAGTGGTCAACGCACTGCCCGCAGCGTTGAACCCCAACAGTTGCAACGGCTGCGCTGTGGGCAGGCTGGTTGAGATGCCCGTTGTGGCGGCAGGCAACGCAATGGAGCGGCTGAGGTTTTCGTTGACCTGCTGCGCCAGCATCGTCAACTGATCGAGCGCCCTCTCGTGTGACTCCGCAGGAAACGGGTCGTTGGGAACGTAGTCGGTTAACTGGGTGAAGGGTACGTTACGAAGGATGCTGATCTTCTGCGCAGCCGTAGGAGCCACGGTGCAGGTAACAGTGCCGCCAGCAGGGACACCCGCCCCTGTAACCGTGTAATCCGTCCCCAAAGCCAAGGTGGTGCTGACCCCTGTGGCAATCACAGTGCGCAACACGGTCAGGTGAGTGTTGTCTAGAAAATAGAAAGGTACGGTAAAGGCCGTGGTTACGCCGTTACCAGTATAATCTGCTCTTGATGTCGTTGTGTTGACGGTCACGGCGGCCTCTCAATTGGTGTGATTATCGCATCATTTGGGTTATTGTGGAAGGGTTTTGGTTTGCAGTCGCTTCTCCAATTCAGTGCTGATTTGGAGCGCCTTCTGCATAATCTGTTCAGGAGGAACCGCAAACGCCTTTCCTACCTTACGGCTCTGCTCAAACACTTTTTCAATTGCAATGCGTTGCGCCATATCAGGCATGGTGTCCCACCAAGGGGAATTGACCATCAACTGAATGCCTTCGTACGCGACCTTGCCGGACTTCTCTGCAAAAATATCACGTTGTTCGGGCGTCAATTCTATTTTACCCAGTTTGGGATCGCGCCCCGCAGGCAGTTCAATGTTGTCGGGCGCTTTAGACACACCGACACCCAGGCGCGCAACCTCAGTGCGAACTTTGTCGGTGCTTTCTGTGGAAACCGTGATGGGGCTGATACCTGCCAAACGATCCTTTGCGGGGATTGGCTCGCCAAACGGATCACGTTTGGGTTGTAGATTTTCACGGGCGCCAGGGATGCGGTACTGAACGGCATCCAAAACAGAATAAACCTCACGGCGATAAGGATCGAGCATATCGGCGGTTTGGCCGATGATGCCTGGCACAAGGCTGGCCGTCATGTTTTGCACCAACCGCGACCCGTACCTGTCTGGGTCGGACATTGCGTTGACGATATTTGTCACCCCTTGCAGAAATGTTTGGTTCGTGATCGCGTTAGCAAAAGCAGTTGACAAAATCTTGGGCACTTTATCCCTTTCCTCCTCACCCATATTTTCCCAAGCTGCCGCAGCGTCAGCCGCCATACCGATCAATGTGCCGACAGGTTGAAGACGTTGGTAACTGTACCAAGTGTCTCCCACTTTCAATGAATAAGGCTGCCAACCCCCGGCCAATTGCGCGGCGCGTTTGCGGGGATCTGCGTCGCCTTGTCCTGATATGTTGCCTGATAGCGCCATGGAAAATACCGTTGTGCCGACCGCTGTCCCGATTGCTATTTCGGCAATTGCTTTGTTGGCTTCAGGACCGCCCTTACTGATGGCGTCACGCCATTCTTTGATAATCGGCGCGGCGGGTGTCAGGCGTAGCATCTCTTTGGCCACATTGATCGGCGTCTGCACAAAAGGTATCGCCCACTCCAAATGTAATTTTTTAATAGTCTGCTGAACGGCGCGGCCTTTTTCTCCTAAAGGAGAATTGAATGTGAAGCGTAAACCCGCAGCCTCAATCTGTTCGGCCATTTTGTCCGTGGGATTGGCGGCAATGTCTGACACACGCTCACGGAATTCACGAGTGGCGGGGTTATAACCTTCTTGCGCGGCTTGCCTGGTGGCCAAAGCGTATGCCTCTCCGCGTTCATTAGTGACACGGAAAAAGGCATCGGCGGCGGACAGCACACGAAATGGCGTACGGATAATCTCACCCGCCTTCCCTTCAATAGCTTTGTATCGGTATTCGACTTTACCAGACAGTCCGTCACCTGTTCTCAATACCGCAAACGCGGCTTTAGAACCATCAATCGTGCCTTGGATATTGCCGAGAACGCGGGCTAAGGGTTCTGCCGCCGCCATAGCTTCGGGGCCGCCTCGGACACGGCCAACCGCCACAGCCACTGCGTCAACTAGAGGGCGCGTAGCCATGAACGTTGTGTTACCCATGATGTTGGCCACTTGAGTTACCGGCCCCGACACAAGCCCTGATTTCCACGCCTCAATGACCTTTTCCCATACAGAAGCTTTGGACGCCTTCACAGCAAAAGTGCTGAGTTGAGTAACATCGCCTAGTTCACCGACCATCTGCGCAAGTTTTTGCGGGTCATCCCGATACTTGGTCAACAATTCAGACGCTTCTTTTCCCAGTGCGTTAACGTTTTGTGCCGCTTTGCGGGCGTTAAGCGCGCGAGCAATCGCCGCGCCATTGCCTTGGTCAATAGCGTGCAACATGGCCAGCGTCTCGATAGCCTGCGCTTGGCGCGCCGCCATCTCTGGTGTAACGCCAAGCTCGCCCGCAGCACGAATCTCAGAAGCTACCTGCGCAAGATCGAACGCTGCGCGCTGCGACATTGCTTGCTGCGCCATAGACTCCGCCGCAAGCTGGTTCAAATCACGACCGACCAACTCTTCAGGACGACGGTTACGAAGAATCTCCGCCGCGCCTTCTTGCGTTTTTGCCCACGATTCTGTCCCCCGCTGCGCCTCAATCTGTTGCGAGAACACTTCAGCAATACGCGCCTGCACAGCCTTTACGTCTTCGGGTCCATCGACGTAACGGTAGTTGATGTGGTTAGGCTCTTTGGTCGGCGTGATGCGGCCTAACGGATTTGCCGCAACGTCAGCGATCATGGCTGGGTCATAGGTACCGGTGCCTTTGGGATCACGATAAGCGCCCAACACGTTGTTCAGCATTTCTTCGCGCGCCAAAGGTTGATAGGCACGGGGGAGTTCAGCGGTAGCAGGTTTATTGCGAACCTTACCTGGTTCCAGCGCTATATAGGTATCGACTGGCTCACCTTCATTCATGTTCTTGTATTTAATTGAATCGAAACCCTCGGCTTTCAATTCGGATCGGATCAGGGCGTACCCTTCATCTGTGGCTTTTTGGTTTGCTTTGTCGCGTGTTTGGTCTTTCAACGCAGTCTCTTCGGGCGTAAGCCCGCTTAACTTGTTGCGAAGCCTTTGGTACGATTCTGGTTGAGAATCCAGGTAGTCCTTGCTTGCCTTCTCCATGACTTGCCACACGCGAGATTCAAACGGAGTTTGGTTGTAATCCCCTTCTTTGATACCTTTTACCCCGTCCACCGCTTTCGCTATTTCGGTGGGGAACCATATATTAAGATCCGGCAATTCTATAGATTTTCCAAACTGCGCCTCACCCTCCAAAACTTTTCCTGGTGTGCCTCCTTTATTGGCGAAAAGTTCTGCCGTACTGCGCGACGTAGTGAAGTGCGGGCCAATGTCTTCAGTCTTTGCTAACTGCTCGATTTCGACATTGGCTTTAGTTCCGTGGAATACGTTGATCGGCGCAGGTTTAGCCAAGTCCTCCACGATTGTCGGATCGCTCTTGGCGTCGGCCATCACTTCTAAGGGGGTCTTGCCCGTCTTGGCGTAAATGTTCGCCAACTTAGCAGCGCCAACTGTCGCCGCGCGAAAGCCAACAAGCATAATCGCCGCGTCCATGATCTCTTGCGGTTCAGGCAAACGGCCTTCCAGCAATGCGGGCGCAACAGCCAAGGTTGACCCTTGTGCGGCCAATACGGACGCACCCGTAGCCTTTGCGCCCAAGCCCGCAGTCTTTGCGCCAACTTGTGCTAATTTCCCCGTGCCAGCTGTTAGAAGTCCGACCGTACCCTCCTTAACCGTCTGCCCTAACACCACGGACGCACGGCCAAGAAAGTCGGCGGTGCTGGTTATTTCGCCCTTGCTGTACGCCTGCATGTAACTCTCGCGGATTGCGGCAGGGAGCGCAAACGCACCGAACCCGCCCCCCAACAAACCGCCGACCAACGTACCTGGCCCAGGGGCTACAGCTGTACCGGCCGACCCACCCGCCGCCGCGCCGCCAAACGCTCCTACAACCCCGAAAGGAGTTTCGGAAACCATTTGCGCCGCGCCAGCTGCCAGTCTCTCGTACCAATCGCTGTCAGTCGGGTCGAGTTGCACGTCCGGCAATTTGCCCCGCTGCATCAAGCCTAAGGCAGAGGATTCGTAGCCCGCTTGCGCTGCTTCAATTACCCCGGAAGCAATCTGTTTGCCTTCCGGTTGATCCGCAAAATCTATCTGCAAGCCGTCTGGCTGCGCAGGGGGCGGCGCAGTTTGCTGATCTACGAAATCTATGTTTAAGGATTCAACCATTCCCTATTCCCAACTCGTGCGTAAATTTTTGGGGCCGCCCAAATATGTGCTGTTTTTACCGTTGACAACGTATTGCTTCCCGACCACCAACCCTCCATCGGGTGCGCGGTTTTGCGCGGTTTCGGTGCGTGCTTTTTCATTTGCGAGCTGGTTCAGTAACGTCTTAGGATCGGGGATGAATTGTTGGAGCCGACCTGGACGCAACGCATAATCGGGAGAGTTTGGATCGAGCAGTACGGTCGGGTCTTTGTTTTCCTTGCGCAAAGCGTCGATACGATTTTCGAGGTCACGGTCAAAACGATACGCAATATCCGCTATAACCCCAGGGTTGTTTGAATCCATAGTCTGAAGTATCACGTTCTGCTGTAGTGTGCGGGCGACCTGCCCACGGAGATTGTTCAAATCGCGGCGAAACCCGTTGGTGCTAGTGCTGCGCAGTTCTGTGACTTCCTTGGTCAGGTAGGAAAATTCAGACGTGCTGATCTTCCCATCGCTTAACGCCTGATAAATCGGTTCGTTGTTGTAAATTTTAGCGGGGTCGTTATCGGGCGCATGGATGCGCAGCATCAACTCCCGCATGGCGACGGGGTTCGATTTTGGTTCCGTGCGTGCCTGCTTCTCACGGGAGAACTGACTCATGTAACTTAAAATGTGCTGTTTCTGTGTTGAGTCCAACACATCGTTGCTGACGACTTCGACCTCACTCAACGCGCCGCCATTCTCCTGGTTCGGGTTGACAATCCGTTGAGTGTACAGGTTCATCGCCGACTCTGCTGCAACTTGCTGCTGACGTTTCAGATCAATCCGAGACCGTTCAGACTGTGCGTCATAAGCGCGCGAATACTGCTCAGCGTCTGTGAGAATGGCGAAGAACTTGTCGGCAGGCAGATTGTCGATAAAACCTATACCTGTCTGAGGCTTGACCCAACTTTGTGAATTGCCTGTGAGATCGGTTGGCGTCATAGCAAATTGTTCAGGTGATATACCGGTGCCAAGCCCAACCGCACCGCGTGTGGCGGCAAGGTTGGCCGCGTACTGCTTAGTGTTGGCGCCCCAAGCGGTTCCGCTCTCTCCCCCATAATACATCATGTCAACTTTTGACATGTCGCCGCCGGCCTTTGTGCGGTAATCGGCTATCAGTTTTGCGGCGGCAAATATCGACGCTGTCGGGTTGTTGCGATCTACGCCGAGTTGTGCGGCCATCTCCGTCGTGAATTGCATAATGCCGCCCGCGCCTTGTTTGCTAGTGGCGTTAGGGTCTAGGTTTGACTCGGCGACCGCGCGCATTTTAAGTTCGCGCCAATCGAGGTTGTGAAGTTGCGCAGCGTCCTTGAAAGTCTGGTCGTATGGGCTTGGCTGCGCCACACGTTTAGCAACACTGTCTATGTTGCTTTGGTCATACGGCTTGACGGTATCGGCCTTCAGGTCAGGGGGTAGCCCTGGCTTTGGCGGATTAGCGACGGCGTTCTGAACCTGACTGCGCACTTCACCTGGCAACTTACCAAGAACTGCGTTGGGATACTGGCGCGCAAAACCCTTTGCCGCTGAGTACTCTATCTCCTCACGGATAGAACGGCGGAAGGCTTCACGAGTTGGTTCTGGCACTCTTGCAAATCTACCGTTAGGGTCGTCGATAGCTGCAAGCCCTTGCTTAACCAGACTCTCGGTTTGTGAATAATCCCTAGCCGCTACTGTGCCAAGGCTCTGCGACATATCCATGTATTGGTTTTTGGCAAACTCACCGTTCAAACGCGCCTGTATGCCGACGGCTTCCTGCCCGAACATTGACGTCATATCTGCGGACATTCTGGCAAACGCCTGCTGCCCTTGTCGGGTTTTGACAGACTGCCCCATGCTCTCAAAATCTTGACGCAGTGATTCCATGACGCGGGGCGCTAATGTGTCATCGCCCGGTTCGGTCTGGTTGGATAGATCTGTAAGCTTTTGCTGCCACTCAGCACGCTTCTTGGCCATCTCAACATGGATGTTGGTGACGTCATCCTGCACCTCTTGCTGATAAGCCCGCTCAGCATACTGCTGCCCTGCTTCCCCAAGCTGCTGGACGGCCTGGCCGACGTTGGCGCCAAAGGCGTTTGGAGTGGCTTGCACGTTTAGCTGGCCTGAAGGGGCGATGCTGTCGTTATAAGTTTGGATTACTGCCATCGTTTACCCCATGTCCCAACCAAAACTGCTGCTTGAACCGCTGCTGGAACCCAGGTTTGGAATGGGTGTCCCTTTCATAGATTGATACTTGCCGTAAGAATCGGTCGCCCCGCTAAGCGCGTTTAACACGCCTGCTGTGCGCGCTGACTTTGCGGACATGTTGTCAATGGCCGCTTGGTTCTCAAACCCTGCGCCCTTGAGTTCGTAATTATATTTCAATGTTAGCCTATCGAGCGTCGCCATAGCCGCGCTATCCGCCAACACATCAACGGGTGAACCAGAATCGGTTTGCACGCCCGATGCGCCGTAGTTGGCAACCATCGAGCCTATCTTGCGGGCGGCGTCCCGCTGCTGGGCTTGCACCGCAGCCACACCTTGCTGTCGTGCAATAGCAGCGTTTTGCGTTGCGATAGCGGAATTAAATTCTTCTGATCGCGCCTGGCTTTCGCCTTGCATAACAGACCCAAACGCTTTCACGCCTGCGGCTGCGAGCATCATTGTGGGGGCGCTAAATGACATTACTGGAACCTGACATAAATTGAGTTGTCGCCCCCGTCGATGCGAGCACCACGCAGGCGTTCTACCTCAAGCGTAAAGCCCAGCATCTTCGCCCAACGGTGGCCTTGCTCAAATTCGTAATCGACCTCCATCTCAAGGCGGCGAAAAGCAAGACCGTCCACCAACCGTTTGGCGATGCGCGTCATTCCGACAAAGTGCGGCCCTGCGCTGGCGGATATGAGCGCCCACACCACAGCGCGAGTCGGGTACACCTGTGTCCAGCCAAAGCACGCCAGGGCTTTATCCGCCTCCATACAAGTGAAAGAGTTTTGCGTCTCTAACCCTTTTACAACTTCTTCGCTGATGTAATCGCGGACGTACTCCTGCGACGGCTGAACGTCGAGGGCAACATAATGTTCTGCGCGGAATGGTATTACAATCATCATCCATCCTGCGTATCGAGTTGAGCCACAACGGCCAGTATGTTGGACGGCAGGGGTTGATCCTGTGTCCACGATACTTGCCCTTCAAGTTCGTAACTGCCATCCCACGCCCAACGTTTATCACCTGTGTAGAGCGCGACCGGATTGTCCATGCGGTCTGCACTTGTGCGGAACGGTTCGGGGAAAGCAGTGCCGTTAGTTGATTGTACACTAAGTCCGACAGATTGGAAGAATCTAAAGATTGCACGATGAATGCGTTTGATTTTTCCCTGCGCTGTCCCGTCGCCCGCACCACCTTCAATGCGCAAAGTTTTGCCCGTGCTGTTGTAGCCCAAGCCGATCTGAATTTTGCTGGCGCTACGTTGCAAGGTGATGGCGCCTGCGCCGCTGACCACGCAGTTCGGATGTACGGAACCGTCGGCAAGCACGCTCACCGTCTGCCCCGCCAACCACGTCAGCCCGCTCACTGTTGTTGTCGCGGCTCCTGAATAAGTCGCGCCGCAGTCCACAAAGTAAGCGTCCGCCAGCACGTCGCCGTCCTCCCAGAACTTCTGCATCAATTCGACAGTGCGCACGGTCGCACCGTTGACATAGCGTTGAACCGACAACCATACAGCGTCACGGTCGGTGCTTGGTGAAGGGATGACCGCTACACTCTCAACCACGGGCGGTAAGGTCTGCGCCGCGTCGGAGAATCCACCAAGCTGATGCCTGTGCCAGCCAAGCACCTCCTGGTCTTTGTCGTAGGACACGCCAACCAAGGTTCCGTCATAGCGCGCCAACCACACGTTCGGGTACGGCGCGGGCTGCGCGGCCATCGACTTAATTCCACCTTTGGTCAAGTGTTCAGAGATAAGGGAAATGTCTGGCGCCTGGAAAGTGCCAAGCGCAAATTGGTAGCTCATCTCCCGCAACTTGCGCTTGGTGCGCTGTACGAACAACGTGGACTTGCCCATCTTGATCGGGGGCACGTTAGCGCCCCCATAAGCCGACGTCATCTTTGCGGTGACGTTGGTTGGGGTGACGGCGTTCTGCTGGGTTGACGCTGCGATAACCCACTCGCCGCTGGCAGTACCAGCAAGCAAGCCCCATTCATCTGACACCATCCAGTTCACAACATTGACCTTCGTCGAGTTGAGCGAGAAGCTGATGGCGTTGCTATCAATCACGGTGCCGTCGGTGTTGCTTGGCGCGTAGTTCTCGTAGTCGCTGGTGTTTGATCCGTCGATGCGGTTTGGGTATGCCGCGCTGCCAGCCCATACCAGGCGGTCTTGGTTGAACACGACACAACGTGGGTAGTTGGCCGTGCTGCTCGAACCTTCGACCCCATACCACACGCCCATGCGCCACAGGCTCGTAGCGGTTGCGCCACCAAGCGTGCTGTTCACGGTAACAGTCACGACCGTGGTTGATGTGAAACCTGTGATGGTGCAGTAGCCCCAGGTTGACCCGACTTTGAGCCTGACCAGGCGACCTATGTCGTTACTGGAAAACCCCGCGCCTCCGTTGATACCTGTTGTGCTGCTAGCGGTCAGAGTTACGCCAGAGCCTGTCGTGGCACTTGCAGTCAGGGTAGTGGCGGTCGAGTTGAGAATAAGGTAAGGACCGTCGAGGAACGAGATTGTAGCCAACGACCAGGACAAAGCCCCAGCGCGTTGGAGCTTGCGGGGCTTGTAGTTAGGGTGGGAAATGTAAAGGACGTCTGCCGATTGTGTAAAGGCTAAGTCCCAAAGATCGGCGGTCGTGTATGGAGTAACCACCTCGTATGGGCTGCCACCACTTAACAACTGGCCTTCGTTGGTGTAAAACCTAACGTAGCCGTTTCCAAATTCCAGCACATACGCCTGAGTGATTGAGAACTCAAACGACACCAACCGCACTGCTTGGTTGGTTTTGGTGTTGGCCACATACTTTGTGCCGGGGCGTCGGGTCAAACCTCCCTGCGCCGTCGGTACATAGTTCAGGCACGTCTCAAGTCCGTTCTTGTATTTGGCTATATCAGAGCGGCCAAAGGTCAAGGGAGACCACTCGCCGCCGTTGAAGTTGTTTTGGATCCAGGAGGTGCGAGGCATTACAACCTCGCAATCAACCAAGAGTCATCTGGGCCGTCTTCTGGCCCCGACTCAAAGGCATTCATCCGACGAGCAATGCGTACGTCGTCCTGGTATTGCTTGACGAGCATTTCCTTCTTGGTATTTGATTGGGTAAGTCTTTCGCAAATGTCGATGGCCAACGCTCCTGTCACCACGTTGTAGAACGTTCCGTCCCATTGCGTCGGGTCGGTGATGTCCGCGATGTAACGCAGGTACAGAGGGTTGTCGTAATTGGTGAGGATTTTCCTGCCCTCTACGACCCAATCCGATCCGTAATAATCCGAGCGCAAGACACGCAGGCAATCTGTCGGTAATGTGAACTGGTAGGTGTAATCGAAAGCGGGAGCTGTCGCATCAGGTGCAAGAACCGCCCTTGTAATAGCAAAGTTCCACGGGTGCCGACGCATCTCGTCGCGTCGGTTGCTGTCATAGGCAACGGAACACGCCCTGGCTTCAGGGCTGTTGTCGGAGAGACTCATAATCGTAGCGGCGCCAACGCGCTGTAGCGCACTGTTGCAGCAATCGATAATGGTTTGTGGCATTAACCTGCCCCGACAAGTGTCACGTTTATGCCTGACGGTGTGCCGCCAGTAAGCGCGGCACGGACGTCACATGCAGGAAGCAAGACACCCGTCTGCGCACGCGGAATGGTGGTGTACCTAATGGTCGCCCCTGTGTACACATCTATGTCGCTCCAGCCCCCCGATGGGGTTTGGATTTGCAGACTGACCGTAGCGCCGCCCAACGTGCCCTCAAAAAACACGGTGTATTCCCCGCCTCTTACTTTGACAGAGGCTCCGGTAGCGCTTCCGTTCGACAAGAGTGTGTACGACGTATCATCGGCACGGCGAAGTGGCATGGTAAACTCCTACTACCAAGGTTTACCCTGGCGCATGATGAAGTTCTCCAAGTTGCGCAGGGCGTTGATAAGGTCTTGAACGCTGGGTACGTTAGCGTTGGTATTGATAACAATTTCAACATCGCGGCTCGTGGTGGTCGCACCCTGCGCAGGCGGGGTGTACTCGTTCTGACCAATGTTGACACCGAAAAAATAAGGCATGTCTGACTCCTTAGGATTGATGAAAGGGGGCAGTGGTTATTTCCAAAATGGAAATGACCCCTGCCCCCTAAAAACATCAGCTTGGTATGCTGTAGTACAGGTCGATGACCAGGGTGCCGGAAGCCGGAAGGTTGGCGGTACCGATGGTTGCAAACACCTGTTCGTCAGCAGACAAGCCCGCGTCGCTCTGTGCTACCTGAGTCGCCACACCAAAGGGAGTCGGTGTGTCAACTGCGGTAAAGACCGCAGCGGCGCGGTACTTACCGGTTGTACCTGCGATACCGATGGCCAGGGTCGAAGAACCCAGGGACACACTGGAAACGAGATGACCGAAGGCGAACACTGCGCCTGCGGGAAGGTTTCCGATTACCAAGGTGTCACTGGTTGTCTGAGTGGCTAGTGTGAAGCTGGCGCGCAGACGTTTCATACGACCGTTGTAAACGGTGGCACGAGGCTTGTAGCCGGTGGGAGCAGCAGTCTGGTTAGCGCTGCCGCCCAATTCAGTTGATAGATAAGCTGGCATGTTGCAGCACTCCTTACTTGCAGTTGATGATTACGCAACGACGCTCTTCAGTCCGTGCGCCGCCGAAAGTGCCGGTCACATAGACTTGAGTCGAGTTACGTTTGTCGGGGCGGGGAAAGACATTCGCCTTGACGTCATTCCACAGGCCAAGAACCAAGCCTGATTTGGCATAGACAGGAACCATCCAGCGAGAACCCGCGACGTAGCTGCCGTCGGAGTCTGCGGAAGTGATGGCCGAGTTTGCCGCCAGGGAACTGTTGAAACCCGATGCCCCAG
>Ga0209985_10003502_pt1 | contig 13301 bp, 12 predicted proteins | sample NOAtaG_FD_187305 | JGI IMG/M metagenome (GOLD analysis project Ga0209985, IMG submission 187305) | Freshwater lake microbial communities from Lake Erie, under a cyanobacterial bloom - NOAA_Erie_Diel6S_1000h metaG (SPAdes) (version 2) | ecosystem: Environmental > Aquatic > Freshwater > Lake ...
GACCTCGTCAGCGGGGCCCTGACCCTGCTCGAGTTGATCTCGCTGTGCTTCGTCCCTGCCGTCCTCGCCCGCCGCAAGGAGCCGGCGGCGACCTTCGCGTGGATCGTCACCCTCGTGACCCTGCCGGCCCTCGGGGTGGTCCTGTTCTGGTACCTGGGCCGAGACCGCGTGCGCCGTCCGCTTCGGACGCGCGAGCAGGTCAACCGCGCCCTGCGACAGCGCACCCTCGACCGCCTGCGGCCGGTGGACGGAGTGGTGCAAGAGACCCGCGAGCGTACGCTCGAGGGGGGCTTCTTCGCCGACGCCCCCGAGGCGCTCCGGGGCGTGATGCGCCTCGCGATGCGGACCGGACGCGCCGAGCCGATCGCCGGCAACGACGTCGAGGTCCTCGTCGGGGCGCCCGCGACCTGGCACGCGATCGCTGCGGCGATCGACGCCGCACGGCACACCGTGCACCTCGAATACTACGCGTTTCGGCTCGGCCCTTCGGCGAGCCCGGTCTTCGACGCGCTCGTCCGCGCCGCGGGCCGCGGGGTGTCGGTGCGGCTGCTCTACGACGCCTTCGGATCGGCGGGCCTGCGCCGCCGGCTGCGTCCCCTTCACGACGCAGGGGGGCGCAGCGCGCCCTTCTTTCCGCTCGATCCCATCCGCCGCGGAGCGACCATCAACCTCCGCAACCACCGCAAGCTCGTCACGGTCGACGGCTGCGTCGGCTTCGCCGGCGGCATCAACGTCGGCGACGAGTTCTCCGCGTGGCGCGACGTTCACCTCCGGATCGCTGGCCCCGCGGTGCGACAGCTCGAGGCGATCTTCGTCGAGGACTGGTTCTTCGCGACCCGCGAGGACCTGCTCGAGACCACCCTCGCCGAGGTCCCTGCCGCGGGCCCGAGCTCGATCCAGATCGTTCAGTCCGGCCCCGACGAGACGCTCGAGGCGATCCAGCGCCTGTACTTCGCGGCGATCGCCGCGGCCCGCCAGCGGGTGTGGATCACCACGCCCTATTTCGTGCCCGATCGCGCCGTCCTCGTGGCGCTCGAGACCGCGGCGCTGCGGGGCGTGGATGTGAAGCTGCTGGTGCCCGAGCGATCGAACTGGTGGCTCGCCACCGATGCGGGCCGCTCGTTCTACGACGGCCTGCTCGGCGCGGGGGTCGAGATCCACGAGTACCTGCCAGGGATGCTCCACACGAAGGCGATGGTGGTCGATGGACACTTCGGCACCGTGGGCAGCGCGAACCTCGACGTGCGCAGCTTCCGGTTGAACTTCGAGTTGCTCGTCGTGCTCTACGATCCGCGTCTCGTCGCCGAGCTCGAGGCGCTCTTTCGCGCCGACCAGCGAGAGGCCCGCCCGCTCTCCCTCGCCGCCTGGCGTGCACGCCCCTTCCATCACCGCGTGCGCGAGGGCCTCGGGCGCCTCTTCTCGCCCTTGCTATAGGCGGCTGCGGTGCTCCTGGTCGTCGACAACTACGACTCGTTCACGTTCAACGTCGTGCAGGTCCTCGCGCAGCTCGGGGTCAGGACCCACGTGCGGCAGAACGACACCATCGACCTCGCGGGGATCGAGCGGCTCGCCCCGGAGGGGATCCTGCTCTCGCCGGGCCCCGGCACGCCCGACCAGGCCGGGATCACCCTCGACGTCATCCGACGCTTCGCCGGGGAGCTGCCCATCTTTGGCATCTGCCTCGGGCACCAGGCGATCGCGCGTGCCTACGGCGGCGCAGTGGTGCGGGCCGGGCGGCTCATGCACGGCAGGACCTCGCCGATCGTGCACGAAGGTCGCGGCGTCTTCGCCGGGCTTCCGTCGCCCTTCCACGCCGCCCGCTACCACTCCCTCGTCGTCGACCGGACCCGCCTGCCGACGTGCCTCGAGGCCACCGCCTGGACCGCCGAGGGCGAGCTCATGGGCCTGCGCCACCGCGCCCTCGAACTCGAAGGGGTTCAGTTCCACCCCGAGTCGTTTCTCTCCGAGCACGGCCCCGCCCTGCTCGCGGGCTTCGTCGCGCGGCTCGCCGACGGCGGCCGACGCTGAGGGCCCTCGCGGCAGGGGGCAGCCCTGTCACGGATGCGGCCCCGGGCACCTGTCGCCGTGACACTTTGTCCGCGGCCCTGGTCGGCAACGAGCGCGCACGAGCGCGTTCCGGAGGATCGTGCGACGGTACACCCGTTGCTGACCGCCCGCTGGACCTCATGACCCGTCACGCCCTCCTTCCCTCGACCTGTCTCGCCCTCGCGATGCTCCTCCGGCCCTCGCTCTCCGAGGCGCAGATGACCGCGACCTACCTCGCGTACGGCGCGCGCGGCGCTCCGGGGACGAGCTCGAACACCTACTTCGTGAACTGGCCGGTCAGCCTCTCCGAGTGCGCGGCGAACGCGCCGGTCGAGGTCCAGCTCCAGAACGCGCCGCTCGCGGTGGGCACGTCGCTCACCTTTGCGCTGTGGCGCTCCTCCGGGGGAGGGACGAGCCCGACCCAGTGCCAGATGGGCGCCAACCGCAGCGGCGCGAACCCGCCGTGCACGCGGGTCGAGACGTTCGCGCAGCCCATGCTGACCGCGGTGAACCAGCTGGTCAGCATCCCGCCGCAGGTGTTCTTCGACGCCGATTGCTCCCGCTCCGGCGACCTCGTGTTCTTCCTGATGGCGATGAGCAGCCCCACCGACATCGCGAGCGACGTCCCCGCCTCGAACTTCGTGACCTTGCGGATCGCGCTGGATCGGGAGGCGCCCGGAGCGCCGACGGTGTCCGATGGGGCGGGCGACGCCTCGACGACGGTCTCGTGGACGAACCCGAGCGACACCGGAACGCTCTACGGTGCGCGGCTCTACGTCGACACGGGCGGCACCTGCGGCTCGGGCGATGGCGGCGCGGCGGACTCGACGCTCCGCCCGGGAGGCCCCCCGCCGAGCACCGCCACCGTCACGGTGACCGGCGGCTCGCCGACGAGCGCGAGCGTGAACCTGAGCACGCTGGGCCTCGACTATGGAGAGAGCGTCCCGGTGGCCGTCACGCTCGTCGACCTCGCCCGCAACGAGAGCGTGCTCTCCAACGTGGCGTGCCTGACCCGGGTGCAGGTCGAAGGCTTCTGGAGCGCATACTGCCGCGAGAACGGGCTCAGCGGCGAGGAATGCCGGGCCCGCTACGGCGGCTGCTCGGCCTCTCCTCGCGCGCGCTCACGCGGTCTGCTCGCTGCGCTCGTGTTCGTCGCGCTCGGCGTGCTCGGTCGTCGTGCCCTTCGGACCCGGGGAGGCGCGTGATGCTCCGGTCCACACCCACCGCGGCCCTGCTCGCGCTCTCGTGGCTCCTCGCTCCCGCGGCGCGCGCGCAGGAGCCCACGCCGGTCGGCTCCGAGTGGAGCGGCGTGCGTGAGTACCGCCCGAGCGAAGAGCGGTTCACCGCCGAGCTCGGCCTCGGCGCCTACCGTCCCTCGCTCGGCCCCGCGTTCGACGACGCGTTCGGCGGTGACCTCGGACCCCTGCTGCACCTCGAGCTCGACGTGCACCTGTTCCGGATCCCCTACCTCGGCGCGGTGGCACTCGGCGGAGCGTTCGGGTGGGTCGAGTGGACGGGGGCGGCGACCGTCGTCAGCGGCGGCGCGACGAACGTGGGCAGCACCGGCATGAGCCTGCTGCCGATGGCCCTGCTCGCGGTGCTTCGCATCGATGCCCTCGCCCGCGAGCTCGACATCCCCTTCGTGCTGAGTGGAAAGATCGGCGCCGACCTCGGCTACTTCCAGACCGGCACGGCGGGAACGCTCGACGCCGAAGGCTGGAGCGTCGGGCTGCGCTGGGCGGCCCAGATCGGACTCGAGCTCGACTTCCTCGAGCGCCGAGCGGCCAACCGGCTCGACCAGGAGTGGGGCATCAACCACTCCCTCATCTACGTCGAGTTGCTCGGCAGCACGATGGGCCGCATGGGCGGCAACATGCTGCCGCTCGGCGCCGACCTCGCCTGGCACGCGGGCCTGCAACTCACCTTCTGAACCGCTCAGGGCGACCGGGCCCGCCGGTCGAGGCCCGGACACGCCGCGCGCCGCTCCTCAGTGGAGCAACTCCGCGCGGATCGTCGTGGAGAGGGCCTTCATCTGGGCGATGAGGCTCTCCGAGGCCTCACGTCCGCCCTCGATGTCCATGAGCAGGTAGCCGATGCTGGGGTCGGTCGCGAGCACCTGGCCGACGACGTTCGCCTCCGCTTCCGAGACGATCCGGTTCACGTCGCGGAGCACGCCGGGCACGTTCTGGTGGATGTGGGCGATGCGGTGCGTGCCGGCGCGCGCGGGCAGTTCGGCGTGGGGGAAGTTCACCGACCCGATCGTCAGCCCGGTCGCGAGGAACTTGCCGAGCGCGGTCGAGACCTCCTGCCCGATGGCCACCTGCGCCTCGGCGGTCGAGCCACCGATGTGCGGCGTGAGGAGCACGTTCGGAAGGCGCTGCAACTCGGTCGCGAAGACGCCATCGTTGCCCTCGGGCTCTTCGGGGAAGACGTCGATCGCCGCGCCCCCGAGGTGTCCGCTGCGGAGCGCCTCCGCGAGCGCGGGCACGACGACCACCGTGCCGCGGCTCGCGTTGATCAGGTAGCTCCCGCGCTTCATCGCCCGGAGCTGCGCCTCGCCGATCATGTCCTTCGTCGCCGGGGTCTCGGGCACGTGCAGGGTCACGAAGTCCGCCTCGCGCAGCACCGCCTCGAGGCTGCTCGCGGCCCGGTTGTTTCCCATCGGCAGCCGGGCGACGACGTCGTGGAAGATCACGTTCATGCCCAGCGCCTCGGCGATGACGCCGAGCTGCCGGCCGATGTGCCCGTACCCGACGATGCCCAGCGTCTTGCCGCGGATCTCGAAGCTCCCGGCAGCGCTCTTGGTCCACGTCCCCGCGTGCATCTCCTGGGATCGGTCGCCGAGTCGTCGCGCGAGCACGACGATCTCCGCGAGGACCAACTCCGCCACCGAGCGGGTGTTGGAGAAGGGCGCGTTGAAGACCGCGACCCCGCTGCGACCCGCGTCGTCGAGCGCGATCTGGTTCGTCCCGATGCAGAACGCGCCGATCGCGCGGAGGGGACCCCTCAGCCCATCGAGCACGGCCTTGGTGACACGGGTCTTGCTCCGGATGCCCAGCGCCACGCAGCCGCGCCCGGCCTCGATCAGCTCGCCCTCGCTCAGCGCCTTGGCGCGGAGGTCGACCTCGTAGCCGGCCTGCTCGAGGGCCGTCTTCGCGCCGGGGTGGATGTTCTCGAGCAGCAGGATGCGGCCCTTCGACGTCACGGTTCTTCTCCTGGCTCCGGCTGCGGCCGGGCGGGTTGTCTGCGAGCCACGACGCGACGTGTCAAGGCCACCGACCCGGCACTTCGTGCTAGGCCTCCAGGCATGATTCGTCGCGCGATCTTCCTCATGCTCGCCCTCGCAGGCTGGAGCCTCGGCCTCGTCGCCTGCGGCGGCGAAGAGACGGCTCCGCCCACCGAGCCGGCCGCCACGACCGAGCCGGCTGCCGAGGCGCCGCCCCCGCCCCCGCCCCCGACCGAGGCACGGCCTCGCTGGGACGAGTCGAACTTCACGCTCGACGCGGTCGCGGCCGGCCCCTACGCCGCAAACGTGGCGGGCACCTTCGAGTTGCGCCTCGATGCGCGCGCCGGGTTCCACGTGAACCGCGAATACCCGTGGATGGTCTCGGTCACGGTGCCAGAGGGCGTCTCGACGCCGAGCGCCACGATCGAGTCCGCCGGCATGACCCTCGCCGAGGCGAGCGCACGGATCCCGGTCTCGTTCACGCCCGGTGCCCCGGGCACGCACCGCATCACGTGCGCCGTCGACTTCGGCATCTGCACCGAGGAGAACTGCCAGTTCGAGACGCGGAACGTGGCGGTCGACGTGGTCGTCGCCGAGGGCAATCCCGCGCCCGCGTCCCCCGAGGCCGCCCCGCCCGCGCCGACCGAGGGCTGAGCGCCCCACGGCCCTCCGAAGCGCGGTACAACCTCGGGGTGAGCGACCCCCCCACCGAGCGAAGGTCGGCGCCAAGCGCACGCGAGGAGATCGCGGCAATCGCCGACGAAGTGAAGCGCCGCTGGAGCGAGGGCCGCCGGGTGCTCTCCTTCGACGAGTTCCTGCAGCTGTTCGAAGAAGAGCCGCGCCGGCACACCCGCGACGCGTCCCGCTACCTCGCGGATTGCATCGACCACTACGGGCAGCGCCCGGCCGATCATGGCGGTCCGCTGCCGCGCTACCGGCTCTTCGATCTCCCGTTCGACGCCGAGGATCCTTCCGCGCGCAGCGAGCGGCTCATCGGACACGAGGAGATCCAGCACGCGTTTCGGAGCGGCCTCGCGAACTTCGAGCGGGAAGGGCGGGTGAACCGCCTGATCATGCTGCACGGGCCGAACGGCAGCGCGAAGTCGACCTTCGTGCATTGCCTCATGCGCGGCCTCGAGCACTACGCGACCCTGCCGGAGGGAGCCAGCTACTTCTTCTCGTGGATCTTCCCGCGCGGTAAGGACGGCCGGACCCTGGGCTTCGGCTCGTCGGACGAGGCGCTCGCGCGGAGCGAGACGTTCGCGCACCTGCCGGATGGACAGATCGATCTGCGCATCGCGAGCGAACTGCGCGAGAGCCCGCTCCTGCTCTTGCCTGCCGCGGAGCGCAAGCGCCTCGTCCGAAGCGCCTACGCGCGGGCGGGGGTGAAGACTCCGCCGCCGGCGCTCATCGAGCGCGGTCAGCTCGGGGCCAAGAACCGGCTGATCTTCGACGCGCTGCTCACGGCGTACCGGGGGGATCTGCGTCGGGTGCTCGCCCACGTGCGGATCGAGCGCTTCTTCGTCTCGATGCGCTATCGGCAGGGCGCGGTGACGATCGGTCCGCAGGTCGCGGTCGACGCCTCCGAGCGACAGATCACCGTGGACCGCTCGCTCGCGGCGCTGCCAGCTTCCCTCTCCTCGGTGGCGCTCTTCGAGGCGAGCGGCGAGCTCGTCGAGGCGAGCGGAGGCCTCCTCGAGTACTCCGACATGCTCAAGCGTCCTCTCGACGCATGGAAGTACTTGCTCCTCGCGATCGAGGAAGGCGAGGTGGCGCTGAGCACCTCGATCCTGCCCCTGAACACCGTGCTCGTGGCGACCTCGAACGACGTGCACCTCGAGGCGTTTCGGGGGCACCACGAGTACAAGAGCTTCCGCGGTCGCCTGACCTTCGTGCGCGTGCCGTACCTCGTCGATCACCGCTCCGAACAGGCGATCTACGACGCCCAGATCGTTCCCCAGATCCTCGCCGACGACGGAAGTGGAGGGGGGCACGTCACGCCGCACGCGACGTTCGTCGCGGCGCTCTGGGCCGTGCTCACCCGGCTCGAGCGGCCCGCTGCCGAGCGCTACGCCTCGCGGCGCCTCGGCAGCGTCGCTGCGCAGCTCACGCCCATGGAGAAGGCGGACTTCTACGCGGGGCTCGTCGTGCCGCACCGGCTCGCGACCGACGAGGCAGCCGAGCTCCGCGCCGGAGCGTCGGAGGTCCGCTCCGAGCACGACGAGGACCTCCGCTACGAAGGGCAGAGCGGCGCATCGCCCCGCGAGATCCGGGTGCTGCTTCTCGACGCGGCCCAGGACCGCCGCTTCGAGGGGCTCTCGCCGCTCGCCGTGCTCGATCGCATCGAGGCGCTCGTCACCGACGGCGACCACGACTTCCTCAAACGACCTCCGGAGGGCGGCTACCACGATCACCGGGCTCTCTTCGAGGCGACGCGGCAGCGCTGGCTCGACCTCGTCGACGACAGCTTCCGGCGCTGCTCGGGCCTCGTCGAGGAATCGCAATACGTCGACCTCTTCGACCGTTACGTGACCCACGTGTCGTATTGGCTGAAGAAGGAGCGCGTCCCGAACCCGGTGACGGGCCGGGAGGAGCCCGCGGACACCCCGCTCATGGAGAGCGTCGAGGCCATGCTCGGCGTCAGCGGCGGAGCCAGCAAGGCCGAGGAATTTCGCCGCGACCTGATCAACGTCGTGGCCGGACACGCGATCGACCACCCGGGTGCGAGGCCCTCGCTTCCCGGGCTCTTTCCGCGCTACCTCCAGCAGCTGCGCGAGGCCACCTACGGCAAGCGCAAGAAGCAGCTCGCCGAGCTCGCGGAGGACCTCGTCCGGGTCGCGAGCGCGGAGGAGGCGGGAGCCGGCGGACTCGATGGAGGCCGTCAGGCCCGGGCCAGGGAAGCACTCGCCGCGCTCGTCCGCGAAGGCTACACGGTCCGCTCGGCGCGGGACGTGATCGCCGAACTCCACCGTCGCCGCTACCTCTGAGGCACCGTGCGCATCCCCCTCGACGCTCTTCGCTTCGCGCGCGTGGCCGCGCGGCCGCAGGGCATGTTCGCCGTCTTCGAAGCGGGCAACGCCCCGCGGCCCTCGCAGTCCTGGGACGTGGCGAGCGGCGCGCGCGTGCTCGCGCACGCCGAGCTCTTCGAGGGCCGCGATCAGTGGGGCGTGAAGCTCTACGACACCGCGCCCGAGTTCGACGAGTCGGAGCTCCTGAAGATCACCAGCCACCTCCTCGTGTGGCACGCCGGGTGCCGCGCCGACACGGTGGATGTGGTGCTCGCGCGCACCCGCGCGAGCCACGTGCTCGTGCGGGTGGGCGGCGACTACGTGTGAAGCGCAGCTGGCCGCACGCTTGACCGCCCCTGCCCCTGCCGTAGCTTGCGGCCTCCATGGCCTCGGAGAAGACGGATCAGCTCAGCGCGCACCTCGACCGGGCCTGGGACCTCGTGTCGCGCGGCGACCTCGCCGGCGCGCTGCGCTCGGCGGAAAAGTCGCTCGAGCTCGATGGCGACTCGCCCGAGGTGCACAACCTGCTCGGCTTCGTCGCCGCGCAGGAAGGCCGCGGCGAAGAGGCGCTCGAGCACTACGAGCGCGCGATCGAGCTCGAAGAGAGCTTCGTCGAGGCGATGCTCAACGCTGCGGAGTGCTGCATCCATCCCCTCGGGGAGTGGGACGCCGCCATCGAGCACATCGAGCGAGCGCTCGAGTGGATCGACGACGACGAAGAGCTCGCCGACGCGCTCCTTCTCTCGGTGGAGGCGCACTTCGGCAAGAAGGACCTCGACGGCGCGCGGGCTGTCCTGGCCCGCGTCCCCGCCGGTCCCTTCGAGAATCCGGGGCTGCTCTTCGCGCTCGGCCGGGCCCACTTCGACCTCGGTGCGCCGGACCGCGCGGAGGCCGCGCTCGAAGCTGCGCTCGAGGCCGACCCGGCGCACTCCGACGCGGCCTACTACCTCGGGCTCGTGCGCGAGCAGAAGGGCGATCGCCGTGGGGCCTCGCTGGCCTTTCTGCAGAGCCGTGACGCGGAGCTCCGCCGCGCGCCGGTGCTCGAGCGCGTGCCCCACGCGGAGTTCGAGAAGCGGGTGAAGAGCGCGCTCGGCAAGCTTCCCGAGCGGGCGCAGGCGATCCTCGCCGGCGCCCTGGTGATCGTCGCCGACGTCCCGGGCGCCGAGGTCGTCGCCGAGGGGATCGACCCGCGCCTGCCCGTGCTGATCGACGACGTCGTCCGCGAGCCCGAGCTGCGCGCCGGCCGCGTCTTCGTGTACCAGCGCAACGTCGAGCGCACGCTCGATGGGCCCAGCTTGATTGCCGTCGAGGACGCGGTCCTGCGCTTTCTCGGCGAGGAGATCGAGTTCGTCGAGAAAGCCCCTCCGGCGGCCTGAGCGCGGCTCAGAGCGCGGCGCGGATGGCGGCGGCGAGCGCAGCGCCATCGGCGAGCTGGCCCGGCTTCCATCCGATCTCGAGGCCCGTCTCTCCGAGGCGGGGAATGATGTGGAAGTGCACGTGGAAGACGGCCTGGTGGGCCTCGGCCCCGTTGTTCTGCAGCACGTTGTAGGCACTCGCGCCGGTGGCCTGCATGACCGCCCGCGCGATCCGCGGCAGCACCCGGCCGATCGCGGCCGCCTGCTCGTCGGAGAGCTCGTGGAGGAATGCCTTGCGCTCCTTGGGTATGACCAGGGTATGACCGCGGCTCAGCGGCCCGATGTCGAGGAAGGCGAGCACGTGCTCGTCCTCGTACACCGTGTGGCAGGGGATCTGACCGTCGAGGATCTTCGCGAAGATCGTCACGCGCCGCGCTCCCGGTGCGTGACCCGCCCGACGAAGAAGGGCCCCATCTTGGCGATGAACTCGCGCGTCTGCCGGGTGTGCCGCATCGACATGACGACGTGGGAGAGCGGGTGCAGCTCCTTGCCGACGAGGCCGACGACGAACTCGTTGTCGCCCGCGTCGAGACCGTGGCAGGCGAGGCGGACGTCGTGCGCGAGGCCGCCGCGGCCGTAGGCCATCCCGATGACGGCGTGCTCCTTCAGGATCACGGCCTGATCGTGCTTCTCGAGCTGCTCGAAGGCACCGTGGCGCCGCAGCGGGTACCAGACCTGCCAGTCCCACCCGTCGAGGAGCACGTACTCGATGGGCCGGCGCAGGAGCGCGTGTTCGAGGTCGGGCTCGTGGCCGAGCGCGTAGGTGCGCCCGAGCATCGTGTACTCGTGGCACTGCTTCCAGCCGCGGCCGACCAGCTCGTCTCGGATCGCTGGAGCGAGGCGGGTCACGAAGTCGGCTGGCTGCTCGCTCCAGCCGAGGACCCCGATCCGCGCGGGGGCGTTCGCGTCGTCGTAGACGACCGACGGGATCCGATCCTTGCGAAGCCGGGCGTGCAGCGCCTCCCGCTCGTCGGTGTCCGCGCCCTCCGCGCTCCAGACCGTGAGCTGGAAGAAGACCCGGCGGTCGAGGACCTGCCGCTCGCCGTCCTTCTTGCCGCCCCACTCCCGGACGTCGATCTCAGGGAGGCCGGGGCCGTCCTTCGGGGGACCGTGCCGATGCTCGCTCATGTCGGGGTCTATAGCGCTGCGGCGACGGCGCTTGCCAGGGGAAGCTGGCTGGGTTCTGCTCGCGCGGTGCGCGGCGTGCCGTGGGTGCTCCTTCTGACGGGCTGCTTCGGCTTGCTGCCGGCTCCGACCGAGCCGACCTCGCTCGGCACGACCTCGGACGGGTGGCTCGCCGAGGGAGTGCCCCTGGCAGACGAGGGCCGGGGGTTCGAGCGCGTGCGCCGCGGCGAGGGGACGCGCTTCGGCGTGCCACGGCTCGTGGCTGCGCTGGGACGGGCCGCTGCGGCGCTCGAGGAGAGCTTCGGCGCGGGCAGCACGCTGCTCGTCGGAGACATCGGAGCGCGCTTCGGCGGACACCACCTCCGGCACCGGAGCCACCGCGCCGGCCGCGACGTGGACATCCTGTTCCTCCTCGCCGATGCCGCGGGCTGGCCCATCCCGAGCCGCAGCCACTGGTTCAACCGCTTCGGCTTCGCGGAGGATCCCGACACCGGCCGGCTCGTCTACTTCGACGAGCCGCGGAACTGGCACCTCGTGCGGACGCTGCTCGCGGACCCCGAGATCGAGGTGCAGTGGATCTTCTGCTCGCGGGGCGTGAAGGCCCGGCTCCTGGCCTGGGCGATGCTGAACGAGCCGGACGCGGACCTGCTCCTCCGCGCGTCGTACGTGCTCCAGCAGCCGGAGAACGCGCTGCCGCACGACGACCACTTCCATCTGAGGATCTTCTGCTCTGCCGAGGAGCGGGCCGCGGGCTGCATCGACGTCGGTCCACGCTGGCCGTGGCTGCGCCCCGCGCTCGAGGAGATCGAAGGGCGCGATGGACGCGGGCTCGACGATCGCAGCTTGCTCGAGCGCCTCGAGGCGCCCTGAGTCAGCTGCCGATCACCACCATCACGCCCGCGACGGCGATGGCGGCGCCGAGCCAGCGCCGGGCGGGGATCACCTCGCCGCCGAGGCGGGAGAGCACGAGCACGAAGACCGTCGCCGACTGGTTCAAGAGCGCCGCGCGCGACGCCGTCCCGTACTTCATGCCGCCGAGCCAGAGGATCATCGCGAGGTAGGTGCCGAGGAACGCCCCCGGCAGCGCGTAGCGGTGGGCGGCGTGGCGGCGGAACAGCACGAGCACCTCGCGGCCGCGGCCGGCGACGAGCTCGTAGAGACCGATCCCGACCGCGCCGGCGGTCAGCCGCACGAGCGTGGCCTCGATGAGCTCGCTGCGCTCGAGCACCGGCTTGGCGACGATGACCGCGACCGCCGTGGTCATCACGCCGGCCATGCAGAGCAGCACCCCGTCGCGATCGACGGGCCTGTGCTCCTCGCGGCGTCGCCATGCGACGATCACGAGGCCGAGCACGACGAGCGGCGTGCCGACGAAGAGCCCGATCCCGACTCCCTCGCCGAGGAAGAGGATCGAGAGTAGCAGCACGGTCGGCGCGTAGGCGCAGTCGGCGAGCGCCGCAACGGACGCGTCGACGCGCCGCAGCCCCGCGAGAAAGAGCGTGTCGGCGACCGCGAGCCCCAGGACGCCGCTCACGATCAGGCGGCCCCAATCCTCGCCGCTGCGCCCGAGGTCCAGCCCGAGGCCGAGGACCGCCATCGTCGGAAGGAGCAGCGCCACCGAGAACGTGTTCTTGAACAGATTCAGCGCTGCCGGAGCGACGCCTTCGACCCGCCGGAACGCGAGGACGGCGCACGCCCAGGCGAGCGCGCACCCGACCGCCATCGCGTCGCCGAGCCACAGCACGGGCGCCTTGTACCAGCCCTCGGTGCGCCCGCATCCGGCCGGCTCGACATCGCGCGCGATGCGCACGGATGACGACCCGCACGCCGACCGTTGGCCTCGTCCGTATTTCGGGTAGAGTCCGCCGCCGCGCGCCGCCCGGTCGGACGCGCGCCCTCATCCCCCAGGAGTTGCGATGGCGAAGCGAAACAAGATTGCGGTGATCGGCGCGGGCAACATCGGCGGCGAGCTGGCCATGCTGGCGGCCCGGCGTGAGCTCGGGGACGTGGTGCTCCTCGACATCCCGGAGAAGGCGGACTTCGCGCGGGGCAAGGCGCTCGACATCATGCAGACCGGCGCGCTCGACGGCTTCGACTGCAAGATCACCGGTACCGGCGACTACAAGGACATCGCGGGCGCGAGCGTCGTGATCGTCACCGCGGGCGTGCCGCGCAAGCCGGGCATGAGCCGCGACGACCTGCTCAGCATCAACCTCAAGATCATCCGCGCCGTCGCCGAGGGCATCAAGAGCAACGCGCCCGACGCCTTCGTCATCGTGATCTCGAACCCGCTCGACGCGATGGTCTACGAGATGAAGAAGGTCACCGGGTTCGCGAAGTCGCACGTCGTCGGCATGGCCGGCGTGCTCGACTCGGCGCGCTTTCAGTGCTTCGTCGCCGAGGCCTGCGGCGTCGGCGTCGACGAGGTGAAGTGTCTCGTCCTCGGCGGCCACGGCGACACGATGGTCCCCTGCCTCAACT
>Ga0209985_10003506_pt1 | contig 13295 bp, 17 predicted proteins | sample NOAtaG_FD_187305 | JGI IMG/M metagenome (GOLD analysis project Ga0209985, IMG submission 187305) | Freshwater lake microbial communities from Lake Erie, under a cyanobacterial bloom - NOAA_Erie_Diel6S_1000h metaG (SPAdes) (version 2) | ecosystem: Environmental > Aquatic > Freshwater > Lake ...
AGGAACTGGGCATCAGCCAGTTCGCCGTGTGGACCGTGCGCAAGAAGGGCGCCGTGCACACCCCGCACCTGGCGCAGGCCAGCGTCTTCACCTGGCGCCCCGATGCCGAGCGGAGGGCCGCATGAGCACCCTCAAGCCCAGCCCCCACCGCACCGCCGCCAGCACCCTGGCCGAGCGCCTGCGCATCCTGGCGCACCGCGGCCACCAGGTCACCTCCAAAGACCTGGCCACCCTGGTGCGCGCTGCTGCGTTGCTGGAGGAACAGGGCGCGGCGATTGACCGGTACTTCGCCTGCTACGGGCAGACGATGGGGGAGCTGGTGGAGACGCGGCACCAGTTGGTGAGTATTCGGGAGCTGTTGACTGAGGCGTTGGAGGGGGAGGCTGTATGAAAGAGCGCCCGATCATCTTCAGCGCGCCGATGGTGCGCGCGATCTTGGCCGGCACGAAGACGCAGACGCGAAGGGCTTTGAAGCAAGTGCAGGTGAGGTCTGCAGCTATGCCAGAACCAGAGTGGCGGTCGGTGCACACGCTTTGCCCCTACGGCCAGCCCGGCAATCGGCTGTGGGTGCGGGAGTCCTTCCGTGACGCTCGCGCCGCGATGCTTGGCCGGGTGCTGTATCGAGCCGATGGCGACAACATCTGCGGATGGAAACCCAGCATCCACATGCCGCGCCACCTGTCGCGCATCACCCTCGAAGTCACCACCGTCCGCGTGGAGCGCCTGCAGAGCATCAGCGAGGCCGACGCTCAGGCCGAAGGCGTCACCCCGAAGTGGGAACCCGGCTGCAGCGGGCGCCTGATGGACGCGCTGGGCGGCTTCAGCTTCCGCCCTGCGGCCAGCGCCTATGCCGAGCTGTGGGAACAGATCCACGGCCCCGGCTCCTGGGACGCCAACCCCTGGGTCTGGGTCATCGAGTTCAAGCGGGTGACGCCATGACCAAATCCCGCCACATCAACGCCCCCCGCTTCCGCTGGACGCCTGAGCGTGAGCAGATGCTGCGCAAGCTGTACCCTGACATGCCCGCCCAGCTCGTGGCGCAGGCGCTGGGCTGCTCGCTGGGGCCTGTTTACTCCAAGGCCGCGCTGCTGGGCCTGCACAAGTCTGCCGCCTTCCTGGCCAGCCAATTGAGCGGGCGCATTCAACGCGGCCAGCGTGACCCGCGCATGACGGCCACGCAGTTCAAGCCCGGCGTGGTGCCGCACAACAAGGGCGTGCCCGGCAGCACCGGCCTGCACCCGAACTGCCGCGCCACACAGTTCAAGCCCGGCCGCAAGGCTGAGCAGGCGCGCAACTACGTGCCGATCGGCAGCCACCGGCTGAGCAAAGACGGCTACCTCGAACGCAAGATGACGGACGACCCCGCCCTGGTGCCCGCCAGGCGCTGGAAGCCCGTGGCCCGCATCGTGTGGGAGGCCGCGCACGGCCCCATTCCGCCCGGGCACCTGGTGGTCTTCCGGCCCGGCATGTTCAGCAACGTGCTCGAACAGATCACCGTGGACCGGCTGGAGTGCATCAGCCAGGCCGAGAACGGCCGCCGCAACGCGCCCACCGTCAGGCACCCCGAGGTGGCGCGGCTCATCCAGCTCAAGGGCGCCATCACGCGCCAGGTCAACCGCATCACCCAGCAAGACACCCAGAAGGAACCCCGCCCATGAGCGCATCGCCCCACATCGACCAACTGCGCAGCCACCTGATGGACACCCTGGCCGCCCTGCGCGACCGCGACAACCCCATGGAGCCCGACCGCGCCCGCGCCGTCGCCCAGGTGGCCGGCGTGCTGGTGGACACCGCGAAGGTGGAGATTGACTACCTCAAGGTGACCGGCCAAGACAGCAGCAAGTTCCTCGAAACCCCGCCCGACGCCAACGTCAAGCACCTGGGCGCGGAGAGCTTGCCGAACGGCATCGTGGGGATTACGCGGCATGCGTTGAGGTGACGGCATGACCGAAACCCTGACCTGGATACCCGTGGCCACCAAGCCCGACGCGGATATCACCGTGCTGTGCTGGTTTGAATCGAAAGAGTGGTACAGCGGCTGGTGGGACGACGCCGCCGGCTGCTGGTTTGACGCTGCATCTGGCGCGGTGGTGGAAGGCGTGACGCATTGGGCACACGTGCAGGGGCCGCAATGAGCACTCAACTCACCTTCACCCTAGTCCCCCGCCGCGAGCCCTCACGCCAGCGGCCGGTGCTGGAGCGCCTGCACCAGGTGCTGCGCCGCCGCGGCATCGACCCGGAATGGCGCTGGAAGAGCGCGAGCCACACCAAGGGCTGGATCTTGCCCACGCCCTGCCTGGACGTAGGCGACCGCCTGCGCATCGGCCCCCGCCCCGAGCGGCCAGGCATCCCCGCCACCGGCGCCTGGGACACCCTCTGCGCCTGGCACATCAACGCCGCCCAACACTGCCCCGAAGAGCACTACGGCTACAGCTACCGCCAGTTCGTCAAGCGCCAGGGCGTGACGCGGTTTGAACTACCTGACGACGACGAAGGAGCCTTGAAGTGAGAAACAACCCGGATGACGGCAGCGGCCTGGAGCTTTTCGGCCGCCTGCTGGTAGTGCTGGCCATCGTCGGCCTGGTCGCCATGCTGGCGCTCGCAACTTGGGGGCTGTGGGCATGGATCAAGTGACCGTACCCCGCGCCGTCGCCCAGCAGGCGCTGGAGGCGTTGGGCAAGTGGAGCAGTGGCCACGATATGGACGCCGTGGAACTGAACGATCTGATCGCCACGCTTGAGGCCGCGCTGGAGCAGTTTGCCCACCCGCCCCGCCGCGATCCCCTGACCATCACCGAACTCCAGCAGGCGCTGGTAGACGTTGACCTCGTTGACCCGGACGCCATCGACGACCCCGAGGGCTTCGACAACGGATTCACGCTCCAGCAAATCGACGCGCTGCACAGCCGTCTGATGCAGACAACCCCACCCACCACCACCACCCAGCCCGAGCCGAAGTGATGACCCAAGAACTCACCCACATCGAGCACCAGATCGCCGAGCTGCAGCGCCAGGCCGAGGCGCTGCGCACCACCACGGACGACCCGCAGCTGCCCGCCGCCTGGCGCAAGCTGGTCAAGGGCCAGGGCTGGTACCGGTACCTGCAGCTTCCGCCCGCTCAGCACGAGCTGGCCCTGATGGACGGGTGGGAGCCCCTGCACCTGCGCCAGCACCGCATGGCCGACCACCAAGCCCGCGCCCTGGCCCGCGCCCACCGCGGCGTGGCGCTGGTGCGGGCGACTGAGCAGCACCACGGGATTCACTGACATGCTGCTTACCGCAAGCGACGTGGGCCGCCAGTTGGGCATCAGCCGCCGGGCCGTGTACGACCTGGCGTATTCTGGGCGGCTGATCTGCTACCGCGTGGGCGCGAACGACGGCGCCATGCGCTTCGCCCCTGCTGACGTGGAAAGCTACCTTGCAACATGTCGATCTACTGGTCAAAAGCTGACAAGCGCTGGCGCTTTGAGTTCGACCGCTACATTGCGGGCCGCCGACACCGACTTACTCGACTGCTTCCGCAAGGCTGGAGTCAAGCCCAGGCTGACACGTTCGACCGAGCCGAAACCGCGCGCCTGTACGGCCTTGCATCTGGCATCGCCCGCGACGAACCCCTGATCGACCAGGCCGTCAAGCACTACCTCACCGACAAGACTGCGCTCAAGAGCTACAAGAGCGCCGCCGAGCACCTGGGCGCCATCGCCTGGGCCTGGCAGGGCCGCCCGATGAGCGATCTGCCCACAGTGGCCCAAGAGGTCATCAAGGCCGCAGACGCCGGCCCGGCCACCATCAAGAACCGCCTGGCCTTGCTGAAGGCCGCCTGCCGCTGGGCCTGGAAGCGCCACGGCCTCACCGACACCGACCCCACCGCCCGCATGCTGATGCCGGCCGTGCGCAACGCCCGCAAGGTGTACCTCACGCGCGAGGGCATGCTCAAGGCCTGCCGCGCCTGCGGCAGTTGGCAGGCGCAGATCGCCATCCGCATGTGCTTCTACACCGGCATGCGCCTGGGCGAGCTGTGGCACGTGAAGGCGCAGGACAACCTGCTGGTGCTGACCGACAGCAAGAACGGCCAGCCGCGCATCATCCCCGCGCACCCGCGCATCCGCCACCTGCTCAAGCACCTACCCCTGACGGGCCACAAACGCGGCGTGCAGGCCGCCTGGAGCCGCGCCGCGGCCAAGGTAGGGCTGGGGGACGTGCGCTTTCACGATCTGCGCCACAGCGCGGCCAGCGAAATGGCCAACGCGGGCGTGCCGCTGTTCACCGTGGGCCAGGTTCTGGGCCACAAAAGCCCGGTCAGCACCCAGCGCTACGCGCACCTGTATGCCGACACTTTGGCCGCGGCTGTGGGGCAAATTGGCCGCAAGCGGGCTTGAACCGGGAGGATTTCCCCACAGTCTGGCGGAAAGGGAGGGATTCGAACCCTCGGTACTGGAGAACCAGTACGCCGGATTTCGAATCCTATGCGCCACCCGCGCTACGAGGGAAGCGCCCTAGGGAAATAGGCGCAAAACAGGCGTTTGAAGGGGGTAGTTGGGCAGAAATCCCCACAGTCGGGGCTCATTGAGTGAGCCACCAGCCGCAGCCCTACCCCTTTGCCAGAATCGCCGTCTTCGCCGCGGACCCTGCCGAGCTGCCGAAGTAGTAGGCCACCACGCTGGCCCAGGCGCCGCCCAGGGCGCCGAGCATGACCAGGAGGGCGTCGCCGCCTTCTGCGGGTTTGCCTTGGGCCAGCAGCCAGCCCAGCACGCCGAAGAAGCCGGCGGTGATGCCGAAGGCGAGCAGGCGCGGGGTCCAGACGTCGCCGCTTTTGGCTTCGCGGTCGCGGGCGTTGGCGCGGTCGGCCTGGTGGAGTTTGTCCACGTCCACGTCCAGCTCGCGCATGCGGGTGGCGAAGGCTTGGTCTGCGGTGCGGATCTTCTCCAGCACGTCCACGCCGCCGGCCTGCACGGCCTGGGCCACTTCGTCTTGGGTGGCGTCAGGGCGGCCCAGCAGTTCGCGGCTGAGCACGCCCACCGCCGCACCGGCCAGCGGCCCGCCCAGCGCGGTGGCCAGGCCGGGGGCGACGGCGCCAATGACCTTTTTCCAGTCGAAGTCGAAGTCAGCCATGGGTCAGGCCTCCATCAGGTCTGCAATGCGGCGGGCCCAGCCTCGGCTGAAGGCGGGCCAGTTGGTCAGGCTGGTCATGAAGCGCAGGCGCTGGGCGAGGATGGCGGTTTTGAGCTGCTGCGCGTCTTTGGCGTAGGCGGCGGCCAGGGTCCGGGGGCCGATGACGCCATCGGCCGTGACGCCGAGCGCCCGCTGCAGCCACAGGGCCGATTGCGCGGGGCCGCTGTTCACGGCGCCGTCGAAGACGATGTAGCGCACGCCGGGCGGCAAGTCATCAGCGCGCACGGGGCGCCAGTAGCTGTCCAGGTAGATGCGCTTGGCCAGATCCACCGGCAGCTCGCGCATGTCGCCGGTGTAGCCGGCCTGGCGGGCGACGGCTTCGGTGATGCCGAAGCGGGTCTTGCCGCCTCGGTCACCGAGCGCGGTGTCGTCGGTGTAATCGCCCTCGTGGCCGAGCAGCAGGGCGAAGGCGGTGTCGAAGTTCATGCGGTGGCCTGCGCGTCAGATGTGGTCGCCGCTGGGGTCCAGCGGGTCGAGCAGGGGCTCGAAGAAGCGCACCACGGACAGGCGCCAGCCGGTGCTGCTGCGGTTGTGTCGTTTCATGCGGGCCGTGACGGTGGTTTCGCGCGGGAGTTCGAGGAACACGATGGTCATGACGAAGACGTTGCACAGCACGTCGAGCGTGTAGCCGATCAGCAGCGTGGGGTAGCCGAAGGCGTACCCCAGGCGGGTGAGCTTGCCCATGTCACGCACGCGCTTGATGTTCATCACGCAGCCGTAGAAGACGTACAGGGCGTAGGTGATGCCCAGGGCGGTGGCGAGGTAGAACAGCAGGGTGGTCATTCCGGGTACCTCGCCTTGATCTCGGCGATCTTGTCCAGCCACTGCTGCTGCGTGGCTTCGCCCCGCTGCCACATGAAATAGATCGGGTCGGATTCGGCGGCGTAGGCTGCGCGGCGCAGGGCGGCGTGGTCAGGGGCCGGTGGGGGTTCGGCGGGTTGGGGGGTGTTGCCTGCGGCGAGCCAGGCTTGGTATGCCTGCCAGTCGGTGTTGGCGGGGTCTGCGGGGATGCTGGCGTTGTCCGCGAGGCGGATGATGGTGGTGGTGGGGGTGAGTTTGTACATGGTCGTCATCTTCAAAGTTCGATTGCGGCTGCCCAGTCTGTGTTGTACGCCCTATAAATGCCAGCGGCTGTAGCGGTCACCCTTGAGGCAAACCCGCCCGTATCAACCGAAAATTCGATAGCGCTGCTGTTTTCGTAAACTAAAGTACCAGTTGCAGTCACTGTTGGCGATGCTCTCTTAATAACAGAAAAAATATGCGCTGAATTGTTCCACCCTGCTCCGCTGCCTGAGGCGTATTTCAGCCCTGCGGCGCCTCCTGTGGCAAATGATCCTTTTTCGTAATACCTCTGCGCCAAAGCCAACTCCACCCCATAAGGCCGATGCTCAAACGGCGAATCCACCGCGCCCAATTCAAGCTGCACGCCCGTGATCGCGAAGATGTTGGTATTGGAATCCAGGCAGTTCACCTGGTTGGCGGTATCCAGAAAGTTCCCCGTCTGCCAAGCCCCTGCCGTGGTCTGGAACGTGCTGCCTGCGGCCAGGACGAAGCACGCCTCCAGGCCGGTGCCGTTGGTCCAGTCCCAGGTGCCGGCGGTGATGAGGCCGCCGGTGACGGTGATGGTCTTGTTTTCCCAGACGTTCGCCGCGTTGACGGTGTATTCGGCCACGTAGCTGCGGTTCAGGCCGGAATTGCGCAGGGCGATGCAGTGCACGCCCGTTTTGCTGCTGCGCGCCCGGAAGCGCAGGGTGAAGGTGCGGCCGATCAGGTCGCGCACGTTGTAGCCTTCGATTCGCTGGCTGATGAAACAGGTGTCGCCGGCGGCGATGCTGGCGTCTGCGGTGGTGACGGCTACGCGCAGGCTGTTCTGGAACTCGTTATCTGCGGGCACGTCTGCCTGCTGCGAGATGGTTACCACCGCGGCGGAGGTATTGCCGAAGCGCCAGCGGTCCAGGGTGTAGGCGCCGTCTGCCACTGCGGCAAAGCTGGTGCCCCGCTGGGCAATATCCATCTTCCCGTTGATGATTCGGTTCTTGAACCCCGCCAGGTTGTTCAGCCCATCTTGCACGTAGGTCAGGAGTTGCGAGTATTTTACCGGGTAGTCGAAGCCGCCTAGCGTGATGTTATATGGTGACAAATCAAATGGCATGGCTTGCTCCGTTCAAACCTCGATGAATTCAAATTTCTGGGACCACCGGTTGGGCACCGGCAGGGTGTTGGGCGCGGCCTGGGCGAATTTGCCGAGCATGCTGTGGTCACGCTCCAGGTCGGCGCCGGCTTCGGGGTAGACGCTCACGAAAATCTCGCGGTGCAGGCCGTTGACGCGGGCCAGGTCCAGCCAGAGGGCGCGCTCGCTGATGTCCAGCAGGCCCAGGTCAAACGACAGGCGGCGGAAGCTGGCGCGGCGGTCTGTGCGCACGCTGCCGCCCAGGGTGCGGCGCTGTTCGCTGTTGGTGTCCCACGACAGCGCCAAGCCGTACTCGGCGTTGAACACGGGCGTCAGGTAGCGGCCGATGATGAGGCGGCTGGCCTGCAGGTAGCCGGCGGGGTTGAGCGGGTCGGCCAGGTCCAGCCGGAAGCTCAGGGCGAAGACCCCCGTGAACCACAAGGTGTAGAACGGCTGCTGCCAGTCATTGAACACGCCATTTCCCCAGGGCGCCACGCCCCAGGCGAAACTGCCCCAGCCGATGGAGGTCAGCGGCGTGAGCGTGGTGCTGTCGTACACCACGGTGCCGGTCTGGTTGGCGCCGGCGTACAGGCGCAGGCGCCAGGTGGCCGCGCCGGTGAGGTTGTGGCCGTACAGCACCAGGGCGCTGCACAGGGTGGATCCGGCGAAGTTGCCGTTGATGGTTTTGGTGCCGGTGGCGTTGGTGGTGCGGGCCACGCGGGCGCGGCCTTCCAGCTGCAGGTTGCCCACGGGCAACGTGGCGGTGAAGTCACCGCTGGTGAGCGTGGCGGCGTCCACGTCGTTGGTGGAAATGACGCGCAGGTTGGCCATCAGACGAAGACCTCAAGTTCGATGCGCCCGCCGGTGAGGCTTTCGCGCAGGCCCACCACGCGGGCCAGGGTGCCGTTGTTCAGGCCGAAGCGCCCGAGGTTGAGCGCCACCACGTCACCCAGCTTGACCTGCTGCGCGGCGGTGAAGCCGGCCAGGCGGTACACGTAGCGCAAGGTGCTGTAAAGCGTGGCTTGGCGCGCGGCCTCGGTGTTGGCGGCGGTGGCGTCCAGCAGGGCGGTGGGCTGCAGGTCTTCGTCGATGGCCAGCAGATGGCCCGTCAGGGTGTTGGTGGCTTTGGCCACGAGGTGCGGCGTCTGCAGGCGTTCGCGCTGGGCTTCGGTCAGCGTCACGGCGCCGCTGGTGCTGGTGGACCAGAACCGGGCGTAGCCCAGGCGCACGCTTTTGGCGGGCAGGATGCGGCGCACGAGCTGCACGCTGTTTTCCTCCACGTCATCGGCATCCAAGCTGAGCACGGCCGGCGCGGCGGGGGCGCGGAACTGGCCGACGCTGAGCTTGCCGGCGCGGTCAATGGTGTAGAAGCCGCCCAGGCCGGTGAGCAGCGTGTCCAGCGCCTGCAGCACGGTGGTGGTGTCGTTGTCCACGTACAGGCCCACGGTGGCGCTGATAGCGGTGTTCAGGGCGCTGACGCTGGCCGCGTCGATGTCGCCGCTGGTGAGCGCGGTGCGCTCTGTGACCAGGCGCTGCATGACATCGGCCGCGGTGGTCACGTAGGTGCCGCCCGTCTTGCTGCCGCGAACGTCGGCGGTGATGGTGCCGGTGAGCGCGCCCGTTAGGGTGATGGTGCCGTTGGCCAGGTCTGCGGTGTAGCCACCGGTGGCGCTGCCGTTGACGTACACCGCGTCAATGGCATGGATGGCGCCATCGTGCACGGCGTAGCGGCGCGCGGCGGCGTCAATCAGCATGGGGGCCACGTTCTTGCATTCGCCGTAGCAGATGGGGCGGCGGCGGTCTTTGTTGGTGTCTGTGCCGCCGATGAGCGTGGTGCAGGCCGGCACGTTCAGCAGGGCCTGGCGGTCACGCATGCGCAGGGTGAGCGTGGCGCTGTCGCGGGCCTGGATGTCTTCGAGCGTGCCGCTGAAGACTTGGCGGAAGTCAGCCTTGGGCCAGGTGGGGTCCCCCAGGTACAGGCGCACGGGCCGGCCGTCCCACGCATCGGTGAGCCAGGCGTCACGCACGCCGCTGCTGTTGTCGATGTCGATGTCGCCATAGCCGATGAGGCTGCGCCCGCGGAAGGCCTCGGCAAGCTGGCTGCGCACCCAGGGCACGTCCAGCACAATGTCGTCGTAACCGGTGCTGGCGGGCGAATCCGTGGGCGTGGTGACGAAGCCGTGAGTGCTCATGTAGCGCGTGACCACGGCGCCGACTGAGAAGGCTTCGGCCTCCACCAGGACGACGCGGCGCTGGTTATCGGCGCGCAGCCAGGCGGTGTATTGGGCGTCTGAGATGGGCATGTCAGGCGCCTCCGGACCAGCTAAAGTTTTGGTCGTAATACACCTGATCCGCCACGGCTCGCCCGCTCTTGTCCAGCGCCTTGACCAGCGCGCCCTCGAGCTCGCCCACGCGGGCGATCAGGCGTTCCAGCGTGCTCACCGTGGCATTGGTGCCGGCCGTGGTGGCGTCTGTGAGCGAGGACAAGCCCTCCATGCTGTTGCCGCCCAGGATCTGCTGCACCACGCCGGTGGTGGGCGCCATGTTGGCCAGGGTGTTGAGGTTGGCCAGGGCGTTGCCCATTGGCGCCTGCACGTCGAGCATTCCACGTAGATCAGCGATGGCCGGCGCCATGTTGGCCACCGTTTCCAGGCTCCCGCCATTCGCCTCCAGGAACCTGCCCACGGGCGCGAACGCGTCGGCCAGCGTCAGCAGTTGCGACAGCCGCTGGCGGCCTTGCTCGTTGCTGACATCGGTGCCTTCCACCAGGCGGCGGAAGTCGGCGCGGGTGAAAATTTCGGCATTGATGCCAAGGCTTGCCAGTTGCTCACGCACCTGGCGGGCCTGGATGCCGGCCAGCTCGGCTTCCTCGTAGTAGTTCTGGGCGAAGCTCTGCGTCTTGTTGGCGAAGGCTTCCATGCCGCCAGCAAGGTCAATCAGGTGCTGGCGCGCATCACCGCTCAGGTTTGCCACGCGAGAGAACACGCCGCCAAACTCGTTGACGGTCAGTGCAAACCGCTGCAGGCCGGCGGCCATGCTTTCCACGGCGGTCTGCACCTTGCTGTTGATTTCCTCAAGATAGCGGCCTACCGGGGCGAAGGCGTCGGCCAGCGTCAGCAGTTGCGACAAGCGCTGGCGGCCTTGCTCGTTGCTGACGTCCGTGCCCTCTACGAGGCGGCGGAAGTCGGCACGGCTGAAGATCTGCGTGTCGATGCCCAGGCTGGCGAGCTGGTCACGCACCTGGCGGGCCTGGATGCCGGCCAGCTCGGCCTCCTCGTAGTAGTTGGCCGCAAAGCTCTGCGTCTTGGCCACAAACGCTTCCATGCCGCCTGCGAAGCCCAGCAGCTGCTCACGCGCATCCACGCTCAGGTTGGCCACGCGGCTGAAGACCCCGCCGAACTCGTTGATGGCCTCGCTGAACGTCTGCAGGCCAGCCAGGCGTTGCAGGGTGTCAGAGATAGCTTCACCGGCCTTCTGGAAGGGCGCAAGCTGGCCTTGGAAGGTGGTGGCCAGGTCTGCGGCGTAGCGGCCGAACAGGGCCTGGATCTCGGCCTGGTCTTTGGTGGCGTCGCCCGTGAGCTTGATCTTGAACTGCGTGGTCACGCTGCTCAGCGCATCGCCCGGCAGCTTCAGGGCCTGCGCCCAGGCGCGGGTGCTGTCCAGCACGCCCATGGCGCCGGCGTTCAAGGCGGCGGAGGTGTCGTCGCCCAGCGCGCTGAGGTTGGTGCCGCGGCGGTTCGACCGGAACCAGCCGCCCTTCTGGAACCAGTCTTGGAACTGCTGGCCCGTGGCCGCGCCGCCACTGAGCGAGCCCTGGATGCCGCTGTCGCGCATTTCCTTGGCCTTCATGCCGAAGGCGCGGTTGACCAGGCCCCCCACCACGCCCGCGATGGGCCCGATGCCGGGGACGGCGCTGGCGAGGCCGGCGATGGTGTTGACGGCGCCGCCGGCGCTGTAACCGCCGGAGAGGGCTTTGCTGATGCCGTAGCCCATGAATCCGTTGCCCAGCATGCCCAGGCCTGAGCCCACCATGCTGCCCAGGCCCGTGGGGCCGGCGATCATGTTGCCGCCGATGTTCTGCAGCGTGGAAAGGCCCAGGCTCTGCCCCAGGCTGCTGTTGACCAGTTGCAGCCCCAGCGAGCTGCCCAGCCCGCCATTGAGCAGGCTGGCGCCCGCGCTCAGCAGCGAGCCGAAGCCGCCACTTGCACCGGCCGCGCCCGTGGACGCAGACGCGGAGCCTGCAAACCCCATGGCACTGGTAAAGGCCCCGGCAATGGGGTTGACGATGGCCTGGATGACGGGCCGCAGCACCATGCTGCGGAAAAGGCCCTTGATGTATTCCCAGGCCGACTTGCCGCCCTGCATCAGGGCGTCGCTTAGGGATTGGCCGATCTGGTCTGCCGTGCGCTGCCAGTCGCGGGCGGCTTCGTCTGCGGCCTTTTGGTTGGCGTCGATGACGGCGCGGTCGGCAATCAAACCGCGCAGCTTCTGGCGGGCCTCAATCTCGCGCTGCACGGCCAGCCAGGGCTCGCTGCCTTCCTGATAGCGCGCCTGGCGCTCTTTCAGCCGCTCGATGGCCACCAGCTCGATGGCCTCAGCCAGGCTGATGTTCATGGCGCGGGAACGGTCTGACGCCTCGGCCTCGGCCTGCAGGCTCTTGATGCGCGTGTCCACGCTGGCCAGCGCGGCGGCTGCGGCGTCGCGCTGCTCTTTCTCGAAGTCGTCGATGGCCTTTTCTTCGGCGCGGCGGGCTTCCACGCGCGCATCCGCCAGGGCCTTGGCGCCCTTGGCGGCTTCCTTGTCGGCGATGAGTTGCCGCTCGCTGGCGGCCAGGTCAGACAGCTTGCCGTTCAGCACCGCCTTTTGCGGGTCTGTCAACTTGATGAGGCCGGCGGCCAGGTCAGCGTCGATCTTGATCTTCAGGCGCTGCGCCTCCGTGAGCGCCGTGCCCTGCTCCAGCTCAAGCTGGCCGGCGCTGATGCGCTCCTCGATGCTCACGCGCAGCTTGTCGTAGGCGTCTTGCTGTTTGAGCTGGGCGGCGGCGGCTTCCTCCGCAGCCTTGCGCTTGGCTTGCTCGCCGGCGATGTCGATGACGGACGGGGCCGGCACGGCGAAGGGCGGATTCACATCGTCGCCGCGGCCGGCGCCGGCGTTGGGGCGGCCCAGGGCTGCGTCCAGCGCGGTGCGGGCCTTGAGGGATTCGCCCTGCAGCTCGCGCAGTTTGTCGAGGGCGTCCTGCAGTTCCTTCTGCAGGCTGGAGCGGTTGAAGCCGGTGACGTTGGGGTTGCTCAGGCGGCCTTCCAGCCTGCCGATTTCCTCAAGTGTGGCCTGCACGCGAGCGTCTTTGAATTGCGACATCAGCAGCGTGAAGAAACCGGACAGCACGCCACCGTTTTTGCTGAAGCGCAGCATCATGGAAATGCTGTCGTTCAGCGCCGGTAGGAAGTCCGAAACCAGGGCACGCGCGGCGTCCGTGATGTTGGTGCTCAACTGCGCCATCTGCTTGTTGAACTTCTCAGCCTCAACCGCCTGCGCGGTGGTGACGCTGGCGTTGAGCTCCCCAGCCTCGGCCAGATCCTTCAGGAACGGCGCGGCCTCTCGGATGCTCTTGCCGAACAACTCCTGCACGGCGCGCGCCTTGTTGCCGTCATCGGCAAAGCCGGCCAGCGCCACAGCGGTCTGGCGCAGGGCCTCTGCCGGGTCCAGTTGGCGCAGCTTGGCGGCGCTCAGGCCGATGGCTTCCAGCGCGATGCTGGCGCCGTTCTTGCCGTCCGCTTCCTTCAGCGCGGCATTGAACTTCACCAGCATGCCGCCCACTTGGTCCAGGGTGGCGCCGTTGCGGCGGGCCACCTGGTCGAGCTTGCTGATTTCCTCGATGCTGGCGCCGGTGGCGTCGGCCAGGTCGTTCATGGCGTCGATGGCGTTGACCGTGCCGCGCACGAAGGCTGCGATGC
>Ga0209985_10003507_pt1 | contig 13292 bp, 12 predicted proteins | sample NOAtaG_FD_187305 | JGI IMG/M metagenome (GOLD analysis project Ga0209985, IMG submission 187305) | Freshwater lake microbial communities from Lake Erie, under a cyanobacterial bloom - NOAA_Erie_Diel6S_1000h metaG (SPAdes) (version 2) | ecosystem: Environmental > Aquatic > Freshwater > Lake ...
CCCCGCCTGGCTGAGCCGGATGCCGGTGAGCAGGCCCGACATGCCCGCCCCGATCACCAGGACGTGCATCTTGGCGGCGCCCGCCTTCAGGCGCGGCGAGTCCCAGACGGGCGTCTTGGTGTTTGTCTCTCCCAGGCTCAGTTCATCGACCAGGAAGTCGGCGTAGCCCTCGGGGATCTCGGCGCCGGCCACGAAGCTCATCATCCGGCGCAGGACAGCGGCGGAGGGCTGGTGGGTCTTGCCGCCGCCCTTGCCGAACCATTCGACCAGGGCGGCCTTCGCCTCGGCCAGGAACTTCTGCTGCTCGGCCTCGGGGACGCCGGTGTCCCCCCGCGAGAGCGGAACGTAGGCCGGGGTCCATTCCGGCCTCAGCCAGTGATCCTGGCCGGTGAGGTGCACAAGCGCCGCCTGCAGGGCGGGCTGGTGAGCGGCGGCGAGCGCCTTGTCGAGCTCTTTCAGGTCGATGTCGGACACGTGTTTCCCCCGGATCGAAATCCTTGTTGCGGCATGAAACCGCAGCCGGTCCCGGAAAGGAAGGGCGCCCCGACGTCAGGTCGCGGGATGAAGCCTGACCCTTAGGGTCTCGTAGCCCTTCACGAAGCTTGACCGCACGCGAACCGGCTCCTCCAGGACCTCGACGAAGCGGAAGCGCTTGAGGATCTCCTCCCAGACGATCTTGAGCTGGAGCTCGGCCAGGCGGTTGCCCACGCAGCGGTGGATGCCGAAGCCGAAGGACAGGTGCTGGCGGGGCCGCTCGCGGTCGATGATGAAGGCGTCCGGGTTCTCGATCGCCCGCTCGTCCCGGTTCCCCGAGACGTACCACATCACGACCTTGTCGCCCTTTCGGATGGTCTTGCCGCCCAGCTCGATGTCCTGCAGCGCCGTGCGCCGCATGTGGGCCAGCGGCGTCTGCCAGCGGATGATCTCCGGGACCATGGATTCGATCAGGCCGGGATTGGCGCGCAGCTTGTCGTATTCTGCGGGGTTCTGGTTCAGGGCCAGCACGCCGCCCGAGATGGAGTTGCGGGTGGTGTCATTGCCGCCGACGATCAGGAGGATGATGTTCCCGAGGTACTCGTCCGGCGTCATGTTCCGGGTGGCGTCGCTGTGCGCCATCATGGAGACGAGGTCGCCCGCCGGAGGCCGGTTGACCCTCTCGTTCCAGAGACCGGTGAAGACCTCCAGGCACTCCATCAGCTCGACCTGCCGCGCCTCTTCGGTTTCCACCAGGCCGCCCGGATAGGGGATGGTGGTGGCCACGTCCGACCAGCGGGTCAGGCGACGGCGCTCCTCGAAGGGAAAATCGAACAGGGTGGCCAGCATCTGGGTGGTCAGCTCGACCGAGACCCGGTCCACCCAGTCGAAGGCCTCGCCCACCGGCAGGTTGTCGAGGATCTGGCAGGCCCGCTCACGGATGATGGGCTCCATGGTCTTCAGGTTGGCCGGCGAGACGATGGGGCTGACCGCCTTGCGCTGCTGATCGTGGCGGGGGGGATCCATGGCGATGAAGCTGGGCCGGCGAAGGTCCGGGCGCGCGTCGCGGATGGTGATGCCGCCGAGGGCCGCATCGGAGGAGAAGACCCCGTGGTTGGTGTCCACGGCCATGATGTCGTTGTAGCGAGTGACCGACCAGTACGGCCCGAACTCGGAGTCCCGGCACCAGTGGACCGGCTCCTCGTTCCGGAGACGCTCGAAATAGGGCCAGAAGGCGTTGGCCTTGAAGAGCTCGGGATCGCCCGGGTTCATGTCCTCGAGCTTCATGCCGAAGGCGCGGGCGCGCGCTTCATCCAGACCGATCGCACCGTCCGCCATGTCACCGCCTCCCGGGATACCCGCCGCCTTGCGCGGCCGGGAAGCTTCAGGAAACCCCAATCCCGGACAGGCTGCAAGTCGTCGCCGCAGCCCCCCTCCGGCACGGTCTTGCATTCCCGTCCAACTCCCCAAACGGGCGGGAATCCCACAGTTTGATGACTCCCCCGAGGGTGATCCCGGTGAGCAACCCTGTTCAGCTACCGGTTCGCCTGGACCTGTTCATCAGCCAGAATGGCCGCGATCTCGTCGCCGAGGGGGGTGAGCAGAGCCGCGGCGGCGCTGCGTTTGCCGGCGATCAGGCGGTATTCCCACCCGGCCTGGATCTCGACGGGGCTGATCCTGCACAGGCGCCCGGCCGCGAGAGCCTTAAGGGCGACGATGTCGGGCACCAGGGCGAGGCCGTTGCCGGCCTGGGCCGCCTGGATGACGCCTTCGAAGGAGTCGAAAAGCACCTGCGGCGCCTCGGTCGTAATCTCCGGAAACGCGAGCCGCCAGGTGTTCCTGTGCCGGGCCAGGGTGAGTAGCGGACCCCTGGCGAGAAAGTCGCGCAGTTCGCCGCCAGCCGCCAGGGCGGGCGCGCCGACCACGATCAGGGGCGACGCGGCGATCCGGCGCGACACGACGGCGCCCGACGGCTTCGGGCCGTACCGGAGAACGATGAGATCGTTATGGCCCTCCAGTTCGCGCGACTGGATCGAGCTCTCAAGCTGGAGGCTGAGGGACGGCAGTCTCCGCCGCAGCCGCTCGACGTGGGGCAACAGATAGTCGTTTGCGAAAAGCGGGGCTGCGGAGAGGCGAACCTTGACGGGTTCGCTCACCGCGCGACGAAAAGCGTCCACGATACGAGCGTAGGCGGGGCGTAGGGCGTCGGCCAGCTGTTCGCCCGCCTGCGTCAGGACGACGCTGCGATGGCGGCGTTCGAACAGGGGTTCGCCGACCCTGGCCTCCAGGTCGCGGACGTGATGGCTGATCGCCGAAGCGGTCAGGCCGAGATCCGCGCCGGCCGCCTTGAAGCTTCCCAGCGTCGCCGCCGCCTCGAAGGCGCGCAGCGCCGCGAAGGGAACGCCCCCCCGGCCGCGATCGTCAATGAGATGAACTAGGCTCATCTTACGACAGGGGATTACTCGTTTTACGCGCAGGGGTCCAGCCCCCAACCTCACGGCGAATTCCCGCACGGAGCCTCGCCTTGTCCGCTATCGACGCCGCCGCATCGCCAGCCCGCGTGAGCGCACCGCTGCTCCGCCGGGAAGGCGGCGCCTGGATCGCGAGCGAAGACGCGTCCGGACCGTTTACGGGACTACAGGGCGGGGCGGCGGCGGCCTTGATGGCTGCGGCGGTCGAGCAGTCCGCCCCGGCAGGGTTCCGCCCCCTCTCGTTTCGGGCCGAGTTTCTTCGGCGGGCGCCGATTGAGCGGAGTCTTCAGGTTGAAGTCCGCGCGATTGTGGGCGGAAGCCGGGTCCGCGTGTTCGAGTCGCTTCTGTCGTGCGACGGCAGGGTGCATGCGCGGGCGCAGATGACGCTCGCCGCGCCGGCGCCGGAGTCGCGCCTTACGGAAACCTTCGAGAGCCATCCCATCAGCACGCCCTTCGCCGATCCCGAGAGAGGGATCCGCGGCGCACCGCGTGCACCGCATGGCGGACCCTGGCTGATGGACTCCCTCGACGGCCGGATCACCCCGGACGGCGTGTTCTGGTTCCGCTGGATACGGCCGCTTCTTCCGCCGGAGTTCCAGTCTCCGTTCACTTGTCTGCTGCCGCCTGCGGACTGGGCGCACGGTATTGCAAGGCCGGGCTTTCCGGGACCGCCGCCCGCCAGCGCCTGGCCGAATCTCGACCTCACCCTCCACACGGCGCGAATGCCGGCGGGCGACTGGATCGGACTTCGACCCCAGGGGCACTGGACCACCGACGGCTTCGGAATCGGTGGCGGCGAACTTATCGACAGGCAGGGGGCGTTCGGACGCGTGGCGATGGGCGTCGCGGTGTTCGCGTGAACAGACAACTCTCTTCGAAACTTCGGGAGATATTCAAATGACCCAACTGGTCGTCACGGGGCCGAACAGGCTGGAGTGGCGCGAGCCTCGGTCGGCGCGGATCGAGGCCGACACCGATGTGATCATCCGGCCCACTGCGGTGTCGCGATGCGATGTCGATATCCCCGTGATTGCGGGCGGCCTGCAGATACCCATCGAGATCGGACACGAGTTCGTCGGCCAGGTGATCGAGGTCGGGGACGCGGTTCGGTCGTTCCGGCCCGGGCAGCGCGTCGCCTCCGCCTTCGCCATTTCGTGCGGCGCCTGCCGCGCCTGCGCAAGGGGCGCGCATCACTCCTGTCACACCGTGGAGAAGCCGGCCTATTTCGGGTTCGGCGCCTATGGCCACGACTGGGGCGGCGTCGTCACCGACCGGGTGCGTCTGCCGTTCGCCGACGCCATGCTGACGCCACTGCCCGACAATGTCAGCGATGTCGCCGCAGCGAGCGCCGGAGACAACCTCGCCGACGCCTATCGCGCCATTGTTCCTCACCTCCACCAGATCCCGGAAGGCCGTGTTGTGGTCGTCGGCGGCGGCAGCCCCAGCATCGGGCTCTATTCGGTGGCCTGGGCGAAGTGGGCCGGCGCATCGGTCATCGATTACTGGGACAACGATCCCCGGCGCCTTGCGCTTGCCGAGCGTCTCGGGGGGTCGGCGAAAGCCCGCGCCCACCCCGACCCCGGGCGCCACTACGACATCGCCATGCACGCGAGCGGACGCGCCGAGGGCCTTCTGGCGACCCTGAGGGCGCTCGACTTCGGCGCCAAGCTGACGAGCTCCTATGTCGGCTCGCCGCAGGTGACCCTGCCCTACATGGAGGTGTTCACAACCGGCGTGCAGATGACGTTTGGCGACCAGAACACCCGCGCCAACTTGCCGGCGGTGCTGCAGGCCCTCGCCGGGGGTTTCGATCCGACCGCCATCATAGCCGAGGTTGCGGACTGGGTCGACGCTGCGGACGCCTTCCTTTCGCCGGCGGCCAAGCTGGTCATCCGTCGCGACGGGATCGGCGGCAAGACCGCAGGAGGCTGAAGATGGCGGCCTCAATCGAAGTCGGCCGCGCCATTCTCGCGGCGCAGCCGTTCAGCCGGCTTCTCGGCACGGAGATGGCGGCGTATGGCGACGACGGCGTCGAACTTCGGCTGCCGCTCACGGAGGTTCTGCGCCAGCAGCACGGCTTCGCGCACGGCGGGGTGCTGGCCTACCTGGCCGACAACGTGCTGACATTCGCCGGGGGGCTGGCCATGGGCGGCGGCGTTCTGACGGCCGATCTCAAGCTCAACTATGTCCGCCCCGCCATCGGCCAGCTCCTGATCGCACGCGCCACGGCGGTCAGCGCCGGCAAGACCCAAGCCGTGTGTCGCGGCGAGGTTTATGCCGTCGATGAGGGCGTCGAAAAAGTGTGCCTGATCGCGCAGGGCATGGTGCTGCGCGCGGCCCATGCGCCAACATCGCAGCATCGGCCATCCCCGGAGCAGGTGTCGTGAGCGTCTCCACACGCACGGCCGATCGCATCACCATCGTCACCATTGAGCGGCCGCAGCGCCGCAATGCTGTCGATCTGCCCACCGCCCTTGCGCTTGTGGACGCGTTTCAGGCGTTCGACGCGAACGACAGCGCCGACGTCGCCATTCTGACCGGCGCCGGCGGCGCGTTCTGCGCCGGCGCCGATTTGCAGGCCCTTGCGGCTGGTGAACGCAAACCGGTCGACCCGGACGGTGTGTTCGCGCCAATGGGCCCGACGCGCATGCGCCTTGGAAAACCGGTCATCGCGGCGATCGAGGGCGCAGCGGTGGCGGGCGGTATGGAGCTCGCTCTGTGGTGTGATCTGCGGATCGCCGGTCGCTCAGCGACGATGGGCGTCTTCAATCGTCGTTTCGGCGTACCCCTTGTAGATCTCGGCACGATCCGCCTGCCGCGGATCATCGGCCAGGGCCGGGCGCTGGAACTCATCCTGACCGGCCGTCCGGTGACGATGGACGAGGCCCTGCGCATTGGCCTCGTAAACGAAGTGACAATGGACGGCGGAGCTCTCGATCGGGCGATTGAGCTTGCGCATACGCTCGCCGGATTTCCGCAGACGGCGATGCGCAACGATCGCCTGTCCGTTTACGCGCAATGGGACCTCGAGGAGGCGGAGGCCGTTGCAAACGAGATCGCGCTCGGTCGTGCGACGATCGACAGCGGCGAGACCCTTTCCGGCTCCCGCCGGTTCGCTGGCGGTGCGGGCCGCCACGGCGCCTTTGAATCTGGATGCAAGACGGATTGATTTGATGAATGAGCACATTCTCACAACCGACGAGGCTGGAGTTCGGGTTATCGAGATCGCTCGGCCGCAGAAAAAGAACGCCCTTACGCAGGCCATGTACGCCGCGATCATCGCCGCCTTGGAGGCGGGCGACGCGGACCCGCAGGTGCGGGTGTTCGTGCTGACCGGGCAAGGCGGGATGTTTACGAGCGGGAATGATCTCGCGGACTTCACCGCGAATACACGCGCCGATGGCGCTTCAGCACCGGCCGAGCGCTTTCCGTACGCGCTGACTCAAACACGCAAGCCAGTCATCGCCGCCGTGAATGGGCCGGCCATCGGCGTCGGCGTGACGATGCTGCTGCAGTGCGACCTCGTCTATGCGGCCGACAGCGCAACCTTCCGCACGCCGTTCGTGGACCTCGCGCTCTCGCCGGAAGGCGCCTCGTCGTTGCTCATGCCGGCGGCATTGGGCCGCGCGCGCGCGAATGCACTCCTGCTGCTGGGCGATACCTGGACCGCAGAAGAGGCTCTCGCAGCAGGACTGCTCTCGGGCGTCGTACCCGCAAAGGATCTCTTGACCAGTGTGATGGCTCGCGCACGTGCGCTCGCGGCCAAGGCGCCCGGCGCTGTGCGCGCGAGCAAGGCGCTGATCGACGCCGATGCACCCGCTGTCCTCGACCATATCCGCCTTGCCAGCAAGGTATTCGCCGAACGCGTCGGCTCGCTGGAGTTCGCCGAAGCTGCGTCGGCTTTCATGACCCGCAGACCCGCTGACTTCTCCAAGTTCTCCTGAACGGCACGCAAGAAAAACCCGCGATGACAACGATTGTTGTGCAGTACCCCGAAGGGCGCATAGACCTCCGCCAACGCCGCCGCCTCGCCAAGACGCTAACCGATGCCGTTCTGGAAGTTGAGTGCGGACAGATGCTTGAGCCGGCACGGATCGGCTTTCAGGTGCATTTCCGTTCACTGCCTGCGGATTGCATGGCGATAGGTGGGCGTCTTCTCGACGACACGCTCGCAGATGTCTTGGTCGTCGATATCGCCGTGATGGACGCGGCCTGGACCCGGCAGGATCGAAGAAGGGTCATCGACGCCGTGCTTGCAGCCCTCGCCGAGGGGCTGGGCCTGGCGCAACCCCCGCCCACCTGGTGGATTCAGTTCCGGGTCATTGAGGAAGGCTCCTGGGGCTCGCGCGGGGGCGTCCTGTCGATCCTGGACCTACTCGAAACGGGGGCCTTCACCCCACAGCGCGCAGAGGCCGTCCGGCGGCATCTGCAGGACGCCGGCGCATCACACGCCTCCTGACCGGCGCCCGGCGGCGCGATCAGGCCCCGATCAGGCCCTTGGCCGTCAGGTGCTCGCGCACGCCCTGGGCGAAGGGCGTCGCGGTGAGGCCGAAGCGGCGCGTGATCTTCTCGCTCGAGAAGCGGTAGTCCCGTTCCAGCTGGTAGGACATCTTGTCGACCTCCCTGAGCAGCGGATTGAAGAGGGCGATGGCCTGAACGGCCAGCTTTGGCAGGGTGATGTGGCGCGGCGCCGCCCCGAGGATTTCGGCGACCAGCTGCAGGGTCTGGCGGGCGGTGCGCGGCTCCGGATCGGTGGGCATGTGCCAGATCTCGCCGTCAGCCTCCGGGGTTTGCCCCAGGAAGGCCAGGGTCCGGCCATTGTCGGGGATGTAGGTCAGGCTGTGCACACGGTCGTCGCGGTACAGGACCAGGGCGGGCTTGCCGCGCCTCAGCTGGACGCCCCAGTCGCCGATCATGTCGAACTGAGGATAGTCGCCATAGAAATCGGCGCTGCGCGCGATGCAGGCGCGCAAGCCCTGGCGCTCCACCGCCTCCATCACGATCCGGGCGCATTCGGCGCGGGCCAGCCCCTTTTCGGTGGTGGGGCGAACAGGGCTGTCCTCTGTCATCCAGCCGTCGACGGGGCCGTAGGAATAGACGTTGTCGAAATAGACCAGCCGCGCGCCGGTACGTCGCGCCGCCTCGACCGCATTGCCCACGACCCGGGGAAAGTCGCGCCGCCAGATCCGGGAGTCATAGGGCAACCCGACGACGCAATAGAGGACGTCGGCGCCCTCTGCGGCCCGGGCGACGGACTCCAGGTCCAGCGCATCGGCGGCGACCAGCGTCTCGCGCCCCGTCACCGCGACGGGATGGCGCTGCACGATGCTGACGTCGTGGCCCGCCGCCACCAGATGCGGCGCCACCGCCCGGCCGATCGTGCCCGATCCGCCCAGAACCACATGTCGTCCCATGATCCACCTGTTTCGCGACTTGTTGAGACGGAGTTATTCCGCCCCGAGGCTCCGGACAAGGCGGCCCGGACGCATACCAGACATGCAAAAGGAACACGGCGGGCGCACCTGCGTCCCGGATCCTGCAGGCGCCGCCGGTCCCCCTCCGGCCCGCTTCGCGGTCCACCTCCCCCTGGAAGGGGGAGGAATTACAACAGTTTAATTGCTCCCCCTCCCAGGGGGAGCTCCGCGCGAAGCGCGGTGAGGGGGTGAAACGGCGCCTCAGAAAACCCCCTCCGGCCCGCATTCGCGGTCCACCTCCCCCTCAAGAGGTGGAGGAATTCGTGGGTGGCTGCGGCTCAGCCTCGGTCGCGGGGCGGCTGGGGTTCACGCCCCGACGCCTGAGCGCTTCCCGAAGGAGCACCTCCAGCTGGGCGTTCACGCTGCGCATCTCGGCCGCCGCCAGTCGCTCGACGGCGGCCAGGACCTCGGGGGTCAGGCGGGCGAGGAAGGCGCGTTTCCCGGGGCTCGCCACGGCGTCACCCGTAGAGCGTTCCGGTGTTCACGACCGGGGTGGGCTCTCGGTCGGCGCAGAGCACGACCCGCAGGTTCGAGACCATGCTGGCGCGGCGCTCGTCGTCCATCTCGACCACCTTGTGATCCGACAGAGCGCCGAGCGTTCGGTGGTCTGGGTGTGCGAAGTATCCTGGGACATGATGTCTCTCCGGTTCGCCCGGAAAGTGATATCACTTTGATAGCTTTAGGCCTAGTCCCTGGCTTGCTCGGCGGCGATCCTCTCTGCGAGGGATTCCGGAAGCGAAAGTCCAGCGGCCTGAAGGTTCTCTTCCAGATGCCGCATCCGGGTCGTACCGGCGATGGCCGCGGATACGCCGGGTACGGCGAGGACCCAGGCGAGGAGCGCCTGGGCGCCCGTGATCCCGGGCTGGTCGTGCAGGAAGCGGAAACGGCGGCCCAGCACCATGTCGGCCCGGTGGTTCTTCAGGGCGCGCAGGGCGTACCAGACGCTGGACGGCCGCAGGTCGCGCAGGCGCCGGGGGGCAGTGTGTCCCATGGCCAGGGGCATGCCCGCCAGCACCCCCTTCCCCGCCTCCGCCGCCCGGGCGACCAGGGGCAGGCGTCCGGGCCTCAGGACGTTGACGTCGACCATCACCGTGTCGATCCCCGGCAGGGACAGTGCGAATTCGATGACCGCCGGATCAAAGCTGTTCACACCCAGGTGTCGAAAGAGGCCTCGCGCGCGAAGCTGCTCCAGCCCGCCCAGGAAGTCCGGCGTCAGCTCTTCGACGGAAGGTCCATGCAGATGCACCAGGGGAAGACTTTCCAGCTTCAGGCGGCGGCGGCTGCGCTCCAGGCTGGTCTCGATCCCTGACAGGGACATGTCGCGTCGCACCCGCCCAGCGTCAAAGCGCGTGCCAACCTTGGTCGCCAGAACCAGGCCGGAAAGGTCCCGACCCTCTAGAGCCCGGCCAAGCCGCCCCTCCGCCCGGCCGCGGGAGTAGGCGGGGCCGGTGTCAAGAAAGTTGACGCCCAGGTCCAGGGCGCGGTCGATCAGACGCCGGGCCTCGTCTTCGGGAAAGGCCGGATGCCCCCAGAAGGAGGCGGCGCCAAAGCCGATCTCCGAGACCTGCAGGCCCGTTCGTCCGAGCGGTCGGGCGCGCATGGCGTGTCTCCGGGATGGTGGGCGGCGAGGGGTTCGAACCCCCGACCCCCTGGGTGTAAACCAGGTGCTCTGACCAGCTGAGCTAGCCGCCCTTCCGGCCCGCAGGCCGACACCTGTTTACCCCTCTTCGCGCAGGTGGGAAATCCGCTACGGCTTGCGCCCGCCAGAGCCTCAATTCAGGGCGCGCCTGAGCCCCTCCCCGGCCCGGAATCTCACGGCCCGGGACGCCGGCCGCCGGACGGCCTCGCCAGTGCGCGGATTCCGCGCCAGGCCTGCGGGCCGGACTGCCGACAAGAAGGTCCCGAAGCCGACCAGGCGGACCTCTTCTCCCGCGACGAGAGCGTTGGAGACGGCGTCGAGAAGGGAGTCCAGAGCGGTGCGGACCTGAGCGTTTGAGAGACCTGAGCTCTCGGAGACCGCGGCGATCAGCTCGGCCTTGTTCATGGTCGCCCCCCAGGGTGTTGTTTCAAGCCTCGCCGCAAACAACATCCATCCCGGGCGAAGCCACAGGCGGACATCATGCCCCGCCCCGGCGGCGTGTCAAACGCAACCAGCGGCGGGGCCGACGTCAGGCGTCCCTGACCGGGACGATCAGTGGGTCAGGACCTGCTCATCCCCGGTGTCCCCGGTCGCAGGCGGCGGCGAGGCAGGCTCGGTCCACTCGATGGGAGTGGGCGGCCGGACCAGGGCGTGACCGAGGACCTCATCCACTGAACTCACCGGGAGGATTTCCAGGCCCGCCTTCACAGTGTCAGGGATATCCTGCAGGTCCTTGACGTTCTCCTGAGGGATCAGGACGGTCTTCACGCCGGACCTCAGGGCCGCCAGGAGCTTTTCCTTCAGGCCGCCGATGGGCAGGACCCGGCCGCGCAGGGTGACCTCGCCGGTCATGGCGATGTCCCTGCGGATCGGGATTCCCGTCAGCACCGAGACGATGGCCGTGGCCATAGCCACCCCTGCAGAGGGACCGTCCTTGGGCGTGGCGCCTTCGGGGACGTGGATGGCCACGTCGGTCCTGTCAAAGAGGGGCGGCTCGATGCCGAAGTGGGTCGCCCGGCTGCGGACATAGGCGTGGGCGGCCTGGACGGACTCCTTCATCACGTCCTTGAGGTTGCCGGTGACCTGCATCCGCCCCTTGCCGGGCATGCGCACGGCCTCGATGGTCAGGATGTCGCCGCCGAAGTCGGTATAGGCCAGGCCCGTGATGATGCCGACCTGGTCCTCGCCGTCCATCTCGCCGTACTTGAAGCGGCGGACGCCGGCGTAGTCGGCCAGGCGGGCCTCGTCCACGACAATCGGACCGACGGTCTCCTCCGGCTTGCGGCGCATGAGGTCCCGGACCGCCTTGCGGGCGAGGTTGCCGATCTCACGCTCCAGAGAGCGCACGCCGGCCTCCCGGGTGTAGTAGCGGATCAGGTCGCGCAGGGCCGCGTCGGGCAGCTCGAACTCGGCCGCGGTGAGCCCGTGGTCCTTCATCTGCTTGGGCAGCAGGTGACGGCGGGCGATCTCGACCTTCTCATCCTCCGTGTAGCCGGGGATGCGGATGATCTCCATGCGGTCCAGCAGGGGCTGGGGCATGTTCAGGCTGTTCGCCGTGGTGACGAACATCACCGGGCTGAGATCATAGTCCACTTCCAGGTAGTGGTCGGCGAAGGTGGCGTTCTGCGCCGGGTCCAGCACCTCCAGCAGGGCCGAGGACGGGTCACCCCGCCAGTCGGCCCCCATCTTGTCGATCTCGTCGAGCAGGAAGAAGGCGTTGGTGGACTTCGCCTTCTTCATCGACTGGATGATCTTGCCGGGCATGGAGCCGATGTAGGTCCGGCGGTGACCGCGGATCTCGGCCTCGTCGCGCACACCGCCGAGCGACACGCGCACGAACTCACGGCCCGTCGCCTCGGCGATGGACTTGCCCAGGGAGGTCTTGCCGACCCCGGGCGGACCCACCAGGCACAGGATCGGGCCCTTGAGCGAGCCGGTGCGCGACTGGACGGCGAGGTACTCGAGAATGCGCTCCTTGACCTTCTCAAGGCCGTAGTGGTCGTTCTCGAGGATGGACTCGGCCTTCTCCAGGTCGATCGGCTTCGACTTCGCCTTGCCCCATGGGATGGACAGCAGCCAGTCGAGATAGTTCCGCACGACGGTGGATTCCGCCGACATGGGGCTCATCGAGCGCAGCTTCTTCAGCTCGGCGTTGGCCTTGACCCGGGCTTCCTTGGACAGCCGGGTGCGCTTGATGCGCTTTTCCAGCTCGGCCAGCTCGTCGCGCTCGGCGTCCTGTTCGCCCAGCTCCCGCTGGATCGCCTTCATTTGCTCGTTCAGGTAGTACTCGCGCTGGGTCTTCTCCATCTGCCGCTTCACACGGCTGCGGATCTTCTTCTCGGTCTGCATGACCGAGATCTCGCCCTCCATCAGGGCGAAAACCTTCTCCAGGCGCTTGGAGACGCTGAAGACTTCGAGCAATTCCTGCTTCTCGGCGATCTTGACGTTGAGGTGCGAGGCGACGCGGTCGGCCAGCTCGCCCGGGTTCTCAATGGCCGAGAGGGCGGCCAGGGCCTCGGGCGGCACCTTCTTGTTCAACTTCACATAGGCCTCGAACTGATCGATCACCGCCCGGCTCAGGGCCTCGACCTCGGCGGAGGGCGCCGCGTCCTCGGTGACGAGGGCGACCTCGCCGGCGAACCATTCGGATTCGTCCAGGAACCGGACGATCCCGGCGCGGCCTCGGCCCTCGACCAGGACCTTCACCGTTCCATCGGGAAGGCGCAGCAGCTGGAGGATGGCGGCCACCACGCCGACGTCGTAGATGTCGGACTGACCGGGGTCGTCATCATCCTTGTTCTTCTGGGTGGCGAGCAGGATTTCCCGCTCGGTGGACTTCATCGCTTCCTCCAGAGCCCGGACGGACTTCTCCCGGCCCACGAAGAGCGGCACCGGCTGGTGTGGAAAGACGACGATGTCCCGCAGCGGGAGGATCGGAAGCGTACGGGCTTCGGTCATGGTCACTTACTCCTCTCCGCCCCCCTCCATTGAGCTGGGACGGTTACGCCTCCCCGCGACGATCGCCAAGGATGGCGGCTAGGCGATAAATGTGGCGCGTCGGGGGTCCGGTTCAAGCCATCCGGGCCAGACAGTCGTGGACAACCCCGGAAAACGGGCGCCAGGATCCCGGATCAGTTGAGCTTGGTGAGGGTCGCCGCACCGTTGTCGTAGCGGCAGGTAAAGGCATAGGAGACCGCCTTGGGGCCCGCATCCACGGACACATAGCCCTGCACG
>Ga0209985_10003510_pt1 | contig 13288 bp, 9 predicted proteins | sample NOAtaG_FD_187305 | JGI IMG/M metagenome (GOLD analysis project Ga0209985, IMG submission 187305) | Freshwater lake microbial communities from Lake Erie, under a cyanobacterial bloom - NOAA_Erie_Diel6S_1000h metaG (SPAdes) (version 2) | ecosystem: Environmental > Aquatic > Freshwater > Lake ...
GCTCGATTTTTCAGCCAGGTTGGCTCAAGGAGCTTTCGGATCTGATCGCACAGGACCGCGCGTCGGATCGCAGTTCGATCGAGTCGATCGTCCACTCTTTGGAATCGCTTGGATTGCGGGAGTATGGACTCGATGATTTCATCGATAGCACCTTGCTGAGCTTGCCGGGTTGGACCGGAATGATTTGGCAACTCGAGACCAACGCCGAATGGACCCCTCGCCCCTTGCGCGCCGGTTCGCTTCAAGACTACCTTGCAATCCGACTTCTGCTCGACCGCGCCAGTCTCCGCTCGGCCCTGGGGCAAATCGCGGAAATCGAGGACCAGCCGTCGCTCCTGCAGGGGAGTTTGTCGATGGAGCGATTGGCTCAGGTCCTTGCGTTTCATCAAAGACGAAATGTTCGCCAGACCGTAGAGCAGCGAGCGTTTGTCCTTTTTCAGGTCGCTCAACTATTGGGTTGGGCTCCCAACGAACTCGAGTCCCTCTCGGCCACCGAGTGGCAGAGCCTGATGGACGAGATCAGCCACTGCGGGACCATGGAACGACGCCGTTTGCTCCACCTTGCTTACGAACGGCATTACCGCAACGAAGCCCTCGATGCGATCGCATCGCAACCTGCCCCCGTTCCTAGTGCAATGCCTGCAAAGGCTCCTGGGCCGATCTCGTTCCAACTCATCACGTGCATCGACGACCGAGAGGAGTCCTTTCGGCGTATCCTCGAGGAGATCGACCCGGCGATCGAGACGTTTGGAGCCGCAGGTTTTTTTTCCGTACCGATGTACTTTCGTTCCAGTTCCGATGCTCACTACATCCCGCTCTGTCCGGTCGTGATCAAACCCAAACACTTCGTCGACGAGATCGGGCAACTGTCCCAACAAGAGCTTCAAAGGCGGCAGGCCGAAGCCAGGCGGGTCCTCGGCCACGCCTCGCATCGTCTGCACATGGGGAGTCGATCGTTGGCTGCAGGAACTCTCACGAGCCTGCTCGGTTCCCTGGCCAGCCTTCCGATGGTCGCTCGCGTGCTCGCTCCTCGGCTGACGTCCCGCATCCGCGAGTTGGTCGCCAAGGTGGTAAAGCCCAGCCAAGCGACATTGCTTCTTATCGAAAGGATCGTGCCCGAGATGAGCATCGAGTCGGCTGCATCGGAGTCGGCTGCAGCGGAGTCGGCTCAGCGTCGCGAAGCGAAGCTCGATCAGGAAGCGAAGCTCAATCAGGGCTTTACGCTCGAGGAGATGGCCAACATGGTCGAGCGCCTTTTAGGGGATCTGGGACTCCATCGCTTTGCACGCTTGGTATTTATTCTGGGACATGGTTCCTCGAGTTTGAACAATCCCCACGAGTCGGCTTATAACTGCGGGGCATGCGGGGGAGGGCGAGGCGGCCCGAACGCTCGCGCGTTTGCGATGATGGCCAACGACTATCGGGTTCGTAAAATCCTCCAATCGCGCGGTTTGGAAATTCCCGAATCGACTTGTTTTGTCGGCGGGTATCACAACACATGCAACGATTCGGTCGAGTTTTTTGACATCGACCGTTTGGCACCGAGTTGCCATATGGACTTTTTGCAAGCTCAATCTCTGATCGATCAGGCTCGTGAGCGCAACGCCTCGGAAAGGAGCCGTCGATTCACTTCGGCTTCCTTGGGGCTCAAGCCTCCCGAGGCGCTCAAGCATGTCGAGGCCCGCGCGGAGGATTTAGCGCAAGCGCGACCGGAGTACAACCATGCGAGCAACGCGGTCTGCTTTGTCGGGCGGCGATTGCGGACCCGGGGGTTGTTCATGGATCGCCGATCCTTTTTGACGTCGTACGACCCTACGAGGGATGGGCCCGGCTCGGAGATTCTCACGAGGATCCTTCAAGCGGTCATTCCGGTGTGCGCTGGGATCTCCTTGGAGTATTACTTTTCGACCGTCGACAACGCGGTTTATGGATGCGGTTCGAAGTTGCCGCACAACATCACCTCGCTTTTGGGGGTCATGGAGGGTGCTGCGAGCGACTTGAGGACGGGTCTGAGCCAACAGATGGTGGAAATCCATGAGCCCATGCGGATCTTGTTCGTCATCGAGAGCACTCCGCATGCAGTCCTGGAGATCTTGGCCAAGAACCCGGTTCTGAATCGCTTGGTGTCGAATCGATGGGTTCAGCTTGCAACACTGGCTCCAGATTCGAATCGAATCGAGCTCTACCAAGACGGTGGGTTTGCGGATTATCAACCGACATCATCGGCGATTCGGGTCGTTACCGATTCGTATGCCTGCTACCATCACCAACGAGGTCACCTTTCGTTTGCAAGATTGGGAGTGCAATAGCTCGCTATGAGTTCCGTGCTGAGTTGTCTTGCGGCCATCGTGCTAGGCTGCCCGATTTTGACATTGCTGATTCTCGGGTTCTGTGGCTTGATTCAAAGGCCTTTGCCCGAGCGGCTGGTCGATCGACTCACCAAGTTCCATGTCGCCATGGGTCTGGTCGCGACGCTCGGTATCTTGGGGATCATGATCGGAACGAACCATCCGATGGAGGTTTTGGATTTAGGGAACTTCGTCGAGATTGGCCAAGAGCACTTCCATTTCCATTTGGAGTTTATCTTCGATCGTTTGAGCATCCCGATGGTGCTCATGACATTCGTATTGGTCGGGGTGATCGGTTCATTTGCGAATATCTATCTTCAAGGCGACGCGGGGTATTATCGGTTCTTTGTTTGCTTTTCGATGTTTCTCGTCGGACTTCTTTTCGCGTTCTTGGCAGGCACGATTGAAACGTTGTTTTTGGGTTGGGAGTTGGTCGGTTTATCCTCGGCGCTTTTGATCGCTTACTTTCACGAGCGCAGGTCGCCGGTTGAGAACGGGTTGCGGGTATGGGGGATTTATCGGGTGGCCGATGCGGCTTTCCTGATGGCCGCCTTGATGATGCATCACTGGACCGATCAAGGTGAGTTTTTACGGATGGTCAACGACCAGCCCTGGCCTCAGGGTACCTCCCACTTGGACCCCTTGGCAAGTCTATCGGTTGGGCTTTTGCTCCTGATCGCCGCGGCTGGCAAGTCGGGACTGGTTCCCTTCTCGGGATGGTTGCCTCGGGCGATGGAAGGTCCGACCCCATCGAGCGCGGTCTTCTACGGAGCGTTATCGATCCATTTGGGTGCGTACTTGCTGTTGCGTTTGGCACCGATCTTCGCCGATTCGTTCGTGGTCCGCGGGTTGATGTTTGGGTTAGGTGCACTGACTGCAATTTATGCTGCAATGACCGCTAGGGTTCAGACCGACATCAAAAGTGCCTTGGCGTTTTCTTCGGTCTGCCAAGTCGGCATCATCGTCATGGAGATCGCCTTGGGGTTTTGGTACTTGGCCCTCGTGCACATCATCGGCCATGCCTTCTTGCGATCCTTGCAACTGCTTCGCGCACCGACGTTGCTCCGAGACTACCGAACACTCGAGAATGCCATCGGAGGGCGATTGGCCAACGGACAGCCGGCCTGGATTGCCCGCATGGCCAACCATCGCCAAATCCAATGGTACCAATTCGCTCTGGAGCGAGGGTACATGGATTCGATGATCGACCAAGCTCTATTGAAACCCTTTCGCAAGCTTTTTAAAGCGTTCGAGCGGATGGAAAACGATTGGTTAAGGTGGCTCGAGTCGGCCAAGGGGTCAGGATCCATGAAAAAAACGATCAGACAGGATTGGTTGTGAACGCGATTCCTTGGCATGAACTGGTGATTTGCATTCCGTTGCTCGGTTTTTTTTGGATTCGAGCCAAAGCGTCCAGGGACGCTCGAAGCGTCTGCTTGGCCTTCGCAGGGATTACCCTTGCGCTTGCTTGCGGCTTGTACCTCGGGGGGCTTCAAAGCCCAGCCGGGTCATTCGAAGGTTGGTTTGGTTGGAATCTGATCCATATCGACCAGTTCAGCGCACCGCTGATCCCGTTGACCGCGTTGATCTACTTTGTGACGCTCCTGGCGACCGTTGGGCACAAGACCCAGCAGTTTCCTTTTGCAGGCGCTTTGGTCAGCGAGTCGCTCACGCTCGGAACCCTATCGACCGATACGACTTGGTGGATGATCTTGCTTGTGTCCCTGAGCGTCGTTCCGATGTGGTTCGAACTCAAGGCTCGAGGTTGTTCGACGCGGGTCTACGAGATCCATCAAGCGACCTTCGTCGGCTGTCTGATCCTCGGCGGTTGCCTATCGGAGCGGAGCGGCGCTCCGGCGTTGAATCTCAGCGTGGTTCTTTTGACTCTCGCCGTCCTGGTACGCAGTGGAGCGTTCCCGTTTCATCTCTGGCGGATTGATATGTTTGAAAAAGCATCGTTCGGATCGTCGATTCTGATGGTCTCGCCGATGCTCGGTGCCTACCTGTGCATGCGATTGGTCTTGCCCACCGAACCGGAATGGGCACTCCATGCGATCAGTTTTCTTTCCCTTGCGACCTCGGTTTATGCCTCTGGGATGGCCTTGGTCCAGAACGATGGACGAAGATTCTTTTGCTATCTGTTTTTGAGCCATTCATCGCTCGTGCTCGTCGGACTGGAGTTGGCCACCCCGATCGGCCTGACGGCGGCCCTGTGCATGTGGCTCTCGGTGGGCTTGGCTTTGACCAGTTATGGCATTACCCTCCGGTGCATTGAAGCTCGAGTCGGCCGGATCGATTTGAATCGATACTACGGACTCTACAGCCACATGCCGACGATGGCGGCATTCTTCCTACTGACAGGACTTGCAAGCGTGGGGTTTCCCTGCACCATCGGCTTTATCGCGGGTGAACTACTGATCGAAAGCGCGATGAACTTTTCGCCCTGGATCGGTTGGATTGTGGTCCTGGCAACTGCCCTCAATGGGATCGCCGTGATGAGGGCCTACTTTCGGATTTTTACCGGGACGAAACATCCGACCACGATTCCGATGCACAGCCAATTCGAAGAGCGTTTCGCGATCGTCGGCCTGAGCCTGCTGATCCTCGCCGGAGGTCTTTATCCGCAGCCTGAGGTCGAGTCGAGTTACCAAGCTGCGATCCATTTGCTCGAGGACTACCACCGCGCAGGCGATCATGGCTTGAAAAAAGAGGGCTCGGTGATTGGCCCAGCGGCCGAAGCGTCCCCGGCCGAAGCGTCGCCAGTTCGTCGGGTCCACTGAGTGGCTTGCACGGCGAGGTCCTAGCACGGCGAGGTCCTAGCAAAGGGGGGGCCTGGATTTCCCTGGCGTTTTCCAATCCGTTGACCAAGGCTTATACTCTTACAAGGTCTTGGTCTTGCCTCGATCCGCTTTTCACTCCGGAAGTTCATGCCGGATGCTAACCCCGGCTTTATTTGGGCGCAATGCTCCGCCTCACGCTTCTATGATTGTCGTCAATGAACTCAGGAAACAATTCAGCGTGCGTGGCAATACGCTCGTGGCCGTCAACGGAGTTTCCTTCGCGGTGGGCAACTCGGAGGTCTACGGCCTGCTAGGTCCCAACGGGGCTGGCAAAACAACCACCTTGAGGATGGTCATGGGGCTGACCGAACCGGACTCAGGCTGGGTGGAAATCGGGGGGACTCGGACCGATACCGACGCGACAGGGATCCGGCACCAACTCGGTTTGATTTCGACCAATGACGGTGTCTACCCTTGGTTGAGCGTTCGGGAAATGCTGATGTACTTTGCCGACCTCTATGCCGTCGAACCTCAGATTGCAAAGAGTCGTCTTGAGGAGCTCGCCGAATTGCTCGCGATCGGCTCTTTCCTCGACCAACGCTGCAGCACCTTGAGCACAGGTCAGAAGCAACGGGTCACTCTGGCGCGAGGGCTCATGCACGATCCCCCGGTGATGCTTTTGGACGAACCGACACGGGGCCTGGATGTCGTCGGAAGTCAAACCGTGTTTCAATTCATCGAACTGCTTAAAGCTCGAGGCAAATCGGTCTTGCTCTCGACCCACCGGCTCGACGAAGCCGAACGGGTGTGCGATCGCTTTGGACTTCTGCATCACGGAACGATGCGCTACGAGGGGACCTTGGGGGACCTTCGCGGGCAAACGGGCAAGACCCATCTGGTCGATATGTTCATCGAGCTGATCCGCGAGGATCGGGTCGGCCAAGCAACCTTAGGTAAATCGGATTGAGTATGCAACCGAGTTCCATCGCTTCCTACATGGCCAACGGGCGACTCGGTAGGCTCTGCCTCAAAGAGCTCCGAGAGAGTTTGCGCGACCGCCGGACCCTCATCACGTTGATCCTCATGCCGATCCTGGTCTATCCACTGCTGAGCATGGCGATGCAGCGGTTGATTGTAGGGACCGCTTCGGGGCTCAACGCAGACAAAACCGAATACATCATCGGCGTACAGGACGAACAGGCCGGTAGCCTCGTCGCGTCGGCCTTGGGGGAAACCGCCTCGGCGATCCGACAGGGTGTCCGCCATTCGATCGAGATTCGCAGGCCTATGCTGGCGAACCCAGCGACTAAAAAAATCGCGGCCAGCAACACAACGGAGAGCGACACTGCGGATAACAATCCGGAGGTTCGAGAGAACGCTTCGGAGATCGACCCACAGACGGCAGGCTTCAACATCGTCGTGGCCGAGGGGATCTCGCTCCAACAAGCCCTCGAAGAAGGGCAGGTCGATGTGGCGGTTTTGCAGGTCCGTTCCGAGACGGTTTCCCTTGGACGAAGTGGTTCCTATCCGGCCTACCAACTCGAACTGTCGTTTCGCGACGCGGATCTTCGAAGCGAAGCTGCCATGCTCGAGTTTCGCAAGGCGATGGAACTGGTCAACGATACCCAATCGCTGCAATTCCGAGGTGCCTTGCCCCCGGCGGTCCGAATGATCTCGACGGCTACGGGGAAAAAAGTCGATGCGATGACCTCCCTGGCGGGGATCTTGCCGTTGATCTTGATCCTCATGACGATCACCGGGGCGGTCTATCCGGCGATCGATCTGACGGCCGGCGAGCGCGAACGCGGGACGATGGAGGCGATGATCGCCACTCCGGCTCCGCGGTTCTTGCTACTGCTGAGCAAATATGTGGCCGTCGTGACCGTGGCGGTCCTGACGGCACTGGCGAATCTATTGGCCTGTTGGATCACCCTATCGATCGGTGGACTGGGCCGGGCTCTCTTGGGCGAAAGGGGGTTATCGCTTCTGGCGATCGCTCAGATTTTGCCTTTGCTGGTGATCTTCGCTGCATTCTTCAGCGCGATCCTCTTGGCGATGTGCTCCTTTGCACGAAGCTTCAAAGAAGCCCAAGCTTATCTGATTCCTGTGATGCTCGTGTCGTTGGCCCCAGCGCTGCTGACACTCATGCCCAACATCGAATTTTCGACCCTTCTTGGAATCGTCCCTTTGGTCAATATCTTGCTCTTGTCTCGCGACATCATGACCGGCTCGCCGCAAGCCTTGCCGGCATTCGCAGCGGTTTTTTCAACGCTGCTCTATGCGGCTGCGGCACTGGTGGTCGCATCGCGGCTCTTTGGCGCCGAGTCGGCCACCGCAGGGTCCCAAGAGACCTGGTCGGATCTGGTCCGCCGCCCGAAACGAATGAAGGAATTGCCCGATCTGGGAGATTTGGCCGTCTACCTTGCTCTGATGTTCCCAGTTTTTTTCATCCTGACGAACCTCTTTGGACAAATGGACTTGTCGATCGCAAGCAAACTCTGGATCAATGCAGGGATCCTGCTCGTGCTGTTCTTGATCGCTCCGGCACTCGTGGCTCAGTATCGCCGATTGAACCCCCGTTCGACGTTTTTGCTGGGAGGTTGGTGGGGCGACAGCGGCCCGGTAGCAAGCGGCCCGATGGCAGGCGGTCCAATGGCAGGCGGTCCGATAGCAACCGGCGGGTCCGGGGTTTCTTATGGGGCGGGGGTTATTCGGGGACTCGGGGTCCTCTGCGGCGTGTGCTTGCTAGCAAGTGGCTTGTGGGTGATTGCCTTTGAGGTGCTGAAGGTTCTATCGGATTTCGGTTTTGGGGCGATTTCGATCGAGCGTGCCGAAGGGCTCGAGGAGGCCAAGGAGCAGTTTGCCTCGATTCCCTTTTGGATGATTTTCGTCACCTCGGCCCTTGCACCGGCCTTGGCCGAGGAATTCTTTTTCCGAGGGTATGTTCTTTCGGCGTTTCGCAATCGCATCGCGCCGCTGCGAGCCGTCCTTTACAGCGCGCTGATTTTCGGGCTCTTTCACGTGATCAATGGCAGCGTCCTTTCGCTCGAGCGATTCTTTCCAACCACCTTGCTGGGCCTAGCTCTTGGATTTGTTGCAATCCGCACACACTCGCTTTGGCCAGGCGTGTTATTGCATGCGATTCATAATGGATTACTCTTTTGGTTGACCCGATTTTCGGAAAAAGAGCTTTCCGAGTGGTTCGGTTCAACCAATCAGCACTTCCCCCCGATCTGGATTCTCGCTAGCCTCGCATCGGTGGCTTGCGGAATCGGCCTTGTTTATCTTTTCACCCGGCAACGTTTTCATGAAAACGCTACTTAAGCTTCTGATCGTTTTGGGCATCCTCGGAGGGATCGGCTACGCATCGTATCGTCCCGTAATGAGCTACTTAGAACAACGGAACAAAACGCAATGGCGGACCCAGAAGGTCGAACAAGGAGAGATCGTTCAAGCGGTCAATTCGACTGGCAAGGTCGAGCCCATCAAGCGCGTGAGCGTCGGAGCGACCGTCAGCGGCCCGATCGCCGAACTGCTCGTGGACTTTAACACCAAGGTCACCAAGGACCAAGTGCTGGCAAAGATCGACCCGACGCTCTACAAAGCGGCTGTCGAACGCGACCTTGCGAATCTGCGGACCCGACGCGCCGAGGTCGCTCGCGCCGAGGCGATGCTTCAGCAAGCCACCAACGATGAGCGACGCAGCGGACAGCTCAACAAGTCCCAAGACGGATTCATCTCTGAAGCCGAAATCGACCAGTTTCGTTTCGCTCGCATGATGCGAGAAGCCGAACTGCAGGTCGCTGAGACCAACGTCGAGCAATCCCAAGCCCAACTCGACAACTCCCAAGCCAACTTGGCCTACACCATCATTCTCGCTCCCTGCGATGGGATCGTCATCGATAAGAAAATCGACGTCGGGCAAACCCTAGCTGCGCAATTTCAAACACCCGAAATGTTTGTCGTAGCCCCCGAGATGGACCAACGCATGCACATCTACGCCTCGGTCGACGAAGCCGACATCGGCTGGATCCGCAAAGCTCAGGAAACCGGACAACTCGTCCGATTCACTGTCGATGCGTATCCCGACGAACTGTTCGACCAGGGCAAAATTGTCCAGGTCCGTCTGAGCAGCAAAGAAGAGCAAAACGTCATCACTTATCCGGTGATCGTCGAGACCCCCAACGTCGATTTGAAACTCTTGCCGGGGATGACCGCGAATCTTTCGTTTCAAATCAACCGCCAGGAAAACATTCTCAAGATCCCCAACCCAGCCTTGAGGTTCTATCCCAACCGGGAGAAGGTCCACCCCGACGATCGCAAGATTCTCGATGGCTTCGAAGATCAAAAGGAATTTGCAGACTCCCCGAAAATGGTCTCTGCCGATGAGAAAGCCGACAACAGCAAAGCTCTGAGCTACCGCCACGTATGGGTCGACGACGGTAAATACCTGCGGGGCAAGAAGGTCAGGATCGGGATCTCCGACAACCGCTACACCCAACTCCTTGAGGGGGAAATATCGCCCGACGAAGAACTTGTCATCGGCGAGAAGCTCAAGAAGTAGCACGACGCGCACGACATAACGAACGAATGCTTGCATGCCCTCAAAGTAGTTCTTAATGAACCTCAGCCATTCACGCGCAAGGGGAGGCCACGACCCGGCTTCACGCCGGTGGTGCCATGGCTCCTAGTTGCGATTTAGCGATGGATAAGCGATTTCGATTCCGCGTCCAAGCGAGCCCAATATATCCTGGAAAAGCAAAATTCTACATAACCTAGAAAACACCAATTCAATATATCCTGGCCGCTAACCAAGGGCAAACGCTGCAGCAAACATTTGCTCAGTAGGATTTTAGGATTGGGATCCGCTTGTCTCCGCTTACGTCTTATAGTAAATTTGGGTTTCGCTGGGTTATGGTAAACTCAATAGAATATATGTTCTGTCACTAGGAGAAATCGACCTTCAACGATGACACTGATGACCGTGACGAACGTCTTCCGATCGAAACTCGCCTACTCCGTTGCTTACATACTTGGCGTGTGACTCCTGATGCCATCGTCGAAGGAGATCGCACGCTGTTTCAAGAAATTTGCGGCCTGCTCGAATTCTACATTTGCGGGTGCATACCATACGGCCCAAAGAATCTTGGTGGATGGTGGTCTGACGGGGTCATTCACCTTGAAATTTCGGAAGCTGCCCCGAACCTATTTACACTGCTTGGTGTGACATGGATCGATTCACTTGGAATTGCCCCCTTCGAGATCGACTTGAAACTCGATCCACTCGATGACGTGTATTTTGCAAAAACTGTTTTTCGCATCGGCATGCTCGACAATCATGAGCGTCCAATGGTATGCGATCGAAATCTCGCCCCGACACGTGTACTTGAGATGCGCCCACGATACAATCGAGACTGGGCTATGGCGGTTGAACTGACACCGCCCCCGAGAAACGCGACAGAACAAAGCGATCCACCCAAGTCGCCGGTCAGCCGCGATAGTGAATCATAGTTTTTTGGCGGCGACTGGGTGATCGCCAGCGTTCGCACATTTTGAAAGGTTCCTTGTATGCTGCTACGAATTGTTTTTTGCATCCATTTACTAGCAGTCGCAACTTGGGTTCACGCTCAGGACTATGCCGCATCTGCACCAGTGCTGACAGTTGCCTCATCGTCCAGCTCGATGGATCTTGATCCGCTGTTCGACGAGTATGCGTTTTTTCTGATTTCGGCTGGTGCCACCGAAGGCGAGATGCAGACGTTTGAGACATATGCTTTGCTACTGAACGCAGAGCTGGAAATTGCTGAAGATCCTTCGTTGATAGAAGCGGCCTATGCCGATTTCTTAGTCGCCTTTATGTTGGAAAAGTCTGACGGATCGGAAACAAAGCCAGACAAGAAGACGTTTCCGCCAGGTTCCACCGGAACGGACCGAACACCTAAACAAGGCGACCAAGAGGACAAGCGTGCAGCCGACCGAGAAAAGAAGGTTGGTGACATCGTTGATGACGATTACAAAATTGATTGTCAGCCAAAAGTAAGTCCTGAACACAAAGGGAAATACCCCGACTCCAATCCTGATTTGAAGATAAACGACGAGTACTTTGACATTTACTCTCCGAAAACAACTACGCCTCCCAGGAACATAGCCGACACTGTTGACTCAAAAGTAGGTACGCAAGCGGATCGCATTATTCTAGATCTTCAGATCGATTTTACTGAGCAGCAAATACTAGAAATTCTTGATGCTATCCAAAGGAGGAGAGACACACCAGACACCGCGACTCGTGAGAAACTCGAAGAGATTTGGGTGATCATGCCAGATGGCTCAATAAAGAAGGTTTTTCCGGGAGTGATCAAGTGAGTCGACAATGGTATCTCAAACTATCAGATTTAACCAAAGAACAATTGCGTGATTGGCTCAAGCAGAAGCCCTATTGCGGAAACGAACATGACGGTAGTTTTGATCTAGGTTCAGGATCTGCAAGAGCCTGGATATCGGAACTGAAACCATACCAGAAGCAGGCAAGCATAGAGAATTGGGGAATTGCAGCCTTAGTCGAAATTGGGTTTAACCCGTGCCGCAATGATGCTCCAGACAATAGTCAAACGGTGCTTTATCGAGTTGCCTTCGATGCTCTAGCGGACTTGTCTGGCGACCTTGTCTTTCACGTTTTAGATGTCGGGATATTACTTCGCCGAAATGGAAGAGTGATTGTCAACTCAGAAGCTTTTCAACTGCATGAATTGAATTGCATGCTTGAGCCGCCGTTCTGGTTATCAAGTTGGCCCTGTCATCTTTTAAAACGCGAGTAGCATTGTCCGAGTGAGACATCCAATCCGGCAGAAGAACAAGTGCGAACAAGAAAATGCACCCGAGTTGCCGATCGGGCGTTTCTTGAAATCAAAATTTCTTGGCGGCAACCGGGTGATTTTGGTCGTTCGTGCTGAGGTAAAGAAGCCATGAACCCATATGCCCCACCTACCATTGAACAGCTGTATGCTTACCAACCGAAGAAGTTGTCGCTGCGAAATCCAGCTCGATTTCTGCTGTATCCATTAGCCTTATTGTGTGTGGGCTTTTCGCTTCTTATGGCATGGCAATACGTACAAACCGGATTCGATTATGGAAGTGAGGCTGAATACGTGAACGCTGGGGCGGTTTTGCTGGTCGCGAGCTTTGGGATCTCTGCGTTTTTTCTTGCAGCTCGACAGCTAACAAAAAACACGAGGACTTGCACGATAATCTGGAGCTCTGCTGCGCTCGCCATCCTATTGGTTAGTCTCTACTTTGAACCGCCAGCTTCGATTGGGGACATTTCGATACTCGTCGTTGCTGCTGCGATTCTGCTTCTCATCGCGTTCCTCGCCTTTCGACGCAAAATCGCAGATCCCCAACTTGGCCCTTACTGATGGAAAGGTGAGTCTGTAGAATATACACGAACAACGCATTGGACGCGGAGCCGCCGATCGCGTCATTCCTGAAGTCAAAGCTGATTGGCGGCGGCCCGGTCAACGCAGTCGACTATGAAGTCCTGGGTTTGGCAAGTGACGGTCGCCACTGTTTGATGATTTTTTGTTTGGGCCTACATTTTTTCTGGTCCGTGTCCCAGATGCCCATGCGGAGACGATCGTTGTTCGCTCATCTTATGTGGCTAACAACGACTCGGTGTAGCAGTTTGGCACCGGCAACGTTTGTGAGTCCGCTTTTGGCTGTGGCCGTCCTTATGCTCTTTTTGGGGCGATCAGCGACGGCTTAGGCTTCTCGGGCTTCCGTCAAACTGCGTTAGTTCGAGATCGAGTTCCCCTTTCCAGAGTTCATTGGGTTGGCATTCGATGAGTGCGTTTCGGAGGGCATGTGAACGGCTTTGAGCTCATTCATCGCAGCCATGCGAGAGAGCTTGAGGGCATCGTCTTTGTCGGTTTTGCGTTTGACGTTACTCCACTTCCAAGCGTCTTGGTGGGTGGAGCAGACGAGAGTTTTCAGGCCGTGGCTGATGGCCAGATCGTTGATCCAGCCTGAGGGGCCGCACGCTTCCATGACGACGAGATCGATTTCGTGGTTCTTGAAGAGAGTGTTGAGGTAATTTCGTTCGGTCGGAGCGTTCAGAAACGAGTGCTTTCGGGTTTTGGTGTCGAAAAAGCAGCACATGGTATTGAA
>Ga0209985_10003511_pt1 | contig 13287 bp, 13 predicted proteins | sample NOAtaG_FD_187305 | JGI IMG/M metagenome (GOLD analysis project Ga0209985, IMG submission 187305) | Freshwater lake microbial communities from Lake Erie, under a cyanobacterial bloom - NOAA_Erie_Diel6S_1000h metaG (SPAdes) (version 2) | ecosystem: Environmental > Aquatic > Freshwater > Lake ...
TGGGATGCTCTCTCCTGATGCAAGAGTGACTTCACGGTTGGAGAGTGTGAGCGAAGTTGCGACTTCGCCGAGAAGCAACTGAGCCCGAAGTTCACCCTCCTTGATCGGGAATGCGACTGCGGAGAGATCCTTATCGTTGGATAGGAGTTCCTTGGAAAGTGGAGGACGGTTGTAAGGAGGGTGACTCTCTGCACCGATGAGAGTGATCTCACCATCAAAGCCCGAGCGCCGCAAAGACTCAGCGGTCCGTAGACCACCCATCGATGCTCCCACGATCACGACTTTGCTCAAGGTCGATCCAATTCAGATTATTCGACGATGGTGATGGCTTGCATCGGACAGACGTCGGCAGCGGCTTGGATATTGGCTCGCTCTGAGTCATCAGCGGTTGCCAGGTACTCCAACTTGTCCTGATCGTTGAGTTTGAAGATCTCGGGTGCCTCGAAGACACATTGTCCGTAGTGTTGGCACTTCTCCATATCGACATGGATCTTGATCATCACTGCTCCCTTACCCTTCCTGCTCGTTCTCTCGCTATTTCTTTGCTTCTTCTACAGTGGATGGATAGAGATCCTTGGAGGGGGTTCGGATGCCACGAAACTCCCAATCTCCACCAAGAGCGGTCGAGATGACCTCTTCGCTCTCGGTCGGTTGTGCGCCTACTTCTGCTCGGATGGTGTGACCTTCGACGACCTTGTTGCTCAATCGGCCAAGTCCCTCAACCTCGACCTCGACTACATCACCGACTTGGACTGGCCTTGAGTTGGCAGGTGTTCCGGAGAAGATCATGTCTCCTTCCACAAGGGTGATCGTCCGTGCGATATCCGCGACGAGGTAGTGCATATTCCATTCCATGTTGTCGGTGTTGTCCTCTTGCTTGAGGACACCGTTCACATAGGTGCGGATCATCTTGTTCTTGAAATCCCAGTCGGTGACCATCCCTGGCCCCACGGGCGCCAAAGTGTCCGCACCTTTGACTCGAAGCATCGAACCTGCATCGGTGTCACGGAAATCATGGAGTCCGAAATCATTACCGACACTGTATCCAGCGATGTATTCGCCTGCCTCTTCGATGGAGACGTCTTTGCAGGTCTTTCCTATGATGATGACGATCTCACCCTCATAGTTGAGCCACTTGCATCGCTTCGGTCGGACCACATCGCCCTGATGGGAGTTGAGCGCGGTGATCGGCTTATGGAAATAGGTGGGCGCAGTAGGCAACTTGGTGAGGAACTCCTTGGTCCGGCTCTCATAGTTGAGATGGACAGCGATGATCTTGGTTGGGACTGCAGGTGCGAGATGCTTCACCTCACCGATTGCGAAACGTCGCCCATCCGATGCAACGAGAGAATCGCCATCGCGCTTGACCAGAAGCGCTTGGCCCTCGACATCGATTCGACGGAACTCAGTCACGAGAGAGGACCAGATCCTTCGGAGTAGCAAAGCCACCTTCTGGCTCCGGGAAGTAGACGTGCACTTGCCCGGTACCGACCGAGTTCTCATACTCGCTGTAGAGGACGCCTTTCGCTTCATTACGCTCTTCACCGAGCGCACCTGCCATCGCGAGATAGTGGAAGAAACCGGCCTCCGGCTTGTACTTACGGAAGGTGTCGAAGTCTTCGAGGATGGCACCATGATTGCCTTGCTTCATCCACTCGAGGACCTTGAGATCGTATTGATAGGCCTCAGGTGTGTAGATATGAATCGGATCGCTCGCCTCATGTTTGCGCAGATCTCGCAACTTATGGAATGTGTGTGAGAGCGCGCCAGATGCGATCAAGACGACCTTCCTGTCACTATCCCTGATCGCTTCGCCTAGAGCGCGTCCGGCGCGAAGGAAGTCCTCGGGTGTCCCGGTCTGACAGACCGACATACTGATCCAACGCTTATCGTCGAGACCTCGACCGAGATAGTGCCAGAGATTGACAGTTGCGTAGAAGATCGGAAGATGTGGATCGGCGATCGGGGTGATCCAGGTCCCGTTCTTCTCGTCGTACTTTGAGAGCGAGTTCGCCAACTCTGGGTCGCCTTTGATGGAGTAAGGAATCTGGGTCATTCCACGAGGTAACTCCTCGGAAGTGAAGAGTCCGGAACGCTCTGCAGCAGAGGTGATGACGAATTCGACTGTGGTTGCCCAATGACTATCGAGGACGACGACGGTGTCGTAATCGAGAGTCTCGAATACATCCTTCCGCAACTTCTTCAGACCAGGTACGAGGCTGATCTCCTTGCCCTCGTTGAGATCCTTGCGCACTCTCTCCGGCAACATGATCGTAGGTACATGTGCCAATAGCGCTGCTCCAACTACCTTTCCCATCGCTCCTACTCCTTCCATCCATGTGGTGCGATCACTGTGTTCTTGACATCTGCATAGAAATCGAAAGACCAAGTGCCACCATCTCGACCGATTCCAGATTTCTTCGATCCACCGAAGGGGGCGCGAAGGTCACGGACGAAGAAGCAATTGACCCATATCGTGCCTGCGACGAGATTCTTCGTGATCTTCGCTGCATGTTCACGGACGCCGGAGACTACGACAGCAGCCAGACCGAACTCAGTGTCATTTGCCATGGTGAGCGCTTCCTCATCGCTCGAGAATGTCTGCAGACAGAGGACCGGGCCAAAGACTTCCTCTCTCACGATCTCACTCTTCGGATCAGGTCGCATCACCAATGTCGGTCGATAGTAGAGACCGCCAAGATCCTCATTCGCCTTGCCACCAAGGACGATCTCCGCGCCATCCTTTCGGGCACGCTCGACGAATCCTGCGATTCGAGCGAAGTGATCGGAGTGGATCTGCGGACCCACTTGAGTCTCCTCGATACGAGGATCACCTTGCTTGATCGCAGAAGCCTTCTCGATGAATCGCTTGGTGAACTCTTCAGCGATCCGTTGATGGACAAGGAGCCTGGTTCCCGAAAGACAGACCTGTCCGGCATTGTCGTATTGCTCGACCGCCAAGGTGGCAGCGAGATCCAAATCGGCATCGTCGAGGACTATCAGTGGGCTCTTGCCACCAAGTTCGAATGTGATGGGCGTGAGGTTATCCGCGGCGGCACGAGCGATGATCTTTGCTGTCGGAACCGAACCGGTGAAGGAGATTCGCGAGATTCCGGGATGTTTGGTGAGGGCAGCTCCCGCCTCTTCGCCGAGACCAAAGACGACATTGAAGACACCGCGAGGGAGACCTGCCTGCACAGTGAGATCCGCGAAGAGACTTGCGGTGAGCGGCGTCCATTCCGCTGGCTTCAAGACGACGGTATCTCCCGCAGCGAGCGCTGGTCCGATCTTCCAGGTGGCGAGCATCAACGGTGCATTCCATGGTGTGATGAGTGCTGCTACTCCCGATGGATCCCAAGAGACGTTATTGGTATGGCCGCGAGTCTCGAAAGGTACGTGCTTCAAATCGTTGATCGCCCACTCCGCGAAGAATCGGATGTTGGCGGCTGCTCGAGGCATCACACCTTTGCGATGCGAACGAAGGAGTGCGCCATTGTCGAGCGTCTCTACTTGCGCCAGGGTTTCGACGTTCTCTTCGATCAGCGAAGCAAGACGCTCCAAGATCTCACCACGCCCCTTGGGTCCAAGATCTCGCCAGGCCGGGAAGGCATCACGTGCGGCTTGAACAGCTAGTTCCACTTCCTTCACACCACCAGAGGCGAAGTCACCGAGGAATTGACCGTCGATGGGAGAGGTGTTGCGCAGGGTCTGAGCAGAGTAGACGCGCTCGCCATTGATGAAATGGCCGGTGGAGATCTCGACTCCCGCTACTTCGACGCTCTTCACTCGCTCTCGTTTCGATCGGATCCCGCAAGGAGCGGGATGGCCCATAATCGTTAGGATACTAACGAGATGGCTTAGGTTACTCTAGGCATTCTGCACCGGAAAGTGCGGAGGCGAGAGGGGTGCGCACATGAGTGGAGCACGTCCACGGATCGCCATCCCAGGGCGCCTCGCGGATACCACCTCGGCTACGCGCTATAGCGCCATCGTCACGGCACGCAGGCTCGCAGAACTCATCTGGGATGCCGGTGGTGAACCGCTGACCTTCTTACCGGTGGCGAATCAATCGTGGGGCGAGCGCCTCGAAGGTATCGATGGCATCGTGATGCCTGGTGGCGCGGATGTCGATCCCAAGCTCTACGGTCAAGATCACCTCTCCCCGGACCTCTATGGGATCGATTCCCTCCAAGACCAAGCCGATATCTCCCTAGTCCTTCATGCCCTCGAATCCGCGATCCCGCTCCTGACCATCTGTCGCGGTACCCAGGTCGCAAATGTCGCGCTCGGAGGGTCTTTGGTGCAACACATGGCGACTCCGCATATGGGTCACGCCTCCACCATCGAGTTCTCGACCTTCGATGGCGATCTGGGACTCTCTGAGAAGTCACTCAACCTCTCATGCTTTCACCACCAAGCGATCGATCGATTGGGTGATGGGATCACACCGCTCGCCTATGCCAAAGAGGGTCATGTCGAGGCAGTGCGTTACTCGAGTAAGGCATGGGCCTTCGGATTGCAGTGGCATCCAGAGGACAACTATGACCAAGTCCCTGGACAATTGATGATCGTCAAGGCTTTTGTTGACGCAGCGCGTGACTAGCGCTTCTTGACTCTCTTGCTCTTCGTCTTCTGTGAACTCTTGGAACCGCTTTCTGCATGGAGAGTCAGAGTGCGTAGACCATCAGCAGTGACTTTCCGATCACTAGTTCGCAGCGATGATGCGAGATAGACCTCTTCCTTGTTGAATTCCGGGAAGATCCTCTCCATCAGCTTCTTGCCTTGAGCTGTGAGTGTGACCAGGACAAGACGGCGATCGCTCTTGCTCTGTCGCTTGGTGATCAATTTGTCACGTTCCAAGGTCTTGAGTACGCCGGTCAGCGTGGCTTTGGAGGTACCTACTTCCTCCGCGATCTCACGAGTCTCGATCTCCACCCAGACCCAGACCACCCAGAGCACCACGAAGCCAGTCCACGAGAGCGAGTACTTGGATAGGACTTCGCGTTCTAGGTGCTTTCGGACCGCGCTCGATGCCCGGAAGAGATTTGAGACCACAGCCATCGCTTTGAAGTCGATCTTCATGCCGCGAAGCAAGGTCGAGACTTGGCGTTCGGTTTCATTGAGAGTGTGAGCGCCAGCCATGAGTGAAATCCTATCGGGCGGACCTTCTTCTCACTCATCTACGCCGGTGGTATTCTCGTTTCGTTCGTATCCTAACGAGTGGAGCAATGATGGGATCCTCGATCAATCTCGCTGACCTTGATCTCTTCGAATCGGGTGCCCCGTGGCCAGTCTTCAAGGAACTTCGAGAGCGTGATCCACTCCATTGGAGTGATGAAGCAGCTCCGAACCACGGTTTCTGGTCAGTGACGAGGTATCACGACATCGTCTCTGTCCTTCGTGATCCTGCGACCTTCACGAGCGAGAGATTCACTAACCTCGAAGAGGTAGATGCCGAACAAGAGGAAGCACGACGCTCACTCCTTGAGACCGATGGGTCGAGACATCGCGCTCTGCGCCGCCTGCTGCAAGGGCAGTTCACACCTGCTGCGGTCGCGCAGTACGAAACCTTCCTCCGTGGACTCACTGCGACCACGCTCGACAATGCCTTCGCCAAAGGAGAGTTCGACTTCGTCAAAGAGGTCGCCGCCGACTTTCCTATCAACGTCTTGGCGAGACTTCTCGACGTACCGGCGAAGGACAATCGACAGTTGATCGATTGGGGAAATCGGATGATCGGGTTCGATGACCCCGAGCATGCTGACATCCTGATTAGTGATCCCGATAGCGAGAAGTACCGACTGGTTCCATTCCGCTCACCCGCTGCCCTCGAACTCTTTGCTTATGGGGACGCACTCGCGAAGGAGCGTCGTGGCAAGAGTGGCAATGACTTGATCTCAGTTCTTATCAATGGCGAGATGAGCGATGGAATCCCGCTTACGGAGCGTGACTTCCATACCAATTTCCTACTTCTCGTCGTGGCTGGGAATGAGACCACTCGCCACACAATCACCCACACCATGATCAATCTGATCCAGCATCCCGAGCAACTCGCTCGTCTTCAAGAGGATCCAGAGTTGATCCCCTGGGCGGTGGAGGAATTCTTGAGATTCGCGAGCCCGGTCTATCACTTCCGAAGGACTGCGACCAAGGATGTCGAGATCCATGGAAAGACGATCAAGTCGGGCGAGAAGATCGTCACATGGTTCGCATCAGGGAATCGTGATGAGTCGATCTTCGACAGTGCGAATGAATTCGACGTCACTCGAAATCCGAATGAGCACATGACCTTCGGTCGAGGCGGTCCTCATATGTGTCTTGGAAATGCGTTGGCTCGGATCGAGTTGCGTGTGATGTTCGAGGATCTGATCTCCCGGATCGACTCCATGGAGATGACGGGGCCTGTCGACTTCTTGCGGTCGAACTTCGTCCATGGCATCAAGCGGATGCCGGTGAAGGTCAATCTTCGCTGATTCTCGCCCGAACTAGATAGAAGAACCGTCAAATGAGCCGAGCGACTCTATTCAAGAAGGCATCGACGAGATCGAATGTACGTTGCCTCGCTGCTGGTTCGTAAGCACGCGTCTGCGCCATCATCACATCCGGGTCTTGTCCATTTGCGATCACTTCCTTGTCGCCACCCCAATCGAGCCACTGACGAAGTGATGTTGAGTCAACCTCCGGGTGAAATTGGAGCGCGAGCGAATTCTTGATGGTGAAGGCTTGAGAGGCGATTGGATTCCGAGCGATCTCTTTCGCCCCTGGCGGTAGGGTCCAACGGTCGTAGTGGAATTGGAACCAAGGACCGTCGGAGACGAGTTCTGGATCATCGCTCCAAATCGACTTCCAACCGATCTCACACTGCGGCGCTCTCGCGACCGAACCACCGAGGGCGCGCGCCATCAACTGTCCCCCGAAACAGATACCGAGGACCGGTTTTCCCGATTCGACGATTGCACGAATCCACTCCACCTCAGGTAATAGCCACTTTCCAATACAGCCATCGTCCCAAGCTCCCCAAGGGGCGCCGAGCGGGATGATGAGATCGAATTCGGAGGCATCCGGGAAGGTGAAATCGACATTGGGTGAGGTGAAGTTCTCCTGCGAGACGACGACCTTCTCGACCGTCTCGAAACCGTGATGGTGCAAACGCTCTGCGACTGGGCCAGGAGGTGAGACATGGTCATGTTCGATGAAGAGCGCCTTCACTGCCATCACCTCACTTTCGACGCTAGAGAAGCGAGGACGAGAAACTGCCACGCTCAAACTCTTGCCAATGCTACCCCGGCGATGCCTAGAATATCGTTCGAGTCCTAATGATTGACTCAGGTGCTTTCCCGAGTGATGGATGGGGAGATTCAGATGTCTGATTCAAGGTCCAATTCCGCAGATAAGTTGAAGAGTGAATTGAGATCACTCGGCGTTGACGTTTTGCAAGTCATGTACGCCGATGTCCTTGGTATGACGCGATCGAAGTACGTACTCACCAATGAACTCGAGAAGGGCATCAGTCATGGTCCTTCCTTCTGCCAAGGGGTCTGGGTCACCACCAACCGCGGCGGCGTACTCGATGCCGGCAATATCGCCTCTGACGGACTCCAGGACTTCGTGACGAAGATGGATTCCCATCGCGTGCGAAAGCTTCCCTTCGAACCAGGGATGGCCTGCACAGTCGTCGATGCCTTCAATCCCGATGACTCCGAGAATCAGTTCTCGCCACGTACGGTGCTGAAGAAGGTGATCGCCGGATATTCGAAGCACGGTCTCGTCCCGGTCGTCGGTCCGGAGCTCGAGTTCTACATAGCGAGGCAAGTCGATGGCGCTTACTCGAGATCGCACGAGAACGTCGGCTTCGTCTACACCACGGGGTCGATGGTCGATCCTGATGGCACATTCCTTCGTGTACTTCGTGCACTCGATCAGATGGAACTCGGAGTCTTCGCTGGTAACCACGAATTCAGTCCTAGCCAATACGAGATCAACCTCTGGCACGGTGAAGCGCTCGATGCCGCAGATCGGACCTTCATATTCAAGAGCGCGACGAAGGACATGGTCTATCGCGAAGGCAAGATCGCCACATTCATGGGCAAGCCTTGGGGAGATGAGGGCGGTAGTGGTTTCCATCTCCACTTCTCCGTCGAGGATAAGGAAGGCAACAACAAGATGCATGATGGCAAAGGAGGCCTCTCCAAAGTGGCTCACTCCATCATCGCTGGCATCATCGAGAACGCCGCTGCCATCACAGCGTTCGCAAATCCGACAGTCAACGCATTCAAACGCCTCGGTCCTGACACTCTTGCACCATTCCGTGCCAACTGGGGATTGGACAACAGGAGTTGCATGGTTCGAATCCCACCAGAGCGTGGAAGTGGGACGAGACTGGAAGTACGTGTCGGAGATGGTGCTGCCAACCCTTATCTGATCATCGCTGCGATCCTTGCAGCCGGACTCGATGGAATCGAACGCGACCTCACCGCACCCGAGCCTGCAGTAGGGATGGCATATGACATGGAGTCGGCAGAGATCTTGCCGATGTCATTCGAGGCAGCACTAGATGCCCTTGAAGCGAATGAGCAAATGAAGAGTCAGTTGTCGCCACAACTTGTCGAGACTTTCCTCGTGATGAAGCGCGAAGAGATCGAGCGATACAAGGCAGATGTTGCAGATCCCACGACACGTGAAGTCACGAAGTGGGAGCAGGACGAGTACTTACTTAGGTATTAGATCTTCGGGTTCGACTTATCGAGCAGAAGTTTGCCACCATTGAAGGTGACGCCGACTTCACGATAGTAACCACCGATCATCTCCTTGATCGGAAGGATCGAAGCCAGTTCATCCCAGGGTGAATCGAAGAGTTCGAGCTCTGCATCGCCAACCCAAGGCTCACCTAGGTCGGCATCGACTCCACTCATCGTGATCAACTGGTCGAGTGAGTTTCCAAGTCCCGGCGTGATCGATGGGACCCATCGGTTATGAAGCATCGGATGACCATTGACGAATCCATTGGTCTTCGATGGCTCACGTAACGTAACGCGAGCACTTGCCAATCTATGGTCATATGCCGCGATACTGGCGCCAAGTTGTGCGCCACTCTCAAGACGTGGTGTCGCCTTTCCGCGATTGAAGACTCGTGTCAGCCCTATTGAGCCCAACTTCTTCGGATATCCCTGGAACCAACCACGAGCAAGAGAGAAGTCCTTCGTGACCCAGATCGCGACACACCTGCTGTATGTGACACCTTCGTACTTGCATCGGATGACGACAAAGGCCTCGAGGTATTGCGCACGCAATGGATCAAGAAGTTCTACCTTGGATTGCGAACAGCTCTGCCAATCCGCCCAAATGATCGCCACTGCTCCTGGATCCTCGTCAGCGAGATCGATCTCCTCTGGAAGGAGCGCTCTCACGTTCTTCACATCGGTCCGATACTCGACGGTAAGGAGATTGCCGGAATAGAACCAGGGCATATCGGGTGCGATCGCGCTCTTGCCGGTGGGGGTCTGTGGTGCGAAGAAGCCATGCAACGATGACATGTGCGCTTATCTCCTCGAGAGTGAAACCGAAATTCTCACCAGAAACACTCAGAAATCCTTGACTTCGAGTGTTACCTGCGCCACTCTACCTCAGATTCGTTCGGATATGAACGATTCTGCCTAGATTAGCAAAGGAGCTATATGGCAAGTGAAGGTACTTCACTCAAGAAGGGCAGACTCGGTGTCTTCGGCATCGTCTTCTTCGTAGTCGCCGCTTCCGCACCACTCGTTGGTATGACTGGTGCTGTACCAGTCGCCATGGTCCTCGGTAATGGCGCCGCAACCCCGGGCGCATATCTTGCCGCTGGACTCACGTTGTTGATCTTCTCCATCGGCTATGCGGCGATGAGCCATCACGTCACCAATACCGGCGCCTTCTTCGCATTCGTCGGAAGAGGACTGGGAATGCGTGCTGGTGTCGCATCCTCCTACGCATCTCTCGTTGGATACATCACCATTCAGTTGGCGATCTACGGATTCTTCGGATTGGTCATGAATATCACCATGGCCGACTACGGGCTAGATCTCGCCTGGTGGGCCTGGGCCTTGATCGCATGGTTACTCGTCACCGTCCTCTCTGTCTTGAGTGTTGATGTCGGTGCCAAGATCCTTGGAACGCTTCTCGTCGTCGAACTGCTCTCGCTCGTCGTCGTGGCAGTTGCGATCTTCGCCAAGGGTGGACCAGAGTCAATGAATCTCGGAGCATCATTCAATCCTGCTGATGTCTTTGCGGGAGGCTTCGCAGGTACTGCGGGCATCGCTCTCGCTTTCGCATTCGCCTCCTTCATCGGATTCGAAGCGACCGCGATCTACGGCGAAGAGTCACGCGACCCCAAGCGAGATGTGCCAAAGGCGACATACTTCGCCATCATCTCCATCTCCATCCTCTTCGCATTCGTCTCGTTCGCGATGGTGGTAGGAATGGGGTCAAGCAAGGCTGTGGAACAGGTGCTAGCACGTTCTGGAGAACTTGCTGATCCTGCAGGAGTGCTCTTCAGTCTCGGCGGAGAATATGTAGGGTCCTGGATCGTCGAAGTGATGAAGATCCTCGTCCTCACCTCCCTCTTCGCAGGTCTCCTTGCGTTCCAGAATGCCGCCTCTCGTTACTTCTTCGCCATGGGCCGCGCGGGAGTGATGCCAAAGAAGCTGGCGACCACCAACGATGCTGGCGCACCTCAGATGGCCTCCATCGTCACTTCGGTGATCGCAGGAATCGTGATCGTCATCTTCGCTGCTGGTGGTTTGGATCCATACACCAAACTCTTCAGTTGGATGAGCGGCATCTCGGTGATCGCAATCGTCGCGATCGAGATCCTGGTCTCACTCGCCGTTCTCGCTTACTTCAGCAAGCAACCTGGTGGAAATCTCTGGAAGACGAAGGTCGCGCCATTGGCTTCCATCGTCCTTCTTGCTGGGGGTCTCTACCTCCTGATGTCACGGTTCAATCTCCTTGCTGGAACGGTGGCGGCAGATGTCGATCCGACACTTCCTGAGAGCGCTTGGAAACTCTCATCGTTGGGATGGTTCCTGGTCCTCTCACCTTTCATAGCAATGGTGATCGGCTTGGTCGTCGCATCGGTATCCAAGAGCAAGAACGAAGCGCTCACGCGCGACTTCTCCTAATCACAAGAAGCAACCGCCCCTCGAATCCACGGACTCGAGGGGCGGTTCTTTTTTTGTTTGCCGGAACTAGGGTCGCAAGATGATTCGAATGGGACTTCCGATCTTCTTCTCTAGTCTCTCCAATGCGATCGCGGCATCCTCTAGTGGCAGGATCTCAGAGATCGAACGTGAGAGATCAAGTCTGCCGCTAGCTGTGAATTCGACGAGTTCCTTGGTGTGGTGAGGCTCTGATCCATAGTGGCCGAGGATCTGCGTGCGCATATAGGTGAAAGCCATGTCGTTAGGGATCGTGATCGGCTCATTCGCTATACCTACGATGACGAGTCGGCCTCTCTCTCCGAGGAGTGAGAGAGCCTGCTTACGGACCGCCCCGACACCCGCGAAATCGAATGCAGCGTCAAACCCACGATGGGCTTTCAATTCCTCATCGCTCGGATCGAATGCGAAGTCAGCGCCGATCTCCAACGCTCTCTCTCGGGCATCAACCCTCGGATCTACTGCGACGATCTTGCGACAGCCCACCAATTTCAACAGTTGAACCGCATGAAATCCCAGGCCTCCGATACCGAAGACCACGACAGCTTCGCCCGCGCTGATATTGGCTGTTGATGAAATCGCAGCCCAAGGCGTCGAGACCGCATCAGGGATGATCGCAGCCTCTTCGAATGAGAGTGTCTCGGGGATCTTCACAACGAGGCTTTCCTTCGCCACGAGATACTCCGCGTAGCCACCGTCGTAATCGAATCCCAAGGTCGTTATCTGACCACGTTCGTTCCGCTCCCCTGCGATGATCAAGACACGATCGCCGACTCGAGCAGTGCTTACGCCAGCTCCCACTTGATCGACAATCCCGGCGACCTCATGACCTAAGGACACGTCATCACCTTGAAGGTAACCCGGCTTCAGAGTTCCATCGAGGAAGTGAACATCCGAGAGACAGACTCCTGCGGCTTTGACCTTGATTCGAACCTGCCCTTCACCGGCCTCTGGTGTCGGCACATCCTTGACTTCAAAGTGTCTCGTGGAGACTGTGATGCGTCCTGCCTTCATCTGATCAATCTTTCTGCTCGGCTGAGAAGGATATTGACGGCTATGCCGAAACCTTGAAACGCGGGGTTGGAAGTCTCTCCTGCCCTAAAGCGAGCCCAGATCTGTTGGATGATCACGGTGAGACGAAAGAGTCCGAATACCTCGTAGAAGGTGAAGTCGACGCTATCTCGCCCGCTCAGAGCCATGTAACGTGCAATGAACTCTGCTCGTGTGGGCATTCCTGGAAGGTGGCTTGGTTGTCGCCTTAGCGCTGCGAATTCGTCGTCATCATCTCGATCGACCCAATAGGCAAGGGCTGAGCCAAGATCCATCAACGGATCTCCTACCGTGGCCAACTCCCAATCGAGAACACCGACGATCTTCCGTTCTTGGAGATCAAAGACCACATTGTCGATGCGCCAATCCCCATGAATAATGCAGGTGGCGACGTCATCTGGCTTCATCGCATCCAGCCAAGCCATCACGCGCTCACCATCAAGGACGTCATCAGTTCGCGCGTTACGGAATCTCTTCGACCAACCCTCTACTTGGCGAGACACATATCCGGGGCCCTTGTTGAATTCACTCAGCACAGAGGAATCCACGGAGTGGAGTTGGACCAATCCTGAGACAAGGCTCTCTGCCATCGCTGCGATGTCATCGGATGTGAGGCTCTCTGGCACATCTCGACGAAAGATGCTTCCCTCAATCCGCTCCATCACATAGAAGTCATCGCCTAGTATCGAATGGTCTTCACAGAGCGCAACGACATTTGGTACCAAGTCATAGACCGGCTTGAGGCGTGACTGGATCAAGAACTCTCGCTTCATGTCATGTGCGGAGACAGCCTTCTTCCCCTTGGGAGGGCGACGAAGGACGTAGTCCTTGGCGGGATAACTAAGCAAGTAAGTGAGATTCGAAGCACCACTTCGAAACTGCATCACCTCAGGGATCTCAGATTGATCGATCCTTGGCGCAAGCCACGCGTGTACTCGCGCGATGTCGATTGCATCCTCATCGCGAACTGGTGTCAGATCGCTCATGAGAGATAGGGCTTGAGCTCTAATCTAGCCAAGTCTCGAAGATGTACTTCATCTGGTCC
>Ga0209985_10003518_pt1 | contig 13274 bp, 14 predicted proteins | sample NOAtaG_FD_187305 | JGI IMG/M metagenome (GOLD analysis project Ga0209985, IMG submission 187305) | Freshwater lake microbial communities from Lake Erie, under a cyanobacterial bloom - NOAA_Erie_Diel6S_1000h metaG (SPAdes) (version 2) | ecosystem: Environmental > Aquatic > Freshwater > Lake ...
CGAAGGCGGCCACGGTCTCTACCTCTACGCCGCGGCCGAAACACTCGGCACCAGCCGCGACCAGCTGCTCGACGCGCTGCACAGCGGCCGTGCCAAGTACAGCAGCATCTTCAACTACCCCACGCTGAGCTGGGCCGACATCGGCGTGATCGGCTGGTTGGTCGATGGCGCGGCCATCATGAACCAGGTGCCGCTCACGCGCTGCAGCTATGCGCCCTATGCCCGCGCCATGGTGCGCATCTGCCGCGAAGAGAGCTTCCACCAGCGCCAGGGCTTCGACAGCCTGCACGTGATGATGAAGCAGGGCACCGAGGCGCAGCGCGCGATGGTGCAGGACGCGGTGAACCGCTGGTGGTGGCCGAGCCTGATGATGTTCGGCCCGCCCGATGGCGAAAGCGTGCACGGTGCGCAGAGCTCGCGCTGGGGCATCAAGCGCATCAGCAACGACGAGCTGCGGCAGAAGTTCGTCGACGCCTGCGTCGAGCAGGCCGCGGTGCTGGGGGTGAGCCTGCCGGACGCGCAACTGAAGTGGAACGCCGAGCGTGGCCACCACGACTTCGGCGCCATCGACTGGAGCGAGTTCTGGCGCGTCGTCGGCGGCCATGGGCCCTGCAACACCGAGCGGCTGTCGGCCCGCGTGCGGGCCTGGGACGAAGGCGCCTGGGTGCGCGAGGCCGCGCTGGCGCACGCCGCCAAGCGCGCCACCTCGGAGGCCGCCGCATGAGCGCGGGCCCCGCTGGCACGGAGTGGCCGCTCTGGGAGGTGTTCGTGCGCCCCAAGGCCGGCCTCGAACACAAGCACTGCGGCAGCCTGCACGCGCCCGATGCGGCCATGGCGGTGCAGCTGGCGCGCGAGGTCTACACGCGGCGCCAGGAGGGCAGCAGCGTGTGGGTGGTGCCCAGCGCCCACATCACCGCCAGCGACCCCGGCGACAAGGACATGCTCTTCGATCCGGCCGAAGACAAGGTCTACCGCCACCCCACGTTCTACGAGCTGCCCGAGTCGGTGAACCACCTGTGAGGCCACTGCCGTGACCACCGTCTCCGCGTCCCTCGAACTGCGCCTCACGCCGCCGGTGCGCTACGTGCTGCGCATCGCCGACACCGCCCTCATCCACGCCCAGCGCCTGGCCGAGTGGTGCGGCCACGCGCCGGTGCTCGAGGAAGACATCGCGCTGTCGAACCTGGCGCTCGACAGCCTCGGCCAGGCGCGCGCGCTGCTCACGCATGCCGCGGCGCTCGAAGGGCAGGGCTTCGGCGAAGACGCGCTGGCCTTCCTGCGCGAGGAGCACCAGTTCCTCAACCTCACGCTGGTGGAGCAGCCCCTGCGCAAGCCCAGCGCCCACAGCCCCGGCGGCGACTTCGCCGACACCGTGCTGCGCAACCTGTTGGTGGCCTCGTGGATGAAGGCCCTCTTCACCCGGCTGCAGGGCTCGTCGGATGCGTCGCTGGCCGCCATCGCCGCCAAGTCGCTGAAGGAGGTGCGCTACCACCACCAGCACGCGGCCGGCTGGGTGGTGCGGCTGGGTGATGGCACCGACGAGTCGGCGCGCCGGCTGCGCGCCGCACTGGCGCGGGCCTGGCCGTATGTGGCCGAACTCTTCGTTGCCGACGAGGTGGATGCCGCCGCGGCCGCCTCGGGCCTGGGCCCCTCGCGCGCCGAGCTGCGCGAGCCGTGGCACGCCGAGGTGGCTGCCGTTCTGGCCGAGGCGAAGCTGGAGCCGCCAGCGGCCACGCCCTTCGTCAGCACCGGCACGCTGGGGCGCCACTCCGAGCACCTGGGCTTCATCCTCGCCGAGCTGCAGTACCTGCCGCGACGCTACCCCGGCGGGGTGTGGTGATGTGCGGCGCCGAACTGCTCAGCCGCGAGGCCGCCGAGGCCCGCGCCTGGGCCGCGCTGCGCGAGGTGATGGACCCCGAGGTGCCGGTGCTCAGCCTCGTCGACCTGGGTGTGGTGCGCGGCGTGCACGTGGGTGCCGATGGCACCGAGGTCGTGCTGACGCCCACCTACAGCGGTTGTCCGGCCACCGAGGTGATCGCCGAGTCGACGCGCGCCGCGCTCGAGGCCGCCGGCCTCGGCCCCGTGCAGGTGAAGCACCAGCTCGCCCCGGCCTGGACCACCGACTGGATCACCGACACCGGCCGCGAGGCGCTGCGCCGCTACGGCATCGCGCCACCGGGTCGTTGCGGCGACGAAGGCACCCCCGTGCGGCTGATGGCCCACCGCGTGCCCTGCCCACGCTGCGAAAGCACCCAGGTCGAGCGCCTGTCGGCCTTCGGCAGCACGGCCTGCAAGGCGCTGTACCGCTGCCTCGCCTGCCGCGAACCCTTCGAACACTTCAAGCCCTTGTGATGACGGGCCTGCACTTCCATCCCTTGCGCGTGGCCGCCGTGGAGGCCGACACCGCCGAGGCGCGGGTGATCCGTTTCGAGTCGATCGACGGCGACACCGAGCGCTGGCGCTTCGAGCCCGGCCAGTACCTCACGCTGCGCGCGCAGGTGCAGGGGCAGGACCTGCGCCGCAGCTACTCGCTCTGCGCCGCGCCCGGCGAGCCGCTGCGCGTGGGCGTGCGGCGCGTCGAAGGCGGGGCGTTTTCGAGCTGGCTGCATGCGCAGCTCGAGCCGGGCGACGTGATCGAGGCGCTGCCGCCGCAGGGCCACTTCGGCCGTGCGCTGGGCGCGCGCCCGCGGCATGTGCTGGCCGTGGCCGGGGGCAGCGGCATCACGCCAGTGCTGTCGATCCTGAAGGCGCATCTGGCCGCGTCGCCCGACACCCGCGCCACGCTGGTGTACGCCAACCGCCAGGCAGCGAGCACGATGTTCAAGGAGGAACTCGAGGACCTGAAAAGCCGCCACCTGGCCCGCTTGGCGCTGTTCACGGTGTTCTCGCGCGAGCAGGTCGATGCACCGCTGGCCAGCGGCCGGGTGGATGCCGAGCGGCTGGGCAACGTCCTGCGCCTCGTGGGGGGCGCGGCCTCGGTGGACGCCGCCTTCGTCTGCGGCCCGCACGCCATGAACGACGAGGTCGAGGCCGCCTTGCGCAGCCACGGCGTGCCCGAGGCCCGCATCCATGTCGAACGCTTTGGCGTGCCGCCTGCCGAACGCAGCGCCCGCGCGCCACAGCCGCAGCCGGGAGATGCCGCCACGGCGCGCATCACCCTCGTGCGCGACGGGCTCACGCGCGAGATCGACTACACCGCGGCCGATGCCAACCTGCTGGCCGCGGCCACGCGCAGCGGCCTGGACCTGCCGTTTTCGTGCAAGAGCGGCGTCTGCGCCACCTGCCGCGCCAAGCTGATCGAGGGCCGCGTGCGCATGGACCGCCAGTTCGCGCTGGAGCCCGCCGACATCGCCGCCGGCTTCGTGCTCACCTGCCAGGCGCACCCGCTGACCGAGCGCGTCGTCGTGAGCTTCGACGAGCGCTGAGCGGGTGGCCCGACCTCGCTCGCAGGGCTTCGACGCGCAGCGCGATCAGCTGCTGGCCGCCGCCGCGCGCCTGTTCGCCAACCAGGGCTACACCGCCACCACGATGCAGCAGGTGGCCGAGGCCGCCGGCCTGGGCAAGGCCACGCTCTACCACTACGTGCGCGACAAGCCGGCGCTGCTGGTCGCCATCGCCGGTGGCCACGTGGCGCGGCTCGAGGCGCTGGTGGGCGAAGTTGCCGCCGAGGCCTTGCCGCCCGAGCCGCACCTGGCGCGCCTGATCGAGCGCTTCCTGCGCGCCTACGCGAACGCCCAGCACGAGCACCGCGTGCTCACCGAAGACGTGAAGTTCCTGCCCGCGCCCGAGCGCGAGGCGCTGCTCGAAGGCCAGCGCCGCGTCGTGCAGGCCTTTGCCGATGCGGTGGCGGCACTGCGGCCCGAACTCGCCGCGGCCCGGCTCGCCAAGCCGGTGGCGATGCTGCTCTTCGGCATGATCAACTGGACCTTCACCTGGCTGCGCGCCGACGGCGCACTCACGCACGAGGCGATGGCGCCGCTGGTCACGCAGCTCTTCGTCGGTGGCCTGCTGTCGCTGCCGCCCGAGCCGGCTGGCGCACGAGGCTGAAGAAGCGCGCCGCCAGCAGCCCGAGCCCGATGCCCACGGCATCGGCCGCCACGTCCAGGCCGCTGGCGAGGCGGCCCGGGATCTGGCTCTGCACGAGCTCGATGAACACGCCGTAGGCCAGCAAGGCCAGCGCGATGCGCACGAAGGCCGCGTGTGCTCCGGCAAAGGCCTGGGCTGCCACCCAGGCCAGCGCCGCAAAGGCCAGCAGATGCCGGACCTTGTCGAGCGGCAGGTCGCCGTCGTTGAACCGCACGCGGGCGAACGCAAACCACGACACCACGGCCAGCAGCACCAGCAGCACAGCGCGCCAGAGCCCACGCTGCAAGGCCCAGCCGGGCAGCACGCGGCGCAGGGCCTCAGCGGCCACCGCAGACCTCGCAGCCAGGCTGCCGGGCAAAGGCCACCTCGTCCCAGCGCATGTGGCGCGCGTCCAGCATCAGCAGCCGCCCGGCCAGCGGCTCGCCGGTGCCGACGAGCAGCTTCAGCGCCTCGGCCGCCTGCACGCTGCCGATCAGGCCGACCAGCGGCGCGAACACGCCCATCGTCGCGCAGGCCACGTCCTGGTGCGCGGCCGAGGGCGGAAACAGGCAGGCGTAGCAGGGCGCGCCGGCACGGCGGCTGTCGTACACGCTGACCTGGCCATCGAAACCGATGGCCGCGCCGCTGACCAGCGGCTTGCCGTGGCGCACGCAGGCGGCGTTGACGGCGTGGCGCGTGGCGAAGTTGTCGCTGCAGTCCAGCACCACGTCGGCCTGCGGCACGAGCTCGTCGAGCAAGGCCGCGTCGGCGCGCTGCACGAGCGCGCGCACGGCCACGTCGGGGTTCAGGCTGGCGATGCGGGCCACGGCCGACTCGGCCTTGGGTGTGCCCACGGTGGCCAGCGAGTGCACGATCTGGCGCTGCAGGTTGGTGGTGTCCACCGTGTCGGGGTCGACCACCGTGATGCGGCCGACGCCGGCGCTGCCCAGGTACAGCAACACCGGCGAACCCAGCCCGCCGGCGCCGATGACGAGCGCGTGGCTCGCCAGCAGCCGCTGCTGCCCTTCGATGCCGATCTCGTCGAGCAGGACGTGTCGGCTGTAGCGCAGCAGCTGGTTGTCGTTCATGCAGGCAGGGTGGCGGGCCGGGCGCGCGGGGTGGGGGTGAGGCTCGGCGCGATTGTCGTCGCAGCGCCCGGCCCCCGACGCGGTGCGCGGCCACTCAGGCGGGCCAGCGTCGGGCGCTCGGGGCGCGCCGGCAGGCGCCAGGCTTCCACGGCCTGGGCCGGGGCGTGCTGCAGCACATGGCGGCCCGGTTGCGGCAGCGCCGCCACGCGCTCGAGCAGCGCTTCGGTGCCGGCCTCTCCGAGGCTCAGCACCAGGTGCTGCCAGCGGCGCTGCACGCGCTCGTGCAGCCAGGCGTCTTCGAGTGCGTCGCGCAGGCCCTGCCCTTGGGTGGGGGCGGCCAGCACGCGCGGCGCCATCGCGCCGACGAAGAGGTTGAAGTCGTGGCGCAGCGTGTGCTCGGGCAGCAGGGCCGCGATGGCGGCACAGCGGGCGGCCCAGCCCGGGGCGGCGAAGGCCTGGGTCACCAGTGCCTGCAGCCCCTGCGCGGCGTTGAGCAGGCGCACGCGGTTCGGCGGCAGCACGGCCAGCGGCAGGCCGGCCGCGGTGGCAAAGGGCAGCGGCGTGGCAAAGCTGCGCAGCGCGGCCACGCGCCACCAGGCGGCGGCGTCGAGGCCGTGGGTGGCGCCGCTGGGGGTGTCGCTGGCCCTTTCGTGTTCCCGTTCGCAGTCTCGCGCGCGGCGGCGCGCCTCGTCGACATCCACGCCCGCCAGGGCGTGCGCCGCGGCGGCGCTGAGCATGACGAGATGGCCCGCCGCCCACGCGGCCTGGCTGTTGAGCCGCACCACCACCGGCGCATCGGCCGTGCCGGGGGCGCCGCCCAGCGGCACCCGGCGCACGGGGCAGCGCAGCGTGGCGATCTGTGCCAGGTGCTGCGGCGTCAGCTCGTCGGTGTCGAAGGCCTCGCCGGCCTGCCAGGCCGCCAGGCGCAGCGCGAGCCACTGGCGCACCGCGGGCCGGGCCGGCCAGGTGCGGCGGCCGAACACGGCCTGGGCGGCATGCCAGCCCTGGCGCAGCGGCTGCGGGCCGTGCTCGGCCGGCTGGATCGCAGGCAGGTGCAGCCCATGGCGGGCGTGGTCCCAGCCGATCTGGAACGCACAGCGGTCTTCGCCGCGCGGCGCGGCCTGGGGGGTGTCGAAGCTGATCGAGGTCTGCAACATGGCTCGCTCCTGTCGTGTCGAAGAACCCGCCCTGTGCGGATCCTGTGGAACGGCAGTCTGGCGATCCAGTGGCTCATGGCGTGAGCCTGCGATGGCGTGATCCGCGCCTTGGGGGCCGATCTCGCAACCGGATGTGTCGAGGCGGGCGGGGCGCTCTCGTGGGGGTGCCCGAGGGATGTGCCGGCCCCTAGTTCGCCACTGTCGCCAAAGGGGAGCGGCGCCTATGCTGGCGGCCCGCGTGCACCCAACCCCGATGGCGCCGCCCGCCCAGAGAAAGGAGCCCTCGTGAACGACTGTCTCGACAACGTCCAGGCTCCTGCCGATCCGCTGGCGTCCGATCTGCTGGCCGTGGCCCGCCGTGCCGGGCTCGTCGGCCACAGCGCGGCCTTCGTCGCGGCGCTGGCGCGGCTGCCGCGCTACGCGCGCTGCGATGCCGGGGTGCTCATCCTCGGCGAAACCGGCACCGGCAAGGAGGTCTGTGCCCAGGCCCTTCATTACGCCTCGGCGCGCGCGGGCGGGCCTTTCGTGGCCGTCAACTGCGCGGCGATCCCGGGTGAGCTGGTCGAGGACGAACTCTTCGGCCACGTGCGCGGCGCCTACACGCACGCGCATGCCGCGCGCAGCGGGCTCGTGGCCGAGGCCGAACACGGCACGCTGTTCCTCGACGAGATCGACGCCTTGCCGCTGGCCGCACAGGCCAAGCTGCTGCGCTTTCTGCAAGACCAGCAGTACCGGCCCGTGGGCTCGAGCCAGCTGCGCCAGGCCCATGTGCGGGTGGTGGCGGCGAGCAACCGGCCGCTCGATGCGCTGGCGGCGGCCGGGCAGTTCCGCCAGGACCTGCTGTTCCGGCTGAACATGCTCACGCTGATGCTGCCGCCGCTGCGCCAGCGCATGGCCGACGTGCCCGCGCTGGCCGAGCACTTCCTGGCCTTGTCGCGCCGCGACGGGCAGCACGCGATCCAGTCGATCTCGCCGGCTGCCCTGGCGCGGCTGATGGCGTGGTCGTGGCCAGGCAACGTGCGCGAGCTCAAGCACGCGGTCGACCGGGCGGCCCTGCTGGCCAGCGGCCCGCAACTGGCGGCAGACGACCTCGATCTCGGCCCGGCCCAGGCCGCCGCTGCGCCGCCGGCGGCGGCCGAAGGCTTCAACGCGGCCAAGGCCCGCGCCGTGCGCGACTTCGAGCGCCACTACATCGAGCGCACGCTGGCCGAGGCCGGCGGCAACATCGCGCAGGCGGCGCGGCTGGCGCGCAAGCACCGCCGTGCGTTCTTCGAGTTGCTGCGCAAGCACGACATCGACGCGGCCCGCTACCGCGCCGTATAGCGTCGCTCGCTCGCTTGCCGCAGCCGCCTTCGGGCGGCTGTTTCGTTTGCGGTGCCTGCGGGCCGCCTGCACATGGACAAGCTTGTCCACCGGGTGGACAAGCGCGACACCACCGCCCGCCCAGGGCGCCGCGCAGCCGAGCGGTGGACGGAAGAGTCCACCGTCGTCCACGCCGCCCCTTTGGAATCAAGCACTTGGCGTGGGCCGCGCGCAGGCACGCCGCTTGCGCAGATGAGGCAGACCGTGAGCCCATTCCATTCGACCTTCCGTGCCCGCTGCTGCCGCCGCCGCGATGAACGCCCCCGACGCTGTCGCGATCGTGTTGCGGGACTTGCGTCGCCATTGGCAGCAGCATCCCCAGGCCGCCGACACCAGCGACGGCATCGCGCGCTGGTGGCTGGCGCCTGCTGCGCGCGAGGCCGACGTGATCGCGGCACTGCAGCAGTTGCAACACGAGGGCTGCGTGCGCCCGCAAGCGGCCGCCGACGGCCGCGTGCGCTGGCGCTGGACGGCGCCGGGCTGAACTGACCATGGCCACCTGGAACGCCATCGCCGCCACCAGCAAGGCCATCCTGGCCGTGCTGGAAGAAGGCTTCCCGCGCGATCGCTTCCCGATCTCGGCGAGCTTCGAGCTCGTGCAGCCGCAGCGCCTGGCCGGCACCACCGCGCTGCCCGACGGCATTGCGCTGTGCCTGTGGCGCGTGGCGGTGAACCCGCGCCGCGCGCTGCCGCCACGGCGCACGCCCGACGGCCGGCGCACCAAGCCGTCCTTGCCGCTGGATCTGCACTACCTGCTGGTGCCCAGCGCCACGGCCGCCGACACCCAGCAGCGCCTGCTCGGCTGGGCGCTGCGCGAGCTGGAAGACCACCCGGTGCTGGCCAGCGGCGAGCTGAACCGGCAGCTCGCCGAGCCCGAGGTCTTTGCCGCCGACGAGGCGGTGGAGTTGCTGGCCGACCCGCTGGCGCTGGCCGACTTCATGGCGCTGTGGGACAAGGCCAAGGCGACGCTGCCGGTGGCCATGGGCTACACGGCGCGCATGCTGCTGATCGACTCCGAGGTCTTGATCAGCGAAGGCCCGCCGGTGCGCGAGCGCGAGTTCGCAATGGCCGGGGTGCGGCGATGAGCACGCCCGCACACGTGGTGCTCGAGCGGCCGGTGTTCCGCCCGGCCTTCGGCATGGCCTTCGTCGACGACGCCAGCGGCCGCCGCGTGGCCGACGGCTTGCGGGTGCGCGTGGTCGCCGAGGCGGGCCTGCGGCAGACACCGGCCGTGGAGGCCCCAGCCGGCCCCGGCGGCATCCACGCGCTGCACCGGCTGCCCCTGGCCGGCGGCGGCGCGGCCGTCGTTCGGGTGGACGACCGTTTCGGCCGCTACCTGCCCACCCGGCTGCGCACCACGTTGCCACTGCCCGCCACCGCGCCGCTCAACACCGCGCCCTGCCTGGCGGGCGACGTGCCGCTCTTCCTGCGCCCCGACGCCCCGGCGCCGGCCGGTCGCGCCACCGTGCACGCGGCCGTCTGGAACGCCAGCGCCGGCGCGCCCGCGGCCTTCGCGTTGCTGCTGCTGCGCGATGCCACGAGCGGCCGCCTGCTCGGCCGCGGTCTGGCCGACGAACGCGGCCAGGTGCTCGTGGCCATCAGCCCCGGCGAACCCGTCGATGCCGACGGCGCGGCCTCGCCGCCGATGCCGCAGCCCGCGGCGCAACGCCGCTGGAATCTGCGCGTCGAGCTGCACTTCAGCCCCGCGCTCACCCGCCATGCCGATCCCGGCTTCGGCCCCGGCACCGCGCCCTGGCCCGACCTGTGCGATGTGCTGGCCCAGCCGCTGACGCCCGCTTTCGCCGGCCTGGGCTCGCCCCCGTTGCCGCTCGACCTGGCCGTGTTGCGCCAGGGCGAGCCGCTGATCCTGGCCGCCGATGCCGGTGGCCTCGTCGTCGTCCACCCGGCCTGAACCGCGGCCGAAGGAGATTTCCATGCCCGAGTACCTGGCCCCCGGTGTCTACGTCGAGGAGACCTCGTTCCGTTCGAAGTCGATCGAGGGCGTCAGCACCACCACCACCGGCTTCATCGGGCCCACGCGCTACGGCCCGGTGACGCTGGAGCCCGACCTCGTCACCAGCCTGGGCGAGTTCGAGCGCGTCTACGGCGGCGGCGACCGGCTCGACTGGGGCAGCGGCCCGGTCGACAACCACCTGTGGCACGCCGCGCGCGCCTTCTTCACCGAGGGCGGCCGGCGCCTTTACGTGAGCCGCGTGTTCCGCGAGCTCGATGCCGCCACGGCCACGCTCAACCGCGACGGGCACGCCACCGTCACGGCCGGTGGCGTGAGCTTCCGTGCCCGCTACCCGGGCGCGGCCGGCAACCTGCGGCTGCGCATCACGCTGCGTTCGGGCCGCGACATCCTCGGCGGCACCAGCGCGGCGCCCACCCTGGGCGCACTGGCGCCGCACGACGTGGTCTGGGTGCGTGATCAGGCGAGCCCGGCGGTGTCGCCCGCGGTCGATGGCGATGTCTTTCTGGTCGAACGCAACGAGACGGCCACGCCGTTCCCGTGGCAGCTGCGCGGCGCCGCCGGCGCGGCCATCGCCAGCCCGATGATCACCAGCTCGATGTCGACGCTGCGGCCCGGCAGCGGCCCGGGGCAGGGCGATTCGGTCCGCGTGCTCACGCTCACCATCGAGGCCTTCGGTGCCGACGGCCGGCCGCTGGGCACTTGGCGCGATCTGCCGCTGGACCCGCGCCACCGCACCGCGGGCGGTGCCGATTCGGTGTTCGCGGTCTTCGGCGACGACGACGCGGCGCGCGAGTGGCCCTTCGTCGCACGCGCCAACGCCACCGACGACGGCCTCGACGTGCTGAACAGCCTGTTCGGCAGCGCCTGGACGAGCATCGCCAGCGGCGACGCCCTGGCCGCCGGCACCGTGACGACGACGCTGCAACTGGCCGGCGGCAACGACGGCCAGCGCCCCGGCGTGGCCGAATACGAAGGCCGCGACGACCCCACCACCACCATCAAGACGGGCCTGAAGCAGTTCGAGGCGCTCGAAGACATCTCCATCGTCGCCGCGCCCGGCAGCACCTGGAACTACACCGCCGACCGCGACAGCGCCAATGCCATCATGGGCCTGCTGCTGGCGCACGCGCAGAACATGCGCTACCGCATCGCGGTGCTCGACTGCGCGCCCAACCAGAGCATCGCCGACGTGCGCGGCATGCGCGCCAAGATCGACAGCAAGTACGGCGCGCTGTACTACCCCTGGGTGCGCGTGGCCGACCCCATCACGCGCGAAACCATCTCGCTGCCGCCCAGTGGCTTCGTGGCCGGCATCTATGCCCGCAACGACATCAACCGCGCCGTCTTCAAGGCCCCGGCCAACGAGGTCGTGGGTCTGGCGCTGGGCTTCGAGCAGATGCTGAGCAAGGCGCAGCAGGACGTGCTCAACCCCGAGGGCATCAACTGCTTCCGCTTCTTCGAAGGCCGCGGCATGTTGCTGTGGGGCGCGCGCACGGTGTCGTCCGATCCGGAGTGGAAGTACGTCAACCTGCGGCGCTACTTCGCCTACCTCGAGCGCAGCATCGACCGCGGCACGCAGTGGGCCGTGTTCGAGCCCAACGGCGAGCGCCTGTGGGCCAACGTGCGCCGCACCGTCGAGGACTTCCTGCTCAACGAATGGCAGATGGGCGCGCTGCTCGGCGACAAGCCCGACAAGGCCTATTTCGTGCGCTGCGACCGCAGCACGATGACGCAGAACGACATCGACAACGGGCGCCTCGTCTGCCTCATCGGCGTGGCCGCCATCAAGCCGGCCGAGTTCGTGATCTTCCGCATCGGCCAGTGGACGGCCGACCAGAAGATCTGACCCAACGATTGAATTGGAGACCCCACCATGGCCGTGTTGCGTGAACGTCCCTACGTGCAGTTCAACTTCCTCGTCGACCTCGGCACCGGCAACACCGACGGGCCCGAAGCCGGCTTTCAGGAGATCAGCGGCATCGGCATGGAAGTGACCGTGTCCGAGTACCGCAACGGCAACGAGCGCGAAAACAGCGTGCGCAAGATCACCGGGCTCAACAAGAGCACCGACGTGACGCTCAAGCGCGGCGTGATCGGCTCGCTGAACCTCTACCGCTGGCTCGACCAGATCCGCAACGGCGACCAGAGCGCCATGCGCACGGTGGTCATCTCGATGCAGAACGAAGACCACACCGCGGTGGTGATGACCTGGAAGCTGCTGCGCGCCCGCATCATCAAGCACACCTCGGGGCCGCTCAACGCCAAGGGCACCGACGTGGCGATGGAAGAGCTCACGCTGGCCTACGAGCGGCTCGAGATGGAGTGAGCGGGTGAGCTTTGCCACCGCCACTGCTGCTGCCGCTGTCGCAGGCCATCGCCGGCCGGGCTTCGCCTTCGAGGCGGTGGCCCCGGCCGCGGCCGACCCGCTGCCGCGCATGGACGTGCCGCTGCTGGCTGGCATCGCCGCGCGCGGGCCGCTGCACGTCCCGGTGGCGGTGGAAGACCTGGCGCAGTTCGAGGCGCGCTTCGGCGGCCCAGCGCCGCTGGTGCTCGATGCCGCGCGGGGCGAGACGGTGCGGGCGCAGCTGCACGGCGCCGTGGCGCTGTTCTTTGCCAACGGCGGCCAGCGCTGCTGGGTGCTGCGCGTGGCGCACCCCGAGCCGCTGGCCGAGGCCAGCCGCTACACGCTGCCCGGGGTGCAGGCCTTGCGGGTGGACGAGCGCGGCGCGGCGAGCCTGGGCCCGCTGCAGTTGCGGGCCCCCTCTCCCGGGCGCTGGGCCGACGGGCTGGAAGTCGCCACGAGCCTGGAGGTCGATCGCGCCGTGGCTCTGTCGCTGAGCCTGGAGTCGCTCTCGGTCCAGCGCGGTGGGGCTGACGAGTGGGTGGCGGGCGATCTGCTGCGGCTGTCCTGGCCGTCGCTCACGGCGCACGTGGCCGTGGCCGCGGTCGAGCGGCCGCCCGCCGGCGCGGCAGGCCCGGTGGTGCTGCGGCTGCGCGGGCCTTGGTGGGTGGCCGACGAGGGCTCGCCGCTGGTCGCTTCGCGCCTGGCCACCTTGCCGGCCGGCTTGCCGATGGTGGAGTGCTTGCGCCTGACGCTGTGGTGGCGCGATGGCGTGCAGACCTTGCGTCTGGCCGGCCTGGGCCTGGCGCCCGGGCATGCGCGCCATGTCGCCCGTTTGCCCGATGACGTGGCGCTCTTCGCGCGGCCCGACGCCCACGTCGGCGCCACGCCCGACGCCGCCGCGCTAGCGCGCCGCACCTGGGCCGACGCGATGCAGCCTCGCCTGCCGGTGGCCGGCTTCGATGCCGACGCCGAGGCCTGGTGCCTGCCGCTGGGCGTGGCCGCGCTGCCGCAAGCCTGGGCCGCCGCCGTGCACAGCGGCCGCGCACCCATCGAACGCGACGGCCTCGTGCCCTGGTCGGCGACGCTGTTCGCCGACCCTGCGCTCGTGAACAGCAGCGCCGCCACGCTGGCCGCCGATGCCGACGGCGTGCGCGTGTTGTCGCGCCAGCCGCGCGCGCTCTCGGGCCTGCACGCAGCCTGGTCCATCGAAGAGATCTCGATGCTCGCCGTGCCCGATGCCGGCTGGCCCGGCTGGGCACTGCAGTCGCCGCCACCCGCGCCAC
>Ga0209985_10003519_pt1 | contig 13274 bp, 10 predicted proteins | sample NOAtaG_FD_187305 | JGI IMG/M metagenome (GOLD analysis project Ga0209985, IMG submission 187305) | Freshwater lake microbial communities from Lake Erie, under a cyanobacterial bloom - NOAA_Erie_Diel6S_1000h metaG (SPAdes) (version 2) | ecosystem: Environmental > Aquatic > Freshwater > Lake ...
GAGCGCGAGCGCATCAGCCTGGGCATCAAGCAGCTCGACGTCGATCCGTTCACCGGCTTCACCACGCTCAACGACCGTGGCGCCGTCGTGGCCGGCAAGGTCAAGAGCGTCGACCCGCGTGGCGCCGAGATCCAGCTCACCGACGACGTGACCGGCTACCTGCGCGCCTCCGAGCTCAGCCGCGACCGCGTCGAAGACGCGCGCAACCTGCTGAAGGAAGGCGACGAGGTCTCGGTGATGATCATCAACGTCGACCGCAAGATGCGCAGCATCCAGCTGTCCATCAAGGCCAAGGACAGCGCCGACGAGCAGCAGGCCATGCAAGGCCTCAAGCAGAGCAACGAGCGCGAGAACGCTGGCACCACGAGCCTGGGTGCGCTGCTGCGTGCCAAGCTCGACAAGGGCAACGAGTAATCCAAGCCCGCAAGGCCCGGCCCCGGGGTTGTCTCGGGGCCGGGTTTTCTTTGTCCTGTCGTACCGTCTTCCACCTCAGGGCCTGCTGCTCCGCCGATGACCCGCTCCGATCTCGTCACCCGTCTCGCCGAACGCTTTTCGCAGCTGACGCAGCGCGACACCGAGTTCGCCGTCAAGACCATCCTTGACGCGATGAGCGATGCGCTCGCGCGCGGCCACCGCATCGAGATCCGTGGCTTCGGTAGCTTCAGCATCAACCGCCGTCCGCCGCGCATGGGGCGTAACCCGCGCAGCGGCGAGCAGGTGGTCATTCCTGAAAAGCTGGTGCCTCACTTCAAGCCCGGCAAGGCGCTGCGCGAGGCGGTCGACGCCCGCGAGGCCGCCGATGCGGCACGCGACGGCCCCTGATCACGGCGGCGGCGGCACCTGCCGCCCGGCTGCCTAGAATCGGCGCGCGATGCGCGTCTTCGTCTGGCTCCTTCGGGCCTTCATCTTCTTCACGCTGTTCGCGTTCGCGCTGAACAACCAGCAGGCCGTCACGGTGAACTGGTTCTTCGGTGCGCAATGGCAGGCGCCGATGGTCATCGTCATGCTGGCGGTGTTCGCGGCTGGTGCGGCGCTGGGCGTGATCGCCATGCTGCCCGGCGCCTGGCAGCGCTGGCAGCGGCGGCGGCCGGCCGCCAGCCGGCCTGCGGCCGAAGGCGCCACGGCAGTGCCCGCAACGAGCAGCCTGCCCTCGGGCTTCGGCCCCGATCAACAACCGCCGCGGGTCGGGCTCTGAGCCACGCTCCCCTTCCCGATGGAACCTGACCTGAGCTGGCTGCTGATCGGCCTGCCCGTGGCCTTTGCGCTGGGCTGGCTGGGCTCGCGGCTGGACCTGCGCCAGCTCAAGCGCGAGCGCGACGACTCGCCCCGCACCTACTTCAAGGGCCTGAACCTGCTGCTCAACGAACAGCAGGACCAGGCCATCGACGCCTTCATCGAGGCCGTGCAGAACGACCCCGACACCACCGAGCTGCACTTCGCGCTCGGCAACCTGTTCCGCCGCCGCGGCGAGTTCGGGCGCGCGGTGCGGGTGCACGAGCACCTGGTGGGCCGCGGCGACCTGAGTGCCGCCGAGCGCACGCGCGCGCAGCTGGCGCTGGCGCAGGACTTCATGAAGGCCGGCCTCTTCGACCGCGCCGAGGCCGCCTGGACGGCGCTGCTGGGCACCTCGTACGACGGCGAGGCGCAACTGGCGCTGCTGAGCCTGTACGAACGCTCGCGTGGCTGGGAGCAGGCCGCGCAGGTGGCCCGGCGCCTCGAAGGCCGCGGCCTGGGCAGCTTTGCCAGCCGCATCGCGCACTACGAGTGCGAGCGCGCCGAGGAGCTCGATGCCGCCGGCCGCGCCGACGAAGCCAGCGCGGCGCTGGCCCGCGCCCAAGCCGCCGCGCCCGACGCGCTGCGGCCCTGGGTCATGGCCGGCCAGCGCCTGCAGCGCCAGGGCGACGCCGCCGGCGCGCTGCGCGCCTGGGACGCGCTGCGCCAGCGCCACGGCGGCGACTTCGTGCTCGTGGCCGCCGAGTACGCCGCCTGCGCGCTGGCCACGGGCCAGGTCGACGCCGCACGCGAGGTGCTGCAAACGGCGCTGGCCACGCAGCCGGCGGTCGAGCTGTTGCAGGCGCTCGAGCAGCTGGACGCCGAGCGCCCCGTGGCCGAGCGGCTGCCGCGCATCCTGGCGCACCTGAAGGCGCACCCCACGTTGTCGGCGGCGCAGCTGCTGCTGCCCTTCGCGCTCACGGCGCCCACCGAACTGGGCGATGACGCCCGCAAGGCGCTGCGCGAGGCCGTGGCGCGTGCCGCGCGGCCGCTGCAGCGCTACCGCTGCGCCAGCTGCGGCTTCGATGCCCAGCGCCACTTCTGGCAGTGCCCGGGCTGCCTGACCTGGGACAGCTTCCCGCCGCAGCGCAGCGACCTGTCATGAATCTCCAGGAGGTGACGGCCACCGGCCGCGGGCCTGCCGGGCCGGGCTGGACCGAAGGCGAGCGCTGACCCGGCTTCAGACGCCGAAGTGCTGGGCCAGCAGCCCGACGACCTCGTTGCGCTGCGGCACCTGGCCCTTGCCGCCGATGCTGGCCACGCGACCGGAGCCGGTGATGCCGGCCAGGCCCGGTTCGTGGTCGCAATAGATGCCCAGCGTCGGTCGGCCCAGGGCCGCGGCCAGATGCGTGAAGCCGGTGTCCAGACCCACGACCTGCTGCGCGTCGGCCAGCACGCCGGCCATGTCGCCCACGCTCAGGAACGGCGGCACGTCGCCGTCGCAGCCGGCAGCGATGCGCTCGGCCAGCGTCTGCTCTTCGGGGCGGCCCCACAGCACCAGCGGCAGCCAGCCGCGGTCGTGCAGGCGCTTGCCCACGGCGGCCCAATGGCGCTCGGGCCACAGCTTGCTGGCACGGCTGGCGTTGGGGATCAGCACCGCGTAGGTGTCGCGCGGCTTCCAGCCCTGCCCCGGCGCCTTGAGGCCGAATACCGGCAAGGCCGTCGGGGGCATGTAGTTCAGGTGGGCCGCTGCCAGCAGGCGGTTGCGCTGCACGGCCTGCAGGTTCTTGGGCACCGCCGCGCCGCGCCAGTAAAGCGAGGCCGCCAGCGGCTCGCGTGCACTGGCCCGGTCGTAACCGACGACGGGGCCGATGGCCTGCCGCGCCCACAGTGCGCTCTTCAGCAGGCCCTGCAGATCGAGCACCACGTCGTAGCGCTCGCGCTTGAGCTCGGCGCGCAGTGCGCCGATGGCCTTCCAGGTGGCACCGCTGAACAACTGGTGCCGCCACTTGCGCCAGGCCATCGGGATGACGCGCCGCACGCCCGGGTGCAGTTGCGGGATGGCGGCAAACGGCGCCTCGACGAGCCAGTCGATCTGGGCCTGCGGAAAGTGGGCCAGGATGTCCGACACCACCGGCGTGGCATGCACCACGTCGCCCATCGACGTGGTCTTGACGATCAGGATGCGCGGCGCGGTGCTCACTCGGGTTTCAGGGCTGACGCCGCAGTTCCTTGACCAGTTCGGGGTTGAAGGCCGGATCGTTGTACATCTTGAACTGGCGGTAGACCTTGAAAAAGGCCGTTCCGGCGGCTGTTTCCGCCAGCAAGGCGTCCAGGCAGCCCGCGAGATCGCTGCGCTGCTGGGCCAGGCGCTCGTGCTTGATGCGGCTGGCTGCCCGGTGGGCCTCGTCGACATCGTCGCGCCGGGTCTGCTCGCCCATCGCCTTGAGCTTGAGCGACAGGATGGACAGGCGGTCGATCATGCTGCCCGCGGTTTCGCTGTTCAGGCGCGCGTCGGCGGCCACCCGGGCCAGCGGCGCCTCGCTGCGTGCCGCGGCTTCGTCGACCACGCCCAGGGCCAGCAGCAGCAGTTCGTCCACCCGCTCGGTGGCGTCGTTGCGGGCCTGGTTGAAGCCGTCGATGGCACGCTTGTTGGCGGCGATCTCGGCGTCGGCCACCGTGGTGCGGCGTGCCAGGTCTTCTTCGGCCCAGAGCAGACAGTTGTTGCGGTGGTTGGTCTGCACCCAGCGCCACAGGCCCGCCGACGGCGGCGCGGGCTCGGCCTGCGGCCAGCCGGCGGCGGCCAGCAGGTGGTCGTGGAAGGCCGTCACATCGGCGGCGGCGAGCGGGGGCGTCGAAATCATGGGTCGGGTGTCGGCGGCGAGTGTCGGAAGCAAAGGGGCATCGGCCAGAATCGCTGCGGATTATCCGCACCCATGTCGGCCCACCCGCTCCCCACGAATGACGAGGCATCGGCGCCCCGGTCGCCGGTCGCGCAGCCCTTGATCGTGAGGCTGCGCAACTGGGTCGGCGACGTGACGCTGGCGCTGCCGATGCTGCAGCGGCTGGCCGATGCCGGCTTTGCCCCGGTGCTGGTGGGCAAGGGCTGGGCACGCGACCTGCTGGCCGGCACCGGCTGGCCGGTGCACGGCTTGCCCAAGACGACATCGGAGCGCGTGGCCTTGCTCCGCCGCCTGCGCGACGAGGCGCGCGCCGCCGACCCGCGCTTCCGCGCGGCCCCGCTGCATGCGCTGTGCCTGCCGGACTCGTTCTCGAGCGCGCTGGAGTTCCGCCTCGCCGGCCTGCGCGCCCTGGGCCATGCCTGGGAAGGCCGCCGCCTGCTGCTGGGCCGCGCCGTGCCGCGCCCCCGCGGCGTGCACGAGCTGGCGGTGTACTGGCGCCTGGGCGACGCCCTGCTCGGCGCGCCGGCGCCGCTGCCCGCGGCCGTGAACCTGCGCCCGACTGCGGCCCAGCAGCGCGAGGCCGCCACGCTGCGCGCCGCGCACGGCCTCCCCGAGCGCGTGATCGTGATCTGCCCCTTCGCCGGCGGCACCTGGAACCAGCAGGACAAGACCTGGCCCGGCTTCGCCGACTTCGTGGCCACGCGCCTGCCCACGCTCGGGCTGCCGGTGGTGGTGTGCCCGGGCCCGGGCGAAGAGGATCGCATCGCACGCGAGCACTTTGCCGGCGCACGCCTGCTGCCGGGCGTGAACCTCGGCGTCTACGCGGCGCTGCTGTCGCGCGCCGCCGCCATGCTGTCCAACGACACCGGGCCAGCGCACATGGCCGCCGCCGTGGGCACGCCGCTGGTCAGCGTGATGGGCCCGAGCGACCCCACGCTGTGGCGGCCCTGGGGGCCCGACAGCCGCGTCAGGGTGCTGGGCGGCCACGGCCGCTGGCCCGATGCCGACGCGGTATTCGAGGCCGTGCAACGCGCCGTCGCCACGATCCCACTCCCGGGCTGAGCGGGCGCGCGGCGTCGGCGATCCCCCGCCCGGGGGACGCCCCACACCCCCGTTCGAAGCACACCCCGCAGGCCCCGCCGCGAGGGAATGACCCCGCCCGGACGGCTCCCAACAATGCCTTCCATCCCGACGCCGAAGGGTCTGCAACGAACGCAGCACCTCCGAAGCAACGGGAGTTCGAAGCCCCTCAACTTGATCGTTTGATCGTCACTTCCAGGAGAACCGTCATGATCCGCAACTTCATCGCCCTCGTCGCCGCCGCCCTCGTCGCCTTCTCGCCGCTGGCGCAGGCCACCGACGCCAACCGCGCCACGCAAGCCGAGCTCGAAACCGTCAAGGGCATCGGCCCGGGCCTGTCGGGCAAGATCCTCAAGGCGCGCGAGGCCGGCAGCTTCAAGAACTGGGGCGACCTGGTCGAACGCGTCAGCGGCGTGGGTCCGGGCAACGCAGCGCGCTTCTCGCAGGCCGGTCTCACCGTCGGCGGCGCGGCCTTCGACCCGGCGGCGCTGCCGGCCAAGCCGGCCAAGGAGCCCAAGGCTGAGAAGGCCGCCAAGGCCCCCAAGACCGAAGGCGCCGACAAGCCCGCCAAGGCCACCGCGGCCAAGAAGGCCGACGCCACCTGAGCGCCCAGGCGGCTGGCCGCCCGCCGGCAGCTACGGCAGCTACGGCAGCACGATGTCCGGCCCGCCGCGTGGCGTGCGGGCCGGTGGGCGGTCCCAGCCGAAGAAGCGCAGCACCTCGTCCTGGCGGGCCATCGTGTCGGCCTCGCCCAGCGCGAGCAGTTCGCCGGTGAACGGCGCCTCGAACAGCAGGTAGCTCGCGAGCGCCGCACCCTGCACGCCGGCCGCCGCCCCGGCACCCGGGCCGGCGCTGCCCACACCGATCCCGCGCAGCAGCGAGCGCACCGGCAGCGGCAGCGCCTGCAGGTGGCGCACCGCGATGTCGTCGATGCGCTGGCTGGGCGAGATCACCAGCGCTTCCAGCGGCTTGAGCTGGCTGTCGCTGAGCGCCGAATCCGGCAGCAGCGCCAACGTGCGGTTGATGCGGCGCATGCGCTCGACGTCCACGGCCAGCGCGTCGAGGAAAATGCTCGACATCGCATGGCCGGCGACCTGCGCCAGGTTCGGATAGTTGCCAGCGGCCACCACCCGGCCCGCCGGCTCCTGCATGCGGCCGGCGCCGATGATCACCAGCCGCTCCGCCCCCAGGTGGATGGCGGGCGAGAGCGGCGCCGTCTGGCGCATCGAGCCGTCGCCGAACCAACCGGCCTGACCCTGCGGCTGCAGGCTCACCGACGGGAACACGAACGGGATCGCCGAGCTCGCCAGCAGGTGCTCGTGGCCGATGCGCTGCGGCACAGCCAGGCGCTGCGACCGCAGCCACGGCTCCACCGGCTCGGCCGCGTCGTAGAAGGTGACGTGCTCGCCGCTGGTGTAGCTCGAGGCCGTCACCGCCCAGGCGTGCAGGTGGCGCTCGGCCAGCAGCATCGGGATGCGCTCCAGCGGCACCAGGCGCTGGAGCAACTCCGCCAGCGGCTGGTTGTCGAGCAGCGAGCGCGGCTTCAGGCGCCGCCAGCGGGCGATGATCCAGCCCACCGAGAGCATCGTCAGCCACTGCGCGCCGGAGCGGATGACACCCAGCGAGTCGGCCCGGTACACCTGCGCTGCAGCAAAGTTCTGCCAGACCTTGGCCAGCACCTCCACCGCGCCTTCAAAACGGTCGGCATGCGTCGCCAGCGCCGCGGCGTTGATGGCTCCGGCCGAGGTGCCAACGATGACGCCGAAGGGGTTGTCCAGCCGCGCGCGGGCCCAGGGCGCTGCGGCGGATGCGCACCAGCGCGCGCAGCACACCCACCTGGTAGGCGGCCCGCGCACCACCGCCACTCAGAACCAGGGCGGTGAGCGGCTTCTCGTGCATGCGCTGACGATACGGGGCCGCCCGCGGCCGCGTCAGTCGGTGGCGCCCCTATTCCGGAGCAAACCGCGCACTACTCGTACACCACCTGCGCCGCCCCGCCGTGCGCGATGCTGCGCCAGCGGCCGAGAGCCTCGTCACACGGCCAGAAGCGGGCATCGTCGCCGAGGTCGATCTCGCCCACCGCGCCGGGCCGCTGCAGCTTCAGGCGCACCGCCAGGCCCTGCAGCAGTTCGCCGTGCTCGGTGTCTTCGCGGCGCGCGGGCCACAGCTTCAGCACGTCGGCCACCGGCGGCATGCCGCCATTCAGCGCCACCGCCAGGTGCTTGCCGAAGCGCGCGCGTGCCGCCGGCAGGTCCCAGGCCTGCGTGATGTTCAGGCGCAGGCCGCCACTGAAGCGGTCGGGCTGCACCTTGCCCTGCACCACCAGCAGCTGGTCCTCGGCCATCCACTCGCGGCGCGTCTCGAACAGCTCGTCGGGGGCCACGGCTTCGATGTGCTCGCTGCCGTCGTCGAGCTTGAAGATGAAGACCTTGCCACGCTGGCCGTTGACGCTGCGCGGATCGGTCACGATGCCGGCCAGCAGCTGCAGCTCGAGGCCGACCACCAGGTTGGCGATCTGCAGCTTGGCGAAGCGCCGCACTTCATCGGCAAAGGCCTGGAACAGATGGCCGCTGAGGTAGAAGCCGACGGCCGTCTTCTCCTGCAGCAGCTTCTCGTGCAGCGTCCAGGGCGCCACGGCCACGAGCGCCGGCTCCTGCGTGCTGCTGCCGTGGCTGTCGCCGCCGTCGAAGTCGAACAGGCCGCCTTGCAGCGCGTTGGCCTGCTGGGTGTCGGCCCAGTCGAAGGCCAGGCCCACGCTGGCCAGCGCGGCGGCGCGGTCGGGGTGCAGGGTGTCGAAGGCACCGGCCTTCACCAGTGCCTCGACGGCGCGCTTGTTCACCGCCTTGCGGTCGACACGCGCGCAGAAGTCGAAGAGGCTGCGGAACGGGCCGCCGCCTTCGCCCTGGTGCGAGCCCTGGCCCTCGCGCGCCGCGACGATGGCCTCGATGGCGCCGGCGCCCGTGCCCTTGACGGCTGCCAGGCCATAACGCACCACCTGGTCGCCTACCGGCTCGAAGCGGGCCGTGCCGCGGTTGATGCACGGCGGCTCGAAGCGCATGCCGGCTGCCTGCGCATCGGCCAGCAGCACCTTGAGCTTGTCGGTGTTGTCGGCTTCGATCGTCATGTTCGCGGCGTAGAACTCGGCCGCGCAGTGCACCTTGATCCAGGCCGTGTGGTACGCCAGCAGCGAGTAGGCGGCGGCATGGCTCTTGTTGAAGCCGTAGCCCGCGAACTTCTCCATCAGGTCGAAGACCTCGTCGGCCTTGGCCTGGTCGATGCCCTGCTTGAGCGCGCCTTCGCGGAAGGTGACGCGCTGCTTGGCCATCTCCTCGGGCTTCTTCTTGCCCATGGCGCGGCGCAGCAGGTCGGCGCCGCCCAGGCTGTAGCCGCCCAGCACCTGCGCGGCCTGCATCACCTGCTCCTGGTAGACGAAGATGCCGTAGGTCTCGGCCAGCACCGGCTCGAGCAGCGGGTGCGGGTACTCGATGGTCTCCTTGCCGTTCTTGCGCGCGCAGAAGCTCGGGATGTTCTCCATCGGGCCCGGCCGGAACATGGCGTTGAGCGCGATCAGGTCTTCCAGCCGCGTGGGCTTGGCCTCGCGCAGCATGCCCTGCATGCCGCGGCTTTCGAACTGGAACACGGCCTCGGTGCGGCCTTCGCTGAAGAGACGGTAGACCTGCGCGTCGTCGAGCGGCAGGGCCTCGTAGTTGAAGCCCTCACGGCCCGGACGGCGGGCGCGGATGTAGTCCTTGGCCAGCTCGAGGATGGTGAGCGTCGCCAGGCCCAGGAAGTCGAACTTCACCAGGCCGATGGCCTCGACGTCGTCCTTGTCGTACTGGCTCACCGCGCTGTCGCTGCCGGGCTGCTGGTACAGCGGGCAGAAATCGGTGATCTTGCCCGGCGCGATCAGCACGCCGCCGGCGTGCATGCCGATGTTGCGCACCAGGCCTTCCACGCGCACGGCCAGGCTCAGCAGCTCGGCCACCTCTTCCTCGGCCTTCTCGCGCATCTCGAGCTCGGGCACCTCGTCGCGCACGTAGATGACGCCGCTGTCCTTGTCGGCCGGGTTCTCGGGCGGGTGGGCCAGCGTGTAGGTCTTGCCGGGCAGGCCGGGCACGAGCTTGGCGACGCTGTCGACATGGCCGTAACCCATGCCCAGCACGCGGCCCACGTCGCGCAGCGCGGCCTTGGAGGCCAGGGTGCCGAAGGTGGCGATCTGGCTCACGGCCTCGCGACCGTATTTGTCCTTCACGTACTCGATGACGCGGTCGCGGTTGGCCTGGCAGAAGTCGATGTCGAAGTCGGGCATCGACACGCGCTCGGGGTTCAGGAAACGCTCGAACAGCAGCTGGTACTGCAGCGGGTCGAGGTCGGTGATGAACAGGGCATAGGCCACCAGCGAGCCCGCGCCCGAGCCGCGCCCCGGGCCCACCGGGCAGCCGTGCTCCTTGGCCCAGACGATGAAGTCGCTGACGATGAGGAAGTAGCCCGGGAAGCCCATCTTCACGATGGTGGCCAGCTCGAACTCCAGCCGCTCCACGTAGCGCGCGCGTTCGGCCTCGCGGCGGGCGGCGTCGGGGTACAGCGCGGCCAGACGCTTCTCGAGGCCCTCGTGGCTGGCCTGGCGGAAGTAGGCCTCGATGGGCATGCCGTTCGGCGTCGGGAAGTCCGGCAGCTGCGGCTTGCCGAGCACCAAGGTGAGGTTGCAGCGCTGCGCGATGAGCTCGGTGTTGGCGATGGCGCTGGGCACGTCGGCGAACAGGGCCTGCATCTGCGCCTGCGTCTTGAAGTGCTGCTCGCGCGTGAACCGCTTCGTGCGCTTGGGGTTCGCCAGCGTCTCGCCCTCGGCGATGCAGACGCGGGCTTCGTGGGCATCGAAGTCATCGGCCTCGAGAAACTGCACCGGGTGCGTCGCCACCACCGGCAGCTTCAAGGCCGCGGCCAAAGGCACGGCGGCGCGCACGTGGGCCTCGTTCGTGGGCAGGCCGGCGCGCTGCAACTCCAGGTAGAAGCGGCCCGGGAACAGGCCCGAGAGCCGCCGCGCCACATCGGCCGCACGCTCGGCCTCGCCTGCCAGCAGCGCCTGCCCCACGGCGCCGCCATCGGCACCGGACAGCACGATGAGCCCGGCGCCGCGCTCGGCCAGCCACTCCCACTTGATCAGCGCCTGGTTGCGCTGCACGTTGGTGACCCAGGCGCGCGCCAGCAGCTCGCTCAGGTTCAGGTAGCCGGTGTCGTTCTGCACCAGCAGCAACAGGCGGCTCGGCGGCTTGTCGCTGCCGGCCGTGCTTTCGAGCCAGATGTCGGCGCCCAGCAGCGGCTTCACGCCCTGGCCGCGGCAGGCGTTGTAGAACTTGACGGCACCGAACAGGTTGCTCAGGTCGGTGATGGCGCAGGCGCCCTGCCCGTCGGCGCGCGCCGCCGCGGCCAGCGCGTCGATGCGCAACATGCCGTCGACGACGGAGAACTCGGTGTGGGTGCGCAGGTGGACGAAGCTCATGCAGGCATCGTATCAACCGCGCCCGGGCGGGCGGCGCCAGCGGCCCGGTGCAGGCCTGCAGGCGTTCAGCCGGCCAGTTGCAGCCCGGCCAGGGCGTCGTCGGCGAACGCCGTGCCGGCTTCGTCGTACACGTGGTACACCGCATCGGCGCCCAGGCCGCGCAGCACCTCGATCTCCTCGGGGTACTGCACGATGGCCGCGATACGGCCGCTGAAGGCGCGGTTCTTCAGCTGCGACAGCGCGTAGACGTTGCCCGCATGCCCTGGCATGGCCAGAAGCACCAGCTTCACGGTGTCGGTCAGGACGAGCTTGTCCCAGAAGTCCGAGTCGACGGCATCGCCTTCGATCACCAACCGGCCGGCCGCCTGGTGCGCGGCCAGCTTGGCCTCGTCGCTGTCCACGCCCAGCACGCGCAGGCCGTGGCCCTGCAGCAGCCGCATGTAGGCGCCGCTGCCGATCTGCCCCATGCCCAGCACGATGGCGTCCACCTGCTCCACGGCAATGGGCTTGTCAGCGGCCAGCAGCGAGTTCGACTGCAGCGCCGACAACGGCCCCTTGAAGCGGGCGTAGACGCGCTCGCCCGCGGCATTGAGCGGCGCCGCCAGCACAAAGCTGCCGGCAACCGCCAGCGACAGCACCACCAGCCACTCGGGCGACAACCAGCCCGAGGCCGCCGCCAGCGCCGCCACGATGAGGCCGAATTCGGAATAGTTCGTCAGAGACAGCGTCGAGAGCACGCCCGTGCGCGTGCGCAGCCCGAAGCGCATGAGCACGATGTAGTACAGCCCCATCTTCAGTGGCAGCACCAGCATCAGCACCAGCGCCATCACCACCATCGACCCATCGGGCAGGGCCACCAGCCCGACGCTGAGGAAGAAGCCCACCAGGAACAGCTCCTTGATGTGGAACAGCGACTTCGCCAGCCCCGCCGTGGCCGGGTGTGATGCGAGCATCATGCCCACCACCAGTGCGCCGAGGTCGCCCTTCACGCCCACGGCCTCGAAGAGGCTGTAGCCCACCACCAGCGCCAGGAAGGCGCCGTAAAGCACCTGCAGGTCGCCATGGCCGACGCGGTCGATCAGGAGGCGCAGCCACTTCGTGGCCGGCCACAGCAGCACCAGGCCCAGCGCCCAGGGGCTGGGCAGGCTGCCGGTGGAGGCGCTCAGGAAGATCACCGCGAACACGTCTTGCATCACCAGCACGCCGATGGCGATGCGGCCGTAGAGCGAGCCGAGTTCGCTGCGCTCCTCGAGCACCTTCACCGCGAACACCGTGCTCGAGAAGCTGAGTGCAAAGCCCAGCAGCACCATCGCACTCCAGCCCAGATCGCGCGCCAGCGCCAGGCCGAGCAGCTTCAGCCCGAACAGCAGCGCGGCCAGCAGCAAGGTGGAGCCGACGATGTGCACCGTGGCCGCCGCCCAGACCTCTTTGCGCAGCAGCGTGCGCACCTCCAGCTTCAGGCCGATGGTGAACAGCAGCAAGGTCACGCCGAGGTTGGCGATGGTGTCGAGCATCGGCGTGCGCTCGAAGCCCAGGCCGTTGAGCACGAAGCCGGCCGCCAGAAAGCCGATCAGCGGCGGCAGGCGCAGCAGTTGCGCGCCGAGGCCGGCGACAAACGCCAGCGCGATCATGATGGGCTCCATCGACGTCCTGTTGTGGCGCCCAACGGGGGCAACAGGGCGCGGATGTTAGGGGCGGGGCTTCGAACGCGCTCAGCCCGCCACACGGGCCGGGTCGACGTTGGCGCCACACACCACCAGCAGCACCCGCTCGCCCGGCGCGGGCTGCACGACGCCCGCGTGCAGGGCGGCCAAGGGCAGCGCCGCGGCCGGCTCCACGGCCAGGCGCAGCTCGTGCCAGAGCTGGCGCTGCGCTGCCGTGATGGCCTCATCGGGCACAAGGTGACTCGCCACGCCATGCCGCTGCACCAGGGCCCAGGCGATGCGGCCGATGCGACGGGCGCCCAGCGCATCGGCGCCCAGGCCGCCCACGGCCACGTCCACCGGCTCGCCTGCGGCGAGGGCGGCGTGCAGCGTGGGCGAGCCCGTGGGTTCGAGCGCGTCGACATGCACACGCCCGCCCCACTGCGCCAGAAGCCCGCCCATCAGGCCGCCGCCGCCCACGCTGACGAGCACGCGGCTGGGCAACCCGACCTCGGCCTCCACCTCGGCGGCCAGCGTGCCCGCGCCGGCCACGACCTCGGCCTGGTCGTAGGCGTGCAGCAGCAGCGCGCCCGTGGCTTGCTGACGCTGCAGGCTGGCAGCCAGTGCATCGGCGTAGGCCGCGCCGCCCACCACCACGGCGGCGCCGCGCGCGTGCAGGGCCTCGCGCTTGGCGGCGCTGGTGAGTTCGGGCACGAAGACCTCACAGCGCACGCCCAGCGCCTGCGCGGCCGTGGCCGCGGCGATGCCGGCATTGCCGCCTGAGGCGATCACGACGCCGGCCGCGGGCAAGGCCTGCGCACGCATGCGGTTGAACATGCCCCGCGCCTTGAAGCTGCCGCCGCGCTGCAGTTGCTCCAGCTTCAGCCACAGCTCGAAGCCGCCAGACAGGCCGAGTTGAGCCGCCGGCAGGCGCAG
>Ga0209985_10003520_pt1 | contig 13274 bp, 11 predicted proteins | sample NOAtaG_FD_187305 | JGI IMG/M metagenome (GOLD analysis project Ga0209985, IMG submission 187305) | Freshwater lake microbial communities from Lake Erie, under a cyanobacterial bloom - NOAA_Erie_Diel6S_1000h metaG (SPAdes) (version 2) | ecosystem: Environmental > Aquatic > Freshwater > Lake ...
GGGACAGCCTGAGGCAAATTTCAGCAAGTACTACTACACGCCTGTAGCAGCAGCCGCATTGCTCACAGGCTGTGGGATTATTAGCCCCAGTCTCTTAAGTGAGTGACTCCTTGAGGAAACTGCAGGTACCATCCTCAGTATAATATCTCACTAGGATACCACCACATGAAAGCCCACCAGATATGAATACCACCAAGTCATCAGAAGAAAATGATGACAAGGAGGCGGACGCCGAAGATGATAAGAGGTGCAAGGCGGCATATATTCTATGAGGCAGCAAATTCAAGCTACGTCCAGCGCTCGCTCCCGCAGAGCCCGCCGCGCCACATGTGTTTCGTCTGCTACCGGCCGAAATATTACTGTAGAGGTACGTCTGGTACTGTTTTTGGGCAATCCGCCGGCCCGTCCAGCGGTCTTGTGCTAGTAGCTAGAGCAGTAAAAAATAATTATTCTGATCGATGTTTAGCACAAACATTAATCATGCTCTCAACCTTTCTCACAAACGAAGCTCTCGTCACTCATGCTGCTGGTTAATGGTAATTACTCCCAATTGCGATGAGACTGCTGCCGATAAGTACATGCTGATTGAAGGCATTTTAAACAGTGATTTATCAAGACTTATTGAAGCATTGTCTGGTCAACATTCTGTCGTTCGAATTTTACCGCCTTTCATGAATGATGTATCAAGTGCAATCGCTCAGAAGAAGATTATTTCCTCCCAGACCGCCGCTATTCTGCTAAAACATATTGGGAGATTGATGTCTAGGAAATGCGATGAGGAATTGTTGTCAAAGTTTGGCAGTAAGGAAGCATTTGAACGTGATTGCATTGAGACTGTTTTTTGCGGCTATATCTATCTAGCACAGCTTGCCATCATGGCCGATGTGACTTCGATGTTATCGGAGCAATCTAGTAATGCCTTATTTATCAAATGTAAGACAGTTGCTTTTGAGAAGCAGCAAAAGCGGCACATGAACAACGGGTACTTAGGGAGAGAGACATTCGAAGATGACCTTCGTCGGTGCTTTGATGACTTTATGGTGAATGTGAAAAAGTATTTTGGTCGGTGCCCATTGAAGTTTTAATGTGCCATATGCTATCAATTTAACTATACTTTATTTGCTGTTAAATGAGTTGATATAAGAAATATAAATTGGTTATTACATGTAATAAAAGTAGTATTAATTTATGAAGGAAAAAGGTAGCTAGATATACAGCAGCCACCTAAAAAAACCTTCGATACACCTAAGTTAGGTTTCACTTAAGCATTTCTGCTTTTTCCTTCTCATACAAGGTTATTAATTGATCATGTGGCTTTTCCTCCACAGCTATTAGTGTTTCAGTTCTTTTCTCATCCCTCTCCTTCTTCATTTTTGCAGCTCTGGTAGATGCACATAACTCCATATTTCTCTTCTTAAAATTTCTAGCTGCCTTTTCCTTTCGTCCCTGAATTGTTTCGGTCACTGCAGCATTGAATTGTATTGCCTCCATCTTGGAATGCACAAATGCCTGCCTGTCCTTGTCTTTCATGCGCGATACTCTAGCCTCTATTCTTGCTGATATTTGGTGCATGTGTTCCACATCATCTTCAAGAGTGTCACCAAATCCTTCCAGGTATCGCATCTGGTGTATGGCATGAGCCAGAAGGCAGTGTATCTTAGGTGTGAAGCTTAGATTGGCCATTTTCCACATATATTCCAGATTTTGTAGTGCTTTTTCTGCAGTCACGTAGTCTTCTTCTGTCGGCTCTCCATGTTTCAAACGCAGCTTAGATGCCAAGCTATCAAGTGTAACGCATACGTCGCGGAAAAGAGCGCATGTCTTCATGATATCAGCATCACAGCACCTGTTAGGAGAATTGGTGGAGAGTAAATAAATTTCAAATTGTTGGTAAATGGTGTGAGAAAGCTGAACAAATTCACGGCAATCCACACCGTTTAACTTTCCCCCATGATAAGCTGCGGCGTTGATGTTGTGTTGCATCAAAATGTTTTCTAATTCAGCAAGTATTGGAGTTTCCCCCTTTTTTTTCTTTGTACGGACATCCTTGAACTTTGCTCTAGCCTCCGTCAATTTCTTCCTCTTCTGAGAGATATCTTGCTCTAAATGCTTCCGCTGTGCTACTAATCCTGCAATGGTATTGTCAAGGGCTATTTGTTGCAATGTTAAGTTCTGTCGTTCCTCCATAGACATCCCTCTTGCTTTTAGTGCCCTGGTAACAAGAGATTTTGAATAACGTTGCATTGCGAGATCAGATGCGCCGCTTTCCTTCCACTCATCTAATTTTTCCTTTGCCTTGACAGCTGCAACATCGCAAATGATCAAGTTATTTCGGCACAATCGCTCTTCAGGAGTTGGGGCTTCTACTTGCTCCTCTACAAAGTCATAGAAGTGATCTAAGACATTATTGATCAGTCCTATCTCCACATGGAGCTGAGGGAAAACATAATGGGAAGGCTGGATAAAGTCCCATAACGGGAAATCGACGATGCCACAAATTTCTCTTGGCTCTTTGATGTTATCCTGATTTATCCGATGCCTGTGCTCTACCATTTTATCAATTGTCCATAACTGAGCATCAGAACAGGTCGACAGGTCAGGCCAAGTGCTTGGGTGTGTGTTGCACCACATACACCAGTAACTGCTCATGTTTTCTCTACCAAGTATCTGTGCATAAAACTTCAGGTCGCCTACAACAAGAACTCGGGTATTGACGTCACATATTGTGTCTGCTGCTCCAGGTGCAAAGTCGACAATAAAATTGTTATCAACCATCTTGGCTGATAGGTGTTGGCCTTCTACAATTCTCTTCAAACCTTCTCCAATAGGATTCAGCACTGTTGCTTTGAGTATATCAATATCATCTTTAGAGTGAGAGACGCTTGCAATTTGAAAGAGTCGTGAGTAAGATTTCTTGTCATGATAACGCAATAATAATTTGAGAGTAACGCGAAATTTACCCCCACCATGGTCTCCACCAACGGTAAAATCCACTCTTTTCAGATTAAGCAGCTGATCTGGCTTTATAATTTTTCCTAACTGGTGCTTGATTAATTCATCTGGAACCTTATACCAGTAGTTAATGATTGTTTTATCTGCAAGCTGTAGTCTGTCAACAGTGGGTGGAAAATCCTGCCCTTGGAAAAAGTCACGACGTTTCTTCTCTGATTCAAAAAAACTGTGTCCAAAGAACTGGTTGAGATGTTGAAACAAAATGCGTGAGTTTTTTGTGTTGAGTCCAGTATCGCAAAGCATTGCCTCTACTTTTTCAATATCCATTTTTGTTGAAGGATTGGGCATAACCCCTTTATCCATGGCCACTTTAACAAAAACATCCTCAAACTTGTTAAATAATGCAAGAAAGAGACACTCTGCTGCAGTTTCTTTAGTACATTGCATACTAGAGACCAAAATATCAACGAGTTCATCCATTGCGGACCCCCGCTTTCCAAACTCCAGGATATATCGTTCAGAACTTCGGCACGATGAAAACGGGACCAAAAAGCCACTGCGATTATTACCTTGTACATATTTAATGGCTTTGCGGTCGTTAAACTTCACGACTTCTCGTATCAATGCATCCATATAAAAATTGGTGTTCGATGAAAGTGAGTGCAGCAGTGGATACTCCTGTGATGAAAATTCACAACTGTTAAAAACTAATTCAGCAGGAACTGCTGCTTTCATACATGCATCATCAGTCTCCTCACTTTCCTCCTCCTCCTCTGCACTAACAGCAATGGTTTCGCTCATACAAACTCGACGATCCTTATGTTCGAACTCAAGATCTGCAATGGCTGATGCAAAACGCATGCTAAGAGAAGATATTCTTAGCTTTGGCTTATCATAGTAACCCATGTTAAGGGCTGTTGACCATATTTCAGCCGGTTTCTTTGCAGGGTGCTTCTTCTCATTCCAAGAGCCAATCTGCAAAAACAATCGCTGCCTAGTGCCAATTTTAAAATGAGTCACTTCCACCTTGAGCTGATACTCCCCAATAAACCTCTCCCATGACGCAATCAGAGGGGTGCAAGAAGTTCCACGCCAATAATATGCTAAGCCTAAATCAACCAGCAAATCACTCCATTCCGCGTCATCTAGGCTCAATAACTCTGATAAAGCGGGGAAAGTAGAGTGCATCAACGACATTATTCCTTCATTATTATCTGCTTGAATGATTGCATACCAGTGCGCCTTACTTGGGGTCAGCCGTCGAAAAAAATCTGCTAGGGCAGTGCGACCAGCCATGAGGTCGTTTCTTCGTTCACTATCCATACTTCAAGGATCAAATGTGACAGGGAAATATTGGAGATGATAAGCAAAAATAACGTGTGCGTCGCTCCTTGAAAGGTTGGGAGCATCAGGAGCAACACTTGGTTACTACTTTTTTTTCACCATTTCTGCACACCTGATTCCGCGCGTGCACCACGAGAACATACCACGGCAAAAATTGGGCCTCCAGTCAGCAGGGCAAGAGGTCCAACCTGGCCCATACCAAGATACGTAGCCTACAGTAAAGTTACTCCGGAACACATGTGGGGCCCGAGCATAAGACAGCTCCCATAAGGCCCGACAGTTATCAGTGTAGAGTACTTACGCACAATCCTGTAGCTTGGGCACGTCGAGCAGTAGTAGAGCGCATAGAGCAGCAGGCAGTAGGTACCGTCATGCTAAGAGAAACTCTCTGATCTGCTCCGATCTACGATAACTACAGCATTCTAGTGCAACAATGATGCCCCCACTTGGTTAGGCATTAGACTTATTGTAAGGCTTCAAAGGTAATAACGAAGTATATGGCAGGACAATAAATATGCTAAACAGCGACACTGCAGACTTCCTTTCTACCTTTGAGTCATACTGCTCACAAAGTGAGATGGTTTCACAATGCTGTCGTCGGCTCCTTGCTGATTTTCTCAATTCAGCTAGCAGAGAAATAACAGCTCAATGGTTTCCAATTATTTCAGATGGTGGAGATAGTCTAGCGGTGCTGTTAGGAATGGATTACAAGCAGAGGTACCTTCCATTCATGATTTCATGTGGTCTAATCAAAATCACAAGCTGCCGATCAAAGAAGTATTTAACACTATCCCAAAAAAGGATAAAGAATGGATATACTTGGGATGATTTTCTGGCAGAATTCCATTTGACAAACCTCGAAATGTCTACATCATTTATTAGTAAGTACAGTAAGGCCATGTCACTTATTAGGGTGGGTGATTTTTCTGAAGAAGCCTTTAATCCCGTGGATCAATACAAGATGCAAAAAGTTCCGTCATCTTTATTTGCTGTCGGAAAATTACAAGTTGACTTGACGGAATCTCTAGCACCAATTCTACCATTAAACATTCCAACAAGAGCAGAAGACTCTACAGGTGATGATAATGAACCGGAAGATATGCAGAGCAGTAGTACAGTGGTACACAACTTTACCAATTTGAAAACACTTCTACAAGTTCACTTTTTTGATCGCATAATGAAGCCTGGATTCAACCATAAATCCATCTGGAAACATGTTGATAACACTCAATTGCATTCTGTGGTACAAGACATGATACCAGTATTTTCAAATTATTTCAATGAATCTCACCGAAAAAATCTGAAGATAATTCATGGTGTACAAGGTTCGGAAGAGGAAGAGAAATTTGATGAAGCACAGGCCATCCAAGTATGTGAAGGAAAGGACCCTGTAAAAGAATTTCCGGTGCTGCACAGATTTAACATTCCATTGGAAAGGCATTGGATTTCTGGTATTCTGAGAGTTATTGCATGTCTTAGCCGGAATTCTGTAGAATGCGACATCTTAAAGTTTCAGTATTCTAACCAGTACTCATCAACTTTTATAGTAGTACCACAAAGCGCCAACAAATACCGCTTCGATCGGAATGCAAAAGGAGGGGGCTCATGGCTAGAAAACCTTTTAGCAGCCGTTGCACCAACTAGCATGCCAAATTCAAAGGAAGTAGCATTGCAATGGCTGCTGACCTATATTGGGTGCAATTATAATGACATTTTTGTCAATGTATGCGATTCGTTAGGCTTATTATTGAACGGAAAAAAGATGGATGCAGAGTCAGCAGCGGCAATGTGGGAAGCTGCTAATGTGAATATAAATCAGCAGCGAACTATTCTAAAATACATGGCTGCTTATTTTGGAAGGCGTCTCACTGTTCCAGAATCATACATCAGGGAATTGGAAGAAGGTGCACTTATGCCAATAACGGGGGACTTCACTACTAATGAAAAGAAAAAAATAAACTACTGGTATAAAGATCTAGATGCAGTTATTTTACATCGTTTGAAGTGGATAGTAAAACAACATGGTATTCAGCATCTCACTCCTTTTGACCGAATATTTATCATTTTAGGTGGTGATACAGGTGGCCGAATGTTTCGTTGCGTAGTGAAGATGGTGCTTTATAGTACTAATACAAAAAAAAATTCCCAGTTTGTCATGAAAGTTGGCCATATTAATTGTGATAAAGATACACGCTTCATTCTGGAGAACACAATAGGGATGCATCTAAACAATGGTCTTAAGAGACTTGTCAGCAAGTATGTTTGTATTGGTAGAGCTGCTCAGGACAGGGAATATAATATCACCTTAGCCGACGAAAATCCTGTTAATGATGGTAATGAGCTCGATTTTTTTTCCACCCCTTTGTCTGTCAAGATAACAGGAGATTTAGCTTTTTTAAGTACAGCATTAGGTAAAGAAAATATGTCGGGCCACTGGTGTCCTTGGTGTAAACTGGCACCAGCAGAATGGTCAGTGGAGAGCCATGCACCTGGCGAAAAATGGACCATTGAGAAGCTAATATTGCTGCGTGAAGAACTTGAAGAAGCTGCAAGGAATAATGTTAATCTCCCCCCAAGCACTGTCAAAGGTTGTACTGAGAAGCCACTATTGGATGCAGTACCAATTGAAGATTATGTAATTCCTATACTGCATATTCTTATTGGAATGGGGAACCGTCTCATTGCCTCAGTATTTGAATGGATTAAGGCAAGAGTCGAGAAATGGAGTCCACAGCAGATTGCCATCACGAATTTAATTTACGGAGCTCAATTGAACTATGACCGAGCATCAGAAGACTTCAATACATGGATTGAGCAAGATGGTATACTACTTACGGAGAAGCAAATTGAAAAGAAATGCTTGAAAGATCAACTGAGCGAAAAGGATGATAATGGGAGATTTATAATTCATGACCGGATTGCTCGCCGCCAGATGAATGATCAAATAAAATTTATAATGCAGGAAATAAAAGTGCTTCAGCTTGAAAAAAAGCAGGTGACAGACACGAGGATGGAGTGTAGTAAGCAATTGAGCATCATAAAAGCGGATGCAAAAAAGTCCATGGAAGCTTTGGGAAAAATTACATACCCAATAAGTGATGAAATTGAGGACAAAATTTTAAAGTCAAAGCATGGCATCACGAAGTCTCATTACCATGGAGGAGAATACAATGGGAAAGGGATGCTGAAGCTGATGACAAATGCCGATACGCTGATGAAAGATTTTTGTGACTACATTGTTGAAAATATTCCAGAGAATGAAAGAGCAAGTAACATTGAAGTACAAGAATTTACATCAAAGTATTCTCACATTTTACTTGTGTTCGACAAAATTTTCTCTACTGCACGCGCTAGTACAGGAAGCCTCAACGACGATGATATTGCGCTTCTTGTAACTTTTATCCAGCAAGCTATGGTACTGTGGCAAAAGCTACAGCTTAGTGTCACACCAAAAGTGCATGCATTAGAGGATCATTTGGTAGAACAACTATTAAAAGAAGAGCATGGAGTGAGGCTTAGAGGGATAGGAGAGTTTACCGAAGATTTTGTAGAGCAAGCTCACCAATTTGGATTTAGAGATGAAGTTAGAACAAGGGGCTTAAAGGATCATACAGCCAAAGCAAGATCACATTCAAATTGGGAGCACAGAGCATTAAATCCAGCTGTCCAACAAAAGCACAAAGAGGTAGCGAGCGTAACAAGCCGGAAGAGAAAAAGGGGGGCAAATGGCATGACAGCATCAGACGAAAGGAAGGAGACTAAGAAAAGCATAAAAAATGATAGCCGTATTGCAGCACTCGCATCTACTGTTGCTTATGTCAATAACAATGAGCTTAGTAACTTTACCGGGGAGAAGCGAAACTTCAACGATTATAAAATCAGACAAGATGCTGCAGCTGCACTACATCAACTTGTCAATACACCACTAGAAAATAACACGTGAATAAATGCCTTATTGTTTCCCTCCATGGTCTTTGTGTTTAATAATCCTCTAAATAAAATTGTGGTGTATTGTATTTATTGTGTTCCACCGTAGTTTTATTCCATTAAGTGTATAGGAATTGATGAGAGAGATGCAATTGTTTGATTGAATGCTGGCGTTGAGGGATTGTAGTAGTTTAATCATGTCCCATTCCATTGGAACATGGATAAGTAAAGTAAAAAATGGCTTGCTGCTAGAATTATCCATGTTCCAAAACTGCATGCAAACTTCTTTGAATGTCATGGATAGATCTTGTATGAATATCATGCTAGAGCGATGGGCTACTTTACAAGATATTGCATGGGCAACAAATGAAGGGCTCTGAACAATGAAGTCAGATGAATGAAACAGCCCCGGACTGTTAATATTATTTAAGTAGACTGGAACACCATGTTGATGTAGTTCTAATACAGGCCTAGCTCTTGTTGATCTTGGAACTAAAGATGTCATCAACAATGGTGGCAGCGGCGGCGGCGGGTTGTCGATTGCTGCTGCGATAATCGTGCAGTTTCGTTTTTTGTTGGTGATAGTTGGAGCTTGGAGCGCGGTTGGTCTCGAGCGTACGTAAATTCTACAGGAGTACCAAGATGTACGCATCGCCAATTTTTCGTAGGCTGAAACATAGGTGATGGGACTGCGCTGATGATATCGTTGCCCATAAAAATGATTGCAAAGTGAAACTTTGCAATCATTTTTATTCATATGACCTCTAATATTTGGTAGATTAGCTAGGAGAATCGATGGAAAGCACATTATTTTCTATCAATTCTCCTAGAGGGGTATGTCTCACATTCGGATATCTAATTTTGTTTTTTCTTGTAACACCTTAAAGAGAAGGTTAAGGTCTTAAGACTGGGAGCCTTAAGTTGACGGCACATAATAGTAACATATCAAGAATGGTGTTGATAATAAGTTACAACTCTTACTTTACCTTTAAGGCTTGTTTTATAGCCATCAAACTGTCTTTTTTTAGAAAAGACGAGGTTTTTCTTAGCATGGAAAATTGACTCATGCGTTTATTCTCAACGTATAAGGTTCACGTATCTGGAACACAGCATATTTACCGTATAAAATAAATACAGTTCAATCCAAACTTAAAATTTCATGAGGGGCACGATCAAATCATAATAACATCGATCAGTGATACATTCATCAAACTTGCTTGCTCTTTTGTCATGGGCATGTCTAATAGTGGAGACTCAATGCAGTCAATATCCCTCAGCAAAGCAATAACAATTCAAATACAAGTTGGTTGTCTCCCTGACCTCCTTTTCCCACTGCGTTAAAAAATCATTCCGCTTACTTTTGAGAACGTGCTTTTTTCTTTTTTTCAGCAACATATGGACCCATGCTTACCCTACTTGTGACATAAGGATATGCTGCACTTATCACTCGGGCCTTAGGATCAACTTCAATTGCCAACCCCTCCAAAATGCCTAGACTCCGAATAGTTGCAATGTAAAATGTGGGCAACAAAAATTTAGCAACAGATCTACGTTGTTTCTTTGTGGCAATTAGGAAATCCTCCAAGTCCTTCCTTACGCGGAACCATTCATGATGCAGCTTCCTACATAATCGTTCTTGTATCCTGTCATCATCGGAGGGTAGACAATGCCAGGGCTTTTGACACAGCGTGAAGTGTGCCGTTTTGATCAAGGATATGACGCTACGGCATCTTCACAGTCATTACGGCCATCGCAGCATTTACCGGACACAATATTGTTCACAGTCTTCTGGTCATGTGGATTGTCATTTCTATGGCAGTACCGGGCTGAAGTTGATCATAAAAGTAGGGTATAATGCCCTGAAAAGTCAAGGCACCATATGCACCGTAACCCTTCCCACCCCTACCTTCGTTGGATCGATAATTTCCCTCCTTTAAAACATTGCAAAATATTTTGTAGGTGTCTATGCTAGGATGGAGCACTAAGAAACCACCTTGCACCAAAGCCTTCGACGTGGTCTAAAAGATTGCGTTTTGCCCAATCTCAGTAGCCTCGTCGTACAACATGCCATCAATCACATCATCTAAAGGCTTCAGTATCAAGGTATCCAAGTCTAAGTGAACAACAATAGTTTGATCAGTAATGGTGTAAGTGTGTAATTTGATAAATTTCTTGGCTCCGCAGAAACCGTTCCTTTCAACACGCTCCCTTAAGAATTCCCCTTCAATATCATTCACAGCAACAGGTTCCTTCCGTACTAAAATGGTATAGCCATGAGAGGCCAACTGTTTTTTAGTGCATTGTAAGGCTTCTGGGTGTATAATGGCATACACCTTATAGGAGTATTTACTAGTTGATTGGGGATTCTCTATAGAGGATAGAAGTATGGAATGTTTCAATACTGCAGCACCATCTACTAATGGTTCACTGCCATCGCCACATCCCATTACTGAGATGGCGTAAGCAACTGTTGCAATTGATTCCCTTGGTTCCCTACTACTTCTGCTGCTTCTAACGCCACTAACACCCGTAATTTCTGCTACCTTTCCTGAGCGCTGCTGCATAACAATGATGTCAGAATTCGTCCCATCGCCATCGGTGTTACCAGCATGATTTATACCAAAAAATGTCTTTTGAAGTGAAGGCTTATCAACAGTAAACATGACAATGTAGGATACTATCAGGATCAATGCAAGGATTGATAGCATAAACATCAACAGACATTGTAGTTGTATCAAAGGTCTAACATGACGAGACGAAATCATACTTCCCTATTCAAACAAATACAAAAAGTAAAAGAATAACGGTGAGGTAGGCAACAGATGCAATCATATGCTTCTTCTGCTTCTAGGTGTAGCATTTCTTAGTTCGGTTGTAGTCTATTTCTTCTCCGAATGCCGCCTTTTGCTGTTGATGATAACAGAGACGACAGTATTCCTTCCTTTTCCTCTATGCCATACTAGCAATCTCTACATTTCTTCTTTATATAATAAAAAATTACCAGGTATGCCAAAATTAGAAACAGAATACGCACAGAATAGAGTGCTTGTTCAAGATATCAAGGGTTCGCGTAAAATTTACACTCATCATAGTAAGAGCAAAGAAGTGAAGTTTCCAACAAACTTGCATGTATGCTTTTGACAACCAAAGTGCTGATGCTGCAGTGCAGGGGACTTTAACTGCGAAGAAATGCGAGGAACATCTAAGAAAGTACTGCGGACTAGATTTAGTTACTGCGAGAAGTGAGGTATTCAGATAAAGCATAAGACTTTGCCCCTCATACCTGGTCGAGTCTCTCAAAGTGCAAGTAAGCTCACACCCAACTGACTCAGGCATTTGCATTTCATAATCAAGTCAGCTTTAAAAGCAGTAAGTATCAAGATACCTAGGAGACACATAATTAGAGTTAGAGTTATAAAAAAAATTATATAGGTCTATAGAAACGTTTTTTCTTCTTTCCACAGATTCCAAATTTTAACAAACATTTTTTTCCTTTTTTTCATGTTTTTTTTTATACTGCAGCATCACAATCCTCCAAGACCTTTCTCATTTCTCGACGCTCTTCCTCGGACATGGTTGCAATTCTGGACATCATCTACTTTGTAAAAGCTTCTTGTTGCCGCCCTAAAGCTGTATCTGCCAAAGTAATTTGCTTTTCCATCAACCTGTTATACCTTTCTTCATCAATATCTGTCCAAGGCTCCAGCAAGATGCTTGGTTGTTCTTTTACCTCTCGCCATCGGCTTAATTTTTCTGCTTTTGTTTTAAGATTCCCAGGTAGCTCTCCCAGCTTATACCTTAATAAGACATCTAAATCCTTTACAAGCAATGAAATTTCTGGCCTTTCCAACAATGGCAAAGCATTCTCGTACTGCTGTTGCTGTTTTAACCGTGCCTTTCTCTCTAAAGTCAAAGCCTTTTGCTCCTTTTCTAAGTTTACTAGTGCATCAGCCATGAGAAAGTCATTAGAGGTCAGATGATGTCCACCGGTCACCTTGAACTGCTGTCCATGCGTAACAGCACCTGCCAAGGCTGCTGCTCTTTCACCAATGGCAGGTCTTGTAATGGGTTGCTCATCGGTAGCCCGCACCTTTCTATCAACTTTTGCGAGTAGCAAGCTACCATCATATCCAAAAACATCAAGTACACCACATGCAGTAGCATTATGATGTTCTAGAGCATCATATTCCTCAGCCATGGGGTCATTTGATGAATCATGGCGCACACGCTTGTTTTCAAGGTATTTTCTTGTAAATGGAGCAAATCCAATTTTTTCAAAGTAACCTCTCACCTTTTCCTTATTACCTGCTACTTGAAATGCATTGATAAATTGCACATCAATGTTTTCATTGGGATCATTGCAGAGGAACAAGCCACCAAAGAGCAAAAGTCCTACAATCTCTGCTCCTGATGGAACAGCACGCTTGCGCATTAGGCATCCGCGTGTCAATTTTTCAAGATTTTGGTAAAAGACAGACTTGAGAGCCCCTATCAGAAGTTCCATCTCTTGAGTGACGTGCGTTGAATTTGGGAGACCTGGAATGAGGTAAAACCCTCGGACCCTCAGGTATGCCATAAGGTCAGTGTTTTTACGGCCTGGGCCACTATCTGCCTTAAGAAGCACTTGCTTGCCTGGTATGTCAGCGGCATCAGGGTAAAGTGTAACTAGACTATTTTTGACGTATTCTTCGAATTCGTCCTTGTTCATACCACCTCTCTCATTCATACCAAATGTGCAGGGATGGTATTTAACATCATCAAAACCAAAACAACCATGTACATCATGCATATATTTAATTATGCTGGTGTTCCACACCTGAAGCTCTTCGTTCTGACCTTCAGTAGTCAACTGAAAGTGAGGTGGGATCAATTCTCCCGCTGCGGTCCCATCAACAATTAAGGTAAGTGACAGTGATGACTTGTTTGTAGATGATCCAGGACGAGGCATACAAGTTATACACTTTGTAGCGTATGTGTCTCTGACACATAAATGATCGTTAAATTGGTGTCAGAGGGCCCGTAAGGGCGCAGGCGGTTATTTAAGGGAAGAA
>Ga0209985_10003521_pt1 | contig 13266 bp, 17 predicted proteins | sample NOAtaG_FD_187305 | JGI IMG/M metagenome (GOLD analysis project Ga0209985, IMG submission 187305) | Freshwater lake microbial communities from Lake Erie, under a cyanobacterial bloom - NOAA_Erie_Diel6S_1000h metaG (SPAdes) (version 2) | ecosystem: Environmental > Aquatic > Freshwater > Lake ...
AGCGCTTTACTAAGTTAGCTTGATTAAATAGCTTTGTCAACCCCTTTTTTGAGAAAGTTTTTGTAAAGCCTTTCGCTTGATACCTCTATCCCCTACGGTAGAAGGATTGTAGACTCTAAAAAGTTTTTTACTTTCTTGTGATGGGTAGCTCTAGAGTTTTTACTAGGGTGATTTGGTTACTGACTGACAATGTAGGGTGAGGGAATTGCCTTAATCTGCCCCGATCGCACGAGAGCTTGGTAGATGAAAGCGGCAACTTCGGCTCTGGTGGCAGGCTGATTAGGATTTAAGAGTTTTAGATTTGGATAATTGACAACCATACGGTTCTCAGTTGCAGCCGCTACACTGTTGCGAGCGTAGGCAGGGACAGTGGTTGCATCTGAATAAAGTTGTAAGGTTGTATTAGCAGGTTTAGTTGGTGCATAGCCCAAGCCATTAGCTAAGGAAACAAGAATTTGCACACGGGAAATATTTTCATTCGGGCGGAATGTGGTGGCGGAATAGCCAGACATAAATCCTGTTGTATAGGCTTTTTGAATAGCAGTCGCTGCCCAGTTAGTTGAGGAAACGTCAGTAAAGGTAGCGCTACTACGGACGGTTTGCTTATTCATTGCTTGACTGAGCAATGCTGCAAATTGGGCTCTTGTTACAGGATCATTGGGGCGAAAACTACCATCAGGGAAGCCTTTGATAATGTTTCTGGAGGCTAGCTCTTGAATAAAAGTTTGCGCCCAGTAGTTTGCAGAGACATCTTTGAACGCAACTTGAGTAATTGGAGTTGTGGGAGTAGAAGGTGATGTAATTGGGGATGATGGCTGCACAAGACTGACGGAGCCTTGAACACGCTTGGGATCAACTTGGTTGCCGATCGCCACAATTGTGACTCCAGAGGCATTGTTGATATCAGTCTGTTTATTGTTTTGAAAAATATTTTGTCCAGGACTAGAGGTTGTACCAAGATCGACAGTGGGCTGTCCTTTGCGATCTTTCAAAATTACTAGTCCATTTTCTTGGTTGTTGGCAATGAGATTATTGCGAAATGATGGCATAGATAGGTTCGAGACAACGATGCCTCCACGGTTGTTGACAATACGATTAGAAACTACGGCAACTTTTGAGTTTTGCCCGATCGCCAGTCCAAAGCCCGTGTTATCAAAGGTGTTGGACTGAATTAGTCCTGTGCTTGTCCCAAGGGAGGAGAGTCCATTAGCCCCATTTTTAGTAAAAATGTTATTGCTGATATTTGCGGAGGTTGCACCTGTGAGGAACACACCGTCATGAGTAGAATTAGCAAACGTATTGTTAGTAATGGTGACGTTTTGGGCAGATTCTAGCCAAAGAGCATAGCCTCTGGGATTCTTATTGGTGAGGGTAATACCTTCAATGCGAGAACCATTTGCTGCGAGTACGGCGATATTTTGTTGAGCAAAAGTAGGGCTAACGAAGCGATTTCCTCCTGAAACAATGATTTCTTGACCTTGATTATTAGGGTTGCCACGCAAAGTTACACCTGCGGGAATGATGATGGGAAATTTTTCACCCGTTTCGGCTGAGTAAGTCCCAGAGGCTAGCTGAATAATTGCACCACTTTGAAGATTTTTATTGAGTGCGGCTGTTAGCGATCGCAGTGGTTGATCAGCCGAGAGTCCTGAGTTAGCATCTGAACCGTTAGGGGAAACAAAGATAATGACATTGGCTTGGGCAACTTGCAGAGTGATTGGTAAAGTTGTGTTAGCTGGAGTGACATTTTGAGCGATCGAGGACTCAGTTAATGTGACAATTTGAGATAGTCCAAAAGTCAAAAGAAATGCAAGTCTCAGAGATGTCCGTGAAAGTGACATAAATTTATCCTCTACAATTTATTTAAGTCTCAAATTTTTAAGTCTTGGATATGTCGAGCTTGACGCGAAGTACCTCAAATAGTTTCTTGAGGGCTTTGTGTAATGGCTCCCAAAACTCCAATTAAATATACAGCCAAGTTTTAATTTTGGTTTTGCATCGATCGAGGTATTTGTGAGTTCACTTCCCGTTCCGTCCCATATCCACTATGAGCTTTTACTTCAGTTGCTGGAACGTCAGACCTTACCAGCGTTACACTCTGAGATGAAGCAACCGCATATGGCAACAAAGATGAATGTTTCTAGAGAGCATCTTCAGGCAGCCATTATTAATCTCCGTAAGGCTTTTGCTTTGCAAAAGCAGGTTGAAGATCTATGTGAGTATCATGGTATTCAAGTTTCCTATCGTTGGTCACTGAGTGAGTCAGAGCAAGAGATGGGGAAATCATTAAAAGAAATTTCTAATCCATCGAAAGATTCATAATTAGTTTGCCCAAGCCCCAAAGGATAAGACATCGCTTTGCGATGTCTTATCCTTTGGGGCTTGGGTTTTATAGCTGTCGCCATTCTTGTTAGGACATAAAAGCCAAATAATATGAGGCGGCGCGAAGCGCCGCCTCATATTATTTGGCTTTTGCTTTGTTCTGATACAGGTGGCTATAGCCATAAAACACAAAATAACGTAGACATTTTGTGTTTTATAGCTATAGCCTAGATCGCAATTGTGACGAAATTGTTACAATAGAGAAAACTTATTTATAAATACTTATGGTTCAGACTGCATCACCTACTTTTTCGCGTGAAGATTGGCAAAAGGGATATGAGTCGCTGCGTACTGAAACGTCTTATTGGATTGATGACATTGAGGGAGAAATCCCCTCAGAACTAGAGGGAACTTTATTTCGGAATGGACCTGGGCAGCTTGATATTAACGGGCAGAAATATGGACATCCCTTTGATGGTGATGGCATGGTCTGCGCGATCGCCTTTAAAAATGGCAAGGCACATTTCAAGAATCAATTTGTCAAAACGCCCGAGTTTATTGCAGAGCAGAAAGCAGGCAAAATTTTATATCGGGGCGTGTTTGGCACACAAAAGTCTGGGGGCTGGCGGAGCAATATATTTGATTTGCGAAATAAAAATGTTGCCAATACAAATGTGGTGTATCAGGGCGGCAAGTTACTGGCTTTGTGGGAAGCGGCGCGTCCCTATTCACTCAATCCTCAAAGCTTGGATACTTTGGGGCAAGAAACTTTTTATGGTAAGTTAGCGGCGGGGCAAGTCTTTACAGCGCATCCCAGACGTGATGATCACACAGGTGATTTATGGGGCTTTGGGGTGCAACCAGGACCAAAGTCTACGATTTCGATATATCGGGTCACAAATCAGGGTGAATTATCAACGGAATCACAGGTTAAGGTTTCGGGATTTTGTTTCTTACATGATTTTGCCTATACGCCAAACTATCGGATTTTCATGCAAAATCCTGTGTCCTTTAAGCCTTTACCCTTTATGTTGGGCTTGGCGACAGCGGGGGAATGTATAGAATTAAAGCCAAATTCTCCCAGTCAGTTTTTACTAATCGATCGCCAAGGCAATTTGCAAACCATTGAAACTGATCCTTGTTTCGTGTTTCATCATTGCAATGCCTATGAAGAGGGTGTTGAAATTATTGTGGATTCAGTTTGTTATCCTGACTATCCCAAGTTGGAACCAAATACCGATTTCCGCGAAATTGATTTTGATAAGGTGATTGCAGGACAGCTATGGCGATTTACGATTAATCGGAAACTTGGCACAGTGAAACGAGAACTGATTTTAGAGCGCTCCTGCGAGTTTCCTGTGGTGCATCCCCGTTGCATGGGGCAGAAATATCGTTACGCCTATATCGGCGCGATCGCCAAGGAATCTGGCAACGCACCTTTGCAAGCGATCGCCAAAGTCGATATGCAAACGGGCAAGCAAGAATTTCATAGTTTTGCGCCACGCGGTTTCATTAGTGAGCCAATTTTTGTACCATGCGATCGCAATAACAATAGTACTGAGGACGATGGCTGGGTACTAACTTTAATTTTTGATGCTGAACATAACCGTTCAGATTTAGTAGTACTAGATGCTCAAAATATTAATGGTAAACCGCTTGCGACCTTGCATTTAAAACATCATGTGCCTTATGGCTTGCATGGTAGCTTTACTCACGAAGTCTTTTAAAAAAAGCGGCTCTAAGAGCCGCTTTTTTTAGAAAAGATCTAAAGAAAAATGTCCGTGGGTTCCGCTATAACCATCAGTGAAATCTGTATGCAAAGATATCAATACACCACGGTAAGCACCTTTGTAATTATCTAAATGATAGCGACGACTGCGAGGATTGTACTTGAGATAGACACCATCAATGATTGCCGATAAGTCTGCGTTAGGTAACTCGTAGCGAAAATGATCAGCATAATTTTGTAGAGCTTGCAAAGCTTCGGCTGTGGTGTCAGCGCAGATACCAAAGATGTGATAATCGGCTTGTTTAGTTAAGTAATCTAAGGCTTCGCAGATCTGCGATCGCCTTTCTGAAGTTGCCGACTCTTGATCTAAGTCACTTAGTTCCCAGAGAATACGTTCAGCATCGGCAATGGTTAGATTGTTGCTCATGGGTTTCGCTCATAGGTTTCTAAGTTAAGGAGGAGCTAAATTATATTATGAACATTAACGAAGAAATTGCTCGCTTACGCGATCTCTTGCCCGCATCTTGGCGCATGGCAACATCAATCAAATCTAAGCCTGAGCAACCTGAGCCAATCTCAAGTTTACAAATTTTACCTTGGCAGAAAGGAACTCAAATAAATATCAATTTTCGGCTATGGCGACAGTTACCTGAAGCCCAGAGAGATATGTTGGTATTGCATGAAGTAAGTTGGCGACAACAGACTAAATGGCTACAGACAGGCGCATATCAGGGCATTGCTGCGGCAGCTTTTATAGGAGGAGTGGTCGAAACAGTGCAGGGCGATGTCACTGGCATGGCGATCGCCATATTATTAGGTACTATCGGCATCAATCAGATTTTACGTAAAAACAAAAGCTCACAGATAGAAATACAAGCTGATAGCGAAGCAATCGATGTTGCCCAAAAACGTGGTTATAGTGAAGTCGAGGCAGCTAGAGCACTCCTTGACGCTATTCCTGCTACAGCTAAGTTAATGGGGCGAAATACCCCTGAGTTCACAGAATTAATCCGTTGTCAAAATCTACGCGCGATCGCTGGTTTATCAAAAACTGCAATTCCAGAAACAGGGCTTAATGAATTTTAAATTAAAGGACAAATCAAAACCCAAAACTTGATTGGCGGCGCTTTGCGCCGCCAATCAAGTTTTGGGTTTTGATTTGTCCTACTCGCCGAGTATATGAATTGGATTATTATTTACATTACTGAAAAATAAAATTGTCTACGTTTTTAGAATTACTGATTTTATGCTATAGCAACGTAAGAGATAGATAGGACAATTCAAAACCCAAAAGATGGCAGAGCTTCGCTCTGCCATCTTTTGGGTTTTATGTCCTAAGCAAAGCTTACATTGCTATATTATTTACACCCTTATAAGATTAAAATATAAAATACGCTGTAATCAGCACATCTAAACTAATCCTCAAAATGGAATGTTTCCTATGAGCAGTTGTAGAAATGCACTAGAAGAATTAGTAATCGAAGAAGCAGAGGCACAATACAAACGCTTAGGTGCTGACGTAAAAAAACGCGTCGATCTTAGTGAAGTAATCGCTTATACACTCAATCGCTTACCGCCAATGTATGCAACTACTCAACGCGGATGGGTACAACAGCGGAAGAAAGCTAGCCAAGAATTAGGAGCCGCGATCGCTAAAACAGTACGCAATGGTTTTTTGAGTACCCAGAGCGATGTCTTAAGACAGGGCGATCCAATACCTGATCATGAACTAATCAGTCAGGCGCGATCGCTCTTTAAGTTACGTAAATTATTTAGCAAAGACTATCTCAAATGGAAAGATGTTCCTGAAATTGTTCGAGATGCCTTGAATTCAGGAATCTACCAGAGTCTTGCTAATGGTACATATGTCAGCTTAGACCGACGTAATTCTCTTTTAGCCCGCAGCTATGCAGTCCGTCGAAAGACAATGACGACTTTGCCGAACTCATCTAAGACTCCTAAAACTGAGAAAGATATCTCAACCGAGATTAAAGACTTTAAGTCTTATATGTCAGGAACTATTTATCGGTATAGCAATATTCTCGAAAGTCTTGTGAATGCGATTGTCGAGCGCCGCACCCTACGACTAGATGAAAATGTTCAGCAGAAAGTTAATATCAATGATGTGGCAGCATATGTCCTTAATCGTTTACCACCAATGTATGCAACTAGTCGGCGCGGGTTACAAAATTTGCGCCAGAAAGTCAAGTCTGAAATGGCAAGTCAAATTATCAGTATTGTCAAGGAGGCTTTGACTAAGGTAGTTCAAGCACCTGAAAGATCTTTATCGCCTTTACCTTTTGAGAAATTTAATATTGAGCTAGAAGATTCTTTAGTGCAATTACGAGAATTACTCAAAAGGGACGATATTACATGGCGTAATATTGCTGAAGTTGTAGAGGAATGCTTAAGATCTCCAAGAGCTGATTAAGCTAATAGGCATTTAAGTTGCATAAAAGTGGGCGTGAAACTCTTATATCAAGGGATATAGCTTGAAAGACAAATGCCGATCAGCTTATCCAACTTGGGGAGCAAAGCACGATGTTTAGGTACATCAAAAACCGAAAGCGAGTTGCGGAGCAACTCGCTTTCGGTTTTTGATTATGTAATTGGCGCTCACTACAAAAAGGAAAAAACAGTGCGAAGTACTGTTTTTCCTTTTTGGTGCTTAATTTGCATTAAGCATTATAACGATTGCTATAGTAGCAATAGTAAATTTATTCACAACTGAATCAACCTAACTAATATGCTTAGCCCTATTTTGCAAACTAAGATCGAGAGTCAGATTAACAATAATAAAATCATGCTCTACATCAAAGGAACTCCGCAACAGCCTCAATGTGGATTTTCAGCAGCAGTTGTGCAAACTTTTAATGCATTAGGACATCCTTACGAAACTGTAAATATTCTTGAAGATAACGATTTGCGTATGGGCATGAAGGAGTTTTCCAACTGGCCGACTTTTCCGCAAGTGTATGTTGGTGGTGAATTTGTTGGCGGCTGCGACATTGTCATGGAGCTAAGCCAACGCGGTGAACTTGCCTCTATTGTTCAAGAGTCGATCGCTAAGTAATACTGATTCACGAAAGTGTGGTTACACTTCTGTGAATTAAAAACCAAACCCTGTAAGGGTAAAAAAACAAAATGGCTGCGCCATTTTGTTTTTTGGTATAACTATAAAAAAGTAAGAGCTTTGCGCCTACTTTTTTATAGAACATTTGATAACGCTTTTTTGGTTCTTTTCCAAGCCCAAGAACCAAGTCCAAATACAGTCAAACTAAAAACAACTAACACTATTTGAAACCCAATCTGCTGCTTGCCACCGTTTAGTTTACCAAACACACCTGTTAAGAAATCTAAGGAAACCGCAATCATAGCAAGAGGTAAGCTAGCAGCTATATTTTCGCCATTGTTTAATAAGCCAAAAACCTTACCGCGCATATTTTCAGGTGTGTGTTCTTGAATGGCTGTTCGCATTGGAATCACGATTAAAGCACCATTTACACCGATGAATCCCCCAATCAACCAAGCAACCCATAGATTAGTTACGAAGGCAAACATCAATAAGCCGATCGCCATACCAATAAAACCAATAAATGGTAAAGGTCGATGGGTAAATTTTTTACCAAATTTCCCTAGGATCAGCGCCCCGATCGCTAAACCCACCCCAACTGATGCTACAAAAGAGCCAAATTCTTCACGATTACCTGTAACCACTTCAGCAAGGTTAAGTGACAGTTTTTGCATTGCTCCCAAAACTGCGTATAACAACACTAACTGCAACATTGCTCCACCAATTAGATGATTATGGCGCACATATTGAAAGGCATCTCTTAAATCAGTCCATACACCTGATCCGACTTTTTTAGGATGGATAATCTCATCTTTGGGTAAAGCAAACAGAAAGAAGCCCGATATCAAATAAAGACTACCTAGTAAAACTTCGCGACTGTAGGCTCTGGCTTCAGGGAAAAGTCCGAGAGTAAATCCAAGTAGTGGTGCGCCGATCGCAAAGCCTACGATCAAAGAGCCTACTTCTGTAACGGTAAATAGAGCATTAGCAGGAAAAAGATCGCTTTTGGGAACGACTAGGGCAATCGCTGATTGTTCAGCAGGTGCAAAAATATTGGTGAAAGTGGAAATAATGAAGGTAATCAGCAGCAATACTGGTAAAGAACGTGGGGCAAAAGGAATAACAAACAGACAAGCTGCGCGCAAAAAATTGCATAAAATCAATACTTCGCGCTTGGGGTTCCAATCGACAAAAATCCCTGCGATCGACCCCAAAAATACCGCAGGCAAAGTCATCGCTATCATGATTGATGATTCTCGCGTATTTAAATCACTACCACCATCAGCGACAGCAAGAGCAATCAACAAGATCAAGACAACTTTATCAACTAACTGAGCCAATATTTGGGCGAGCCACAATGCCAAAAATTGACGATTACGCAAAACTGTTAAATAGCCAGCGGGGGAGTTTAGATCAGGTTCAGGCATCAGTGAAAATTGCTAGCTAAAGTGGCGTTTCTTAAATCATTGTAGAGACTATAGCGATCGCCAGTAAAGTTATACCAAAACACAAAATGGCAAAGCCATTTTATGTTTAGACAACCCTTACTGGGTTTAGTTATTAATTCACAAAAGTGTGATGACTCTTTTGTGAATTGGTACTATAGGCTTTGTGAGGTATAAAAAAAGGAATCGCTAAGCGATTCCTTTTTTTATACTGGCGATCGCCGCCTTGAAGCTTCTATTTTTTCTTGTCGCTTAGCTTTGAGATCATTGCGATCACTTTTGCCTTTGGGAAAGGGGATCACATCAGCCGCCGACATTTCTCTTGCTGATCGAATTAGCAACCCAGCAATAAATAAGCAAGATATCGTCGAGCTACCACCATAGCTCAAAAAAGGAAATGGCAACCCTGTAGTCGGCAAAACACCTGTAGCCACACCCACATTCAAAATTGCTTGCACCACAATTAAGCATGTAGAACCAAGAGCAATCAATCGAACCACAGGATCTTTGCATTTATAAGTAACCGAGATCCCAATCGTGCCATAAATCATCACTAGTACTAGTAAACAAATGCCACCAAACAAACCAAATTCTTCAGCAAAAATCGCAAAAATAAAGTCAGTATATTGAATCGGCAAAAATAGCTTTTGCTGCGATAAACCAAACCCAGTCCCCCATAGACCACCAGAGCCGATCGCCATTAAGCTTTGTACTAATTGATATCCATCTGCTGCTTGATCTTGCCAAGGATCGAGAAATGACATAATCCGCCTGCGTTGATATTCCCGAAATGAGACACTAGCTACTGCAACGCAAGTACCTATAGCCGCAGTCCCTAAAAGTTGTAGGCTTGGCAATCCTGCCCCTAACGCAATCAACCACAGCGTAATGCCACAAAGAGCAGTCACACTCAAGCTAGGCTGCATCAAAATGCCGCCCAGTACTAACAAAAATACGAGGAGCCACCCAAATCGGACTTTCCAAGGCGTGCGATTCCAGTTACCAAATAGTTGAGCTGCTTGCAAAATCAAAAAAGGCTTGATTAGCTCTGAGGGTTGCAATAGAAATGAGCTTCCCACCGATAACCATCTTGTCGCAGCGTTTCGCGTTGTCCCTATCCCAGGAATATGCGTTGCATAGAGCATCGCCAGAATAATAAACAAAAAGATTGGGCTGATTTTGATCATGAACTTTAATGGCAAATGCACGATCGCATTAAAGATCAACAAGCCAATCACAGCCCAAGCCAATTGATATTTGAAATAAAGCGTGCCGTCTTTAAAGTTAGCATCCGCCACAGGATAGGATGCTGAAAAAAGAACCGCCAGTCCTGCAAATAACCACAAAAAAGTCAGCCATCGCAATAAGCGGGCTTCTGTTGCCCATTTATCAACAGTGCGATCAAAAAATGGGAAGACCTGAAAAATCTTAAGGAGTTTCACGGTTGCAAGGGGATTTATTGGTTAGGAGCAGAACGTTACTAATTTCGTGCTGTTATTTTAACCATGATTTTTCGCGATCGCTGAAAACAAAAAAATTATTTGCGGAATATAAGCACATTGTTTTAGGGTTAATTTTCCTGAAATATATTTCTGATGCGTTTGAGGTGTTGCACCAAAAGCTGATCGCGGGTGAAGGGGACTATGCAGGAGCCAATCCAGAGGATCGGGATGAGTATTCGGCGGAGAATGTGTTTTTTGTGCCTGTTGAGGCGCGGTAGTCATATCTGCAAGGACAGGCGAAACAGCCTGATATTGGTAAAACTGTCGATCTGGCGATGGAGGCGATCGAGCGGGAAAATGCCAAGCGACTTAAGGGGATTTTGCCAAAGGTTTATGGTCAGCAAAAGTTAGACCAAATAAGCTATGTCGAATGAATTTGGCTTTGCGGGGGATTGATGGCTCAAATATTAAGTGGAATCCTGAAGGATCATTTTTGAATGATGCCCATAAAGACCTCAAGGCAGATTTTGTAATTGCTAATCCTCCTTTTAATGATAGTGATTGGGGCGGCGATCTGTTACAGAGTGATGGGCGTTGGCAGTATGGCAAACCCCCAGCAGGTAATGCAAACTTTGCTTGGGTGCAACATTTCCTTTATCACTTGTCGCCTAATGGTTCGGCGGGTTTTGTTTTGTCTAATGGTTCGCTATCGTCGAATACCAGTGGAGAGGGGGATATTCGCAAGGCTTTAGTCATGCAAGATTTGGTGGATTGTATTGTGATGTTGCCGACGCAACTTTTTTACAATACGGGAATTCCTGCTTGTTTGTGGTTTTTGAGTCGGTACAAGAATGGCAATAAGAACCGCGATCGCAAGGGTGAGGTGTTATTTATTGATGCCTCGGAGCTTGGCTATATGGTCAATCGCAGTGGTCGGGCGTTTACGGAGGAGGAGATTAAGCGGATTGCGGATACTTATCATGAGTGGAAGCGAAAGCCCTCCCCTAGCCCCTCCCAGATTCCCTCCCCTAGCCCCTCCCAAAAGGAGGGGGACAAGAAGAATAGTCTGGAAGTCCCTCGCCCTTTGGGAGAGGGATTTAGGGAGAGGGAAATTTACCGCGATATTAAGGGCTTTTGTAAGTCTGCGACTCTTGCCGATATTGAGAAGCATAATTTTGTGTTGACTCCGGGACGGTATGTGGGGATTCCTGATGAGGTGGAGGATGATGTAAGTTTTGAGGACAGAATGAGTGCGCTTACAATGGCGTTAGGTGAGCAGATGCGCGAGGGTCAGCTTTTAGATGATGAGATTAAAAAGCAGTTAGCTAAGGTTGGGTTTGTTGTTAGCGATCGCAATGTTGATTTTTGAGGAAATTTTATGATTACTTTGCAAGAAATTATTAGATCTATTGAGGTTTTGCCTACAGAAGATCGTGATCATTTATTTGAGTTTTTGTGCCAACAACGTATTCAAGAAAGACGTGCAGAAATTGCGGCTCATGCTAGAGAGTTGATGCAGGCGGTTGATGCTGGGACTGCAAAGATGGGTAGTGTCGATGATTTGATTGCTGATCTATTAGGAGATGATGATGAAAGTTGTTTGGAGTAATAGATTTAAGCGATCTTTTAAAAAAATCACCAAGAAAAATCCACAACTATATAGACAAAATCACCAATTCGTTAAGGCTATTAGCTAATGATCCTTTTACGCCGTCTTTAAAGTCTCATAAGTTAGGAGGAGACTTGGCGGATTTATGGTCTTGTTCAGTTGCTTATGATTGCCGAATTATTTTTAGATTTTCCGAAGAGGGGCAGTTATTGGAAGTGGTAATTTTGTTAGTGGATATTGGTAGTCATGATGAGGTTTATTAATATGAGTATTGAGGTTAATCAGGAGAAAAAACTCAAACAATTATTACAGGAAAGACGCGAGGAGATTTTAGCGATCGCCTTAAAGCATGGGGCGTTTAATGTGCGGGTGTTTGGCTCTGTGGCTAGGGGTGAGGAGACAGAGAATAGTGATATTGATTTTTTGATTGATTACGACATTAAGAAAATTTCGCCTTGGTTTCCGGGCGGATTATTGATGGATTTGCAAGATATGCTCGGTTGCAAGGTGGATATTGTGACTGAAAAAGGGTTAAGTCGATTTATCAAGGATCGCGTTTTAGCAGAGGCGATCGCTTTATGAATTTAGAACGGGACAAGGTTTATATGGAGCATATTTTGGAATGTATCGACAAAATCAACAATTACACAGGAAAGGATCGCGCTCGCTTTATGGGTAATGAGTTTGTGCAAGATGCTGTTTTGCGGCGTTTGCAAATAATGGCTGAGTCCACTCAAAGGCTATCGGATGACTTAAAAGCAACTGCTTTAGATATTGATTGGCGGGCTTTATCGGGTTTTAGAAATATTTTGGTTCATGATTATTTAGATGGTATCGATCTTTATCGCGTGTGGGATGCTATAGAAAATAATTTGCCAGATCTACAAAGGGAGATCGCGAGTATTTATAGTCAGGTTTTGAGTGAGCAGGGAGGTTGAGTTATGAGTATTGCGGTTAATCATGAGAAAAAACTCAAGCAGGTATTACAGGAAAGACGCGAGGAGATTTTAGCGATCGCCTTAAAGCATGGGGCGTTTAATGTGCGGGTGTTTGGCTCTGTGGCTAGGGGTGAGGAGACAGAGAATAGTGATATTGATTTCTTGATTGATTACGACATTAAAAAAATTTCGCCTTGGTTTCCTGCGGGTTTGATTGGAGATTTAGAGATTTTACTAGGTAAAAAGGTGGATGTGGTGTCCGCTAAGTGTCTGCATTATTTCATTAAGGATCGGGTGTTAGCGGAGGCGATCGCTTTATGAAAGATGACAGGTTGTATTTAGTTCATGTCCGCGATTGTCTAGCCAAGATTCAAGACTATACACAGGATAGTAGCGCTGCATTTATGGAAAATGAACTTGTTCAAGATGCTGTGATTAGAAATTTGGAGATTATGGGGCAGTCGATTAAAAAGCTTCCTGCCGAGTGGAAATCTTGGCATCCTGAGATTGAATGGGTGCAGATTGGCAATTTTAGGAATGTTTTGGCACATGACTATTTAGATATCGATCTGGATGTGGTGTAATGTCAAGGCTGAGAACACCAGCAAATGTGATTTCTTTTGCCCTGAAGATGAGGACAGAGGGGATGGGAATCAGAGCTAGTGGAAGAGTGCTAGAAAAATCCCACACCAGCATCATGAGATGGGA
>Ga0209985_10003522_pt1 | contig 13265 bp, 10 predicted proteins | sample NOAtaG_FD_187305 | JGI IMG/M metagenome (GOLD analysis project Ga0209985, IMG submission 187305) | Freshwater lake microbial communities from Lake Erie, under a cyanobacterial bloom - NOAA_Erie_Diel6S_1000h metaG (SPAdes) (version 2) | ecosystem: Environmental > Aquatic > Freshwater > Lake ...
GAGTTGGTGGTGATCGCGATCAGCAAAAAGCAACGAAAGATTAATGAATTCACGCTGAATCGACCTTGAACGAGACCGAAAAGGTAACTTGGGAACAGCAATAAACGTTTCCCAATACGAATAGACTATCGCGAGTATAATCCGCCAAACCTTTCCTAGGAAAGGAAAACTAGCCCCCGCAACATTTTTTGGATCCCCCCGCCGCACCCAATCGGACAAAATTCTAATCCATGTCTTCTAATCACGGATTTCCGTTCCAAGACCAAGTGACGGTCGATCTAGGAAAACGTCAAATCCCCCTGAAAATCGCAGGTACCGGGAATCCAATTTTATTCCTGCACGGCTTCCCGCTCAACGCCAGTATGTGGGAAACCACCATCGAGCTGCTCGCCGACGATTTCCTGTGCCTGGCACCCAACCTGCGAGGTTTCGGCAACGCTCCGGAAGAGCGCAAGTCCTTTTCACTGGGAGACTTGGCGAGAGATTGCCGCGACCTGCTGGCCGCAAAAGCGGTCCGTCAACCCGTCGTTGTGTGCGGCCTGTCGATGGGGGGCTATGTAGCGATGCAGTTTGCGAACGACTTCCCTGACCTAGTTTCACAGCTGGTTCTGTCGAACACTCGAGCGAATGCTGACGACGAAGCGGGTGTTCAGAGTCGATTGAAAATGGCCTCCAATGCGCTAACTCTAGGAACGGAGCGAGCGGCCGGCGAGATGTTGCAGAAACTGGTTTGCAAGTTTACCCATGAGAATAACCCAAACGTGGTGACATGCGTTCGTCAGATGCTGCTTTCGACCCATCCTTCCACCGTCGCTTGGGCGCAACTGACCATGTGCAAACGCCCTAGCTTTTTCGAAACAATGGAGGATTGGCGGTTCCCCACCTTATGTGTTGCTGGGACCGACGATTTCATCACCCCGCCGAGTGTCTTGGAGCGAATGCAGCTAGCGATCCCGGGCAGTCGGTACGCGGAGATTGCAAATTCCGCTCATCTTACTCCGATGGAACAGCCTGAGGTCTTTGCTAGCAAATTACGATCGTTCATTACGGAAAATCTCCACTAATCGGTAAATGAGTTTCTTACTCTTGCCTCAATTGCGCAGTTTCCCGTATACCGTTAGGTTCTTTCCAAACTCTAACGACCTAATGACCGATGAATCAGAACGAGAACAGTGACTGCCATCAAACAGTAGACTGTAGTCAATTCAGCACTCTGGAAGCGTTTGTGGCACCTAACCACGACGAAGTGTTCATGGGACAACGGTTCTTTTTCTCCGTCGGTGAGCCAAGCGGCGATCTTCATGCATCGAATCTGATTCGTTCGTTGCGAAATCTTTCGCCATCGTCTTCCTTTCGAGGATTCGGTGGATCCAAAATGATCCAAGCGGGTTTGGATCTGGATTTTGACCTTACCAGCATGGCCGTTATGGGATTCGCAGAAGTGTTTCCAAAGCTGCGAGAATTTTTCAGAATTGCCAAGATGGCTGAGCAGTCCTTTGCACGTGGCGATGTCGACGCAGTCATCTTGGTCGATTTCCCCGGCTTCAATTGGCACATTGCGAAACGGGCCAAAAAATACGGGTTGCCGGTCTATTACTACTTGCCACCACAGTTATGGGCATGGGGAGGTTGGCGCGTCGCGAAGATGAGACGCAATGTAGATCATGTATTCTGTAATCTGCCCTTTGAGACAACATGGTTTGAACAGAATCATGTTCCTGCGACGTATGTTGGGCACCCGTTCTTTGATAGCATCGCGGGTCAACCGATGGATACGCGGTTCATCCAGCATTGGAGACAAAACAATCGGATTCAAGTTGCCGTGTTGCCGGGTTCCCGGGACCACGAGGTCAAACATAATTGGCCGCTCCAACTCGAGGTCATTCGACGTTTAGCGCACATGCATCCGAATGTACAGTTCTTGGTGGCAGCGCTAAAAGATTCGCATGCACTGTGGTGCAGAAGTTTGTTGACCGCTAGCGATTCGAAACTGCCCATCCATATCTTCGCGGGAAAGACGAGCGAGATCATCGAGATCGGTGATTGTGCTCTGATGAAGAGTGGATCTGTATCGCTCGAAATGATGGCGAGAGGAAAACCCGCAGCGGTAATGTATCATGTCAATCAAATGACCTATTTTCTCGCCAAGTTGTTAGTGCGAGTGAAGAGCATTTCGCTACCGAACCTTATCGCGGAAGAGATAGTGCTTCCAGAAGCGATCTCTTACGGCAAAGCAAATTCGCGAACAGCCAATGCGTCTATTGCAAAGTTGACCAGAGAAATGAGTCGTTTGATCGGTGATGATTCCTTTCGATTAGCGCAGCGGCGTAAACTACTGGAGTTGGCAAGCCAATATGCGCGCACGGGAGCCAGTTACGTTACGGCCAAAGAACTCCTGAAAAAGCAGTCTTCAGGCAACGAAGGTACCTTGCCGATCGACGAAGAGTTTTTGCAATTGCCCAACCAAATCCGTAAAGCGGGATAACCCATGTCGGCAGATTGGAAACTGTTTCTCATCCGGCATGCTCAGTCAGCCAACAATGCGAAACCTGACTCCGAACGAGTTCCTGATCCAGGCATCACAGAATTGGGGGTAGAGCAAGCCAAACTGCTTGCCAGCTTCATTCATCGATTCGAACCGACGCTTTTGTACTGCAGCCCATTCTTAAGGTCGTTGCAGACGTTGAAACCGAGCGCCTCCTCATTGGGTTTAACGCCGATCATTCGACAGGATCTATTCGAACAAGGTGGTTGCCATCGTGGATTCGAAACGGGAAAACGATTTGCTGAACCGGGGATGACTCGACGGGAGTTGGAAACGCATTACTCTGGCTGGGAACTGGATTCCCGCATTACAGAGCATGGCTGGAATCCTCTCACTGAGTATGAAACCGCTTCCCAAGCGAGGCTTCGAGCCCACGAAGTACGCAAGTGGTTCGATAGCGAGCCTCGGCACGCCACACATCGTGTTGCCATGATGATTCATGCAGACTTTAAAGTCCGATTGCTCGAATCGTTTCTAGGGATTGAGGATCTGGACTCGCATGTTGTCGAACCCATCAACACATCGATTTCCTGCCTCGTCAAATCCAATGGCAAGTGGCAACTAGATTTCTGGAATCATTTCCATCATTTGCCAGATCATCTGGTGTCGAGCTAAAGGTATAGTCCGTGCGGATAATCCTAATAAGTGCGGTTACGAAGACGCTTTTGCAACTGAGACACTCGTGCCCGACGCACGCAAGCTGCGTCGTAGCATTATGATGTCAAGTTCACTAACGGCTTCCGGGGGCAGAGTCGCTATTATCGGCCGCTTGTCGGTGCGGAGCGGTGGTAATGATAGCTTCCTTGCATTGGCCACCATCCCACGTCGACAGTTTGTTTTTTCAAGTATTCATGTACTTCGTGAATGCTCTTTTTGACGTCATTATCCCAAGACTGCTTTAGACGATTGTTCTCCGGATTGATTAGCTCTAGCAACTGGGAACGTCTGGTTACTAGAGCCGATTGTTTTTGCTCGTGATCGGAGGCCATCGGAATAGCTTGTACCTTGACGACATGCAAACTTGGAAATCAATTGGGCATCGATAGGATCGGTCTTAGCCTCCAAACCGGTATCGGGAAAGTAAACAGCCAAAGTATCGTTGGAGACATCGACACCCCCACACACAACTTCTTTTTCTTTGGTTTTCATAAAATCCCAGCCTAGTAAATTCGAGCTTGCATTACGCAGCGTCATGCGACGGTTCTGGTTTGAAATGCATATCTTGCGATCACGCTGTAGACAGACAACCTATGACTTCGTAACGCAAAGAGACTACACGCATAGTCGCTGAGTTGAGCTCCTTCGCGACTCCCCGACTCGGCGTTAAGCTTTGAATACATCCACGAACGGCTTAGGCACAATTCCGATTGGATGCGAGAGACTTGAATTCGGCTGTCTTCGCTTGGTTCGTGGAGTGCCTCAAAAAGCCACTCGCTCGACTGCGTCTGACGGTGAAACGACTCAAGCAACGAGCCCATAGGCTTTAGGTTAGGATGAAGACATCAAGTCTTTACGTGCTAGCCGAAGAGAACGCGCCTCTACGAGTGAGTTAGGAAAAATACCCACTACTCGGCTAAACGCACGGTGAAAGCACCGATGCCTGATTACTTCGGCTTTGGGCGTCTTCCTTTACGCTCAGGCGGTTTCTGCCCAGAGTTGCTCTTCGATTTGCCAGGAGTAGAGCTCGTAGAACCATTCGTCGACTCTTTTTTTCCAAACCACTTTGGAAACAGTTCAGCCAGCGTCTCTGGCGGCTTGGTCATTTTTTCTTTCGGCTTATCACTATTGGTGGTCGCACTTCGCTGTTGCGCGACTGCTCCGGTCCCAAGCTTATTGACAGTCTGAATGATCTCGTGGGCCGTGTTTTCCGGAAGATCAATTGATGTCCCCTTGGGCGTATACCGCTTGATCAAGAACCGTTCCACCAACGACCATGTGGACGATGTGATGAAGTAGATACAGAGACCTGCAGGAACACGGAAAAACAATACCCCCATCGCCACTGTCATGAACATCATCATCTTTTGTGCGATGGCCGTTTGCTCATCCGTCGCTTTCGGCATCAATACTTTTTGTTGGATGATGAATAATGTAATCGTGATAATTGGCAAAATATTGAAGTAGGGTCCAAAGTAACCGGTTCCTCGGCCTGCAATAAAGTCAGGCATCCAACTATGCCATTCGACCAGCATGTCCGGCCCCGCTAGATTGGAACACCAGTCCCAGCCAGGTATCAATGCTTGTTGGCGAAGACCGACATCGACGGAAACACAACGGTACAAACCGATCACAATCGGCAGTTGAATCAACGCGGGCAAACAGCCTGCAAATTGATTGACGCCCGCTTTCTTCATGAGCAACTGCTGAGCTGCCATCATCTTGCGAGGATCTTCTTTAAAGGCTTCTCGCAGCTTCGCGGTGTGGGGTTGAACCGATTGCATCTTCTGAGCGTTCAACGCCATTTTGCGACTGACGGGGAACATACATGACCGCACTAGCACGGTCAGCAACATGATGGCGATACCAAAATTGCCGACGAGAGAATGGAATCCATGAAGGATCCATCCCAATCGTTTTGCAAAGAAACCGAAGATATGCCAGCCGTATTCGAGTGCTTCATCAAGCTTATAGGCGGCCAACAATTGCGGATCTTTCGGTCCCGCGAACACTGTGTAGCCGAATTTTTTTTCTGAGTTTGCACCCAAAGTCCATTCGTCCGAATCAATCCAAAATCCAATGTTAGCCGCTTGTTGTTTGTAGCTTGGTAATTTGGATGCATCGCGATAGACGGAGTTTAACACTCGAGCTTTGCCACGATGGAGTAACTTCATCGAGTCTGAAACATCGGCAGAGGGCAACAGTGCGGCCGTGAACGCTTGGGTATCAAGTCCGATGTAGTTCAGTGTTCGTTTCGCATCCGTGTTTGCAGGACCAAAGAGTTCCAATTCAGGGTTGGCTGTTTCCGTGATTCCATGGGAAACGACAGTACGAGTCGTTGTCAGGGCATGAGAAACCGCTCCATCTCCGACAATAATGTCTCGAGCTCCCGCCGCACTAAAAAAGTACGGAGAGATTTTCGTAGGGTACCACCAGCCTTCCAGCGAAATCCCATTCAAACCTTCTTGTCGGACGGCAATCTTATGGTCCCGTCCATCCCTGTTGCGGATGGTGGTTGTTAAGTCGATATGGTATTGCCATTTGTCTTTGCTTTCTGGCTTTGCTTCAGCATTGACTCGATGAAGCCGATACTGCTTTACTAACTCGATATCCGCATCCACTCCGATCAACTTCAAATTTGATTGCAGCGGCATCGAGAACTCGATACCCATGCCATAATCAACGTCAATCGTCTTGACATCCCAATTGCCGGTCAGCGTCGATTCAAGGCCCAATATCGCGGCCTCACCATCTTCGATCTCTTTTCCGTTGATGCTAGCAATGGTTGTTAGACATGATGAGACGGGATCGTTCCCTTGAACTTGTTCAAATCGAAAATCATCTTCTGCGCGAACCACATCTAAAGGCTTTTCGCCTAGCATAATGTCGAATCCGAGCTTTTGGCCATTACGATCGACGGTCAGTTGAACGGTTTTGCCGACTCTCCAAGTATCAATCCACTGTTCCCAACGGTACTTCGAGGGTTCCCCTTCAAGATTATCCCAGCCGACGATTCGGTCACCCGGTTGTAGCCCGACGAGTGTTTTGTCTTGCGAACACTTGGCCGCAGCGGCAGGACTTCCAACTGGGACGGATCGAATCGTGAATGAATCCAGTTGGGTGTCGAGAGCGAGATAGCCCGCGTAGCCTCGACGTTCTTTTTCTTGCAACCAGCGATACTTGAGTCTTCCTGATTTGTCGCGCTCGATAATCTCAATTCGATTAATGCCGGCCCCGCGATTGTCAAGGCAAACCAGCAGGGAGTAACCATCCTCTGGGTTCATGCTTCCCAAAAAATGGAACGAGCGCGGCGGTTCGACCCGAGGAACAAACTCGGCCGCTTGCTCGGCTTTGGCTCGAATCTCCTTGAGCTGCTCTTCGCGTTTCTCTTTGGCTTTTCTCGCAACTTCCGATTGCTCGTCCGACCGGCGTTTCGCCTCCTGCTGCTGACGTTGCATACTGTTGAACAGCAAAAAAATCGATAGCCCTAGAAGGAGATAGGCAAAAAATCGTTTATTGTCCACTTTAGGCTTCTCGAATTGGCTCGTACAAAAAGACGAGGAACACGTTCCTCAGAAAAAGTTTAACCTTAGGATTTTCAACAACTTACGGCTTATTGACTAGACCAAATGGGCACCGGAGAAAGCCGAGAATGTTCACAATTCTATCGCCAGAGACATCTTTCTTGCAGATTGGCCTAGGATTGGTCTTGACCTTTTCTGTAGTATCGCGCGGCTATCGATTGAAAATGTGACCATTTCACGTTAGCGGATAAATGGACATGATCGAATGATCAAGGATGTTGGGCGATGGTTTTTACAAGCAGCCGAAAGAAAAATTCTAAGTTCTACTGGCTAGAACTCGGCTTCATTCTTCTTGGAATTATCGGCTGGAATCCAAGTATCCTTACGAGCGTTTTCGAGAGCAAGGGAACCGCCGTTATCCAGCAGCAGTTTCCACCACAGTACGCTAGCCAATTGTTGCGCCCCAATGTCAACTCAGGTGCATTCCCGACCACTTCGTATGATTCGATGGCTGGCCAGCGCACTGCTGCTTCCATCGATCCCTATGCCTACACCCAGTCTCAAACTCGCAATCCAGCGAACGCATCGTATTACGCCAATCCACAACAATTGGCCAGCCAGCAGTATTTCGCAAATCAGCAATACCCAGCGCAGCCGTCATACAACTACGGGGCACAGAATACGAGTGGTTCGCAATATGGCTACCCTGTGAACACCGGCATCCAAAACTCGCAACCCAGTCCGAGTGGATATTGGAACAATGGATATCCAACCAACACGGCCGCGCCGACAACCACGCTCCCACCCGCAACCATGACTTCTTCATACAACTCGCAATCGACTTTATACAATTGGCCAAGTACCTCTTCCTCTGCTTACTCACAACAGAATCGAGGGTACTCGAACGGGTTTCCAACCACTGCGAATTTGCCATCGAACGTTGCTTACGGACAATACCCAACGTATGGCCAAAATAGTTCCTATAGCCAGTACGGCGTGGGGAACACGTCTCCGTACCAAAACACAAGCTATCCGCCTAGCACAACCAACTTCAATCCAATGGGTACGAACATCAATGGATTTGTACCAGTGGGTAGCACTGCTAATTCGCTTGGCATAACAACCAATCAAAATGGATATCTTGATAGTTATCAACCCCTCAATCCAGCAACAACTGGAACGAGGGGTAGGTATTGAATGCTCTGACAGGCTGGAAGCGTTGGAGGCCTATCCCACAAACAGCAGCCTATTTCACTTGGAGGCTAACAAGGGGGATTGCATCGTCCGCCAACAAATCGATCGTTTCGTCATCGATAGGATAGAACCAAGTTGCACTTTTGTTCACTAGACCTTGCGTTGCTACCTCAGAAATTGTAACACCCAACTTGGAACGCAAACCTCCGTTTTGGATGGCGTTTTGCAGTTTCGCAAGTAGCTCGTCCGAAGCCAAGGAGAGTGGTTCTTCTGTGATCGGACATCGGAGTATGGCAAGGAGCCAGCTTGGAATCATGGCAGGTTTTGAAAAAGTAACGTACTCAATTCTCTCTATTCTATCGGCATTCTTCACGACCGTCGTTGCTGAAATCGTCTTCGCACAAGATCCCACAACTTTCGCTGGCAACTCGAACACTCCCGGTGTTGGTACCAACCCCATGGCTGGCATTGCTAACCAACAGCCGGTCGCGACATTCTACGATCCCGCCACGGGGCAACAGTACGGCCGATACATCATCTACGAAACAGTTCCCGTCGCTACCTATCAACAACAAGAAGTAATCGAGAAACAATGGGTGCCGGAGTGGGTAACAGAAAACAAACTCACGACACAGACCAACTACACTCCTATCGTCACTTACCAACTGCAACTTCAAAACTCTTGGAACCTCAATCCATTTGCCCAGTCGCAACCTCGATGGCAATACGTTCCTGTGGTTCAATACCAAGCCAATAACGTGCAAGTGAATCAGCCGATCACATACCAAAAGTACGTCGAAAAAGAGTTTCGCAAGGTCATTCCGGTTCTCAAAACAGAACAACAATCACGACCCAAATACGCGGATCGACCGATCAACCCAAATGGAACGATGTTCGCATCCAATCCGAACTTCCCCAGCCGTTCAATAAGCTTATACCCCAATCAACCCTTCGTTCAGCCCGCTCCACCTGCATACTACGCGAACAACAATGCTACGAGTGGAACGCCAGCCCCGAACTTAGCTTCGGTGCCAGCTTATAATCCCAACGGGTTTAATATTCCCACCAACTACACGCAATCGACCAACGGCAACAACACCAATGGTTGGGTCGCGCAGAATCGTGTTCCAAGCTACGCACCGCCAGCAATTCCGTTTGCGAACAATCCTTATCCGAACGCAGGGGTTGCTAGCTACAACTATCCGAATCCCTACACGAATACTGTCGCTGCTCGACCGGCCTTTCAAATGCCTCGGTTTTTTTCCCAAACGGGCGCCATATTCCAAGGGGGGCTATTTAACGGCTCACCCAAAAGCATCGGCACGAACACCTATGTCGCCTCGAACCCCATGGCGAGCGCGAGTGCGTGGAGTGGAAGCAACAACTGGTTGACCAATCCGCCTCTGTTCTCTGGCAATTCTGGAAGCGGCATTACCTTCCGCCCCACAACTCCCTCCAATAACTACACAACACCCTCGAGCTCTTGGAACATGACTCCCGTGAACAACTATCGCGACCCATCGCAAACCGGAATTCCTGCATCTGTTTTGCGATAGGCAAATTAGGCGATGCTTTCGCCGGCAAGGTTCGATCCGCGAATACGAATCCGATTTATGTGGGCTAGCGTATATCTTTCAGCCACGGCCCTACACTACAATAATGATCCTGTAGGTTTTGCTGTCGTAACCAGAGAATTCGGACGAGACGTTGAGTACACAAAACATCCCACAACTCTCCAGCAAGGAAAAAGATCTAAAGAGTGAGATTGCCTCGCGCGAGTTAGCCGAGAGAGTTCGTTCGCTGAAAATTGCAAAGGAAGATCGCCTCGACAACCAAAGATCAGGAAGCCGCTTGCCTTGGATTCTTTCGTTGATCTTGGGTGTTGCGTTACTCTGGTTGCTTTACCGCGATGACAAAATCATGTCTTCGCTCGGTTTTTCCAAACCGAACGCGGATGCGATCAGCAAACCTAGGAGCAAACCCAACTCTCCAACCGGTGCTGTTGCGGACGCTTCCGAACGGGCTTACGCGAAAACAACTCAGACAGTATCGAAGTCAGCGACCAATTCAACCAAATCGAGTTCGCCGAATCCGATCTCGCTCGAATCGAGAGGCTATGTCATTGCAAAACATCAAGTACTGGTGAGCCCTCAAGTCAGCGGCCGAATCATCAGCCTGAATATTGAGGAGGGACGACGCGTTACCAAGGGAGATATTCTTGCCGAGGTGGAACGAACGGAGTACCAAGCGGATGTGGAACAGATGCAAGGCGTATTGAGACGCAACAAAGCGGAGCTAAGTGAATTAGAGACAGGGGCAAGGCCTCAAGAGATTGCCGCAGCAACGGCCGACTTGCAAGAGCAGGAAGAGATCTTGTTGCAATTGGAATCTCAATTCAAGAGGACCAAAGAAATACTCAAGACAAATTCCGTTTCGATCGCGGAGTTCGAACAAACGCAAAGTAGTTATTTGAGCACTCGTAAGCGGATAGAAAAACTTCGTCAAGTGTTGGACATGATGAAGGAAGGTCCTCGAAAAGAACGAATTGAAGTAGCACGCGCTGCCGTCGTGCAAGCGGAAGCGAACCTGGCAAAGTCAGTTTGGCGTTTGGAGAACTGCACGCTACGTGCACCGATCTCTGGCACGATCCTCAAAAAGAATGCTGAAGAGGGAAATCTTGTAAATCCCGTTGCTTTCAGCGGCTCGACCAGCGTATGCGACATTGCTGATTTATCGGATTTGGAGATTGATCTAAACATCCAAGAAAGAGATGTATCTCGAGTATTCGTAGATCAAGAATGCGAAATTCGTTCAGAAGCATTTCCGAAAAGGGTATATAAAGGAAAAGTTTCGCGATTAATGCCCATCGCGGATCGAGCCAAAGGAGCAGTTCCCGTACGTGTTGCAGTCCGAGTTCCAGAGGATGAACAAGGTGTTTATCTGAAACCAGAAATGAGCGCAATCGTTGTTTTCTTCAGCGCCCCGCAACCGTAGTCGATTCCGTACGGTACATTCACGGGTGTCGATAAGAAGATTCCTTTACTACCAAGGTGCCATTGCGTGACCGATCAACCCATCGTTCGAGTCTTGAACGTATCGCGTTACTTTAAGCGAGGTACGGAACGTGTTAACGTTTTGAATCGTTTGGACCTCGATGTTCCCGAAGGACAGTTTCTGGCATTGATGGGGCCAAGTGGTTCAGGCAAAACAACTTTACTCAATCTGATCGCTGGGCTCGATACACCTAGCGAGGGGGAAATCTGGGTTGGAGATCGCTGTGTCTCGAAAATGAATGAAGCTCAACTGGCACGTTGGCGAAACGCTCACGTCGGATTCGTTTTCCAATTCTATCACTTGTTGCCAGTTCTCTCGGCTTATGAAAACGTGGAGCTTCCTCTTTTGTTGTTACCCTTGACCGCAAGGAAACGACGAGAACAAGTGATGACAGCCCTCGAACTCGTCGGGCTCAAGGATCGAAACTCCCACTTGCCTAGCCAGCTTTCCGGTGGTCAACAGCAGCGTGTCGGCATCGCGCGTGCGATCGTTACCGATCCTACATTGATCGTAGCCGACGAACCGACAGGGGATTTGGATGCCAAGTCCGCCCATGAAATTCTGGATTTGCTAAATGTTCTTCAACGCGCACTCAACAAAACGATCTTGATGGTAACGCATGATCTACGTGCCGCTCGGCGTGCCGATCGAATCCAGCATTTAGACAAAGGTCGCTTGGTAGATCAACCAGACGAAGAACTCTACGAAGCGGGTTAGGAGATCAACCATGAAATTCTTGATGTTGATTTTAAAGAACCTCCGACGAAACATACTTCGCTCTGCATTGACCAGTGCCGGCGTGATGGTTTTGGTTTTCGTCATCACCCTCATTTGGTCGATCCTTGGATTTCTCGATACGGTGACCTCAGAGAAGACGAGTAACTTCAAAGGTATCGTTACCGAGAAATGGAGTATCCCGAGTCAAATGCCATTCTCTTATGCAGACACTCTAGAGAACGGGGCAGCACGCGAAGATACCGATATCAAGCCAATGGACTCGATGACATGGCAGTTCTTTATCGGAACGACCGAAAAAGGAAAGGGCTTCAGTTTGAAGACCTTTGTTTTTGCATTCTGCATGGAGCCGAAGAAATTACTCACCATGATGGACGAACTTGACTCTCTTGCTCCTAGCCCAAAAGCAGAACTGGAGAAAGCTGTCGAGGCAATGGAGCAGAATCGTCAAGGGATAATCATAGGGCAAAAGAGACTTGCGGCCCTCGAGAAAAGAGTCGGCGACCGAATCAAGATCTTCGGTGTCAACTACCGAGACTTGGAACTTGAATGCGAGATTGTCGGAACGTTTCCGTTAGGTCGTTACGACAACAACTCATGCATCAATCGTGACTACCTCAATGCATCTCTAGACGCGTACAAAGCGAGTCAAGGAAAGCCGCATCCGCTTGCGAACAAGACGATGAACCTAGTCTGGGTGAAGGTTCCAGATAGGGATTCTTTCGCGCAGGTTAGCAATCAAATCGACAATTCTCCCATGTTCACTACGCCTCCAGTAAAGATCGAGACGGCTTCTTCCGGCGTAGCGAATTTCTTAGCGGCTTACAAAGATTTGCTCACTATCCTTCGTTGGGCGCTAGCCCCTTCGATTATTGCAACGTTAGCTGTGGTCATCTCGAATGCAATTAGTATCAGTGTTCGCGAACGAAGAAAAGAAATGGCTGTCCTCAAGGTGCTTGGATTTCAACCAAACCAAATTATGTTTTTGGTACTGGGCGAGGCCATTCTGCTGGGCGTGGTTGCAGGCTCGATAAGCTCCATCGGCACCTATTTTCTTGTCAATCGCGTGATGGGTGGAATTCCTTTTCCCATTGCATTCTTTTCTAGCTTCCCCGTACTAGACGGTGCACTTTGGTGGGGGGCTGCTATTGGTTTTGCTACCTCCTTTGCTGGAAGCATCTTGCCCGCGTTGTCGACACGTTCGATCAAGGTGGTAGATGTCTTTTCTAAGGTCGCTTAACGTCCATCTGCACGAAATCCAAAAGTAATAAACCTCGATGCCTCCAAAAGATACAGCTGAAAAATCGATGCTCCAGAAAGTCTTGATCGATCTCTGGAACTTCATGAGCTTCGAGAATGCGTGGATGCTCCTCCCATGTTGTTTCGCTTTCTTTGCATTTGTCTTGCTAGTTGTTTACTTCGCGCGCATTCCTATCGGTTACAACATTCGTAATCTCACTGTCCGCTATCGAACGACTCTGCTGACTGCGGTCGCGTTTACCATGGTGATCGGAGTCCTGACCTTCTTGATGGGCTTCATCAATGGATTGAGAATA
>Ga0209985_10003523_pt1 | contig 13263 bp, 14 predicted proteins | sample NOAtaG_FD_187305 | JGI IMG/M metagenome (GOLD analysis project Ga0209985, IMG submission 187305) | Freshwater lake microbial communities from Lake Erie, under a cyanobacterial bloom - NOAA_Erie_Diel6S_1000h metaG (SPAdes) (version 2) | ecosystem: Environmental > Aquatic > Freshwater > Lake ...
TTGAGTTCGAGAAGGCGGCACGGGTACGCGACCAGCTCTCGCTGCTGCGCGAACAGGCCTTTGGCGCCAGCACCGGTGGCGACAGCAATGTCGTGCCGCTTCCGGCGCCGGGTACAGGCCGGAGGTCGGTCTGATGGCCATCAAGCTCCCAGACTGGTTCGGCCGAAAGCCAAAGTCAGAACCAGCCGACCCTGATGCGCTGCGCGTGCTGATGGTCTGCATGGGCAACATCTGTCGCAGCCCGACCGCCGAGGGCGTGCTGCGCGCCAAGCTCGCGCGTGCCGGCTTGGCGCGACGGGTGATCGTCGACTCCGCCGGCACCCACGGGATGCACGCGGGGGAGGCGCCGGACCCTCGGGCGGTCCGCCATGCCGCGCAGCGCGGTTACGACCTCGCGGTGCTGCGCGCGCGGCCGGTCGTGGCGAGCGACTTCATGCAGTTCGACTGGCTGATCGCCATGGACCGGGCCAATCTCGACTGGCTGGAACGCAAGGCCCCCCCAGGCAGCCAGGCACGGAAGACCCTGTTGCTGACTCAGGCTTCTGGTGTCCTGGACACCGATGAGGTTCCGGACCCGTACTACGGGCCAGCGCAGGGCTTTGAGAGGGTCCTCGATCTGATCGAGGCCGGATGCGATGGCTTCATCCGGAAAATCGGCGCACAATGAGCTTTCCGACCAAGGTGCATCTAGAACAAACCTTGGACCGACAGTTGATCCTCCTCCTCAAGAGGCTGTATACTTGAGTGAATTGGTCGGGATCAGATCGGTTCGGTGAGCGTGCCGAAGCACAAGCACCTTGAGGCGCAGCAGTCAGGCGTCGCAGCCGTCGGCAATTCAGCAGGGCCAGCTTTCGTGCCTAGGAGCGCGGGGGTTGGTAGGTGATTCGGAAAGGGCCTTCCGCAGCCCGCTCCGACCACCCGGGCGCCAGGCCGTATGCAGTGCGCTGAAGGTATGTGTTCCAGCAGTAGGTCACCCCGCTTCGTCTTAGACAAATGCCGCAAGGCATCAGGAGATTCTTCATGCGCCTCACCACCAAAGGCCGTTTTGCCGTCACCGCGATGATCGATCTGGCGCTGCGTTCCAGCGCCGGCCCTGTAGCGCTGGCGGCGATCAGCTCGCGCCAGCAGATCTCGCTGTCCTACCTTGAGCAGTTGTTCGGGAAGCTCCGTCGCCACGAGTTGGTCGAGAGCACACGCGGTCCGGGCGGCGGCTATTCGCTTGGCCGTGCCGCCGGAGAGATCACGGTTGCCGACATCATCGTCGCGGTGGACGAGCCCATCGATGCCACGGGCTGCGGCGGCAAGGAAGAGTGCATGGGCGAGGGCTCTGGCAAGTGCATGACGCACGACCTCTGGGCCAGCCTGAACGCCAAGATGATCGAATACCTTGACTCGATCTCGCTGAAGAAGCTGGTTGACGAGCAGTTGGCGAACGGCGTGTCGATCGATCAGGTGCCGATCAAGCGTGCGATTTCCAGCATACCGGTCGTCAAGCCGATTCGCGTCACCGCGCCGAACTCGGTGTTTGCTCTCGGCAATGCGTTCAGCAAGTAAGTTCAACCCGACCAATGCTGCCGTTCGCGGCACCCAGTTCCCTTGAGCGACATGACGCCCCACTTCCCGATTTACCTGGACTACGGCGCAACGACACCGGTGGACCCGCGTGTCGTCGACGCGATGATTCCCTGGCTGCGTGAGCACCACGGCAACCCGGCTTCGCGAAGCCATGCCTGGGGTTGGGAGGCCGAAGAGGCGGTCGAGAAGGCCCGTGGCCAGGTGGCCTCGCTGATTGGTGCCGATCCACGGGAGATCGTCTGGACCAGTGGCGCGACCGAAAGCAACAACCTCGCGATCAAAGGTGCGGCGCACTTCTACGCCTCGCGGGGTAAGCACGTCGTCACCGTCAAGACCGAACACAAAGCCGTGCTCGATACGGTTCGCGAGCTCGAGCGCCAGGGCTTCGAGGCCAGCTACCTGGAGGTCCAGGAGAACGGACTGCTCGATCTTGACCGTTTCCGCGACAGCCTGAGGCCGGACACCAGTGTCGTCTCGGTGATGCTGGTCAACAACGAGATCGGCGTGATCCAGGACATCCCGGCCATCGGAGCCATTTGCCGCGAACGGGGCATCGTGCTGCACGTCGACGCAGCGCAGGCGACCGGCAAGGTGCAGATCGACATGAGCACGCTGCCAGTGGACCTGATGAGCCTGGCGTCCCACAAGACCTACGGCCCCAAGGGCATTGGCGCGCTGTACGTTCGACGCAAGCCGCGGGTGCGGCTCGAAGCGCAGATGCACGGCGGCGGCCATGAGCGTGGCATGCGCAGCGGCACGCTGCCGACCCATCAGTGCGTCGGCATGGGCGAAGCCTTTGCCATTGCGCGCGCTGAAATGGGCATCGAGTGCGAGCGCATCCGCATGCTCCAGCAGCGCATGCTGAAGGGGCTCTCGTCGATCGAGGAGGTCTACATCAACGGCGACCTCGAGCGCCGGGTGCCGCACAACATCAATGCCAGCTTCAACTACGTCGAGGGCGAGTCGCTGATCATGGGTGTCAAGGGCATTGCGGTGTCGTCAGGCTCGGCCTGCACATCGGCAAGCCTGGAGCCGAGCTATGTGCTGCGCGCGCTCGGACGCAGCGACGAGCTGGCCCATTCCAGTCTTCGCATGACGATCGGACGCTTTACGACAACGCAGGACATCGACTACGCCGTCGAGGTGCTGCAAGACCGTGTGGCCAAGCTGCGGGATCTGTCTCCACTGTGGGAGATGTTCAAGGACGGTGTCGACTTGAACACGATCCAGTGGGCCGCACACTGACACTGAACGCAACCCTCAACGCACACCCAAGGAAACCGCCATGGCCTACAGCGACAAGGTCGTCGACCACTATGAACATCCGCGCAACGTCGGCAGCTTCGACAAGGGCGACGATACGGTGGGGACCGGTATGGTCGGCGCGCCGGCCTGCGGCGACGTGATGAAGCTGCAGATCAAGGTCGATCCGGTGACGGGGCTGATCCAGGATGCTCGGTTCAAGACCTATGGTTGCGGCTCGGCCATCGCGAGCAGTTCGCTCGTCACCGAGTGGGTCAAGGGCAAGAGCCTGGACGAAGCGCTGACGATCAAGAACTCGCATATCGCCGAGGAACTGGCGCTCCCGCCGGTCAAGATCCATTGCTCGATCCTTGCTGAAGATGCGATCAAGGCCGCTGTCGAGGACTACAAGTCCCGTCACGGTCATGGCACCACCGTCGTGACAGATCGCGAACCAGCGGCTGCCGCCACCTCCTGACGAGGACCCGCTACGCGTCATGTCTGTCACGCTGACCGAAGCCGCTGCGCGCCACGTCTCGCGCTACATCGCCCGCCGTGGCAAGGGGGTCGGTGTACGCCTGGGCGTCAAGACCACCGGTTGTTCGGGCCTGGCCTACAAGCTCGAGTACGCCGACGATGTTGCCCCTGAGGACCATGTCTTTGAAGGCCACGGCGTCAAGGTTCTGATCGATCCGAAGAGCCTGCCCTACCTCGACGGCACGGAGCTTGACTTCGTGCGCGAGGGCCTGAATGAAGGCTTCAAGTTCCACAACCCGCGCGAGAAGGATCGCTGCGGTTGCGGGGAGTCGTTCCGGGTTTGACGTGACGGCTGAAGCCTCCGAGGCGGTGCCGCGCGTGCCGCTGATCTCAGACGACGATTTCGCGCTGCTGGGCCTGCCGCAGCGGTATCTGCTGGACCGCGCTCGGCTCGACGAGCGCCGCAGGGCGCTGCAGACCGCGACGCACCCGGACCGATTCGCAGCGGAAGGCGCGGCCGCACAGCGCATGGCGATGCAGTGGGCCGTCCGCATCAATGAAGCCCATCGGCGCCTGAAGAGCCCGCTCTCTCGCGCTGCCTACCTGTGCGAGCTTCGTGGAGCCCCTATCCACGCGCACGACAACACGGCCATGCCGGCTGACTTCCTCGTCCAGCAGATGCAGTGGCGCGAGTCGCTGGACGACGCCCGCGAGGTGGATGCGGTACAGGCACTCGCCGACGAGGTGCGGGGCTTCGAGGCAGCTCTGGAGCGGCGCGTGGCCGTTGCCCTGGACCAAGGTGCAGAGCCGGTCGCGGCGGTCGCTGGGCATGTGCGCGCCTGGATGTTCGTCGAGCGGTTTCGCAACGACATCGAACGCCGTTTGGACACGCTCGACCCGTCACGTTGAGGCGGCCGCGCGCCGCCATCCCATCCTCACAGCCCATGGCCCTGCTCCAGATTTCAGAACCCGGCGCCAGCCCGGACCCGCACCAGCGTCGCATCGCCGTCGGCATTGACCTCGGGACGACCCATTCACTGGTTGCGGCGGTGCGCTCGGGTGTTGCTGAATGTCTGCCCGACGCTTCGGGCCGTGTGCTGCTGCCGTCGGTGGTCCGATATCTTGAGGGGGGGCGCAGCCAGATCGGTCACGACGCGCAGGCGGCGCAAGCCGAGGATGCGGCGGACACCATCGTTTCGGTCAAGCGGTTCATGGGCCGTGGGCTCCGCGATGTGGCTGGGGCGGCCAAGCTGCCCTATCGCTTCATCGACCAGCCGGGCATGCTGGCGATCGCGACGCGTGCCGGGCCCAAGTCGCCGGTCGAGGTCTCGGCCGAAATCCTGGCGACGCTTCGTCAACGAGCCGAGGACAGTTTCGACACCGACGAGCTGTTCGGTGCCGTGATCACCGTGCCGGCCTACTTCGACGACGCCCAGCGCCAGGCGACCAAGGACGCAGCGCGATTGGCCGGCATCGAGGTGCTTCGGCTGATCAGCGAGCCCACCGCTGCCGCGCTGGCCTATGGCCTGGACCACGGCAGCGAGGGGCTGTACGCCGTCTATGACCTCGGCGGCGGCACTTTTGACCTCTCGCTGTTGCGGCTGACGCAAGGCGTCTTCGAGGTCATTGCCACGGGAGGCGACGCTGCGCTTGGGGGCGACGACATCGACCAGGCGCTTGCCGACTGGGCGCTGGCCCAGGCCGGCTGTGGGCCGGCTGCGCAGCTGTCTCCGCGCGACCGCCGTGCCGCACAGGTCGCGGCACGGGCCTGCAAAGAGGCCTTGAGCGCCCACGACTCGGTGGCTTGGGCTGTCGATATCGCCGGCCAGTCCCTTGAGGTGCCCGTCAGCCGGGAGCAGCTTGAGGCACTGGCCCGGCCGCTGATTGGCAAGACCTTGACCGTGGTGCGCCAGGTCCTGCGGGACGCGGCCATCCAGCGCCACGAGGTCAAGGGCGTCGTGATGGTCGGTGGCAGCACCCGGATGCCCATGGTCCGGACCCTGGTTGGCGAGCTCTTCGGCCAGCCGGTGCTGACCGATGTGAACCCCGACGAGGTCGTGGCCCTGGGGGCTGCTTTGCAGGCGCAGGCGCTGACCGGCCAGGGCGGGGGCAGCGACACCTTGCTGCTTGACGTGATCGCGCTGTCCTTGGGCCTGGAGACCATGGGTGGCATCGTCGAGCGCATCGTCGAGCGCAACAGCACGATCCCGGTGGCCAAGGCCCAGGACTTCACGACCTTCAAGGACGGCCAGACGGCGATGGCACTGCACGTCGTGCAGGGCGAGCGTGAACTGGTGGCCGATTGCCGCAGTCTGGCCCGGTTCGAGCTCCGTGGCATCCCGTCGATGGCTGCGGGTGCGGCGCGCATCCGGGTGACATTTGCCGTCGATGCCGACGGGCTGCTCGCCGTCTCGGCACGCGAGCAGAGCTCGGGGGTCGAGGCCAGCGTGCATGTCAAGCCGACCTACGGCTTGGCCGACGACCAGATCGCGTCCATGCTGCAGGCCGGTTTTGTGCATGCCGAAGCCGACATGGCGGCGCGCAAGCTGCGTGAGGCCCGGGTCGAGGCCGAACGCATGTTGCTGGCCACCCGCGCGGCACTGGCCGCCGATTCCCACCTGCTTGCGTCTGGAGAGGCCGATTGCATCGAGACCTTGCTGCACGACTTGGCCGCCTTTGCCGCCGGTGACGACGCCGACGCCATCGATGAGTCCGTGAAGCGCCTGGCCGAAGGCACCGAGGCCTTTGCCGCCGCCCGAATGAACCAAGGCATCCGCGCCGCACTCGCCGGCCGCAGCATTGACGCTGTCTGACGCTGCCTGCCCACTTCGAACCCGAACCCATGCCCTTCATCCGCATCCTGCCGAACGCCGAGTACGCCCCGGACGGCGACCGAATCGAAGCCCCGCGTGGAACCTCGATCTGCGAGGCACTCATCGATGCCGGCATCCCGATCGAACACGCCTGTGAGATGAGCTGCGCCTGCACGACCTGCCACGTCGTCGTGAAGGAAGGACTGGCCTCGCTGGGCGAAATCGACGAGGCCGAAGAGGATCTGCTTGACCGTGCCTGGGGCCTGACGCCGACCTCGCGCTTGAGCTGCCAGGCCATCCTGTCGGATCAGGACGTGACGATCGAGATCCCGAAGTACACGATCAACCACGCCAAGGAAAAGCACTGACCGGCTGCGCTTCGGCAAGGAGCTGTTGACCAAGAAAAGAACCCCGACCCAGGAGACCCGGGTCGGGGCGAAGTCAGACCAGGCCTTGATGCCCAGCCGAGGAGACACAGTGCAACCGCGCGGGGGCGGTACGACAGAAGTAGAGCAAACGGTGTGCCAGGGCTGAAACGGCGTCAATCAACGACTTGCATCACCTGTTGCTCCGGCTTGGATCAGCCGAAGCCCGCTGCGGCGCAGCAAAGGTGCCGATGCACCAAGCGCGGGCACGACCGCTCGCCGGCAGGGCCTCAGGCCGCAACGGCCTCGGCGTGCCGGTGCCGCGTGTACAGGAAGTCCAGCACCTCCTTGCGGCAGTGCATGTAGGTCGTGTCCTCGGCCAAGGCCAGGCGGTCGCGCGGGCGCTCCAGCGGTACGCTCATGACCTGACCGATGGTCGCGGCAGGGCCGTTGGTCATCATCACGATGCGGTCTGACAGCAGCACCGCCTCGTCGACGTCGTGGGTGACCATCAGCACCGTGCTGCGGGTGCGGGAAACGATCTTCAGCAACTCGTCCTGCAGGTGCGCGCGGGTCAAGGCGTCGAGCGCGCCGAACGGCTCGTCCAGCAGCAGCACCTTGGGCTCCATGGCCAGCGCACGGGCTATGCCGACACGCTGCTTCATGCCGCCGGAGATCTCATGCGGGCGCTTGCCCAGCGCGTGGTCCATGCCGACCAGCGCCAGCGCGCTCCGCGTCCTTTCGGCGAGGCTGGCCTTGCCCTCCTTGCCGCCGAACACCCGTTCGACCGCCAGTTGCACGTTGTCGAAGCACGACAGCCAGGGCAGCAGCGAGTGGTTCTGGAACACCACCCCTCGTTCGGGCCCAGGCTCGGAGATCTCGCGTCGGTCGCACAGCAACACGCCGCTGGTCGGCTTGAGCAAACCGGCCACGAGGTTGAGCAGCGTGCTCTTTCCGCACCCCGAGTGGCCGATCAGGGCCACGAACTCGCCCTGTGCGACCTTCAGGTTCACGTCGCGCAGCGCGTGGAAGCTGCCCTTCTTGGTCGCGAAGCGCATGTCCACGCCTTCGACCGAGATGAATCCGCTGTTGTCAGTCGTCATGACCGAACCTCCGGGCCAGTGCCACGAGCGCCTTTTCGAGGATCAAGCCAACGATGCCGATGACGAAGATGGCAACGATGATGTGCTTGACGTTGAGGTTGTTCCACTCGTCCCAGACCCAGAAGCCGATTCCGACGCCGCCGGTCAGCATCTCGGCGGCGACGATCACCAGCCAGGCCGTGCCCACCGACAGTCGCACGCCGGTCAGCATGTAGGGCAGTACTGCCGGGAACAGGATGCGCGTGAGCACCTGCCACTCCGAGAGCTTGAGCACGCGTGCCACGTTCAGGTAGTCCTGCGGCACACGCTGCACGCCGACCGCGGTGTTGATGACCATGGGCCAGATCGAACAAATGAAAATGGTCCAGATCGCCGCCGGGTTGGCGCTCTTGAACACCAGCAGACCGATCGGCAACCAGGCCAGCGGCGACACCGGGCGCAGCAAGGCGATCAATGGACCGACCATGCGCTCGAGGAACACGAAGCGACCGATCGCGAAGCCCAGCGGAATGCCGACCAGCGCCGCGAGGCCGAAGCCGACGCCCACACGCTGCAGGCTCTGCAGCACGTTCCAGCCGATGCCCTGGTCGTTCGGGCCGTTGCTGTAGAACGGGTCGGCGAACAGCACCCATGCCGCGTCGAAGGTCTGCTTGGGGGACGGGAAGGTGCTGCTGTTCACGGTGAACAGCGCCCAAAGCCCGATCAGGATCACCATGCCCAACAACGGAGGCACCAGCGACTGCATCCACGAACGGCCGAGCCCGGCGAGGTCGATGCGCTGCTGCAGCACTGCCGGCGGCTTGGGATGTGTCGGGGCGGTCGGCGCAACGCCACCCGGCGGGCTCGCCGCTGTGGGCACAGCACCCGATGCCTCCAGCGGCGAATGGAAGACGGCTGAGACCATGGTGTCGGCTCCGGCGGGTGGGTGGGCGGCCTTGGGGTGATCAGGTCGCTGTGCGCGCGCTGATCTTGAAGGCGTCGGCGTACCGGGCCGGGTCCTTGCCGTCCCAGACCACGCCGTCCATCAGCTTGCTGGCGCGCAGCGTGTCCTTGGGTACGGCGATCTTCAGTGCGCTGGCGGCCTGGCGGTAGATCTCGACCTGGTTCACCTGCCGAGCGACTCCGAGGTAATCCGGGTGGTCCTTCAGCAGGCCCCAGCGCTTGTGCTGGGTCAGGAACCACATGCCGTCGGACAGATACGGAAAGTTCACCGCGCCATCGTCGAAGAACTTCATGTGGTTCGGGTCGTCCCAGGTCCTGCCCATGCCGTTCTGGTAGCGGCCCAGGATGCGCTGGTTGATGACATCGACACTGGTGTTGACGTAGGACTTGTCGGCGATGGTCTCGGCCATCTTGTTCTTGTTCTGCAGGCCGGCGTCGATCCAGCGGCCGGCCTCCAGGATGGCCATCGTCACCGCGCGCGCGGTGTTCGGGTTCTTCTTGACGAAGTCGCTGGTGGTGCCGAGCACCTTTTCAGGGTGGTCCTTCCAGACGTCCTGTGTGGTTGCCGCCGTGATGCCGATGCCGTCGGCAATGGCACGGTGGTTCCACGGCTCGCCGACGCAGAAACCGTCCATGTTGCCGACCCGCATGTTGGCGACCATTTGCGGCGGCGGGACGGTGATCACCTTGGCCTCCCTCAGCGGGTTGACGCCACCGCTGGCGAGCCAGTAGTAGAGCCACATCGCATGCGTGCCGGTCGGGAAGGTCTGCGCGAATGTGTAGTCGCGCTTGTCGGCTGCCATGGCCTTGGCCAGGCTTGCGATGTCGACGGCGCCCTTCTCGGCGAGCTTCTTGGACAAGGTGATCGCCTGGCCATTGCGGTTCAGCGTCATCAGCACGGCCATGTCCTTCTTGGGTCCACCGACGCCCAGGTGCACGCCATAAACAAGGCCGTAGAGCACGTGCGCGAAGTCGAGCTCGCCGTTGACCAGCTTGTCGCGTACGGCGGCCCAGCTGGCTTCCTTGGTCGGCACGATCTTGACGCCGTACTTCTTGTCGAACCCCAGGACCGAGGCCATCACGACGCTGGCGCAGTCGGTCAGCGGAATGAAGCCGATGCGCACTTCTTCCTTCTCGGGCTTGTCGCTGCCGGCGGCATACACCGCAGCCTGCAGGCCCGGCACCATGCCGGAGGCGCCGGCAGCACCGGCGGCGGCCGCAGCGGCCGTCACGATCTTGCGTCGGGTCATGTCGATGGTGCTGGGGGTGGAATAGGAAGTGGGAGTGGAAGTGGAGACGATGCTGCCTTCGGATGGCGGGGCCACGTTGTTCAAGAGTTTGCTCCTGGGTGCGCGCAATGGCGGTGGAAACGAAACATCGAGATCGCGCACACCGGCCCAAACAAAAAAAAGGCGCCCTCACGACGCACACCGAAAACGCCAGGAGGCTGCTTCGGTGGCACGTGGGGACGCCTGTGTCCAGGCCCGGCAACTGCACGCGTGGCAGGTCAGCCGGGTTGATGTGCCCAATCCGGTGCCCGGCCACATCGCCGGTTCACCTTCGGACAGTGCAATGCAACCTGCGTGCCAGCACATGTCTCCCGGTGAACGCGCTCAATGCGCCGGCAGCGCAGCGCCTCGGCGCACCAGCGTGCAGCAGGCCCGTACGCAGGTGGTGCGCGGTCAGCCCAGAAGCTCGGCGGCGTCGATCACCCGCTGGGCGACCGCACCCATCTTCAAGCCTTGGTCCATCGCCGCCTTTCGCAAGCGGGCGTGTGCAGCCGGCTCGTCGATGCCGTGGCGCTTCATCAGGATGCCCTTGGCGCGGTCGAGCAGCTTGCGTTCCGCGAGTTGGCCGCGGGCCTCGGCAAGATCGCGTCTCAGCCGTTGCTCATAGTCAAAGCGCGCCATGGCCACTTCCAGCACCGGACGGACCCGGTCAGGCGCGAGTCCGGCAACGACATACGCCACGACGCCTGCCGCGATCGCGTCGTTCACGAAGCGGGTGTCTGCGTCGTCGGTGAACAGCACGATGGGCCGACGCTCGTCGCGTGTCGCGAGCACGACGTGTTCCAGCGTGTCGCGCACCGACGCCGCAGCATCAACCACGATCATGTCGGGTTCGATCTGCTGCAGCCGGTCAGGCAGGAAGGCGTCGACCGGCAGCACCGCCGCGACATGAAAGCCCGCGCGAACCAGGGCCAGGTGCAGTTCGTGGGCCGGCGGCGCAAGGCTGCCGTCCTCGGCGACCTCGGCGGTGTCGTCGGCGGCAATCAGCACGACACGTGTGGGGAGGGGCGCAGTCATCAGGTGCTTCGAGTGTGCAATTTCCGGGCCCGGAGGTGCCGCGAAGCAGGTCGACAATCCAGCGCATGCCATCCACCGCGACCTGCACCGTTCTCGGCATCGAGTCCTCGTGCGACGAAACCGGCGTCGCCCTCGTGCGGGCGGAGGCCGGCGAGCGCACGCCTGTGCTGCTGGCCCAGGCCCTGCACAGCCAGGCGGCCATGCACGAGGCCTACGGTGGCGTGGTGCCCGAATTGGCCTCGCGCGACCACATCCGGCGTCTGCTACCCCTGACACGCCAGGTTCTGGCCGACGCAGCTCTGTCGCGGGCCGACATCGACCTGATCGCCTACACGCGTGGCCCGGGACTCGCGGGCGCCTTGCTCGTGGGTGCTGGCGCGGCGGTGGCGTTGGGTGCGTCGCTGGGTCGACCCGCGTTGGGGGTGCACCACCTCGAGGGACACCTGCTGTCGCCATTTCTGGCCGAGCCGGCCGGCGACGACCGTTTGTCCTTCCCGTTCCTGGCTCTGCTGGTTTCGGGTGGCCATACCCAACTGTTGACCGTCCGGGCGGTTGGCGATTACGAATTGCTGGGCGAGAGCATCGATGATGCTGCGGGTGAGGCCTTCGACAAGAGTGCCAAGCTCATCGGCCTGGGCTATCCGGGTGGACCGGCACTGTCGCGTTTGGCCGAGACAGGCAACCCAAGGGCGTTTGCCATGCCGCGGCCATTGCTGCACAGCGGTGACCTGGACTTTTCATTTGCCGGGCTGAAGACGGCGGTGGCCACGCAGTGGCGCAAGCTGGGCGCCGATCCCAGCGATCAACAGCGCGCCGACCTTGCCGCCTCGACCCAGGCCGCGATCGTGGACGTGCTGACGGCCAAGGCGCTGTCGGCGCTTGAACGCAGCGGGCTGAAGACGCTGGTGGTGGCGGGCGGCGTGGGCGCCAACCGACCGCTGCGCGAGCGCCTGGGGGTCGGAGCTTCGAAGCTGGGTGCGCGGGTGTTTCACCCACCACTGGCGCTGTGCACCGACAACGGCGCCATGATCGCGATGGCGGGCGCCTTGCGCTGGCAGCGGGGCCTGCTCGACGGCTCGTCGGCAGGCCTGGGCTTTGACGTCCGGCCGCGCTGGCCGCTGGGCGAAATCGCCGCGGTCAGTTGATCGTCAGCCGCGTGCTGGTGGCGGGCTGGCGCTTGTTGAGCGTCAGCGTCAGCACCCCGTGGTCGAGCTTGGCGCTGGAACTGGCCTGGTCGACCTCTTGCGGCAGCACGACCGCGCGCTCAAAGCCGGCCAGCGAACGCTCGCGCCAGACCAGGCGCTCGCCGGCCTGGCCTTCGTCGGCCTTGCGGACCTCGGCCTTCAATGTCACGCGTCGGCCTTCGACGCTGACCTGCACGTCGTCGCGGGCGACACCCGGAAGGTCCAGCGTCACGGTGTAAGCCGTGTCGGTTTCAGCGACGTCCAGTTTGGGCACTCGCAATGCCGTACGCGCATGGGCGTGGGCTGAGCCCGCCGCCTGGCGGTCAAGGATGTCGTCGACGTAGCGGACGAGTTCGGACACCGGGGCGGTGCTGCGGGCAAAAGGGACGATGAACATGGTGGGGCTCCTTACAATGACAAAAGGCGTCTTGGCGGTGCGTCGCTGACCCTTCTTTGGAAGGCACCTGCAACGCACCGATGAACCCGAGGTGGGCCGGCGCTGCCCGCTTTCAAGCCCCGCCAGCCCGGCCCCGCGGGGCCATTTTTTTCGCACCATGCCCTTGAATTCATCGACCCGCCGCCAATGGCTGGTGGCAGGTTCGGCCCTCGCCGCCGCGCTGGCCGCCTCCAGTGCCATCGGCCAGGGCGCAGCGCCGATCCGCATCGGACTCATCGAAGGACTCTCCGGTCCGTTTGCGAATGCCGGCGAAGCGGTGTTCCGCAACCTGCTGTGGGCTTGTGAGCGGATCAACGCGCGGGGTGGCGTCCGGCTGCCCGCGGCCGCGGGCGGGACGCGTCCGCTGGAACTGGTCCGCTTCGACAGCAAAGGCAACACCGAAGAGGCCCTCGCGATGCTGAAGGCGGCGCTGGACCGCGGCATCGGGGTCGTCGCGCAAGGCAACAGCTCGGCCACGGCAGCGGCGCTGATCGAGGCCATCGAAAAGCACAATGCGCGCGAGCCTCAGCGACGCGTGCTGTTTCTCAACTACTCCGCTGTCGAGCCCTCGTTGACCAACGAACGCTGCAGCTTCTGGCACTTCCGCTTCGACGCTCATGCCGACATGCGGCTGGCGGCGTTGATGGAGGTGCTGCGCGAGGACCGGGCGGTGTCTTCGATCTACCTCTTCGGTCAGGACTACAGCTTCGGCCAGCACGTGCTGCGACAGGCCCGTGCATCGATCGCCGCGCAGCGGCCGGACGTGCAGATCGTCGGCGACGAGTTGCATCCGCTGGGCCGCGTGCGCGACTTCATCCCC
>Ga0209985_10003525_pt1 | contig 13261 bp, 8 predicted proteins | sample NOAtaG_FD_187305 | JGI IMG/M metagenome (GOLD analysis project Ga0209985, IMG submission 187305) | Freshwater lake microbial communities from Lake Erie, under a cyanobacterial bloom - NOAA_Erie_Diel6S_1000h metaG (SPAdes) (version 2) | ecosystem: Environmental > Aquatic > Freshwater > Lake ...
TGAACAGAAGTCAGAGCCGGGAGAAATCAATATCACCGGACAAACGCTGGCCCTGGTTGAACACCGGTTTGATTGCAGTTACAGAGGGAAAATCGAAGCCAAGAACAAGGGCGAAATCGATATGTATTTCGTCAGCGGTGAAAAACCGGTTCCGGCCTCAGAAGCTGTTTCCTGAGCACCGCGCCGTCGTCGCCGATCAGCGATACCACCATTTCGCTGCCACCTTCTCCACCGGCGAAACTGTTATCGTCGTACACCAGGTAATAGCTGTTGGCGTTTGCAGGTATCAGCTTAGACTGCCTTCCCAGCCCAAAACCGCCAAAGTTGCGCGACCATTTTAACTTCAACATCTTGTCGTAACGCGTAACCACAACCTGGTTCAGACTCGGGCCTCCGCGTTCAGAGAAATAGGTTACCACCATGCCGCTGTCTAAGGTCTGGAGAATGGTTCCGGGAATGTCTTTGCCCGGTCCGCCGGTGATGGTGGTGCGGATGGTATCGCAAACCATATTGAACTTCATCACCCAGATATCTGCCTCGGTATTCGATGCGTCGCCTTTTGCGGCCAGACCATATTGAAAAGCGCCGAAATGGTTCTCCATGTAATTCATGCGGTCGCGCCCTCCACCTCCGAAATTCTTGATCCATACAAGGTTCAAGGCGGTATCGTAGCTGTTCATGCTTACATCTTGCAACAGCGGGTTCAGGAAGGCAAAACGATTTACATTGAAACGGTAAAACTGATCGAAAACCGGACCCGAAGGCAGTTTTTTGGTGGTTTCAGCTTTCCCGGTACTGCCATAGCGCAACAAGGTGAGCCGGTTGTCGTTCCAGCCCATCCCGGTGGCATAAAAAGAGCCATCGGCATTCATAAACAAGCGCGGCTCGCGGATGATTTCCAAGGCATCCCGCACAGCTGGCAGGGTGTCTTTCACTTGTAAACTTTCATCCAATCTTATCCAACGCGCGCTCAAGGCCTGAGACCCCGGCCCGGCCAACACTTCGTACAACCAGATATGGCCATCGGGCATGGCATATCCTCCGCTGATTCTGTGCTTTTCTTCCTGCCAGGCAAAACCGCGTTCAGCTTCGACGGCAAGCGAAGGCCCCAGTATCCGCAGCTCGCGCAGACCTCCACCGTTTTGCTGTTGTTCCGATACCAGCAACAGCCGGCCGGAACTGCCCAAAGCAGATGTGGCATACAGGTCAATTACTACCGCGTCTTTCCCTGCAAAAACCTTGAATGGCGTTTTCCCTTCATCCACCTTTTTGTTGCAGGAAGAAAAGAGGCAAACAGCCGCAAGCGTCAATAATCCAGCACGCGTCTTCATCACAATGCGCCTCCCCTGTTTAACCTGTACAATACAAAGTCACCTCCCGGCCTGTTGGGTGCCGTATGCGTGCCGAGCAGCAACAGTCCGCCATCGCGGGTTTGGATGAGATCTGCCGGCACATTGCTGAAACTGCCTCCGTAATACATGGGTTCCTTAAGCCGTATACCGTTGTTGTTGCTAAAGTAAATGCCAATCTCTTCTTTGGCAGAGCCCAGGGCGGGCCTTCTCGAACTCAGCCAATTTACCGGATAAGGCGTGCTTCGGGTTTGCAGGCACACCCGTCCGGGGCGCTCAAAATCTCCGTTCCCTGCGATTTTCCGATCGATAAACTGCCCATTCACGCGTATGCGGGTCAGCAAGGTTTGCTCTCTGCCGTTCAACAATTGGCTATGGTAGAACCAAAAGTTATTGTCAGGTCCAGGCAACCATTGACCGCCTTCCTGCAATCCGGGTTCCTGCAGCAGAGCAAGAAGCAGATAGCTGACAGTATCGGCGGGTAAAACCGGATCGCTGATTTCCAGCATGCGCAATTCGCCTGAACGGCTATGGCAGAGGGCGATGGACTTGTTCAGATTGTTTCCGACCAATCCGTCGGCTTTCATGGCAATGGTATCGTTCAATATGCTGCGCCAACGGATATTGCCGACATGGTCTGTTTTGATCCATCCTGCTGTTTCAATAAAGCCGGCCGGGCCGGGCCTGGCGGTATTGCAGGCGATGAGCAGTGCGTCTGAGGAGACGTGCAAAGAAACCGGAAGATCATCAACCGCATCGCTGCTGAACCGGATCCTTTGTTCTGCGGTTTTCCGCCCGCCGGCATCTGTGAAAAGCAACCAGATATCGCGGTCGCTGCGGCCTGCATCTTTAACCGTACCCCAGGCGACATAGGCGGTTGCCACTCCTGAGCTGTTCCGAATGGCTTCAGCCCCGAGTATCATTTCGTCACCCGGGCCACCGTGTCGCTCTTCACTCAGCAGGTTCAGGTTTGAATCGATGTGGCAAAGCACTGCATCGTAGGTGCCGGGCGCGAAGCTGTTGGTGCTGCCGAAGAGCAGATAACCTTCGGCGGTTTCAAAAATCCGTGCAGCACGCTCATCGCCTTGCCAGCCAATGCTTCGGATGATGCCGGAATTCAATGCATCCGATTGCGGCTGCTGTTCGCAAGACACAAATACCAGCATCATCCACAAGGGGAATAAATTGCACAGACGCCTCATTTTGACGGATACCATTTGGGTTGATAGGAGAGGGGAAGAATAAAGGCGCACTGCATTTGAATGGCACCAAAGCGCAGGTCGCTGTCGACGAACCCGTAATCGAGCCGTTGGGCTGGTTGGCTGAAGCGTTCTTCCGGCTTGTTGAAGATGTCGGAAAACTGCCACCAGGATCCTTCGAGCTGCAGATAACCGTCGCCGGCAGGAATGCGGCAGAACAGCCCTGTAGTCCAACTCCATTGAAAAGGCTTTCGGTCAGGGAAATTGTTCAGGGTGTTGCGGGAAATACCACCGTCAGTGTTCTGCAGCAAAACCTCGCTGTTGGCGCTTGTCAGCCAGGCAGTTTGCCCACCGAGGTGCACACCGTATGCTTTTCCGGGGACATGCAGGAGGAAGCGCAATGGAATGGCTGCGTACTGCAGGTTTTCGCGGTAATCCTGTTTCCAGCCGTTGAGATCAGGGGAATGGGCGGTGTAACCGAACCCGATGAGTTGCACGCCGGTTTGTATCCGGAGATTGGGGTTGAACTGCCGCCCTGCCAGCACACCGGCCGAATAACCCGGAATGCTGCGGAATGTGTGATTTGCGCCGGCAATGGCATGGTAGGAGACAAGTTGCAGCGCCGGAACCAGGAATCCGGCCTGCAATCCGATTTCCAGGCGGTTCAGAATCTTGTACTGATTGAGCTGATGTTGCAGTGGCAAAGGGTCGCTGCCGGGGAAACGCAGGTAATCCGGGTCTTGTTTTAACAGGTTCTCAATGGCAACGGCAGTGCCCAGGCTGTCGCCCAATGCATGTTGTGCCAGCATTTGCAGTCGCCACAGGTTTGGAGCCTGGGTGTGCCGGGTGTGCATCCATGCAGGAACGGAATCGCTGATGCGGCTGAATTCGCCGCGCGCCAGCCAGTTTTCCACTTGCCTGAGTTGCGTTTCTTCCGCTGTGCCGACAACCGCAGACGGTGCCTCTAACCAAAGTTCCCAAGGTTTAGACATCCCCGGCCCTGCACTGCGCCTTTGCACACGCCAGCGGATATTCCTTTCAGCAAATACCTGAAAGCTCAGATCCATCCGGCGCAAGTCGTCGTCGTATATGAAGTAGGCGTATGAAATATCCGTTGCCGCGAAACGCGCCGATTCCTTCACCCAGGGCGTTTGCCAGTAATTGGCGGCCAGTTGTAAACCGCAACGTCCATTGGATGTGGATTTCTGCCAACCTATTCCGCCATGCAGCGCCAGTTGGACTGCATTTCTGCGTTCCATGCTGCGACTTCCTGTAAGGGTGCTGTAGGCGGATGTTGATCCGTTGAAAGTGCGGGCGTAGTCGTTGCGCGCATCCAGCGCCAAAGCCGGAGTGAAACCGGCACGCAGGAACCAGGACTGCCCGCGGAATGTTGCTGAACCCAAACGCAAGGCCACGGGCAAAGCCAGCATATCCGTACGTTCCTTGACGGAAATGCCGGTCCAGTCTGCCAGGCCAAACGAATAATTGAAACCGCTGCGCGCGTATTCCAGGCTGGTTTCCAGGGTGATATTGTTGTTGAAAAACCTGCTCATTCCGGCCCCCAGAGAAAAAGCGGTCGTGGCGTTGTAGGTTTTGTAATACGAAGCGGGGCTGTAGGTGCGATAGGCCCGGGCGCTGCCCAAACCAACGCCGGCATGCACGTGGAAGGCGGCTGCCGGTTTTACGCTGAACTGCTGCAAAGCCCGGGTAAAGGCTGGCGGATCATTGATGGCATCTGCGCGATAGACTGGATTCATGATGAGCAGCTTTTGCGTATGAACCAAGGCAGCGCTGTCTGAGCCGCTGGTAGCCAATGCAATGGCGTATTGGCGCCGGGCCTTCCAGCGGGTCGTTGCATCGCGAAGCTGTGGCAGGAGAGGTTCCAATATGCGCATGGATTGTTCCGGTTTGCCGCGCAGTTGCCAGGCTTGTGCGTCGCGCAGCAAATCTTCATCCGCTTGTGCCCGGATAGAAGGGAACATGCAGATAAATCCCATAACGAGTAACCCAAAACGTATGTGCCGGCGGAAGGCCATCCTTTCAAATTTAGGCAGCCGGGAACGCAAAAAAAAAGCCCTGATTGAACAGGGCTTTTTTAGCGTCATCCGGAGATGGATTAATAACGGTAGGTATCGGGTTTGAACGGACCTTCGAGCGGCACACCGATGTATTCGGCCTGATCGTTGCGCAGCACTGTCAATTCGGCGCCAATATGATCCAGGTGCAGGCGTGCCACCATCTCGTCGAGATGCTTGGGCAGCACATATACTTTGTTTTCGTATTTGCCGTGGTTGCTCCAGAGTTCAATCTGCGCGAGGGTCTGGTTGGTGAAGCTGTTAGACATCACGAAGGAAGGATGTCCCATGGCACAACCAAGGTTTACCAGGCGACCTTCGGCGAGAACGATGATTTCCTTGCCATCTACTTCGTACACATCCACCTGTGGTTTGATGGTGTATTTGGTGTTGCCGTAATTGGTGTTCAGCCAGGCGATGTCGATTTCGTTGTCAAAGTGACCGATGTTGCAAACGATCGCTTTGTCGCGCATGGCTTTGAAGTGTTCGCCGCGCACGATGCCACAGTTACCGGTAGCAGTTACAATGATATTGGCTTCTGCCAGGGCGTATTCGAGTGTTTTTACTTCATAGCCGTCCATCGCAGCCTGCAGAGCGCAAATGGGGTCGATTTCGGTTACGATTACGCGGGTTCCGGCACCGCGGAGGGAATCGGCGCTGCCTTTTCCTACGTCGCCATAACCACAAACTACCGCTACTTTACCGGCCATCATAACGTCAGTTGCACGGCGGATGGCATCCACGAGGCTTTCTTTGCAGCCGTATTTGTTGTCAAACTTGCTCTTGGTAACGCTGTCGTTGACGTTGATAGCCGGCATCGGCAGGGTGCCTTTTTTCTGACGGTCGTACAGACGCTTCACACCGGTGGTTGTTTCTTCCGAAATGCCTTTGATGTGCTGTGCCAGCTCAGGGTATTTGTCGAGAACGACATTGGTGAGGTCACCACCGTCATCGAGAATCATATTCAGGGGACGGCTGGTGTCGCCAAAGTAGAGGGTTTGTTCAATGCACCACTCGTACTCCTCTTCGGTCATGCCTTTCCAGGCGTAAACGGGAATACCTGCTGCTGCGATGGCAGCTGCGGCATGGTCCTGCGTAGAGAAGATATTGCAGGAGCTCCACTTTACCTCGGCACCGAGGTCGGCGAGGGTTTCGATCAGAACGGCAGTCTGGATGGTCATGTGCAGGCAGCCGGCAATCCGTGCGCCTTTGAGGGGCTGTTCGCTCTTGTATTTGCGGCGAATGGCCATCAGGCCGGGCATTTCGGCCTCAGCCAGTTTGATTTCCTTGCGACCCCATTCTGCCAGTGAAATGTCTTTGACTTTGTAGGGAAGTGTCATTGTTTCAGTTGTCATCGGTAATAATGACCGCAAAAATACGCCAGATATACGGGCCTGAAAAATGGAACATACTTTGACGTTTATCTTTGCGTAAAATAATTCTAAATAATTATGCCATATCCAGAAATGCTCGTTGCTCCTATGCGGGCAGAGCTCACCAATGCAGGCTTCACCGAACTGAAATCGGCTGAAGAAGTGGAACAGGCCATGGCCGATAAAACAGGTACCACCCTGGTAGTTGTCAACTCGGTTTGTGGTTGCGCTGCCGGCAGTGCCCGCCCCGGCATCCTGAAATCGCTGGCTTCCAGCCGCAAACCCACGCGTTTGCTGACTGTTTTCGCAGGTCAGGACACCGATGCCACGCAGAAAGCGCGTGAGTATTTTACTCCGTTCCCGCCTTCTTCACCTGCCATCGCACTCTTCCGCAACGGAGAGCTGGTGCATTTTGTAGAGCGTCACAACATCGAAGGACGCACAGCCGACATGATCGCTGCGAACCTGGAAAACGCTTACGAGTCTTACTGCGAGGCCTGAGCCCAATCGTTTCACGCTCCTAAAAAGAAAAAGCCGCTCGAGAGCGGCTTTTTTCTTTTACTGTACCGAAGCGCGATCAGCGACGGCGTTTGGTTTTCTTGTCGATACCGCTCGAAGGCAGACCGTTGTATTTCTTCTTGCTGTTGCCGACAGGTGCACCTACACGGATCATCGCGCAGCGGAAACCGAGGGTACTCAGGCTTTGCTTTTCATCCAGGTAGCGGCGTGTTCCGGGTGATGCGAAGTAGATGCGATCGAACCAGGATGCGCCTTTGTATACACGGGCTTTGTTGTTCACGAGGGTTGTTACACCGTACTCGTAGAAATAGTCGTCGTTGGCATTGGCACCGGGTTCGTCTTTGAATCCGATGTTGTCAGCAACCTTGTAGTTGCGGCGGTTGATGTTCTCCTGAAGATCAACCTCGCGGAAGCGAAGACGGCCGAGCGAGTCTTTGTCTTCGATTTCACCATATTGGTTCAGCTGCACAGTCTTGTAAACGTTGCCGCGGAAAGGCATGAACTGATCCATGTCTTCAAGTGAAAGCGGACGATACACATCCATTACCCACTCAGCTACGTTGCCGGCCATATTGTAAAGACCATATTCGTTGGGCCAGTAAGAGTAGACCGGAGTCGGGATGAAACCTGCGTCGTTGAGTTTGCCGCCGGCGATACCACCGAGGTCACCTTTGCCGCGCATAACGTTCATGATCACCTTGCCGCGGTCTTTCTCCTTGCCGTCTTTGATACGAACGGTGTAGTCGTTCCAGGGATAGATTTTCTTCTGTTCTACGTTGTCGGCAAGGGTGTTTCCGATATTGGCCTGAGCGGCGTATTCCCATTCTGCTTCTGTAGGCAGGCGGTAATCGGGGAGAAGGACACCATCTTCCATGGTTACGCGGTCGCGTTTACCTTTTTTCTTGGTGTAATCGCGGGGCAGGTTTTTACCTTTCTTGGCAAAAGTGAACTGACCTGCGAGGTAAGAACGGTGGTTGAAGCTGTTGTCGTTGTTTCCGTCGGCTACTACATCGAACTTGATGATACCTTCACGGTCCAGAATCATTTCGTTCACCCGATCCGTACGCCATGAAGCGAAGTCGGTAGCCTGAACCCAGTTCACACCTACAACAGGATAATCCTTGTATGCAGGATGGCGGAAATAGTAATCCACGAAAGGTTCGTTGTAAGCCAGTTTGCTCCTCCAGCAGAGGGTGTCGGGCAACGCGTTGCGGTACACCTCAGGATATTCAGTGTATACACGGCCCACCCAATACAGGTATTCCCTGTAGTGCAGGTTGCTTACTTCCGTCTCGTCCATATAGAAGGAGTTAACGGTTACCTTGCGCTCAACGTTGTTGTTGTCGGTGGTCATGTCTTGTTCGGTGGTGCCCATTGTGAACGAACCACCTTCAATCAAAACAAGACCAGGGCCTGTTTCTTGTCCTTTGTACTTAGGATTGAAGAAACCACCCCACTTAGGGTCGTTGTAACCCTGACCGGTAACGGCGCTTTTCTGTTTCTTCTGGCATGCGCTGAAGAAAAGCCCAAAAGCTGTTACGGCGCTGATCAGAAGTGTTGTTTTCCTATTCATGCTGCTTTGCAGAAGTTCTTTTTCTAAACGGTTAGTTGTGTGGAAAATTGTGCAATTATAAGGAATGCCTGTGAATACGTTTTAGAATTCAGGGCAACGGAGCGGTTTGAAGGGCCTTCTTCCCGGAGGAACGCACCATTCGATGATGGCACTTACTTCGTGTGAATAAGGTATGGCACTGTTGCCATCGCTCACAGTAATGTCGAAAGAGTAACCGAACTTGAAGCGATCTTTCCGGAAACCGATCAATGCCATCAAGGCATCAGATGTACCGTAGTTGCCGAAAGTCTGGCGGAACCAAAGACCTGAAACAAGCGGACCGCGGGTCATGTAGAAACCGAGGTTCATCTGCGAGAAGTTCTGCTGCACCATTACGAGTACGTTAGGCGAGAAGAAGCTGTTCGGGTCGCGGCGGTTGGGGCCAATCGGAAGGATGGCACCACTGTGCATGGTATAACGACGGGGCAGCTTGCCGTCGGGGTTGTCGAAGAACGATTGGTTCGGCTCTACAATATTGTGCGCTGCTAGACCCAGGTAAAACTTGGAAGTATACATCATCCAGCCTGCTGCGAAGTTGGGGAAGGGCTTATTCGTTCTGGGGAATTGTTCATTGGTGGGACGCACAAAACCCTGGGTCGGATCGATCTGATCTGAGAAACGGAGTTTGGTAACGTCAATGCGCTTATCTGAGTATGTGGCCTGCAGGCCGAAGCGCATGTAAAGCTTCTTGTTTACTGGCAGCAAATAGGAGTAAATACCGCTGAAGCTGGTGGTTGTGAGTAAGCCGGTGCCTGCCACGTCGCGGAATGCCATGATGCCGAGACCACCGCCGAGATCGGGAATGTGCTGGTCCCATGAAGCTGCAAAAGAGCGGAAGGTTCCGGGAAGTGAAGGCCATTGGTTCCGGTAGTTCAGTGCCACACGGCCGGCGGCACCATAACTACAAAAGGCAGAACCCGCCATAGCCGGGTTGGTGTACATCGGGGCGGCGTAAAACTGAGACAGTTCGGGATCTTGCGCCTGCGCGGCCCCGGCCATCATCATTCCGGCCATCAGTACGGTTAGTCGCTGGTATTTTCTGATCATGGGTCGGATTCTTTGCTAACGGACAAAAGTAATACATTTTACGTTGCCCCCGCATCTAATTTTTCTGTCAGTTCCGGTGGCTACTGCAATCCGTTTTGGTGGAATACGTTGCTTATAACGGATATTTGAAACATTCATTGCACGTGAAGCGACCCAATTTGATTCAACCCGCATTCTTTCCGAAGGCCATCATCCTTTTAGCCACCGCTTTAACCGGCCGCTTCGCTGCGTATGCCCAAAGTGCCCTGAGCAGCGGAACCTGGCTGAAAATTGAAATCCCGGCCGATGGCATGTACAAGATTTCGCCGGCAGACCTGCGCGCCTGGGGTGTGAATCCGGATAATGTTGACCCGCGTACCATTCGCCTGCACGGCCATCCTGGAGGCATGCTGTCTGAACTGCCCGCCGATCCGATGTTCATGGATCCTCCTGAATTATCCATACAAGTAGAAGGGGAAGCCGATGGCCGCTTCGATGCCAACGATAAAGTAATCTTCTGGGCCAAGGGCCCGCATACCTGGGACTACAATACCCTGCGTCGTCGTTTTGAACACCAATACAATCTTTACACTGAAAAGACATGGCTCTACCTCACCTGGGGTGGGCGCAATGGGAAAAGGGTAACAGAACTGGGCGATGGCATGTCGCTCAATGCAGATACCGTCTTCACCCGTTGCCAGGGGCGTGTGTTCCATGAGAAAGACCTTTACAACCTGAGCATCTCCGGAAAGGAATGGTTGGGTGAACGCTTCGGCACACCTGACAATGTATTCAAATTCAATCATAACCTGTCGGGTTACAGCAACGGAACAGATTTGCGGGTAAGTGCCCGGCTCTGTGCGCGCAACATCGGCGGCTCGGGTTTCTACCGTTTGAGCATGAACGGAACCAGCCGCAATACAACCCTGCCATCGATGAATGCGGCAGACCTTTCTTATGTAGACGTGGAAGCCGATTATGTTTTCCCCGGCAGCGCAACTTGCGAACTCGAAATAGAATACACCCGCCCAAGCTTTAATTCATTCGGATATCTCGGGTGGTACGAAATCGCCTATCTGCGCGATCTGACGTTTAACGGAGGGCAATGGCATATCAACCACGACGGGACCCAGGGAAGGTCATCCGGCGAATGGCGTATTTCAGGAAGCGGATTCAACGTGTGGAATGTGTCGAATTCCCTGGCACCCTCCATTCAGCAGCACAACAACGGCGTTTTCAGGAGCCTGTTGAATGGAACGGTGCCTGAATTCCGCGTCTTTGATCCGGCCGCGTTGCCCGCTCCTGTGTTTGCCGGACAGATTGCGAACCAAGATGTGAAAGGCCGCCCGGCCGCCGAAGTGCTGATCATCACCCATCCCGCTTTCCGCGCCCAGGCTGAAAAACTCGCAGCCCACCGCCGCAGCTACAACGGCTTTGCGGTAGAAATTGCGGAGCCAACAGAAATCTACAACGAATTCAGCACCGGCCGGCAGGATATTTCCGCCATCCGGAACTTCATTTGTTACCGTTATAACCGCGACCTGAACAGCGCCCATCCCTTGCGTTATGTCCTCTTCGTGGGCGCAGCATCCTATGATTATAAGGACCGGGTGGCGAACAACACGAACTTTATCCCGGTCTACCAGAGCGATGCGACCAACTTCCTGAATGTATCCTACGCCACAGACGACTTTTACGGGTTCATCGATTCGGCCACCGGCTACCGGCTTTTCTTCGGGCCGATGCGGGTAGCAGTGGGCCGCCTGCCCGTTCGAACGGCGGAAGAAGCGGAAGCTGTTGTGAGCAAGATCATCCGCTACGAAAGCCCGGCCTCGCTGGGTGATTGGCGCAACCGCATTGTTTTTGCGGCCGACGACAACGATAAACCCCAGTGGGAGTTTGAGTTTGTCGACGAATCGGAGGCCTATGCCGCCAGTGTGGATGCCCGTCATCCTGCCTTCCATGCTGAGAAAATTTATTTCGATGCTTTCCGGCAGGTGAATACCGGCAATACCGAAGCCTATCCCGATGCACAGGCCGCCATCAACCGCAATATGGAACGCGGAACCCTGTTTTTTAACTACATGGGCCATGGCGGTGAAAAAGGCTGGGCGCAGGAAGAAGTGCTGAATATCCCCATGATCAATGCCTGGCGCAATTCACCGCGCTATTCGATCATGGTGACTGCCACCTGCGAATTCAGTCGCTTCGACGACCCGGCCCGTCAATCGGCCGGCGAATACACCCTGCTCAATCCGAATGGAGGCAATGTGGCGTTGTTAACCACCACGCGGCTTACCTATAACACCGGCAACAAGAGCATCAACTCCTCTTTCTGGAAAGACCATGGCTTGCCGCCGGCGACAGGGCCCTTGCCTACAGTGGGCGATTTGGTGCGGAATGTAAAGAACCGCGGCAGCCGTACCGACGAAGACCGCAAGTTCGCGCTGTTGGGTGATCCGGCGCTGACGCCTGCTTATCCAAAGCACAAGGTGGTCCTCGATTTCATCAATAATATCGCCGACCGCGATTTCCGGGATACACTCAAAGCTTTCAGCAAGGTCTTATTGGAGGGCCATATCGATTACCGCGATGGCGGACTGTTTTCAGAATTTCAGGGAAAGCTTTACGCAACCATTTACGATAAGCCACGCGACAGGAAAACCCTGGCCAACGATAACCCTGGCGCAGCATTGGATTACAGCCTGCAAAACGCTGTTTTATATAAGGGCGTGGTAAGTGTAAAAGACGGTCGTTTCAGTGTCACTTTTATCGTTCCCAAAGACATCAGTTACAATGTGGGATCAGGCAAAGTGGTCTTCTATGCAGAGAATGGTGCGACAGATGCCCATGGCGCGCGCTCCTTACTCATCGGCGGCAGCGCAGCACCGGCCATTCCTGATAAAACAGGTCCGTCTATCCGCGCCTTTATGAACGATACATTCTTCCGCGATGGCGGGATCGTAGCGTCTGATGCCCTTTTCCTCGCATTGATTTCCGACAGCAGCGGCATCAACGCCACAGGCAACGGCATTGGGCGTGATCTGATGCTGTACATAGACAAAGGAACGCCGGGTGAAGCAGCTTATATCCTCAACGATTATTACAGCGCAGAACTGAACAGTTACCAGCGCGGGAGGGTGGAGTTTCCATTGAAAGGCCTGAGCGCTGGTTGGCATACCGCTACCGTTCGCGTGTGGGACAATTTCAACAATCCGGGTGAAGCCACAGTCCGATTCAAGGTGAGCGCAGGCCCGGTATTGGAAGTGAGCAATGTTACAGCTTACCCGAATCCACTTGCCGACGGGCAACAGATGCATATCCGCTTTGAACACAACCTGGCGGGAGAAGATCTCGATTACCGCCTGACTGTTTCAGACTTAAGCGGACGCTTACTTCACGATAAAAAAGGTAAGCTGGAAGGTACGCCCAGCCGCAGCGATGTATTGACCTGGGACCCGCTAAGTGCCCCATTCTCAGGGGGTATGGCAATCTGGAGACTGGAGCTGACAGATGCCCGCGGCAACAGCAGTTTGCACCATGGAAGGATAATATATCCGGGCAAACTTCGTTAATGCTTCAAATCCCTATTTTTGCACCCACCTCAACAAAATGAGTTTTAAGAAAATCCTTGCGTTTGGTCTCACAGGCGCTTCTTTCATCTATCATGCCTACGGGCAGGTTTCCACCAAGCAGCTGGCAGGTCAGCAGAATGTGGTAACCACTATGGTTCCCTTCCTGACCATTACTCCGGATAGCCGCAGCGGCGGAATGGCGGATGTCGGTGTGGCCATTTCACCCGATGCCAACTCCATTCACTGGAACATGAGTAAGCTGAGTTTTGCGGAAAAGAAATCAGGTCTCGGCATTTCCTATGCACCCTGGCTGCGCAGCCTCGTGCCCGACGTACAGTTTTCCTACCTTTCAGCTTATAACAAAGTGGGAAAAAACGGTGTGATAGCCGGTTCTTTCCGCTATTTCTCTCTCGGTAATATCAATTTCACCGATTTTCAGGGTGATCCGCTGGGAAGCTTCAATCCGAACGAATTCGCGCTCGATGGGGGCTACTCCACCCGCCTTTCCGACAACTTTTCGGTTGGTGTGGCCT
>Ga0209985_10003530_pt1 | contig 13248 bp, 13 predicted proteins | sample NOAtaG_FD_187305 | JGI IMG/M metagenome (GOLD analysis project Ga0209985, IMG submission 187305) | Freshwater lake microbial communities from Lake Erie, under a cyanobacterial bloom - NOAA_Erie_Diel6S_1000h metaG (SPAdes) (version 2) | ecosystem: Environmental > Aquatic > Freshwater > Lake ...
CCACGCGGTGTCGCTCGCGGGCACGAGGTCCTTCACGTCGACGCGGCCCTTCACCCGCCACCACGCGGAGTTCGCCTCGTGGCCGCTCGGCCGCGTCAGGCCCAGCTGGTTGCGGAGGATCCCTTTCCAGCCGCTCGCGTCGAGCACCCATCGGCAGGTGAGCGTGCGGGCGTTGTCGCCGTCGAGATCCGTCACGTGCACGCGGTGCGGGGCCTGCCCGCCGTGCGCGAGGTCGACGTGCTTCACCACCACGCCCTCGAGCAAGGTCACGCCGTCCGCCTCGTCCATCGCCCGGAGATCGTTCTCGAGGCGGCCGCGGTCGAGCTGGTAGCTCGGCACCTTCGCGAGCTGGGGCGGGCCGACCTCGACCCGATCCTCGATGGCGTGCGTGTGCCCGCCGCCGGGAAAGAACCGGAGGCCGTTCTTCACGATCTGCCGATCGAGCAAGTACTCCTTCAGCCCGAGCCGGGTGCCGAAGTAGTGCGACGAGAGCTCGACCGAGGACTCGCCGACCTTGTGGGTCGCATCGGGCAGCGGGCGCTTCTGGCGCTCGACGATGGCGACGCTCGCGTTCGGGAGCTCGCGGCGGAGCTGGCGCGCGAGGGTGAGGCCGGCGAGACCGCCGCCGAGGATCAGGAGGTCGTAGGACAGCTCGGTGCTGGACATGCGGGGGCCGAGGATAGCGCCATGTCGCGCGTCGGTCCCGCAGGCCCGGATGGCGCCGGTGCGGTACACCACGGCCGATGCAGGAGACGCTCCGCTTCGGCCCGGCCGAACGTACCGGTACGGATCTCGTGCGGGTGCCCGTCGACGTGCCCGAGGGTTCGCTCTACTTCGATGGTCACTTCGACGGAAGGCCCATGCTGCCCGGCGTGGCGCAGGTCGTCGCGATCGCGCACGCGCAGGCCGAGCTGCTCTTCGGCCCCCTCGGGCCGCCCCGTCGCCTCGCGCGGCTGAAGTTCCAGGCCGTCGTGAAGCCCGGCGATGCGCTCGTCCTCGAACTCGTCCGCGAGCAGGGCGAGGAGACGAAGGTGCGCTTCACCCTCGACCGGGTGCAGGCTGGCGAGGCGCCCGAGACCGCGAGCTCGGGCGTCCTCGTCTACGGCTGAGCGCTCAGCGCGTCCCGATCGTGTCGACGCGGGTCCCGACGAAGTTCAGCGCCGCCGAGTAGCCGTCCTGGAAGCGCGGGTCGTCGTAGCAGTTGCGGCCCTCGACGCGGGTTCCATCGCCGTCGATGCACGCGGTCACGACCGGCTGGCAGCCGTCACCGGTGGCGACCTCGAAGGTCTCGAGACCATCGCCGTCGAGGTCGACGTCGGGCGGGGTCGCGCGGATGTTGATGATGGAGATCCGTGCGCCGCCGATGAGCCAGTCGACGAGGGTCGACTCCGCGGTTCCGTCGCAGGGCGGATCGACCTCGATCATGAAGCCGCCACCGCCGCCGAAGCCCTCGATGAGGCTCTCGTTGAGGAAGGTGAGGGGCGTCAGGGGAACGACGCCGCAGACCAGACCGTCCTGGATGCTCGCGACCCGCGCGGCGGTGCCGGCGGTCGTGCCGCGGACGTAGGCGTCGCGCAGGGTGAGCGGCAGGAACGCGATGGGGAACTCGATGTCCTCGGGGCCGCCGTCGAGCGCGCGGGCCGTCACCGAGCTCTCGAGCGAGGTGAGCGGCGTGCCGTCGGGGTTCAACGAGCCCATGTCGATCGTGTAGCCGCCGGCGCCCATCCCGCCCTGCAGCCACGCCGCGCGGAACGACCCGTCGTTCACCATGCCCGGATCGTCGAGCCCGAGCATCGAGATGAGCAGGCCCGGCCCGCCCATGCCGAGGAAGTCGTTGATCAGGTTGAGGGTGGTGCCCGCCGCGCGCGAGAAGCGGTTGTCGGGCATGCCGTCGCCGCTGTAGTCGCAGCCCTCGGCGGCCGGGGCGAACTCCGTCATCTCGAGCGCGAACGTCACCGTCTCCTGGCAGTCGTTTCCGCAGGCGTCCCAGCGCTCCATGTTGCCGTCGTCGCAGCCCTCGCCCGCGCCGACCGTGCCGTCGGGGCAGCCCTCAAGCGCGTCGCAGGTGGCCGAGCAGCCGGGGCTCGAATCGCAGAGCTCGCCCGCCGCGAAGTCGACGATGCCGTTGCCGCAGGTCTCGTTCGACAGGCAGTCCGAGCGGCAGCCATCGCCGCTGGCGCGGTTGCCGTCGTCGCAGACCTCGCCCTCGTCGCGCCGCAGGTCGCCGCAGTACGCCTCGCGCGCGCACATCGCGTCGCAGCCGTCGCCGTCCGCCGTGTTGCCGTCATCGCACTGCTCGCCGCCCTCGATGACGGCGTTGCCGCAGCCGGGCATGTACGCGTCCATCCCGGCGTCGCGCCCGCCGTCGAGGCCGGCCGCGTCGAAGCGGATCTCCGCATCGCCGCCGGTGTTGAAAGAAGAGGGGCAGCCGGGCAAGGCCGCCAGGGCGAGGACGCAGAGGAGAAGCGAGCGCTGGGACATGGGACCTCCGAAGAGGCGAGGATGGTACCCAAGTCCCGTGCTGGAAGCGATCCCCCCTGCTGTGCGCACGCTCTCTCAGCCGCCGACGTAGAGGCGCGGCACGCGGGTGTTGATGCAGGCGAGGATCTCGTGGGGGATCGTGCCCGCCCACGCGGCGAGGTCCTCGATGCGGATGCGCTCCGGGCCGTCCTCGCCGACGAGCGTCACCGCGTCGCCGTTGTACGCGCTCTGCCAGCCGATCGAGACCATCGCTTGATCCATGCAGATGCGGCCGACGATCGGGTGGCGACGCCCGCGGACGAGCACCTCGGCGCGCCCCGACATGGCCCGCGGATAGCCGTCGCCGTAGCCGACGGGCAGGGTCACGATCCGCTCGTCGGCGGCCGGGCGGTAGGTGCCCCCGTAGCTGACCGGGTTGCCTTGGCGCACGACCTTGAAGAACACGACCTGGGTGCTCCAGCGCAGTGCGGGCGCGACGCCGAGGGGCGCGACGTCGAGGCTCGGTGCAGGCGAGACGCCGTAGAAGACCACGCCGGGGCGCACGAGATCGAGGTGCGCCTCGGGGCAGGTGAGGAGGGACGCCGAGCTCGAGGCGTGGCGGAGCGGCGGGGGAACCGAGTGCTTCTCGTAGAAGCGGAGCACCTCGTGGAAGCGCCCGAGCTGCTCGAGCGTGCGCGCGCGGTCGTCGGCGCAGGCGAAGTGCGTGAAGATCCCCTCGATCTCGGTGTGCTGCACCCCGAGGGAGGCCTCGAGGAGCTTGTCGGCGGAGTACCAGTGGACGCCGATGCGCTCCATCCCGGTGTCGATCTTGAGGTGCACGCGCGCCCTCGTGCCGAGCGCGCCGGCCCGCTCGTCGATCGCGCGGAGCTTGTCGACCGACGAGGCGGTGAGGGTCAGGTCGTGGGCGAGGAAGTGGGGGATCTGGTCCGCGGCGAGACCCCCGAGGACGAGCACGGGCAGGCGCACCCCGTGGCGCCGCAGGCGCAGGCCCTCCTCGAGGTAGGCGACGCCGACGCCCGCGGCGTCCGTGCTCTCGAGGAGGCGCGCGACCTCGACGAGCCCGTGGCCGTAGGCGTTCGCCTTGAGGATGGGCAGGACCTTCGCGGGGCCCACGTGGCGGGCGAGGGCCTCGAAGTTTCGCCTCAGCACGCCGAGGTCGATCGTGAGGTGGGTGGGACGCAGCGCTTCGTCGTCGATCGTGCGCTCGTAGAGCTCGGTCACCACGCCTTGTTTGTAGCAGGCGGGGGTGACGGAGCGCCGATGCTCACGACGTGCGGGTCCGCTCGGTGCCCGAGATGCGGCGCTCGCCGACGACGTTGTAGATGCGGAGCGGCTCGCTCTTGTTCTTCACCTTCGCGTCGGGAAGCGGGATGACCTCGAACTCGCCGTTCAGGCGCTCGTAGGTCGCGTGCGAGATGATGATCTCGCCGGCCTTCGCGTAGGAGCAGAGCCGCGCGCCGGTGTTCACCGTGTCGCCGATGACGGTGTACTCGAGCGCCTTGCTCGAGCCGATGTAGCCCGCGACGACGTTGCCGGTGTTCACGCCGATGCCGATGTGGATCTCCGGCTCGCCGCGGCTCACCCGGAGCTGGTTCAGCTGCTTCAGGACCTCGAGCATCTCGATGGCCGTGCGCACGGCGCGGATGGGGTCGTCGGCGTGTCCGACCGGTGCGCCGAAGAGGGCCATGATCTCGTCGCCGACGAACTTGTCGAGGGTGCCTTCGTACTTGAAGATCACCTCGACCATCAGCTCGAAGTACTCGTTGACCATGTCGACGATGATCTGCGGGTCTTCCTTCTCGCTCATCGCGGTGAAGCCGCGGATGTCGCTGAAGAGCACGGTGGTCTGTCGGGCCTCGCCGCCCTTGGTGATCTCGACCTTGCCGTCGATGACCTGCTGCGCGATCGCCGGGGACAGCAGGCGCTGGAAGCGCTCGCGCGTGACCGCCTCCTGCTCGAGCTTGCGGGCGAAGAGGGAATTCTGCACCGCCATCGCCGCCTGGTTGGCGATGTTCTGGAAGATCTGCAGGTCCTTCTCGGTGAACGCGTTCGTCGCGATCTGCGAGTCGAGGATCATGATGCCGAGCAGGGTGCCCGAATGGATGAGCGGCACCGCCATGCTCGAGCGGATGCCCTGCATGATCATCGAGTGCGCGCCCTTGAAGCGGTTGTCGACCATCGCATCCGACGAGAGGACGGCCTCCTTCGTGGTCCGCACCTGATCGACGAGGGTCTTGGAGATCTGGATCGGCTCGCTCGCGTTGTTCTGGCCGCTGCGGGTGAGGAGCGCGCGCGGCTGGTGCTCGCCGCTCTCGTCGGCGAGCAGGATGATGCCGCGGTCGGCGGCGAGGAGCTGGAAGGCCGCGGCGAGGATGCGGTCGAGGACCTTCTGGATGTCGAGCTCGGTGCCGATCTGGCGGGCGAGCTCGTAGCTGACCCGCAGCTTCTCGTAGTCGCGCCGGAGGGCGTCGTGATCGGCGACGAGCTTCTCGGGGAGGAAGTTCTGTTCCATCCCGAGCCGCGTGCGGATGTGGCTCTCGACCATCCCGGGGGCGATCGTGACGTTGGGCTTGCCCACGCGCGGGGCCGCGGTCAGCGCCCCCTGGGTGAGCTGGCCGATCGACAGGGCGGCGGCCGGCATCACCGGCGCCGCCGACACGGCCGGGGCCATGCCGCCGAGGGGCGCGGTCGGAAAGCCGCCGGGCGGCGCCTGCCACGCCGGCGCCTGAGGCTGCGAGGCACGGCCCGGGGCGGAGGCGAGCGGCGTCGGGACGCTGGCGCCCGGCGCCTGACGGGCCGCGCCGTCGGGGTCGAAGAAGATCTTCGTCGAGCCCATCGTGAGCTCGTCGCCCGGGTTCAGGACGCGCTCGGAGACGCGCTCGCCGTTCACGTAGGTGCCGTTCAGCGAGCCCAGATCGCGCAGCACCCAGCGGCCCTCGACGAGGTCGATGTGGGCGTGCTCCTTGCTGACGATCCGGTCGAGGACCTGGACGGTGTTGTTGGGGTGCCGCCCGAGGGTGTTGTGGGGCTGGAGATCCGCCTCTGCGCGCCCTTCGGGGCCGATGATCATGAGACGAGGCATGAACCGCGGAGGGCGATGCTAAGCGAGGGGGCGCGCGGGAGTAAATAGCGTTCGGCGTTCGGCGGTCGACGGTCGGCCGTCGACGGTCGACGGTCGGCGGTCGGCGGTCGGCGGTCAGCGGTCAGCGGTCAGCCGTCGGCCGACAGCCGATGGCCGGCAGCCGGCAGCCGCCGCTGACGGTGACGGTGACGCCGCCGGTCTCGACACGACCGCCGCGAGGCACCCCTCCACCTCCTCGGCCGGTCCCGTCGCGTCCTCGCACTGCGGCCGCTTCTTTCCGCTGCGCTTGGCCTCCACGCCGCCGCGCTCCCGGTGCTAGACCGCCCGCGTGCCGGCGTTCTGCTGCGTCCCCTCCCGCTCCCCCCGTCCTCGGTCGGTGCCGTGACCGCTCGGCTCGTGCTCGGGATCGAGTCCTCGTGCGACGAGACGGCGGCGGCGGTGGTCGATGCGTCGGGGCTGGTGCTCAGCGACGTGATCGCCTCGCAGCACGCGGTGCACGGGCCCTTCGGGGGGATCGTGCCGGAGCTCGCGTCGCGGGCGCACGTGGAGAACCTGGTGCCGGTGCTGGAGGGGGCGCTGTCGGCGGTGCCGGGCGGGCTCGGGGCGATCGATGCCATCGCGGTCACCGCCGGCCCGGGGCTGAACGGGGCGCTCCTGGTGGGGCTCTCGGCGGCCAAGGCGATGGCCTGGGCGCGGGGGCTGCCGCTCGTGGCGGTCGATCACCTCGACGCGCACCTGCACGCGATCTTCCTCCAGCGGGGGCCGGTGCGGGAGGCGGTGCCGGAGTTTCCCTTCGTGGCGCTGCTCGCCTCGGGCGGGCACACCGCGCTCTACCGGGTCGATGGGCCGGGGCGCCGGGCGCTGCTCGGGCAGACCCGGGACGACGCGGCCGGGGAGGCGTTCGACAAGACCGCCAAGCTCCTCGGCCTCGGCTATCCGGGCGGGCCGCGCATCGACGCGCTCGCGGCGACCGGCGACGCCTCGCGGGTGCCGCTGCCCCGGCCGATGGCGCAGAAGGGCTCGCTCGAGCTGAGCTTCTCGGGGCTGAAGACCGCCGTGGCCCGCTGGGTCGAGGAGCACGGCGTGCCGGAGGGCGCGGCGCTCGCCGACGTGGCCGCGGCGGTGCAGGCGGCGATCGTCGAGTCGCTGGTGAAGAAGTCCATCGCCGCGTGCGAGCAAGAGAACGTGCCGCGGCTGGTGCTCGCGGGCGGGGTCGCGGCGAACCGGGGCCTGCGCGCCCGGGCCGCCGAGCTCGCGGCGCGCCGCCGGATCGCGCTCTTCGTGCCGCCGCCGCGGAGCTGCACCGACAACGCCGCGATGATCGCCTGGTGCGGCTTCGCCCAGCTCGCCGAGGGGCGCCTCGCGGGCCCGGAGCTGGCGCCCTACTCGCGGAGCGCCGACGTGGTGCGGGGCAAGATCAGGCGCCCGCGGCCGCCTCGCAGCGCGCCTTGAGCGCCGCGGCCGTCGCGTCGAAGCCCCGCTGGATGCTCGCGCCGTAGAGCGCGAAGACGAGCGGCACGAGCAGGCCCTCGAAGTCGTCGGCGGTCTCGTAGAGGGTCTCGCTGGGGCCGAGCGCGGTGAGCCGCTGGTAGCGCTCGGCGCGGAGCAAGAAGGGGTGGCCCATCACCATGCCCCAGCTCAGCGCGGCGCCTGCGCCGTCCGGCCCGGGCGGATCGAAGCGGCTCACCCGCTCGGTCTGCCGGAGCGGCGGCTTGCCCGGCGTCATCGCGACGTGCAGCACGACGCTCGTGCCGACCACGAGCGACCCGTCCACCGCAACGACGAAGGGGCTCCAGGCCGGGTAGCTCGCCAGATCCCGAAGCACCTCCCAGACCCGGGGCAGCGGCGCGTTGATGGTGGAGCGGGCGGCGATGGAGCGCATCGTCGGGTCTTGGCCCGGGGCGCGGCGCTTGACCATCCGGCCCGAAGCGCCCAGGAACCGCGGGTGAGCGACGAGAAGCGACAGCTCATCGAGGCGGAGCTGAAGCGCCTCGACGTCGAGCTCGACGTGCTCGAGCGGCAGTGGAACCGCAAGCACTACCTCGCCCTCTTCGGCCTCCTGACCATCCCCGCCTACGTCGTGTGGGGCGCGCCAGCGCTGATGCTCGGGGTGCTCGCGACGCCTTCCCTGGTGCTGACGCAGGCCTACCTCATCGGCGTGCGCCGCTCGGAGTGCCGCGAGCTCATCGCCGAGTCCCAGCGGCGCCTCAAGCGCCTCAGCGTCACTCCGAAGCCGGCGGCGTGATCTCGCGCGCGCCCTCGGGCGGCGCGTAGGCGAAGGTGCCCGCGTCGATCGCGTCGAACGAGAAGTTCGAGAAGTCGAAGCGGTTCCAGTTGTCCTCGTGGTCGCGGATGGCGACCCGCATCACCACGCCCTCGGTGCCCGGGGCGCGGCTGACGAAGAGGACGATCTGCTGCACGTGCGGGTCGGCGCGGCGGGGCGTGAGCACGAGCGCGTCGGTGCTCGCCGGGTCGGAGCCCGCGGGCTCCCGCAGGCGGAGGCGGTAGTCGCGGTCCAGGCGCGCCGTGCCGGTGAGAAAGCCGAGCCCGGCCGAGGCGCCGTCGGCCGAGCCGCGCCAGAACTGTCCGACCTCGCCCTCTTCACCCGGCTCGTAGTAGGTGAAGCTCGCGCCGTCGCTCACCACGACCTTCCCGCTCGGCGTCGTGTAGTCGAAGCGGATGCGGCCCGGCCGCGAGATGGAGAGCGTGCCCCGTGAGGTCGTCGTGCGGCGGTAGGCGCTCGACCAGTAGTGCTGCTGAAAGCGCACCCGCACCGCGGGCGTGCGGTCGTAGAAGGTTTGCACCCGCGCCGCGACGACCTCGGCGGTCACCGCGTCCTGGGCGCGGGCCGGGGCGAGGGCGAAGAGGAAGGCGAGGGCGAGGGAGCAGCTGCGGAGAAGGTGCATGGCGTTCCGGTGGGGCGCGGAGTGTGCAGGCCCGCGCACGGGGGTTCAAACGCAGCGCGCGGCCCGGCCATTCACCGGTGTGCGCCTCGTGTAGAATCCAGGGCCGCATGCCGGCGAAGCTCCCCTTGGCCTCCGCGCCCGGGCCCACGCTCCAAGAGATCTACGCGGACATCTATCCGCACGCGCCGAGCGGCTGGTACGTACGCCTCTTGTCCCGCGAGCTGCCGAAGGGCGCGCTGCGCCAGGTCGAGCTCGCCGGGCGCGAGGTGATCCTCTTTCGTACCGAGAGCGGCCAGGTCGTCGCGACCGACCCGCACTGTCCGCACATGGGCGCGCACTTCGCGCACGGCGGCACGGTGGTGGGCGAGACGCTGCAGTGCCCGTTTCACGGCTTCCGCTTCGATGCGAGCGGCCGCTGCGTGCACACGCCCTACGACGCGCCGGTGCCGCGCTGCAAGGTGCCGACCGTGCCCGTGCGCGAGCTGCACGGGCTCATCCTCGTCTGGTACGGCGCGGCCGGGGAGGCGCCCTCGTTCGAGGTGCCCGACGTCGAGACCGAGGGCTGGTCGCCGATGCAGGTGCGTCGCTACCGCTTCCGCGGCCATCCCCAGGAGACGAACGAGAACTCGGTCGACTCGGGCCACTTCGGCATCGTGCACGGCTACCGCAACGTGGAGGTGCTCCGCGCGCTGCAGGCCGAGGGAGCGTACCTGTCGGTGCAGTACGCGATGGACCGGCCGCTTTTTCCCGGCCTCCTCGAGCCGAGCACGTACGCCGAGTTCTTCATCCACATCCACGGCCTCGGCTACTCGCGGGTCGAGGTGAGCGTGCCGAAGCTCGGTCTGCGCTCGCGCCACCTCGTCTTCGCGACGCCGGTCGCGCCCGGGGAGATCGAGATCCTCGTGGGCTTCACGATGCGCTCCCTCCGCGGTCACGTCGGGCTCGCGGGCAAGCGGCGCGGGCTGCCGCTCGAGGCGCTCGATCGCGCGGCGGTCGCGCTCGGGCTCGACATCTTCCGCCGCGACGTCGAGCAGGACTTCGACATCTGGAAGCACAAGCGGTACGTGCACCCGCCGCAGCTCTCGCAGGCCGACGGGCCCATCTCGTTCTTCCGCCGTTACTGCCGCCAGTTCTATCCGCAGGCCCGCGCGGTGAGCGCCGAGGCCGCGGAGTGAGCCTCGGGCCGCGACCGAATCTTTTTCGGTCACACCCGCGGCCCCCGTGCATCGAACCCTTCGAACGCGGCAGGCGCCGCACGAAAGGAAGGACGCGATGCTTCAGTTCTGGATGGAAGGTGGTTGGGGGATGGTCCCGGTCACGGCCTTCGGCGTGGTGATGATCGTGGCCGCGGGGCGCTTTGCCTTCGACGCGGAGCTCTTGCGCCTGCGCTTCGTCGCGGCGATGGGCGTGCTCCTCGTCGCGGCGATGCTCCACGCGATGCTGACGAACGTGGCGGCGGTCTTCTCGTTCGTGTCGGACCCCGCCCAGGTGACCGACGCCGAGCTCGCCCGCGTTCTGTGCACCGGGTTCATGGAGAGCACCCGGCCGGGTGCGCTCGGCGGGGTGCTGCTCGTGATCGCGCTGGTCCTCGCGGCGACCGGGGTGAGCCGCCACACCACGCGGGAGCTCCGCGCCCGGGCTGCCTGAGCGTGGGCGCGCCGCCCACCCGCTGGGCGACGTCGGGTGGGCTTCCCGCGGCGCGGCCCGTGCCCTAGGCTCTCGGCCCCGCGGGCCTCGGCCCGCCGTTTCGACAGACCCCCGGAGGACACGATGGCGTTCACTCTCCCCGAGCTCCCGTACGCGAAGGACGCGCTTGCGCCCCACCTCAGCGCGGAGACGCTCGAGTTCCACCACGGCAAGCACCACGCGGCCTACGTCAACAACCTCAACACCTTCGCCAAGGACGACGCCTCGCTCGTGGGCAAGTCCTACGAGGACCTGATCCGCACCGCGCAGGGCAAGGTCTTCAACAACGCCGCGCAGGTCTGGAACCACACGTTCTACTGGCAGTCGATGCGGCCCGGCGGCGGCGGCGAGCCCACCGGGAAGATCAAGGACGCGATCGACGCCTCGTTCGGCGGCTTCGGCGCCTTCAAGGAGAAGTTCAGCGCGGTCGCGGCCGGCCACTTCGGCTCGGGCTGGGCCTGGCTGGTGAAGACCGACGCCGGCCTCGAGGTCGTCGACTCGCACGACGCGGGCTGCCCGCTCACCCAGGGCAAGAAGCCGATCCTCACCTGCGACGTGTGGGAGCACGCCTATTACATCGACTACCGGAACGCCCGGGCGAAGTACATCGAGGCGTGGTGGAACCTGGTGAACTGGGACCACGCCTCCAGCCAGCTCTGATCGCGGCCACCGGACACGGGCCGCGCGCGGGCACCCGGCCTGCCGCGGCCCGTCGCCGTTCCGTCTACACGAGCCCGAGGCGCGGGTCCTTCGGGCCCTCGACGCCTTCGACGGCGACGCCGTGCTGCTGGAGGTAGGCGACGCCGTTCTCCCCCGCGTAGCCGCCGTCGACGATGAGCACCTTCGCGATGCCGGCGTGGTGGATGAGCTTGGCGCAGAGCACGCAGGGCTCGCCGGTGACGATCAGCCACGCGCCGGCGGCCTTCACTCCGGTCGCCGCGGCGTTGCAGATCACGTTCATCTCCGCGTGGTGGCAGCCGATCTCCATCCGCGTGCCCGACTTCACGCCCAGCGTGTCGCGCAGGCACACCTCGCCGCCGCAGAGCGTGCCCCCGCCGCGCGGCCCGCCGTTGTAGCCGTCCATGAGGACCACGTTGCGGTCGGGGTCGAGGAGCAGCGCGCCGAACTTCCGGCGCGGGCAGTTGCTCGCCTTGGCGAGCGCGAGGCACTGCTCGATGCGGATGCGGACGTGCTTCTCTTTCATCGGCCGAAGGTTCGCACAGAGCGGGCGCAGCGTCCGCTCGGGGAGTGCTACACCCCTGCCTCCGTGGACGCGTCCGAGCTGGACTACGAGTTGCCCGAACATCTCATCGCGCAGGCGCCGCCTGCCGAGCGCGACGGCGGCCGCTTGCTCGTACTCGACCGCGACGAGGACGGGCGGATGCACCAGCGCGTGCGTGAGCTGCCCGGCGCGATCCGGCCCGCGCTCTTCGTCGTGAACGACACCCGGGTCATTCCGGCGCGTCTGTTCGCGACCAAGCCGACCGGCGGCCGCGTCGAGCTGCTCCTCGTCGAGCGTCGCGGCGGCGAGGGCACCCTCGAGACCTGGAGCGCGCTCGGCCGGGGCACGAAGTCGCTCCGCGTCGGGATGCCGCTCGCGGTCGACGGTGCGCCGATGCGCGCCACGGTGCGCGCGCTCCACGAGGGCGGCGAGGTCGAGGTCGAGCTCGCCGCCGAGCGCGGCACGGTGCGGCAGGGCATCGAGCAGGCGGGGCAGATCCCGCTGCCGCCCTACATCCGCCGGCCGGCCGAGGCCGACGACCGCGAGCGCTACCAGACCGTCTTCGCGGCGAAGGAAGGCTCGGTCGCCGCGCCGACCGCGGGCCTGCATTTCACGCCGGCGCTGCTCGCTGCGCTCGGTGCCGCGGGGCACCAGCTCGCCAAGATCACGCTGCACGTCGGCCCTGGGACCTTCGCGCCGCTCCGCAGCGAGAACCTCGACGAGCACGCGATGCACGCCGAGTCCTTCGTCGTGCCGGAGGAGACCGCGGCGGCCATCGCGCAAGCGCGCGCCGAGGGGCGCCCGGTCGTGGCGGTCGGCACGACGGTGTGCCGCACCCTCGAGAGCGCCGCGGACGAGGGCGGCGTGAGGGCCGGGCCGGGCCGGACGGCCCTCTTCATCCGGCCGCCCTACGCGTTCCGGGCCATCGACGCGCTCTTCACGAACTTCCACCTGCCGCGCTCGACGCTCCTCGCGCTCGTCATGGCCTTCGGCGGCGTCGCGCCGGTGCGTGCGGCGTATGCGTCGGCGGTCGCCGAGCAGTACCGCTTCTTCAGCTACGGCGACGCGATGCTCCTGCGCCGCCGGCAGGACGCCCGATGAGGAGCGCGGGCTTTGCGTTCGAGGTGCGGGCCACCGATGGCGCGGCGCGGACCGGCGTGTTCACCACGCCGCGGGCGGTGGTGCAGACGCCGGTCTTCATGCCGGTCGGCACCCTCGCCACGGTGAAGTCGCAGTCGCCCGAGGAGATCGCGGCGACCGGCGCGCGGCTCATCCTCGCCAACACCTACCACCTGTGGGTGCGGCCGGGCGCCGAGGTCGTCGAGCAGCTCGGCGGCGTGCCGAAGTTCATGGGCTGGCCGCACGCGATGCTCACCGACAGCGGGGGCTTTCAGGTCTTCAGCCTCTCGGATCTGCGCTCGATCGACGACGACGGCGTCACGTTCCGCTCGCACCTCGACGGCCGGAAGCTGCGCCTCACCCCCGAGGAGTCGATGCGGGTGCAGCGCTGCCTCGGGGCCGACGTCGCGATGGCCTTCGACGAGTGCCCGCCCGGCGGCGCGCCCGAGGCCGTGGTGCGCGCGGCGATGCAGCGCACGACCGCGTGGGCCCGCCGCTGCCTGCTCGCGCCGTGGAAGGACGGACAGGCGCGCTTCGGCATCGTGCAGGGCGGCACCGACGCGGCGCTCCGGCGCGAGCACCTCGAGGCCATCGCGGGCATGGAGGCGGGCGGCCGCGAGTTCGACGGCATCGCGCTCGGCGGACTGTCCGTCGGCGAGCCGATCCCCGAGATGCACCGGACGATGGCCGAGATCGCCCCGCTCATGCCGGCGGATCGGCCGCGCTACGTGATGGGCATCGGCACGCCCTTC
>Ga0209985_10003531_pt1 | contig 13242 bp, 11 predicted proteins | sample NOAtaG_FD_187305 | JGI IMG/M metagenome (GOLD analysis project Ga0209985, IMG submission 187305) | Freshwater lake microbial communities from Lake Erie, under a cyanobacterial bloom - NOAA_Erie_Diel6S_1000h metaG (SPAdes) (version 2) | ecosystem: Environmental > Aquatic > Freshwater > Lake ...
GAGGCGCTATCGTCCGCGGTTGACACCCACACGAACAAACGGACGCAGTCCCATGCGTGATCCCGCTCGCAACACCTCCAGCCACTTCGCTGGCACCCCTGAACCAGGCTTCGGCGCTCGCCTGACCGAGGTCGCGGCCGCCCTGGGTGCCCTGGCGCGAGCCGCGGTTCAGCGCCGCAACGGGCCTGGCGCCCGAACGGTCGGCACGACCGACGGTCTGGTGTTCAACAACCGCAACGACGGCCCGCCCGATCTCGACGAGCTCTGGCGCGACTTCAACCGCAAGCTCTCCGGCCTGTTCGGCGGCAAGGGCGGTGGTGGCAACCGCGGCGGCCGGCCCGATGGCGGCGGCACTGGCGGCGGCGGTGGCGGCGGTGGCTACCAGCCCGACATGAAGAGCGCCGGCATCGGCGCCGGCCTCATCGCCGGCGTGGCGGTGCTGATCTGGCTCGGCAGCGGCTTCTACATCGTGCAGGAAGGCCAGCAGGCCGTCGTCACCACCTTCGGCAAGTACAGCCAGACCAAGGACGCCGGCTTCCAGTGGCGGCTGCCCTTCCCGGTGCAGGCGCACGAGACGGTGGCGGTGTCGCAGCTGCAGTCGGTGGAAGTGGGCCGCAGTGGCGTGGTGCAGGCCACCGGCCTGCGCGATTCTTCGATGCTCACGCAGGACGAGAACATCGTCGACATCCGCTTCACCGTGCAGTACCGGCGCACCGACGCGCGGGCCTACCTGTTCGAGAACAACCGCCCCGACGAGGCCGTGGTGATGGCTGCCGAAACCGCGGTGCGCGAGATCGTCGGCAAGAGCCGTGTCGACCTCGTGCTGTACGAGCAGCGCGACGCCATCGCTGTCGAGCTGGTGGGGGCGATCCAGGCGCAGCTCGACCGCCTGAAGGCCGGCATCACCGTGGCCAACGTCAACCTGCAGAGCGTGCAGGTGCCTGAGCAGGTGCAGGCCGCCTTCAACGACGCGTTCAAGGCCACGGCCGACCGCGACCGCTTCAAGAACGAGGGCCAGGCCTATGCATCGGACGTCATCCCGAAGGCCCGCGGCACGGCATCGCGCCTGATGGAAGAGGCCGAGGGCTACCGCTCCCGCGTGGTGGCGCAGGCCGAAGGTGATGCGCAACGCTTCCGCTCGGTGCTGGCCGAGTACCAGAAGGCGCCGGGCGTCACCCGCGACCGTCTCTACATCGAGACGATGCAGCAGGTCTACGCCAACGTCAGCAAGGTCATGGTCGACAGCCGCAGCGGCAGCAACCTGCTGTACCTGCCGCTGGACCGCCTGCTGCAGCAGGCGGGCGCACCCGTGGCGGCACCGGCCCAGGCGCCCACCTCGGTGGCCACGCCGCCGAGTGCGGCCGAACCGGCGGCGGCTCCGGGCGCCGACATCCGCTCGCGCGCCGATGCCCGCTCGCGCGAGCGCGAAGGCCGCTGACCCGACAAGCGACAAGCACACACCATGAACAAGATCGCCGCCACCCTTGGCCTCATCGTTGCACTGCTGCTGGCTGCCTCGAGCACGCTCTTCGTCGTCGACCAACGCCAGGTCGGCGTGATCTACGCACTGGGCGAGATCCGCGAGGTCGTCACCGAGCCGGGCCTGAAGTTCAAGCTGCCGCCGCCGTTCCAGAACGTCGTCTTCCTCGACCGCCGCGTGCAGACGCTTGACAGCCCCGAGACACGCCCCATCTTCACGGCCGAGAAGAAGAGCCTGGTCATCGACTGGCTGATCAAGTGGCGAATCGCCGAACCGCGCCAGTTCATCCGCAACAACGGTGTCGACTTCCGCAACCTCGAGGCCCGGCTCGCCCCCGTGGTGCAGGCGGCGTTCAACGAAGAGATCACCAAGCGCAACGTCACGGACGTGCTGGCGACCGAGCGCGACAAGGTCATGAACGACGTGCGTACGCGGTTGGCCGACGAGGCCAAGTCCTTCGGTATCGAGATCCTCGACGTGCGCATCAAGCGCGTCGACTTCGTCGCCGACATCACCGACTCGGTCTACCGCCGCATGCAGTCCGAGCGGCTTCAGGTGGCCAACGAACTGCGCGCCACGGGCGCGGCCGAGGCCGAGAAGATCCGCGCCGACGCCGACCGCCAGCGCGAAGTGATCATCGCCGAGGCCTTCCGCGACGCGCAGAAGATCCGCGGCGAGGGCGACGCCAAGGCGTCGGCCCTGTACGCCGAAGCGTTCGGCCGCGACCCGCAGTTCGCGCAGTTCTATCGCAGCCTCGAGGCCTACAGAGCCACGTTCCGGAGCAAGTCCGACGTGATGGTGCTCGACCCGTCGTCCGAGTTCTTCAAGGCGATGCGCGGCAACACGCCCGCGCGCTGAATCGGCATTCCGACGCATCGTTCGACCGAACAGCGATGGCCGACGCGCTGATCGGCGCCTTGGCGCTGATGCTGATCGCCGAGGGTTTGCTGCCCTTCATCAACCCGCGCGGCTGGCGCTCGATGTTCGAGCGCGCCACGCAGATGAGTGACGGCCAGATCCGTTTCATCGGGCTCATCAGCCTGGGTGTGGGCCTGCTGCTGCTGTTGGTCTGGCTCTGAGCGACTTCGTGGCTGCGGCGCGGCCGGCGAGGGCAGGGCCGGCGCCTACAATGCGGTTTTTAACGACGTCCCCGTCCATGCTCTCTGCCTGGCTGCTGCCCGAGCACATTGCCGACGTGCTGCCGGGGCCCGCGCGTCGTGTCGAGTCGCTGCGCCGTGCGCTGCTCGACCGCGCTGGCTCCTACGGCTTCGAGCTGGTGATGCCGCCGCTGCTGGAGCACCTCGAATCGCTGCTCACCGGCACCGGCCGTGAGCTCGATCTGCGCACCTTCAAGCTCGTCGACCAGGCCAGTGGCCGGCTGCTCGGGCTGCGTGCCGACACCACGCCGCAAGCGGCGCGCATCGATGCCCACCTGCTCAACCACGACGGCGTCACCCGGCTGGCCTATTGCGGCCCGACGCTGCACACGCGGCCGGCGGGCCTGGCCGCCACGCGCGAGCCGCTGCAGTTCGGCGCCGAGATCTTCGGCCATGCCGGGCTGGAAGCCGACCTCGAAGCCGCCGAGCTGGCGCTGGACTGCATCACGGCGGCGGCGGTCGGCCCGCTCACCATCGACTACGCCGATGCCCGCGTGCTGCGGGGTGTGCTGGCCGGCGTCGTGCTCGACGAAGCCCGGCTGCACGACATTGCCCGCGCACTGGCCAGCAAGGACGCCAGCACGCTGGCGGCACTGACCGACGGCGTGCCGGCTGAATCGCGTGCCGCCTTGCGCGCCTTGCCCCGGCTCTTTGGCGGTGACGAAGTGCTGGTGGCCGCTCGCGAGCTCCTGCCCGCTCGCCCGCTGGTGCGCGAGGCGCTCGAGCAGCTGCAGTGGCTCGCCAGCCATCTGCGAGCGGCTTATCCGACGCTGGGGCTCGGCTTCGACCTGTCCGACATGGGCGGCTACGCCTACTACTCGGGTGCCCGGTTTGCGCTGTTCGGCCCGGGTGGCAGTGATGCGCTGGCACGCGGGGGCCGCTACGACGAAGTCGGCGCCGTGTTCGGCCGCAACCGGCCTGCGGTTGGTTTCAGCCTCGACCTGAAGGCCCTGGCCGAACGTGCCGCGCCTTTGCCTGCACCGCGTGCGATCCGTGCGCCTTGGGGCGAAGACGCCGAGTTGCGCGCCGCCGTGCGCCGCCTGCGCGAGGCCGGCGAAACCGTGTTGGCGGTGCTGCCCGGGCACCAGCCCGAGGCCGAAACCTTCGTCTGCGACCGCGAGCTGGTCCAGGTCGCCGGCCGCTGGGTGCTGCAGGCCGTGGCGGCCTGATCCACGCTTCTTCATTTCTTCAAGGACTCTTCCGAACATGCAAGCGACCCAGAGGCCCGGCGCCGGACGCAACGTGGTCGTCGTCGGCACCCAGTGGGGCGACGAGGGCAAGGGCAAGATCGTCGACTGGATGACCGACCACGCCGAGGGCGTGGTGCGCTTCCAGGGCGGCCACAACGCCGGCCACACGCTGGTGATCAACGGCCGCAAGACGGCTCTGCAGCTCGTGCCTTCGGGCGTGATGCGCGAGGGCGTGGCCTGCTACATCGGCAACGGCGTGGTCGTCGATCCGGCGCACCTGCTGACCGAGATCGCCCGCATCGAAGCACTCGGCATCGACGTGCGCTCGCGCCTGTTCCTGAGCGAGAGCTGCCCGTTGATCCTGCCCTTCCACGTGCACATCGACAAGGCGCGCGAGATGAAGCGCGAGGGCACGGCCGGCGGCAAGATCGGCACCACCGGCAAGGGCATCGGCCCGGCCTATGAAGACAAGGTCGCGAGGCGCGCACTGCGCGTGCAGGACCTCAAGCACCCGGCACGCCTGGAAACCAAGCTTCGCGAGCTGCTCGAGCTGCACAACGCCGAGCTGGTGCACGTGCTCGGCGCCGAGCCGCTGGCGCTGCAGCCCATGCTCGACGACGTGCTGGCCGCGGCCGAACACCTGAAGCCGCTGATGGCCGACGTGGGCTACCGCCTCTACAACGCCCATCTGGCCGGCCAGAACCTGCTGTTCGAGGGCGCGCAAGGCACGCTGCTCGACATCGACCACGGCACCTACCCGTTCGTCACCAGCAGCAACTGCGTGGCCGGCAACGCCGCCGCCGGTTCGGGCATCGGCCCGGGGCTGCTGCACTACGTGCTGGGCATCACCAAGGCCTACACCACGCGCGTGGGCGGCGGGCCGTTCCCGACCGAGCTCGACATCGACGCGGTGGGCACCGTGGGCCACCATCTCAGCACCGTGGGGCAGGAGCGCGGCACCGTCACCGGCCGCGCCCGCCGCTGCGGCTGGCTCGATGCCGCGGCGCTCAAGCGCAGCATCATCATCAACGGCGTCTCGGGCCTGTGCATCACCAAGCTCGACGTGCTCGACGGCCTGCCGGAGATCCGCATCTGCGTCGGCTACAAGCTCGGCGCGCGCGAACTCGACGTGCTGCCGCTGGATGCAGACGAGATCGCGGCCTGCGAGCCCGTCTACGAGACGCTGCCCGGCTGGACCGACACCACCGCCGGCCTCACCAACTGGGAACAGTTGCCGGCCCATGCCCGCCGCTACCTCGAACGCATGCAGGCGCTGATCGGCGCGCCGATCGACATGGTGTCCACCGGCCCCGACCGCGTGCACACCGTCCTGCTGCGGCACCCGTTCCGCGCCTGAGCCTCATTCACCCTCATCTTCACGGAGACCGCGCCTCATGCTCACCGACGACGGCAAGCACCTGTACGTGTCCTGGGACGAGTACCACCTGTTGATCGAGCGCCTGGCGCTCAAGGTGGCCGCCTCGGGCTGGGAGTTCGACCAGATCCTCTGCCTGGCCCGTGGTGGCATGCGGCCGGGCGACGTGATCTCGCGCGTGTTCGACAAGCCGCTGGCCATCATGAGCACCAGCAGCTACCGCGCCGAGGCCGGCACCATCCAGGGCCGGCTCGACATGGCCAAGTACATCACCATGCCCAAGGGCGAGCTGGCCGGGCGTGTGCTGCTGGTCGACGATCTGGCCGACACCGGCGTGACGCTGCGCGCCGTGGTCGACCGCCTGCGTGGCATGCCGGCCATCAGCGAGCTGCGCGCCGCCGTGATCTGGGTGAAGGGCGTGTCGAGCTACGTGCCCGACTACTACTGCGACCTGCTGCCCTCGAGCCCCTGGATCCACCAGCCCTTCGAGGACTACGACAACCTGCGGCCCGACGGCCTGGCGAAGAAGTTCCAGGTCTGAAGAAGCGAAAAGGCCGGTTGCTTTCGCAACCGGCCTTCATCGTTGTTTGGTGCCCAGAAGAGGACTCGAACCTCCACGCCGTTAAGCGCTAGTACCTGAAACTAGTGCGTCTACCAATTCCGCCATCTGGGCTTTCAGGAGCCCATGACTATAGCAAACATTTGAACAACACCACAAGTGGAACCACCTCCGGCACCGGCCTGATGGGCGATGTCGAGGGCACTGTCGAGGGTCACCGCGACGGCCACGGCTACGTCTGGCCCGAGCACGGCGACGCGCCGATCTTCCTGGCGCCGCAAGAGATGCGCAGCGTGCTGCACCGCGACCGCGTGCGCGTGCGCGTGCTGCGTTTCGACCGCAAGGGCCGCCCCGAGGGCCGCGTGCTCGACATCCTCGAGCGCCGCAAGACGCCCATCATCGGCCGGCTGCTGCACGAGGGCGGGCAGTGGCTCGTCGCCCCCGAAGACAGCCGCTACGGCCAGGACATCCTGATCCCGAAGAACGCCACCGCCAGCGCGGCGGTGGGGCAGGTGGTGTCGGTGGAACTCACCGAGCCGCCGTCGCTGCACTCGCAGCCCGTGGGCCGCGTGGCCGAGGTGCTCGGCGAGATCGACGACGCCGGCATGGAGATCGAGATCGCGGTGCGCAAGTACGAGGTGCCGCACCTGTTCTCGCCCGAGGCGCTGGCCCAGGCCGCCGGACTGCCCGACAAGCTGCGAGCGGTCGATCGCAAGAACCGCGTCGACCTGCGCGACGTGGCCCTCGTCACCATCGACGGTGAAGACGCGCGCGACTTCGACGACGCCGTCTACGCCGAGCCTCACAGGAGCGGCCGCGGCAAGAGCGCCGTCGACGGCTGGCGGCTGCTGGTGGCCATTGCCGACGTCAGCCACTACGTGAAGCCGGGCGAGGCGCTCGACGAAGACGCCTACGAGCGCGCCACCTCGGTGTACTTTCCGCGCCGCGTGATCCCGATGCTGCCCGAGAAGCTCAGCAACGGCCTGTGTTCGCTGAACCCCGAGGTCGAGCGGCTGGCGATGGTGTGCGACATGATCGTCACGACGGCCGGCAAGGTGCATGCGTTCCAGTTCTACCCGGCCATCATCGAGTCGCACGCGCGGCTCACCTACACCGAGGTGGCGGCGGTGCTGTCCAACACGCGCGGGCCCGAGGCGGCCAAGCGCGCCGAACTCGTGCCGCACCTGTTGCACCTGCATGAGGTGTACCGCGTGCTGCTGAAGCAGCGTGCCACGCGCGGTGCGATGGAGTTCGAGACCACGGAGACGCAGATCGTCTGCGACGACCAGGGCCGCATCGAGAAGATCGTGCCGCGCACGCGCAACGAGGCGCACCGCCTCATCGAAGAGGCCATGCTGGCGGCCAACGTGTGCGCCGCCGAGTACATCGCGGAGGCCGAACACCCGTGTCTGTACCGCGTGCACGAAGGCCCGACGCCTGAGAAGCGCACGGCCCTGCAGGCGCAGCTCAAGTCGCTGGGCGTGAACGCGGCACTGTCGGAGCAGCCCACGCCGGCCGAGATGGCGGCCATCGCGGCGGCGGTGCAGGGCCGGCCCGATGCGCTGCAGATCCACACGCTGCTGCTGCGCTCGATGCAGCAGGCCATCTACACGGCATCGAACAACGGCCACTTCGGCCTGGCGTACGGCGCCTACACGCACTTCACGAGCCCGATCCGCCGCTATCCCGATCTGCTGGTGCACCGCGTGCTGCGGGCCATCATCTCGGGCAAGCGCTACGCGCTTGCCGGCAGCAGCAAGACGCGCAAGCCCGAAATGCGCCGCGGCGGCAAGCCGCAGCGCGTGGCGGCCAAGCCGATGACGCGCGACATGGAGCTCTGGGAGGCCGCCGGCGGTCACTGCAGCGCCAACGAGCGCCGTGCCGACGAGGCCAGCCGCGACGTCGAGGCCTGGCTCAAGTGCCGCTACATGCGCGAGCGGCTCGGCGAGGAGTTCGGCGGCACGGTCAGTGCCGTCACGAGCTTCGGCCTGTTCGTCACGCTCGACGCGCTCTACGTCGAGGGCCTGGTGCACATCACCGAACTCGGCGGCGAGTACTTCCGCTACGACGACGCCCGCCAGGAACTGCGTGGCGAGCGCACCGGCATTCGCTACTCGGTCGGTACGCGGGTGCGCGTGCAGGTCAGCCGCGTCGACCTCGACGGCCGCAAGATCGACTTCCGCCTGGTGCGCGAGGGCGAAGCCGACCGGCCGCTGCCGCGCACCGCGCCGGCCAAGGGCGGCGAGAAGGTCGATTCGGCGGCCGCCGAACTCGCGGCCGTGAAGCAGGCCGACCGGGTGGCGCGGGGCGCCACGCGGGCCGCGAAGGCGGGGCCGGGCGGGCATGCCGGGCAAAAGCCGGCCGCTGGCGGCTCGGCCGGCGCCGGGCGCGCTGCGCGGTCGCGCAAGCCGGGCCCGCAACGGCCGGCGCCGAAGCCGCGCAATCGGCGCTGAGCCGGCGCTGAGCCGGCGGAAACAGCTCAGCCGGCCTGCAGCATCTGCTCGATCAGCGCCGAGGCGCGCAGCGGGCGGCCGGGGCAGGCCTGCGCAAAGCGGTCGGCCGCATGGCCGTGCCGCCACGCGGTGGCAGCGGCGATCGTGCCGGCCTCGCTGTCGGGCAGCCCGGCCCAGGCACCGCCCAGCCAGCCGGCCAGCACGTCGCCCGTGCCGGCACTCGCCAGCGCGGCGTTGCCAGTGGCGTTGACGAGCAGCGGCGCCCCAGGTGTGGCAATCACGCTGCCCGAGCCCTTGAGCAACACGGTGGCGCCGAGGCTTGAGGCCAGAGCGGTGGCCGCCGCGAGGCGGTCGCGCTGCACGGCGGCGGTGTCGCAGCCGAGCAGCCGTGCGGCCTCGAGCGGGTGGGGCGTCAGCAGGGTCGGCAGGCCGCGTTGAGTGCGCCGCAGCAGCGCGCTGCGCAACGCGGCCTCGGCCGCGATGGCGTTCAGCGCGTCGGCGTCCAGCACCAGGCGTGCGGCATGGTGCAGAAGCGGTGGCAGGGCGGCCGCGATGCGATCGCCGCCGCCGCAGCCGGCCACCACCGTGGCGGCGGCCAGCGTGGCGGGCTCGTGCGCCCAGGCCAGCGGGCGCAGCATCAGTTCATGACGCGGCGCCGCCAGGCTGCGCTCGTCCAGCGGGACGAGGTACACGCGGCCGGCGCCGGCGGCGAGCGCCGCCTCGGCCGCCAGCACGGCGGCGCCTCCCATGCCCTCGGCGCCGCCCACCACCACCACGTCGCCGAATCGGCCCTTGTGGCTGGCGTGCGGGCGTTCGATGGGCGTGGGTGCCCCCGACAGCCACGCCGTGGACTGTGTCGCGGGGTGCCCGAGGTCGTCGAGCCATACCTCGCCCGCGTGGTCGCGGCCCTGGTGCGTGAAGCAGCCGGGGCGCAGCGACAAGGGGCACAGCGTCGCGCGGGCGACCACGGCCCGGTCGCCCATCACCGCGCCGGTGTCGGGGTGCAGGCCGCTGGGCAGATCGATGGCCAGCACGGGCGCGTGCTGCGCGCGGATGGCGGCAATGGCACGGGCCACGGCACTGCCGGTGGCGTCGAGGCCCAGGCCGCTGACCCGCCGGCTGCTGCCCAGGCCCAGCAGTGCATCGATGACCAGGTCGGTGGCCGCGAGTTGATCGGGGCAGGGCAACGGTGCGAGGCCGGCCTGCAGCAGGGCGTCGAGCGCGCTGGCCGCGTCGGCAGAGGGGGGACGAGCCCCGGGCGTGTGGTGCACCCGCACCTGCCACCCGGTGGCGTGCAGCAGCCGGGCGGCCACGAAGCCGTCGCCGCCGTTGTCACCGGGCCCGCAGACCACCGTGACCCGCCGGGCACCCGGTGTCAGTGCGAGTGCCAGCCGCGCCACCGCGAGCCCGGCGCGCTGCATCAGCGTGCCCGCTGGGTGAAACCCGCGCGCTTGGGCCTCGTGGGCACGGGCGGCGTCGGCATCGAGCAGCGCCCAGCGCGCGCGGCTGCCCGACACACGCTGCGGCGACGAGGTGGCGTAGACACTCATCCGCCGATTGTGCGGCGCCGTTGCGAGTCCGCCTGCGTCAGGCGGACTTCGAGAAACCCAGCCGGGAGACGCCCAGCCGCGACAGATCAAGGCCGGCGTCTCGCCCCGCCAGGCCGGCTGCCAACACCCGCGCGCTGCCGCAGGCCAGGGCCCAGCCGTGGCCCCCGTGGCCGAGGTTGAGCCAGACGCCGGGCAGGCCGCTGGCGCCGAGCAGCGGTGCGCCATCGGGCAACATCGGTCGCGCGCCGGCCCAATGCTGCGCCTCGCGCATGACGGCGCTGCCAGGGAACCACTCGTCGAGCACGCGGTACAGGCCGCGCAGGTGGCGCATCGGCAATGCTTCGGCGGAGCCGCCGATGCGGTGTCCGCCCGCCACGCGCACACGCTGGCCCAGGCGAGAGATCGTCACTTGGTGCCGCTCGTCGATGACCGCCGCGCGCGGGGCGTTCGGGAGCTGACCGTCGACATGGTTGACTGGTGCCGTCACCGACAGGCCCCACACCGGCACCAGCGGCAGCCGGATGCCGGCGGGCGCCAGCAGCTCGGCAGCTGCCGCGCCGGTGCACAGCACCACGGCGTCCACCTTCTCGACGCGGTCGGCGTCGATGACGACCTCGGGTCGAGCGCCGGGCCGGATCGCGCGCACGGGCGTGTCGAAGCGGAAGCTCGCGCCCAGCCGCACGGCCTCGGCCTTCAGCCGGTGGGCGAACTGGCGGCCGTTGCCGACGGCGTCCTGCGGCAGGCGCACGGCCGCGCGCAGCGGGGTGGCCGGGTTGAGCGAGGGTTCGATCTCGCGCGCCTTGGCGGCGTCGAGCAGTTCGAACGCCACTTCGAGCTCGGCCAGACGCTTGAGCACGGGCCGGTGCGCGCGCAGCGCCCGCTCGCTGCGCAGCAGCACGAGCACGCCGTCGGCTTGTTCGAAGTCCAGGTCCAGCGCCTGGGTCAGCTCGAGCAGCCGCTGCCGGCTGAGCACGGCCAGGCGCTGCATCGCGCTGCGGTTGGGTGCCAGCACCTGGGCGCGGCGTGCCAACAGCGCGCGCCACAGCCAGGGCAGCTGGCCCAGGGCCGACGGCGCCAGCTGCAGGCCGGCCAGCGAAGCCGGCAGACCGGGCAGCCAGCGCCACGGCCCGCCCGGGCCGGGCCAGGGCGCGACCAGCCCTGGCGCGATCACGCCCGCATGGGCAAAGCTGGCTTCGGCGGCCACGCTGCCGCGCCGTTCGAATACCAGCACTTCATGGCCTTCGGCGGCCAGTTCATGTGCAGTGGTGACACCGACGATGCCGGCTCCGACAACGGCTACACGCATGGGCGTCCGGCGGGCCCGGCGAAGGCACGTGATAGCATCTGGGGGTTTTGCCTCGAGGCGGGTCTGAAATCAGGCCGGTGCAGTTTTCGGGGCGATCCAAGCTCGATCTCTCTTGTGGATCGAAATCGCGAACCCGACCGAACCAAGGTGTCGTGGGGTGTGTGTCAAGCAGCAAGCTTCACCTGAAAGCTGCGACGTCCACCACTCGATGTAACGGCGGGATTCTAGACACAACCTTTGGAGTTTCCATGTCTGTCTCGATGCGTGAAATGCTGGAAGCCGGTGTCCATTTCGGACACCAGACCCGCTTCTGGAACCCCAAGATGGCCCCGTACATCTACGGCCATCGCAACAAGATCCACATCATCAACCTCGAGAAGACGCAGCCGCTCTTCGACGACGCGATGAAGTTCGTTCGCCAGCTCTCGGCCCGTCGCGGCACGATCCTGATGATCGGCACCAAGCGCCAGGCGCGCGAGGTCGTGGCCCTCGAAGCCCAGCGTTGCGGCATGCCCTACGTCGACCAGCGCTGGCTCGGCGGCATGCTCACCAACTTCAAGACGGTGAAGGGCTCGCTGAAGAAGCTGAAGGACATGCAGGCCACCAAGGAGGCCGGCACCGAGGCGATGATCAAGAAGGAAGCGCTGCTGTTCGACCGCGAGCTCGTGAAGCTCGAGAAGGACATCGGCGGCATCCAGGACATGGGTGCGCTGCCCGATGCCATGTTCGTCATCGACGTCGGCTACCACAAGATCGCCGTGGCCGAGGCCAAGAAGCTGGGCATCCCGGTGATCGGCATCGTCGACACCAACCACTCGCCGATCGGCATCGACTACGTCATTCCCGGCAACGACGACTCGGCCAAGGCCGTCGCGCTGTACGCGCGCGCTGTGGCTGACGCCGTGATGGAGGGCAAGGCCAACTCCACCGCCGAGGTGGTGCAGGCCGCTGCCGGTGGCGACGAGTTCGTCGAGGTCCGCGAAGGCGCCTGATCCGGCGTCCTTGCCCCGCGGCGGGTCACCGTCTGGCGATGGTGCCCGCCGCTTGCGTTTTCACTTCCAGGAGAAACATCCTATGCCCGCGATCACCGCCAGCATGGTGGCCGAACTGCGCGCCAAGACCGACGCGCCGATGATGGAATGCAAGAAGGCCCTCACCGAGGCCGATGGCGACGCCGCCCGCGCCGAGGAGATCCTGCGCGTCAAGCTCGGCAACAAGGCCAGCAAGGCCGCCGCCCGCATCACCGCCGAGGGCGTGATCGCCGCGTCGGTGGCCGGCAGCACCGGTGCCATCATCGAAGTCAACTGCGAGACCGACTTCGTCAGCAAGAACGACTCGTTCCTGGCCTTCGTCAAGAGCGCCGCCGAGCTGGTGGCGCAGCACGCGCCGGCCGACGTGGCCGCGCTGTCGGCGCTGCCGCTGTCGCAAGACGGCTTCGGCCCCACGGTCGAAGACGTGCGCAAGGGCCTGATCGGCAAGATCGGAGAGAACATGGCCATCCGCCGCTTCAAGCGCTATGCCGGCGGCGGCCAGCTGGCCAGCTACCTGCACGGCACGCGCATCGGCGTGGTGGTCGAGTTCACCGGTGATGACACCGCCGCCAAGGACGTGGCCATGCACGTGGCCGCGATGAAGCCCAAGGCGCTGTCGACGGCCGACGTGCCGGCCGAGCTGATCGAGGTCGAGCGCCGCGTCGCGGCCGAGAAGGCCGCCGAAAGCGGCAAGCCGGCGGAGATCGTGGCCAAGATGGTCGACGGCTCGGTGCAGAAGTTCCTGAAGGAGGTGTCGCTGCTGAACCAGCCCTTCGTCAAGAACGACAAGCAGACGGTCGAGCAGATGCTCAAGGAAAAGGGCACGAAGGTCGCGGGCTTCTCGCTGTACGTGGTGGGCGAGGGCATCGAGAAGAAGGTCGACGACTTCGCTGCCGAAGTGGCGGCGCAGGTCGCGGCTGCGAAGGCCCAGTAAGAGCGGCCGCAAGGCCGCAGCCAGCGCCCGCGCGCCGAGCGGGCCCATCGGGGGTGTCAACCCCCGGTGAGCGGGCCGCCGTGGGTGGCCCGGCCCTTACACTCCGTACTCTTCTATAGCCCAGGTTCCTGTCGATGCCGGCTTACCAGCGCATCCTTCTCAAGCTCTCCGGCGAAGCCCTGATGGGCGATGACGCCTACGGCATCA
>Ga0209985_10003533_pt1 | contig 13236 bp, 13 predicted proteins | sample NOAtaG_FD_187305 | JGI IMG/M metagenome (GOLD analysis project Ga0209985, IMG submission 187305) | Freshwater lake microbial communities from Lake Erie, under a cyanobacterial bloom - NOAA_Erie_Diel6S_1000h metaG (SPAdes) (version 2) | ecosystem: Environmental > Aquatic > Freshwater > Lake ...
GCCCTGGCCCTGGCCCTCGTGCCCCTGTTGTTTGCCACCGGCTTTCTCACCTGGACCATGCTGATGGGCGCGCGCGAGCAGGCGCGCTCCGACGCCTGGGCCGAGAAGTGGGCCCGCGACAACCAGCGCTGAAGCGACCGCTCGCCATAGATCCGACGGCCCGCGCCCCCGCGGGCCGTTTTCTTTTGTTGCAGCAGGCGGCCTGGGCGTTCGGGCTTGGTAGCCTCCCGGCGTGATCCGTTCGACGCTGCTTCGGCGACTTCCGCTGCTTTCGACCCGCCCGCGCCGCCTGGACCGCGGCGTCTTCGTGCTCAGTCTGGTGCTTCTGGCGCTGGCGGTGGTGGCCTTGCTGGCGATGCTGGCGGCTGCGATCTGGGTCGCCTGGACCTGGAGCCAATTGCCACCGCTGGACCGGGTCCGCGAGTACCGGCCCCGCCAGCACCTGCAGGTCGTGACCCGCGAGGGCATCGAAATCGCGCAGTTCGGCGCCGAACGACGCCTCTTCGTCCCCTATGAGCAGGTGCCGCAGCGGTTGAAGGACGCGGTGCTGGCGATCGAGGACACCGGCTTCTACGAACATGGCGGCGTCAGCCTGCGGGGCGTCGCGCGCGCGGCGCTCGCCAACCTCACCGGTGGCACGCCGCAGGGCGCGTCGACCCTGACGCAGCAGGTCGCCCGCACCTTCTACCTGAGCACGCGCCGCACCGCCGAGCGCAAGCTCAAGGAGCTGCTGCTGGCCTTGCAGATCGAGAGCGAGCTCAGCAAGGACCAGATCTTCGAGCTGTACCTGAACCAGATCTTCCTCGGTCAACGCGCCTACGGCTTCGGTGCCGCGGCGATGACGTACTTCGGCAAGCCGCTGGACACGCTGTCGATTGCCGAGACCGCGATGCTCGCCGGCCTGCCGCAGAACCCGATCCACGCCAACCCGGTGGCGAACTTCGATCGCGCCCGCAAGCGCCAGCTGCTCGTGCTCGAGCGGATGGCCGAGACCGGCAAGATCAGCGCCACGGAGAAGCAGGCCGCCATCGCCGAGGCCCTGGTGCTGCGCAACCTGCGGACCAGCAATCTGGAGGCCGACCACGTCGCCGAAATGGCGCGGGCGGCAGTGGTCGAACGCTTTGGCGAAGAGGCCGCCTACAGCCAGGGCATCCGCGTCGAGACCACGGTGCGCGCCGCCGACCAGCGCGCGGCCTACCAGGCGTTGCGCCGCGCCGTGCTGGCCCATGAGCGCAAGCAGAAGTGGCGCGGACCCGAAGCGACGGTCGAGTTGCCGCCCGAACCGCGCCCCGGCGATGCCGTCGGCCAGGCCAGGCTCGCGACTGCCGTGGCTGCAGCCTTCCGCGACCGTCGCGACGACGAGGATCTGCGCCTGGCGCTGGTGTTGTCGGCCAGCCCCCAGGAAGTCCGCGTGCAACGCCCCGATGGCAGCGTGCTCAGGGTCGCCGGTGAAGGCTTGCGGCTGGTGCAGTCGGCCCTGCAGGCCAACGCGCCAGCCGCGCTGGCCCTGCGCCGCGGCTCGCTGCTGCGTGTGATCAAGCGCCGGGTCGTGCCACGCGACGGCGGTGCCGCCTTCGACGGCTGGTCGGTCGCGCAGTGGCCAGGCGCCAACGGGGCCTTTGTTGCGCTCGACCCCGGCACCGGGCACATCCGCGCGCTGGTCGGTGGCTTTGACTTCGGCCGCGGTCAGTTCAACCGCGCGACCCAGGCCTGGCGGCAGCCGGGTTCAGCGTTCAAGCCCTTCGTCTATTCGGCGGCCTTCGAACGCGGGCTGATGCCCGAGACCCTCGTCGACGATGCGCCCCTGCTCAACCCCGACGGCAGCACGCCCAGCTGGAACCCGGGCAACAGCGACGGCAAGTTCGACGGCGAGATCACGGTGCGCGAGGCCATGGTGCGCAGCAAGAACCTGGTCAGCATCCGCGTGCTGCAGGACCTGGGCGTCTGGCGCGCGCTGGGCTGGGTCGAACGTTTCGGCTTCGACCGCAGGAAGCACCCGGCCGACCTGACGCTGGCCCTGGGTGCCGGCGGCACGACACCGCTGCAGATGGCCGCGGCCTACGCCGTCTTCGCCAACGGTGGCCATCGCACCGCGCCGATGCTGATCCAGCGCATCGTCGACGGCGAGGGCAAGGTTTTGTTCGAAGCCCCGCCGCCACCGCCGCTGGATGCGAGCACGCGGGTGATTTCCCCGCGCAACGTGTTCCTGGTGTCCAGCCTGCTGGCCGACGTGACGTCGCGGGGGACCGCGGCGCGTGCCCGCGGCAACCTGCCGCGCGGCGATCTGTACGGCAAGACCGGGACCACCAACGACGCCGTGGACGCCTGGTTCGCCGGCTGGGCGACCGGCGCGGTGGCCGTGGCCTGGATCGGCTACGACACGCCGAAGAGTCTGGGCGAACGCGAAACCGGGGGTGGCCTGGCGCTGCCGATGTGGGTCGACGCGATGACGGTCATGACCCAGGGTGTGCCGGCCCGCACGCTGGCGCCACCGGGCGACGTGGTGCAGGTGGCCGGCGGTGACTGGCGCTATGTCGAGTGGAGCGAAGGCGGAGGCAAGGCGCGCATCGGCACGCCGGTGGACCTTGCCGGTGCGCCCGGTGCGCCCGGTGCTCCAGACCCGGCCGCGACGGCGGCGAGCGCAGCCGTGCCCGGCCCCGAGCCGGCGGCATCCGCGCCACGCTGACGCCCCCGGCCGCTCAGGGCGCCAGCGCCTGGGCGTGGTCGTACAGCGCTTCGAGCAGGTGTTGCGCGCGTTCGTCTTCGCGCTCGGTCGCGGCCTCGGCCAGCAGGTCCAGCTTCTCGAAGTAGTCCGCCAGTCCCGGTCGGCCCGGCCCGCCTTCGAGCAGGCGCTGATGGCAATGCGCCTGCCAGCGCTCGCGCTCCTCGTCCGTCAGCGTCTGCGGGAAGCTGCGCGCGCGGTAGCGGAACAGCAGCTCGGCCAATCGCTCGTCTTCGAAGGCCGGCGCGCGGCGGGTCACGGTGTCGGCCAGCTGCTCCGGGCTCATTGCGCGCAAACGTTCGAGCAGGCGGCGGTCGCTTTCAGGCACGAAGCCGCCGTACAGGTCGGAATCCACGTCCACAGGCTCGCCGCTTGTGGGTCGGGCGTAAACATCGCGCCACAGGGCTTGCAGGGCAGGAAGCTGTGCCGCGCTCCGGGCGTGCCGCTGGGCCAGGTCCAGATCGAGTCCCCAGCGTTCGGCGGCGTTGCCGAGCACCTTGAGGTTGCCGATGACGATGGGCGACTTGTTGATGTGGATGCTCTTGATCGGCAAACGGCTCGTGCCCTCGGGCAGATCGTCGCTGCGGACAAACAGGCGCTGTCGCACGGCGTCGGCGTCCAGGCCCGCAAGCTCTGCCGGGTCCTGGGCCAGGTCCCAGACCAGCACCTCGTTCTTGTTCGTCGGGTGCATCGCCAGCGGCCAGACCACGGCCAGAAAGCCGCGCTCCACCGGGTAGCGGCCCGACAGGTGCACGAAGGGCCGGTCGAACGCCATCTCGGCACGCACGCCGTCCTTGCTGCGCAGCTTCAGGCAGAAGTCCCACAGCCGCGGCTGGCGCTGGCGGATCAAACGCGCCAGCGCGATCGTCGCCCGGACGTCCGACAGCGCATCGTGCGCGGCCTCGTGGACCAGTCCATTGGCACGCGCCAGGTCCTCGAGCCGGAATGACGGCCGGCCGGCCACCGGGCCCTCCGTGTAGCGCGGCCATTCGATGCCCTCGGGCCGCAACGCCCAGCAGCAGCGCACCACATCCTGCAGGTCCCAGCGGCTGCAGCCGTTGCGCCATTCGCGGGCGTAGGGGTCGGCGAGGTTGCGCCAGAGCAGAAAGCGCGTGAACTCGTCGTCGAAGCGGATGCTGTTGTAGCCCACGCCGATGGTGCCGGCGCGGCCGAGTTCAGCCTCGATGCGTGCCGCAAACCCGGCCTCCGGCAGACCGTGTTCGGCCACCTGCTGGGGCAGCTGTCCCGTGATCAGCACGCTCTCGGGATCGGGCAGCACATCGGGCGCCGGCCGGGCCAGCCAGTTCACCGGCGACTCGATCTCGTTCAACTCGAGATCGGTACGCACACCGGCAAACTGGACCGGCCGGTCCACCCGCGGGTCGCGCCCGGTGGTCTCGTAGTCGTGCCAGAAGAAGCTGTCGCTGAAGCTGCTTGCCATCGGCGGCACGATAGCCCAAGCCGTCGCGCACGCGGCGCGGCGTGCGATGGCGGCACCGGCTACAGGCGCTACAGGCGATGCAGCGGCGTTTCGAGCGCTCGCACCAGTGGATGCGCCGGAGAGGCCACCTGCAACGCCAGCGTGTGCAGGTCGTCCAGTCCATGGCTTTCGCGCAGCAGCCACCGGCGCTTGCCGTCGCGCGTGGTCACGGCCAGGGCCGGTGCGCGCCACATCGCCCACCAGGGCCTCAGTTCAACCGTCTCGATCTGGTCCCAGCGCACACGACGGCGCAGTCCAAGGCTGTCGGGCAGATGCAAGCCCTCGGCGTCGGCCTTGGACGGCATCAGGGCCCAGGTGAGCAGGGCGGCGCTCGCGGTCGCACCCATCAGGAAGAAGGTCTCCGGCCAGACGAACGGTGCACCCTCCAGCCACTTCAGCGCGCGGCTCAGCACCGCGCCGGTCAACGCCCCGGTGGCACTGAGGCGCCAGATTGCCGGCAGGCGCGGCCGCAGCACCACACCCTTCGATGCTCGCCCTGGCCCTGGCGGCACAGCACCTGCCAAGGGCGTCAGAGCTTCGTCACCACGACGCTGCCCACCGAGTAGCCGGCGCCGAAGCTGCAGATCACGCCCAGGTCGCCAGCGCGCAGGTCGGCACGGTGTTCATGGAACGCGATGATCGATCCGGCCGACGCCGTGTTGGCGTACTCGCTCAGGATGATCGGTGCCAGGTCGTCGCCGACGTCCCGGCCGACGAGCTTCTTGACGACCAGCTGGTTCATGCCCAGGTTGGCCTGGTGCAGCCAGAAGCGCCGCACCTTCGTCGGCTCGTGGCCCAGGCGTGCAAGGTGGCGCTCGATGTGCGCCGCGGCCATCGGCACCACCTCCTTGAACACCTTGCGGCCTTCCTGCATGAAGGTCTTGTCGCGGGCGTCGGGGTCGGTGTCCTCGCAGCGGTTCAGGAAGCCGGCGTTGTTGCGGATGTTGTTCGAGAACAGGGTCGCGAGCTGGGTCCCGTCGATGCTCCAGCGCTCGGAACCGATGGCCGTGCCGGCGGCCTCGACCACGATGGCGGTGCAGACATCGCCGAAGATGAAATGGCAATCGCGGTCGCGCCACTCGAGGTGCGCCGAGGTGATCTCGGGGTTGACGATGAGCACGCACTTCGCCGTCCCGCAGCGCACCGCGTTGGCGGCCTGTTCGAGCGCAAAGGTCGCCGACGAGCAGGCCACGTTCATGTCGAAGCCATAGCCGCCGGCACCCAGCGCCTGCTGGATCTCGACCGCCATCGCCGGATAGGCACGCTGCATGTTGGCGGCGGCGCAGAGCACGGCATCGACGTCGGAAGCGCTGCGGCCAGCGGCCGCCAGCGCGCGCCGGCCCGCGGCGACCGCGATCTCGGCCATCAGCGACAGCTCATCGTCGCGCCGCGGCTCCAGACGCGGCCGCATGCGCGCGGGGTCGAGCACGCCGGCCTTGTCGATGACGTAGCGCTGCCGGATGCCCGAGGCCTTCTCGATGAACTCGACGCTGGAGTGCACGATGGCCGGTCGCGTGCCAGCGGCGATCTCGCCAGCGTGCTGCGCGTTCTGGAGGTCGGCGTAGGCGTTGAACGAGGCGACCAGCTCGGCGTTGGAGATGGTGTTCTCGGGCCGCCACAGGCCGGTGCCGGTGATGACGGGGTCTTTCATGTCCGTCAGTGTAGGCTGGCGCCCCATGAACATCCGAATCGACGACCTGCAAGGCCCCGAGATCCGCGCGCTGCTCGAGGAACATCTGCGCCACATGCACAGCCTGTCGCCGCCTGAGAGCGTGCATGCGCTGGACCTGACCGGCCTGCAGCGCCCGGAGGTGACGTTCTGGACCGCCTGGACGCAGGCCGAAGGCGGCGAGCTGATGGGCTGCGGCGCGCTCAAGCAGATCGGCCCGCTGCACGGCGAGATCAAGTCCATGCGCACGGCCGAAGCCTTCCGCGGCCAGGGCGTGGCGCGTGCCATGCTCGGCCTCATCGTGCAGACCGCACGCGAGCGCGGTTGGCAGCGGCTGAGCCTGGAGACCGGAGCCGAGCCCGGTTTCGAGGCCGCACGCAAGCTCTACGAGGCCTTCGGATTCGGCTACTGCGGTCCTTTCGAAGGCTACCGGGAAGATCCGAACAGCGTCTTCATGACCCGGACACTCGATTGACCCGCGCCCGAAAACAAAAAAGCACCCACACGCCAGCCTCGACCATGTCCCTGCCCGCCCTCAACGTCTTCGAACAGATCCAGAACGCCGGCGTCAGCATCGTCGCCATCGGTGCCCTGTCGGTGCTGATGGTCGCGGTCGCGATCGAGCGCTTCGTGCGCTTCCGTGCCGCACGCCTGGTGCCAACAGGCCTGGTGCCGCGGCTCCTGCCGCTGTGGCGCGCGGGCGATGCCGCAGCGGTGGAGGCCTTGCTCGCGGGCGAGCGCAGCCTGCTGGGGCAGATCCTGACGTTTGTCTGGCGCCACCGCAGCATGTCGGCCTCGGACCTGTCGACCCGAGCCGGCGACATGGCCTCGCTGGCGCTGCGCCAGCAGCAGCAGAAGGCCTACCCGCTGGCGGTGGTGGCAACGGTGGCCCCGATCATCGGCCTGCTCGGCACCGTCATCGGGATGATCGAAGCCTTCCACGTCATCGCCTACGCCGGTGGCATCGGCGACCCGGCGCTGCTGGCCGGCGGCATCAGCAAGGCCCTGGTCAACACCGCGGCCGGGCTGTCGGTGGCACTGCCGGCGCTGGCACTGCACCACTGGTTCAAGCACCGGCTGACCAGCGTCGCGCTGGCGCTCGAAGCCGAGCTGAATCCGGTGCTGGACGGCCTGCTCCAGCCGGCCGGCACGACGCGCGGGGTCGGCGATGCGAATTGACCTCGGCCACGAGAACGACGAGCCCGAGATCGGGCTGATCGCGCTGATCGACTGCATCTTCTTCCTGCTGATGTTCTTCATGGTCGCGACCTCGTTCAAGCAGCAGGTCGGGCAGAAGGAAGCACGCGAGCTGCCCATCGTGCTGCCGAGCTCGGACGCGTCGCTGCGCCTGGCCGAAGCGACGACGGCCGAGCCGCTGGTCGTCGGCGTCGATGCCCAGGGCCAGTTCTACGTCGGCGCGCTGCGCCTGAGCGTGCAGCAGTTGCATGAGCGATTGCGCGCCGAGGCCCGCGCAGCACCCAACCGCCCGGTGCGCATCGAGGGCGACCGCCGGACGAGTTATCAGCACATCGTGCACGTGCTCGACCTGTGCGCGTTCGAAGGCTTGAAGCAGGTCAGCCTGCGCACCCGGCCGTGAAGCTGCGGCCTGGCGCATCGCCGCTGGCCGCGCTGGCCGGCCTGGTGCGACGCCATCCGTTTGTGGTCGGCTCCTTGCTGCTCCATGGGGCACTTGGGGCGGCGCTGTGGTCCCTGGGGCCGAGCGAGATGCGGCAGGTGCAGATCCGACGCGACGAGGCCTTGATCCAGGCCAGCCTGGAGCAGGCCCGCCGCATCCAGCTCCAGCGCAGCGTGCGCGCGCTCGAGACCTTGCAGCGCGAGCTGACCGGCGGCACCGGTCCAGCGGCTGAAGACGCTGCGCTGCCCGACGACCCGGCGGCGTTGCTGGAACGTGCCCGCGCCGCCAATGCCGCCATCCAGGACGCTGAACGGCGGGCCCGCGAGCGCGAGCTCGCGCGGCTGCTCGGCAACGACAACAAGGCCCTGCGCGACCGCATCGCCAGCACGCCGCAGCCCGCACCGGCGGCCACCACCGGCACTCCGGCGCAGCAGATGGCCGCCCTGGAGCAGCAGGCGCGCGAGGCCGCCGCGGCCGCCGAGGCGCGAGCCGAACGGGCCCACAACGGCACGCCCGTTCAAACCGCCGATTCGGGCGCCCGTTCAGGACAGGGCGGAGGCGGCGGAGATGCGAAGGCCGGCACAGAACCCAGCCGTGGCGGGGCTGGCGAGGGCGGCGCGCCGGGGCCGTCGGGCATCGGTGGCCGCGGGGGTGGCGGGTCCGGCACCGAGCTGGCCGGTGGCGCGCTGCAGCGTGGGGCAGGCGGTGGCTCCAGCGACGTCCGGCAATATGGCGAGCAAGCGCGCGTGACGGTACCCCGTGGTGGCGAACGCCTGGCCCGCGGTCGCAGTCTGGGAGCCGGCGGCGTACGTGCCGATCGCGTCTACCTCGACACCTGGTACACCGCCGGCCCGTTTGCGGGCGCCGACAGCCGAAGCCTCGCCACCGTGCACGCGCCTGAGCTCGGCGTCGACCTCGACGCGGTCTATGCCGGCAAGGGGGGCCAGCCGGTGCGCTGGCGGCATGTGCAGTCGGGGACCTACCCGCTGGTGCCTCAGCCGCGGGTCGAAAACGCCGTCTACTACGCCTACACCGAGATCCGCGTCGACGTGGCCCAGGACGTCTGGCTCGACCTCGGCGCGGACGACGATTCGATGCTGTGGCTCAACGGGCAGCGCGTCTGGGTCAGCGGCGGCGGCGACAAACCCTGGTACCGGCAGCCGTTCTACACGCTGGACGAATCGCTGGCCCACTACGGCCTGGTCGAGAACTCGCGCCGCGTGCGCCTGCAGGCCGGACGCAACACGCTGCTGCTCAAGCTCTACAACGGCATCGACCTGATGTTCTTCTCGGTCGTCGTCCGACCGGGCTGAGGCCGCGCTCGGCCCGCCTTCAGCCCGACTTCAGCCCAACTTCAGCCCGACTTCTCGTCGTCCTTCTCGGGCCAGTCGCGGATGTAGGCCTTGAGCATGCGGTTCTCGAAGTCCTGCGAATCGACCACCGTCTTGGCGACGTCGTAGAACGAGATCACGCCCATCAGCGTGCGCCGGTCCAGCACCGGCATGTAGCGGGCATGCTGGGCCAGCATCATGCGGCGGACCTCGTCGATGTCGGTGGCCGGGGTGCAGGTCAGCGGGGAGTCGTCCATCACGGTGCGCACGATGCGGGTGCCGACCGCGCCGCCGTTGCCGACGATGGCCTGGATCACCTCGCGGAAGGTGAGCATGCCCGCCAGGTCGCCGTGCTCCATCACGACCAGCGAGCCGATGTCCAGGCTGGCCATGGTCTGCACCGCCTGCATCAGGGGCTGATCGGGTGGCACGGTGTACAGCGTGCTGCCCTTGACGCGCAGGATGTCGGTGACTTTCATGGGCGGATTCGTGCCGGCGGGTTGCGGTTTGGCGGTCGTGAGGCCTGACGGGCTGGCCAAGGCCAAAACCAATATAGCCCACAATCTTCCGCACTCCCACGACGACAACCCGCCTGCCGCCATGCCCGGACCTGCCGACCCCGGCTTCGACACCCTGGCGCTGCACGCCGGCGCCGCCCCGGACCCCAGCACCGGCGCCCGCGCGGTGCCGATCCACCTGACGACGAGCTTCGTCTTCGAGAGCGCCGACCAGGCCGCGAGCCTGTTCAACCTGGAGCGCTCGGGCCACGTCTACAGCCGCATCAGCAACCCGACCAACGCAGTGTTCGAGGAGCGCATCGCGGCACTCGAAGGCGGCGTCGGCGCCATCGCCACGGCGTCGGGCCAGGCGGCGCTGCACCTGGCGATTGCCACGCTGGCCGGGGCCGGGTCGCACATCGTGGCCAGCAGCGCGCTCTACGGTGGCAGCCACAACCTGCTGCACTACACGCTGGCGCGCTTCGGCATCGCCACCACGTTCGTCAAGCCAGGCGACATCGACGGCTGGCGCGCGGCGATCCGCCCCGAGACACGGCTGCTGTTCGGCGAAACCCTCGGCAACCCGGGGCTCGACGTGCTGGACGTGCCGACCGTCGCGGCGATCGCGCACGACGCGGGCGTGCCGCTGCTGCTCGATTCGACCTTCACGACGCCGTGGCTGATGAAGCCCTTCGAACACGGTGCCGACCTCGTGTTCCATTCGGCGACCAAGTTCCTGTCCGGCCATGGCACCGTGATCGGGGGCGTGCTCGTGGACAGCGGCGCCTTCGACTGGGACGCGTCGGGCCGATTTCCCGAACTGAGCGCCCCGTATGCCGGCTTCCACGGCATGGTGTTCAGCGAAGAGAGCACGGTCGCGGCCTTCCTGCTGCGCGCGCGGCGCGAGGGCCTGCGCGACTTCGGCGCCTGCATGAGCCCGCACACGGCCTGGCTGATCCTGCAGGGCATCGAGACCTTGCCGCTGCGCATGGCGCGACATGTCGAGAACACCCGCAAGGTCGTGGCCTTCCTGGCCGGGCACAAGGGCGTGGCCAAGGTCGGCTACCCCGAACTGGAAAGCCACCCCAGCCATGCGCTGGCCAGGAAGCTGCTGCCCCGCGGCTGCGGCGCCGTGTTCAGCTTCGACCTGGCCGGCAGCCGCGCCCAGGGCCGTGCCTTCATCGAGGCGCTGAAGATCTTCTCGCACCTGGCCAATGTCGGCGACTGCCGCTCGCTGGTCATCCACCCGGCCTCGACGACGCACTTCCGGATGGACGATGCGGCACTGGCGAGCGCCGGCATCGGCCCGGGCACGATCCGGCTGTCGATCGGCCTGGAAGACGCCGACGACCTGATCGAGGACCTCAAGCGCGCGTTGAAGGCCGCTGAGAGGGCGGCGCCATGAAGCTCAGCGTCGACGGCCGAACGGTCTACGCCTACACCGGGGGCAAGCCTTTCGATGCGACGCTGCCCGGCGTCGTGATGGTCCACGGCGCGAGCAACGACCACTCGCCCTGGAACCTCGCGGCACGGTACTTCGCGCACCACGGCCACGCGGTGCTGGCGGTCGACCTGCCCGCCCACGGCCGCAGCGACGGCCCGCCGATGGCTGATGTCGAGTCGCTCGGCGCCTGGCTGCTGCGCGTGCTCGACGCGGCCGGGCTGGCGCGCGCCGCACTGGCCGGCCACAGCATGGGTTCGCTGATCGCGTTGCATGCGGCGGGCCTGGCGCCCGAGCGCTGCACGGCACTGCTGATGCTGGGCACGGCGTACCCGATGAAGGTCAGCGACGCCCTGCTCGCCACCGCCGCCGAGGCGCCCGAGCGCGCGATGGCGATGGTCAACGCCTGGTCGTTTGCCGGCCTGGCCAGCAAGCCCAGCTTCCCCGGTCCGGGCAACTGGCTGCACGGCGCCAACCTGGCCTTGATGAAGCGGCTGCAACGCGGCGCCAACGCCGGACCGAACCTGTTCCTGGCCGGCTTCGACACCTGCAACCGCTACCGCGGCGGGCTCGACGCCGCCGCCCGCGTCACCAGCCCGGTGCACCTGATCCTGGGCGCCCAGGACCAGATGACACCCCCATCGGCGACTCAGGACCTGGCCAGCGCCCTGAAGGCCAGCGTGACCCGCATCCCCCACTGCGGCCACCACCTGCTGGCCGAGCAACCCGATGCGACGCTGGCGGCGATGCAGCGCGCACTCCGCCACTGAGCAATGTCCCGCAGCCCCACCGGGAGATCCCACGATGAACAGCAGCACACCCGCCAGCGCCGACCCGGTGGACCCCAGGACCTTCAAGACCTTTGCCGAGTTCTACCCGTTCTACCTGGGCGAGCATCGCAACCTCAACTGCCGGCGGCTGCACTTCGTGGGCTCTTCGCTCGGCCTCGTGTGCCTGGCCATGCTGATCGCCGGCGGCGGCTGGTGGTGGCTGCCGCTCGGCCTGGTGCTGGGCTATCTGTTCGCGTGGATCGGCCACTTCGGCTTCGAGAAGAACAAGCCGGCAAGCTTCAAGCGGCCGCTGTACAGCTTCATCGGCGACTGGGTCATGTACCGCGACATCTGGCGGGGCCGCGTGAAGATCTGAGCGCCCCAAGCTCGGGCGTTCCCTTGATTGCCGCGGGATTCCCCGCCCCTGCAAATGGGGGGGGTGCGCCCAGGGAAACCCGATGACCGAGATCCTGAAGCGGCCGGAGACTGATCCGTGACAGTCAAGCGCCGCCGTCATGAGCGTGCGCACCCGTGTCCACTCTTGGAGGAGTCGTCCATGTCCCGATTCAAGCCCTTGGCCGCAGCGGCCGTCATCGCGCTCGGTCTTGCCGGAACCGCCGCCCAGGCCAACCCGGCCATCGTCAGCTTCACGCTCGGCAGCCAGTTCACCGGCTTCAACTCGGACGAAACCGTCGGCTGGAGCTTCCGCGTCGCGGCGGGACCGGGCGTGGTGGTCAGCGCCTTGGGGTGGTGGGACGCCACCCCTCTGGACAATCTGGCGGCATCGCACGAGGTCGGCATCTGGAACGCGGCGGGCACCCTGCTCGGCAGCGCGACCGTGGCGCCCGGCGATCCCCTGACCGGCGACTTCCGCTATGCGGCGGCCACGCCGTTCGTCCTCGCGGGCGGGAATACCTACATCATCGGCGGCCGGGATCTGACCACCGACGGCGACATCTACAGCAGTGCCAACGGCGCACTGTCGATGAACCCGCTGATCACCTTTGACCGCGCCGCCCGCTCGGCCAACGGCAGCGGATTTGCATTCCCCAGCACGCTCACCGCCAACAGCGGTGGCCGCTTCGGCCCCAACTTCATGCTGAGCCCGGTTCCCGAGCCCGGCACTTATGGCCTGATGGCGCTGGGCCTGCTGGCCGTGGGCGCTGCGGCACGTCGGCGCGCCTGAACAGCCAAGCGGCGCTGGTGAAGACAAGGCGGCCTGCGGGCCGCCTTTTTCATGGTGCACGGCCTTGCGCCACACTCGTGGCATGCCCTCCCACGACACCCCCCTGCCCCCAGGCCGCCATGCACTTGCCTTGCACGGCGGTGCCGGCACCATCGCCCGTTCCAGCGCCGAAGCCGAGGCGCCTTACCACGCTGCGCTGCGCGCCGCGCTGGCGGCCGGCGATGCGGTGCTGTCGAGCGGCGGCACGGCGCTGCAAGCCGTGGTCGCCGCGGTGGTGGCGCTCGAAGACTGCCCACTGTTCAATGCCGGCCACGGCGCCGTGTTCACCGCCGACGAGACCCACGAGCTCGACGCCGGCGTGATGGACGGCCGGACGCTTGCCGCCGGGGCACTGGCCGGCGTCACCACGCTGCGCAATCCCATCCTGGGCGCACTCGAAGTGCTGCGCGACGGCCATTGCGTGCTGATGGGCGGTGCGGCGGCCGAGCGCTGGTGCGCGGCACG
>Ga0209985_10003535_pt1 | contig 13233 bp, 12 predicted proteins | sample NOAtaG_FD_187305 | JGI IMG/M metagenome (GOLD analysis project Ga0209985, IMG submission 187305) | Freshwater lake microbial communities from Lake Erie, under a cyanobacterial bloom - NOAA_Erie_Diel6S_1000h metaG (SPAdes) (version 2) | ecosystem: Environmental > Aquatic > Freshwater > Lake ...
TGGCTCTCGTACAGGATGAGGTCGCGCTCCACCAGGATGGGCACCTCGTTGTACGGGTTCATCAGCGCGATGTCCTCCGGCTTGGCGAAGATGTCGACATCGCGGATCTCGAAGTCCATGCCCTTCTCGAACAGCACGAAGCGGCAGCGGTGCGAGTAGGGGCAGGTCGTTCCGGAGTAGAGCACCATCATGGCGGGAGCCTTTCGTCGTCTTCTGTCGAGATTGTCTGTTGTATTGCGGGGCCGGCCGCAGGTGCGCCGCCCGATCGCAAAAGCAAAACGCAGTGGGTGCTGAAACCGCCCCCACTGCGCCGTGAACCCTGCCCAGGGGCAGGGCTGGAACCGATTACTTGATGTCCTTCCAGAACGCCGCGTTCAGACGCCAGGCGATGATGATAAAGATGCTCAGGAAGAGCATCACCCAGACGCCGATGCGCACGCGACTGGTCGCCTGCGGCTCGGCCATCCAGAAGAGGAAGGCGGTCAGGTCGGCGGCGGCTTCGTTGTACTGCGCCGCCGTCATCGAGCCGGGCTGTGCGATCTCGAGGCCCTTGAAGACCTGCGACTGCTTGCCCGAGGCGGCGTCGGTGCGCGTCTCGAACACGGCGCGCTGCTGGCCCTGCAGTTCCCACAGCGGAAACGGCATGCCCACGTTCGGGAAGGCCGCGTTGTTCCAGCCGGTGGCCTTGGTCTCGTCGCGGTAGTAGGTGCGCAGGAAGGTGTAGATGTAGTCGGCACCGCTGTTGGCACCCATGCCGAAGCCGGCGCGCGAACGTGCAATCAGCGTCAGGTCGGGCGGCGCGGCACCGAACCACTCCTTCGAGTCGGCCGGCCGCATCGAGATGTGCATCAGGTCGCCGACCTTGGCGCCGGTGAAGATCAGGTTGTCCTTGATCTGCTGGTCGGTCAGGCCGATGTCGCGCAGCCGGTTGTAGCGCATGAACCCGGCCGAATGGCAGTTCAGGCAGTAGTTGGCAAACAGCTTGGCACCGCGCTGCAGTGCCGCCATGTCGGTGACACGCTTGGTGTCGAACCGATCCCAGGGCACGAGCCCGGCGCCGGCCGCAAAGGCCGAGCCGGACAGGGTGAGCGCGGCGAGCAGGACGAGAAGGATTCGCTTCATGATGGGAGGCTCGGATCGGTTCAGTGCGGCTGGAAGACCACGCGGTCGGGCACCGGCTTGAACTCGCCGAGGCGGCTCCACCAGGGCATCAGCATGAAGAAGCCGAAGTAGAACAGCGTGCCGGCCTGCGAGACCAGGGTGCCCAGGGTGGTGGGCGGCAGGATGCCGAGGTAGCCCAGCACGACGAAGTTCACGACGAACACGCCGTAGAACCACTTGTTCCAGCTCGGGCGGTAGCGGATGCTGCGCACCGGGCTGCGGTCAAGCCAGGGCAACGGGAACAGGATCATCACCGCCGCGCCCATCACCACCACGCCCCAGAACTTGGGATCGAAGGCCAGCAGCAGGCCGGCACCGACGAGTGCGCCGACGAGCGGCGCAAACCGCCACATGCCCTTGAGGCCGGCAAACAGGAAACCCACCACGCCAGCCACCAGCACCAGGCCCACCAGCACGTGCACGAACGGCGTCGTCACCGCACGCAGCATCGAGTAGTAGGGCGTGAAGTACCAGACCGGCGCGATGTGCAGCGGCGTCTTCAGCGGGTCGGCCGGGATGAAGTTGTTGAACTCCAGGAAGAAGCCGCCCATCGTCGGCGCGAAGAAGATGACGGCCGAGAACAGCAGCAGGAAGACGCTGACGCCCAGGATGTCGTGCACCGTGTAGTACGGGTGGAACGGAATGCCGTCGAGCGGCTTGCCCGAGGCGTCTTTCTTGGCCTTGATCTCGACGCCATCGGGGTTGTTCGAACCCACCTCGTGCAGCGCAATGATGTGCGCCGCCACCAGGCCGACGATGACCAGCGGCAGCGCGATCACGTGCAGCGCGAAGAAGCGGTTCAGCGTGGCGTCGCCGACGACGTAGTCGCCGCGGATCAGGATCGAGAGGTCCGGCCCGATGAACGGGATGGCCGCGAACAGGTTGATGATGACCTGGGCGCCCCAGTAGCTCATCTGGCCCCAGGGCAGCAGGTAGCCCATGAAGGCCTCGCCCATCAGGCACAGGAAGATGGCGACACCGAAGATCCAGATCAGCTCGCGCGGCTTCTGGTAGCTGCCGTACAGCATGCCGCGGAACATGTGCAGGTACACGATGATGAAGAACGCGCTGGCGCCGGTGGAGTGCATGTAGCGCACCAGCCAGCCCCAGGGCACATCGCGCATGATGTACTCGACCGAGCCGAAGGCCAGGTTGGCGTCGGGCTTGTAGTGCATCGTCAGGAAGATGCCGGTGACGATCTGGATCACCAGCACCAGCATCGCCAGCGAGCCGAAGAAGTACATCCAGTTGAAGTTCTTCGGCGCGTAGTACTCGGAGAGGTGCTCCTTGTACAGCTTGGACGCCGGGAATCGGTTGTCGACCCAGGTCAGGAGCTTTTCCCCCATCGGCGCGCCAGCCGGGGCTTCCTTGAATTCAGCCATCGTGTCCTCGGACTTCGGATTTGCTGCAACAGTGCGTGACGTGGGCTAGAGCCCTCGGCGAGACGCCGCGTCAGGCCTTCTTTTCTTCGCCGACCAGCAAACGCGTGTCGGACATGTAGTAGTGCGGGGGCACCTCGAGGTTGTCGGGCGCGGGCATGTTGCGGAACACGCGGCCGGCGATGTCGAAGGTGGAGCCGTGGCAGGGGCAGAAGAACCCACCCTGCCAGTCGTCGGGCAGCGAGGGCTGCGGCCCGGTCTGGAACTTGTCGCTGGGCGAGCAGCCCAGGTGCGTGCAGATGCCGACGCCGACAAAGAACTCCGGCTTGATCGAGCGCCATTGGTTGCGCGCGTACTCGGGCGTGGGGTACTGCGTGCGGGCCGACTTCGGGTCGGCGACCTGGCCGTCGGTCTTCTTCAGCGACTCCAGCTGCTCCGGCGTGCGGCGCACCACCCATACCGGCTTGCCGCGCCACTCGACGCGCAGCATCTGGCCCGGCTCGAGGGTGGAGATGTCGACCTCGACGGGCGCGCCGGCCGCGCGGGCCCGCTCAGAGGGGGTGAAGGTGCTGACGAAAGGCACCGCCACGGCGACGCCGCCAGCAGCGCCTGCGCAGCCGGCGATCGCGATCCAGGTGCGCTTGCTCTTGTCGATCTCGCTGCCGGTCTTGCTGTTGTCGGCCGGTTTCGCGCTGCCGGCGACGGCGTGGCTCGGGGTGCCGCTCATGCTGTTCCTCTGGAGGCTCTGGAGTGCAGAAAGGTGTTCAGGGTCAACCCGAGATTCTAGCCGAGCACCCTGCGCCCACCTGACGTGGCATTGACTCAGCGGCACCACAGACACGCCCGGGCCGCTGCCGGGCGATTGACGCATCGCGCCGCACCCGACTAAGGTCAGGCTGCGGGCGCTCGACCCGCGGGTTCACCACGCACAGCCTAGGAGGGCGCATGAGTTTCACGTCTGAGTTCAGGGAGTTCGCAGTCAAGGGCAACGTCATGGATCTCGCCGTCGGCGTGATCATCGGCGGCGCCTTCGGCAAGATCGTCGACTCCGTCGTCGGCGATCTGATCATGCCCCTCATCGGCAAGATCTTCGGCGGCCTCGACTTCAACAACTACTTCATCGCCTTGTCGGGCCAGACCGCCACGACGCTGGTCGAGGCCAAGAAAGCCGGCGCCGTGTTCGCCTACGGCAGCTTCCTCAGCATCCTGCTGAACTTCATCATCCTGGCCTTCATCGTCTTCCTGATGGTCAAGCAGATGAACCGCCTCAAGCGCGAATCGGCGCCACCTCCGGCCCCGCCCGCCCCGACGCCGGAAGACGTGCTGCTGCTGCGCGAGATCCGCGACAGCCTGCGCAAGGCGTAAGCGACTGCAAGCACCCAGGCCCAACGCCGGATCACCGGTGCAGGGGCCCGGCTTTTGCGGCCCTCGCTGCCACGGGGTTGCAGCATACTCGGCGATCCCCGTCCGGGGCCGTTTTCACCGATGAAGCCCAACCCCCTGCACCGCCTGCCCGCGCCGCTGGAAGCCGCGATCCAGCGGCTCAAGCTCACGGCCCGTGAGGCCTGCGAGCGCACGATCGAAAGCCTGGGGCTGGCCGCGCTGGCAGCCACCCACGCCTTTCAGCGCGACGGTCTTCTTGCGGCGCAGTTCGAGCTCAACCGCAAGTCGGCGGTCTTCATCCTCACCTTCAACGACGCCTACGACGAGCGGCTGCTGCGCGAGCTCGGCGCGGCCGCCACGGCGGCCGACACCGGCATGCCGCCCGCCACCAACTGGGACGCCTTGAGCCTGGTGGAGGACAAGGAAGTCGAGGCGCAGATCTCCGCCGATCGCTTCGCGATGGAGATCGCCCACGCCTGCGAGTGGGAACTGCGCGAGCTCGACGGCTTCGTGGCCACCGTGCTGGCCGATGCCCAGGGGACCGCCGGAGGCATGGCCGACGGCCGCCGTGAGCGCAACCCGCTGCGCCCCGAACTCGTCGGCCACGGCATGGTGCGCGGCGTCGAGGCGGTCACCACCGAGGCCGATACCCGCAAGCGGCTGCTGGCGGAGCTCGGCCGCTCGCTGTCGGGCCTGCTGCGGCCGGCCTATGCCGCCATCCTGTCGGACTTCCGCCGCGCCGGCGTGCAGCCCATCGGCCTGCAGGTTCGCCACCGCGCGAGCCAGCTGGCAACCGGCATGCCCGACCCCGGCACCGACAGCCAGCAGGGCACGGCAGCCGAAGCCAGCCGCTCCGACGCGGGCTTCTCGCCATTGGGTGCCCCGCAGCAGCCCGGGCGCCACAGCGCGGGCCGCACGGGCTTCGCGCCGTCGACGCGCGGCAACAGCCTCGGCGCCCGCGACGGCACGCCGCTGGGCCAGGTCGACCCGGAGCTGATGCACCTGATGCGCCGCATTGCGTTCACCGAGTCGCCGCTGCACACCGGCCCCGGTGGCGACACCGGCGGCGGCTCGTCGTTCAACGGCGCCTACGACGGCGGCTCGGCACCGCTGCCCAACTTGATCCACCTGCACCGCGACGAGCTGCGGCAGGCCTCGAACGGGGCGCTCGATCACATGGTGATCGACGTCATCGGCTTCCTCTTCGACCAGATCCTGGCCGACCCCAAGGTGCCGCCACAGATGGCGCGCCTGATCGCGCGGCTGCAGTTGCCTGTGCTGCGCGCCGCGCTGGGCGACCCGACCTTCTTCTCGTCGCGCAAGCACCCGGTGCGACGCTTCGTCAACCGCATCGCCTCGCTCGGCGCGGCCTTCGAGGACTTCGACGACGCCGCGGCGCGCGACTTCCTGGCCAAGGTCAAGGCCCTGGTCGGCGAGGTCGTCGACGGCGACTTCGACCACATCGAGCTCTACGAGCAGAAGCTGAAGGCGCTCGAGGCCTTCGTCGGCGAGCAGGCGCAGCAAGGTCTGCAGGGCGATGCGGCGCGGCTGCTCTCGGAACGCGAGGACGAGCTGCGCCTGCGCTCCCTGTACGCCGACCGCCTGAGCAGCGAGCTGCGCGACCTCACCGGCCCGGCCTTCGTGCGCGACTTCATCGCCCGCACCTGGAGCCAGGTGCTGATGCGCGCCTCGACCGTGAAGACGCCCGAAGGCGGCCCCGACGGCGCGCTGGTGCAGAAGTTCCGCCGCACGGCGCGCGAACTGGCGATGTCGGTGCAGCCCAAGCCGACGCCGGCGCACCGCAAGGCCTTCCTCGCCGAACTGCCCAAGCTGATGCAGGAGCTGACCGAGGGCATGAACCTCATCGGCTGGCCCGAGGGCGAGCGGCGTGCCTTCTTCGGCCAGCTGATGCCGGCGCACGCCGAGGCGCTGAAGGCGCCGCCCGCCCGGCCGCTGGACCTGAACCTGATGGCGCGCCGCGTCGAGGGTGCGCTCGAGCGGCCGACGCCCTCGCGCGAGGACCTGAAGACCATGCCGCCCTCGGCGCTGCCGGTGCTGAGCGAGGAGCTCGTGCTGCCCTCCTTGTCGGCCGGCGACGCCGAGCGCATGGGCCTGGTGTCCGAGCAGTCGGTCGACTGGAGCGGCACCGTCGACATCGACATCGGCTCGCTGGCCGACGCTGGCGAGCGGGCCGCCGCGCAAGGCGGCACCGCGCAGCCGATGGCCCCGGGCATCCCGGGCATCGCCGACGCGGCCGAGCCGGTGCAGGGCCGTGAGCTCGCCGACTCGGTGCAGATCGGCTTTGCCTACCAGATGCAGTTGCACGACCAGTGGCAGAAGGTGCGGCTGGCGCACGTGAACAGCGGGCGCAGCTTCTTCATCTTCACGCACGGCGGGCGCCACCAGAAAACGGTGTCGCTCACCTACCGCATGCTGCAGCGCCTGTGCGAGAGCGGGCGCTTCCGCGCCTACGAGCAGGCCACGCTGATCGAGCGCGCCACCGAGCGTGCCCGGCGTCAATTGGCCTCGCTGGGCGCGGCCGGCCGCTAGCTAGCGGGCCAGCTGGCGGGCCATCGCCAGCGCGGCCACCAGGCTGGCAGGGTCGGCGAGGCCTCGGCCGGCGATGTCGAAGGCGGTGCCGTGGTCGGGGCTGGTGCGCACGAAGGGCAGGCCCAGCGTCACGTTGACGCCCTGCTCCACGCCGAGGTACTTCACGGGGATCAGGCCGTGGTCATGCGTCATCGCCACCACGAGGTCGAACTCGCCGCGGCGGGCGCGCATGAAGACGGTGTCGGGGGCAAAAGGACCGTGGGCGTCGATGCCCTCGGCGCGTGCGGCCTGCACGGCAGGGCCGATGAAGCGCTGCTCCTCGTCGCCGAACAGGCCGCCCTCGCCGGCATGCGGGTTCAGACCCGCCACCGCGATGCGCGGCGCCGCCTGGCCCCAGCCCCGCGCCGCGGCGTGGGCGATGCGCAAGGTGGACAGCACCGCCTCGAAGTCCAGCAGCTCCAGCGCCCGCCGAAGCGAGACGTGGATGGTGACGAGCACCACGCGCAGCTCCGGGTTGGCCAGCATCATGCGCACCGGCGCGGGCGCCGCACCCGCCGGGGTGGCCAGCGCCTGCAGCATCTCGGTGTGGCCCGGGTAGGGCACGCCGGCAGCAGCCAGCGCCTCCTTGTGGATGGGCGCCGTCACCACCGCCGCGCCCTCGCCGGCCTGCACCCAGCGCACGGCGGCTTCGACGCAGCGGGCCGCCGCCGCGCCGGCGGTGGCCGACACCTGCCCCGTCGGCAGGGTGGCCAGGGCCGGCGGCAGCCCGGCAGGCTCGATGACGGGCAGGCAGCCGGGCGGCACCTCGGCCCGGTCGGCCGGCCGCTCGATGCGCGCCGTCATCGGCGCGCCCGCGCGGCGCAGCACCGCCACGTCGCCGATCACCACCGCGTCGGCGAGCGCACCCTGCAGGAAGGCCTTGACGATGATCTCGGGCCCGATGCCGGCGGCATCGCCCAGGGTCACGAGCAGGGGCTGGGTCGAAGAAGGGCGCATCGCCTTCATGCCGGATTCGGGATCTCGATGAAGCGGTGCTCCAGCCCCAGCTCCGCGCACACCGCGGCGGCCAGCGCCGGTGCGCCGAAGCACTCGGTGGCGTGGTGGCCGGCGGCGATGAAGGCCACGCCGGTTTCGCGCGCCAGGTGGGCCTGCGGCTCGCTGATCTCGCCGGTGACGAAGGCATCGGCCCCGGCCGCGATGGCGTCTTCGAAGTAGCCCTGGGCGCCGCCCGTGCACCAGGCGATGCGCGCCAGCGCGCGGCCATCACCGGGCACCACGGTGGGCGCTCGGGCGGGCGCGAGCGCCTGCACGCCGGCCACCAGCGCCGCCAGCGAGTGCCGAGCCGCGGCCGGGCCGATGAAGCCGAGTTGCTGCTCGCCGAAGCGGGCGTCGGCCTCCAGGCCGAGCCGGCGGCCGAGCTGCGCGTTGTTGCCGAGCTCGGCGTGGGCGTCCAGCGGCAGGTGGTAGGCGAACAGGCTCACGTCGGCGCGCATCAGCCGGCGCACGCGCTCGCCGAGCCAGCCGGTGAGCCGGCCATCCTGCCCGCGCCAGAACAGGCCGTGGTGCACCAGCAGCGCATCGGCGCCGTCGGCCAGCGCCGCATCGATGAAGGCCATGCTGGCGGTGACGCCGGAAACGACGCGCCGCACCGAGGCACGACCCTCGACCTGCAAGCCGTTCGGCCCATAATCCTTGAACTGCTCCGGGCGCAACACCGCCGCCAGGCGCGCCTCGAGTTCCTGCCGTGTCGTCATGCGGCGATTCTGAGGCCCGCCGCAGCCCTTGCCGGCGCCGCCGGCCCCGATCCCGACACCCCTGCCCTGCCCCATGCGCCGCCTCTGGCTTGTCTTCTCCCAGACCGTCACGGTGGCGGTGGCGCTGCTGTTCGTGGTGCTCACCTTCAAGCCCGAATGGCTGCCCGGCGGCCGCGTGCCGCTAGCGCTGCCGGCGCCGACGCTGATCCAGGCCGTCCCGGCTGCGCTGGCGGCCTCGGGCAGCACCACGGCCAGCTTCGCCGGCGCCGCGGCCCAGGCCGCGCCGGCCGTGGTCAGCGTGATGGCCACCAAGCGCGGCCGCACCGACCCGCACGCCAACGTGCCCGGCTTCGAGGAGTTCTTCGGCAACAACGCCCAGCGCCGCCAGCTCGGCCTGGGCTCGGGCGTGATCGTCTCGCCCGAGGGCTACCTGCTCACCAACCACCACGTCATCGAAGGCGCGACCGAGATCGAGGTCATGCTCACCGACGGCCGCAGCACCACGGCCAAGGTGGTGGGCTCCGACCCCGAGACCGACATCGCGGTGCTGAAGATCGATCTGCCCGGCGCGCTGCCCGTGATGCGCCTGGGCGACGTGCGCGCGCTGCGCGTGGGCGACGCCGTGCTGGCCATCGGCAACCCCTTCAACGTCGGCCAGACCGTCACCGCCGGCATCGTGAGCGCGCTCGACCGCACCGGCGCGGGCTCGCAGTTCCAGAACTTCATCCAGACCGACGCCGCCATCAACCCCGGCAACTCCGGCGGCGCGCTCGTCGATGCGGCGGGCGCGCTGGTGGGCATCAACACGGCCATCTTCTCGCGCAGCGGCGGCAGCATGGGCATCGGCTTCGCCGTGCCGGTGGACACGGCACGCAGCGTGATGGAGCAGCTCATCGCTGGCGGCGAGGTGCGGCGCGGCTGGATCGGCGTGGAGCCTCGCGAGCTGACGCCCGAGTTGGCCGAAAGCCTGGCGCTGGAGCTCAGGAGTGGCGTGCTGATCGCCGGCGTGCTGCAGAACGGCCCGGCCGCCAAGGCCGGCCTGCAGCCCGGCGACGTGGTGGTGAAGGTGGCCGAGCGGCCCGTGCGTGCCGCCAGCGACCTGTTCGCCGCCGTGGCCTCGCTGGAGCCTGGGAAGAGCGCACCGGTGGTGGTGCAGCGCGGCAAGCAGCAGCTGACGCTCACCGTTGAAGTGGGCAAGCGCAGCCGCGACGCGCGGGCCCGCTGAGCGACCTGCGCCAGCCCGGCCGCTACAAGAAGCGCGGCAGCCGCTCGAGGATGAGCACGGCGAAGAAGCCCAGCCCGGCGATCACCGTCCACTTGACCACGACGATGCCGCGCTGGCGCCAGACGGCCTTGCCGGTGGCGATGTAGGTCGCGAAGCACAGCAGGCCGCTCACCAGCAGCAGCCCGAAGACGAGGCGGAAGATCATCATGGCGGGGTGCCCTCTTTTCGCTGGCTCACCAGGCCGGCGTGAGCTCGGCAAAACCGGCTGGCGCATCGGCGTCGTGCTCGAAAGTGACGGTGTCGTGCGCGCTGTCGTCGGCCAGCAGTGCGCGCAGCAGCTTGTTGTTGAGCGCGTGGCCGCTCTTGTAGGCGGTGTAGCGCGCCAGCAGCGGGCGGCCGGCGATGTGCAGGTCGCCGATGGCGTCGAGCAGCTTGTGCTTCACGAACTCGTCGTCGTAGCGCAGGCCCTCGCCGTTGAGCACGCGCTGCTCGTCGACGACGATGACGTTGTCCATGCTGCCGCCGCGGCCCAGGCCCCGTGCGCGCATCATCTCCACGTCCTTGGCGAAGCCGAAGGTGCGGGCGCGCGCGATGTCGCGCTTGTACAGGCCCTTGGAGAAGTCGAACTCGACGCGGCGGCCGGTGGCATCGACCGCCGGGTGGTTGAACTCGATCTCGAAGCTGAGCGCGTAGCCGTGGAAGGGCTCCAGGCGCGCCCACTTGAGCGTGGCGCCCTCGCCTTCGCGCACCTCGACGGCCTTCCTCACGCGGATGAAGCGCTTGGGCGCGTCTTGCAGCACCACGCCGGCGCTCTGCAGCACGTACACGAAGGCCGCCGCGCTGCCATCGAGGATGGGCACCTCCTCGGCCGAGATGTCGACATAGAGGTTGTCGATGCCCAGGCCCGCCACCGCGCTCATCAGGTGCTCGATGGTCTGCACCTTGGGCAGGCTGGGGTCGCCGCCGGCGCTGATGGTGCTGGCCATGCGCGTGTCGCTCACCGCGAAGGCGTTCACGGCGATGGGCGTGCGCTCGGGCAGGTCGGTGCGCGTGAACACCACGCCGGTGTCGGGCGGCGCGGGGCGCAGCACGAGCTCGGTCTTGAGGCCGCTGTGCACGCCCACGCCGACGGCGCGGGTGGGGGCCTTCAGGGTGCGCTGGCGGATCATGGGCCGGATTGTCCGGCAAGGCCGTCGGCGCCGTTGTCCGGCCCGGCCATGGCCGCAGTGGCCACGATGCCAGCCAGCGCTCCGCCGGCATCGCTTTCGTCCTTCAGCGCCACCCCGGTACCGCCCAGCCGCCGTGCCGCACCCAGCAGCCAGGCCAGCCGCGCCGCCGCCTGCGCCGGGGGCTGGCCCTCGGGCCGGATGTTGCTGACGCAGTTGCGCTCGGCATCGCTGCGGCCGCTGCGCGGCGCCCAGGTGAGGTAGGCGCCGAGGCTGTCGGGGCTCGAGAGGCCCGGCCGCTCGCCGATGAGCACGAGCACGGCTCGCGCGCCGAGCCGTTCGCCGACCTCGTCGCCGAGTGCCACACGGGCCTGGGTGGCGACGACGACGGCGGCGATCGCCTCGCCGGTGCCCAGCGCCTCGAGCTGGCTGCGCAGCGCCAGCAGCAGCGGCAGCGCATGGACCTGCGTGGCGCGCGCGCTCAGGCCGTCCGCCAGCACCACCACCAGCCCCGGCGGCTGCGGCCGCAACTGCGCCGCGCTGGCGTGCGCCAGGCGGCGGCCCAGATCGGGGCGGCGCAGGTAAGTCGCGCGGTCGGCCGCCGCACTGGCCACCACCCCGGGCTCGAAGCCGTGCTGCTGCAGCCCGGCGCACAAAGCCAGCACGTCCAGCGCCGTGTGCACGGCATCGCGCGCCAGCGCGTGCGCCTCGGCGAAGCGCAGCCATTCGGTGGTGGGCAGGCTGGCACCGGCACGGCCGAGAGCGATGCGCGCCATCGTGTGCGCGCGCAGGCTGCTCCAGGGGTCGGGCACGTGACTCATCCGCGAGCTCTTCAGCGCGGCGCCGACAGATCGGCCAGCAGCGCATGCCGCGCCGGCGCCGGCAGCAGCCGGCCATCGGGCGCGGTGATGCCCACGCGCGCCAGCCAGGCCTCGAACTCGGGTGCCCGCGGCCGGCCGAGCAGCGCGCGCAGCGCGGCGGCGTCGTGGAAGCTGGTGCTCTGGTAGTTCAGCATCACGTCGTCGGCCCCCGGCACGCCCATGATGAAGGTGACGCCGGCCACGCCCAGCAGCGTCATCAGCGTGTCCATGTCGTCGCTGTCGGCCTCGGCGTGGTTGGTGTAGCAGACGTCGCAGCCGATGGGCAGGCCCATCAGCTTGCCGCAGAAGTGGTCCTCGAGGCCGGCACGCACGATCTGGCGGCCGTCGACCAGGTACTCGGGCCCGATGAAGCCCACCACCGTGTTGGCCAGCAGCGGCTTGAAGTGGCGTGCCACGGCCTGTGCGCGCGCCTCGATGGTCTGCTGGTCGACACCGTGGTGGGCGTTGGCGCTGAGCGCGCTGCCCTGGCCGGTCTCGAAGTACATGACGTGCTCGCCCAGCGTGCCGCGCTTCAGCGCCAGGGCCGACTCGCGCGCCTCGGCCAGCAGCGCGAGCGTGATGCCGAAGCCGGCGTTGGCGCGCTCGGTGCCGGCCACGCTCTGGAACACCAGGTCGACCGGGAAGCCCTGCTCGATGAGCTGCATCGTGTTCGTCACGTGCGTGAGCACGCAGCCCTGCGTGGGGATGTCGTGGCGCTGGATGAGCTCGTCGAGCAACTGCAGCAGCGCGCCGATGCCGGCGAGGTTGTCGCCCGCGGGGTTGATGCCGATGACCGCATCGCCGCAGCCGTACATCAGCCCGTCGAGGATGCTGGCGGCCACGCCGCGCAGATCGTCCGTCGGGTGGTTGGGCTGCAGCCGCACGGCCAGCCGCCCGGGCAGGCCGATGGTGTTGCGAAAGCGCGTGACGACGTGGCACTTGGCGGCCACGAGCATCAGGTCCTGGTGGCGCATCAGCTTGGAGGTGGCGGCCACCATTTCGGGCGTCAGGCCTGGAGCCAGCGCGGCCAGCGTGGCGCTGTCGGCGGCGTCGGACAGCAGCCAGTCGCGGAAGCCGCCCACGGTGAGGTGGGCCACTGGCGCGAAGGCGGCCGCGTCGTGTGTGTCGACGATGAGGCGCGTGACCTCGTCGTGTTCGTAGGGCACCACGGCGTCGCGGAGGAAGTGCGCCAGCGGCAGATCGGCCAGCGCCCAGCGCGCGGCCACGCGCTCGGCGGCGGAGCGGGCGGCGATGCCGGCGAGCTGGTCGCCGCTCTTTTCGGGCGTGGCGCGGGCGAGCAGCGTCTTCAGGTCGTCGAAGACGTAGCGCGTGCCGCCAACCGTGTGTACCCAGGCCATGGGGCCATGCTAGCTTGGGCAGGATCAGAGTGGGCTCTTCACCGCACATGGCGGGCTTTCGGGCTGAGCCTGTCCCTCGACAAGCTCAGGATGATCGGAAACACGCCGTTCGGGCTGAGCTTGTCGAAGCCCTCTCCTCCGTTCGGGCTGAGCTTGTCGAAGCCTGGTGGAGCACCGCCGCTCCCACTCGACGCATCGCGCCAGCAAAGGGCTGTGCGGGCGGGGGCTCTCGGACCGAACGCCTGGGTGGTGGAAGAGCGGCAGGCGGTACACGGTGCGGGCGCTATGTGGGGCGCCGAGCAGCGCAGTCTTGAGGGGGGCGCGTGCAGCGCGCTTCGTGGACTGACTCACCGCAAGTGTTTGAGCGGAGTTCGCGCAGCGAACGCAGCGAGTTTTG
>Ga0209985_10003536_pt1 | contig 13232 bp, 4 predicted proteins | sample NOAtaG_FD_187305 | JGI IMG/M metagenome (GOLD analysis project Ga0209985, IMG submission 187305) | Freshwater lake microbial communities from Lake Erie, under a cyanobacterial bloom - NOAA_Erie_Diel6S_1000h metaG (SPAdes) (version 2) | ecosystem: Environmental > Aquatic > Freshwater > Lake ...
CGCGTCGAGCCCGCTCAGGCGCATCGCGCTCTGTAGCAACTGGCACATCGCCTCGACCCCCAGCGAGCCGGGCTGCACCGGATCCTGGAAGAAGTGCGCCTTGAAGAACCACTCGCCCGGGTCGACGTCCTTCTCCGCGCGGAACGCGCCGAGGCCCTTGGCCCCGCCCGCGCGGTCGATGTGCACGATGCGGTCGATCATGCAGAGAAAGGGCGCGGCCAGACGCGGCGCGGTGGTGCGCAAGGCGTGCTCGGGCGCGCCCTTCAGCTGCACCTGCTCGGTGGTCGGAGCGGCCTCGAAGAGCGCCCGCTGCGCCTCGCTGATCGGCAGCCCGGCCTGGTTCTCGAAGGCCTCGGGCGGGAAGAACCCGAAGACGGTGTCGAGCGCGTAGACCTTCTGGCCGCCGATCGCGCACTCCACGTCGAAGGCGACGATGATCATCGTGCCCGACTTGCTGTAGCTCTTGAGCTTGGCGCGGGTGGTGAGCGTGCCGCTCGCCGGCAGGATGTCGGCGAAGAGCGTCGCCTTGCCGTCGAGGTTGCGGAACAGGAGGTCGCCCTCCTCGGTGAGCGCGCTGCCGATGTAGCTCGCGAGCCAGCCGCAGGGCTGCAGCGCCGCCTCCATGAGCACCGCGTAGGGCATCGTCGGCGCGCCGTTCTCGCGGAAGTACCAGACCTCGGGCGGCACGTCGTAGTCGACGGTCACGCTCGCGCCCGCCTTCGGCTCGCCCATCGGGCCCTCGACCGCGGCGATCCGGGACATGAAGTGGTAGGGCGGCCCGGGCAGCCGGGCGACCTTGCGGGGCGAGTCGAAGCGCTCGTAGATCGGCCCGAACGCGCTCGAGGGCCGGCCCCACGCGCAGGCCAGGAGCGAGCGGTAGTCGAAGCGGAAGCCCGCCGAGGGGCCGCTCGCGGCGACCGCCACCGGACGCTCCGAGGTGAGCTGCGGCAGGCTCGCCGGCGCGTGCTCCGGCCGGGGCGCGAGCGCGTCGGCGGAGAAGGGCCGCGGGTACTCCTCGAGCGGCCAGTCGGGCACGAGGCGCAGGCCCATGCGCCGCGCGTGGAAGGCCCCGAGGCCGTCCACGGTGCAGAGCAGATCGGCGTAGAGCATCGGGATCGGGCCGGCGACGAACTCCTCGACGAAGAGCTCGTAGACGAGCTCCTTGCTGTCGGGCGTGACCTGGCCGCGGCAGAGGAGCTTGTAGGTCTCGCCGGTGATGGGCTCGAAGCGCCAGCCGTCGCGGCCGAGCGTGACGCCCTGCGCGGCGAGGTAGAACGCCATCGCCTGCAGGCACCCCTCGAACATGAGGGTCCCGGGCATGCAGGGGTCGTTCTTGAAGTGGCCGGGGAAGAACCAGTCGTCCGCGTGGATCGGCGTGGTGGCCTTGAGGTAGCCGCGCTTCCACGGGCCGCCCCGGGGCTCGAGCGCGTCGATGCGGTCGAGGAACATGAGCCGCCCCTCGGCGATCCGCGGGGTGCGGACGTGCGGGCGCGTGTCGAACGCAGGCCCGAAGCAGGCGTCGGTGCGGCCCTCGCTGAAGGCGCGGATCTCGGCGTTGCCGAACGCGGTCTTGGCGAGCGGCAGCAGCGGCGCATCGAGCCGGGGATGCGGCACGATCTCCTGCTCCTCGGGCTTCCACAGGATGCCCGCCGACTCGTCGAGCTCCTTGCGGGTGAAGAAGCCGGCCTGTCCGTTTCGCACGCTCAGGAGCGGCTCGCCGCCGTCCTCGGGCAGCGCCGCGCCGAGCGGCCGCACCCGGCAGTCGTAGTGGAAGAAGAAGAGCCGGATCGGGCCCTGGTTCGCGTGGCCGTCGACGTGGATGTCGTAGCCGATCGTCTCGCCGACCCGGGGCGGGCTGCGGTGGTAGGTGAGCTCGCAGCCGAGCAGGCGGTAGGCCCGCTTGCCCTCGTCGCCATTGGCGAGGTTGAGCAGGTCGACGCCGAGGTAGGAGATGAGGAAGAGGTCGGCCTGGCCCGACTCGATGAGGATGCCGCCGGGCATCCGGCCGAGGTGGAGGTACCAGCTCCGATCCGTCACGTCGGTCTCGGTCCAGACGGTGCCCTTCTGGCGCCGCGGATCCTCGGAGAGCGGCGCCATCATCGCCCGCGGGGTCGCCTCGATCCCGGTGACCCGGTCGGCCAGGAGCATCGGCTCCATCGGCATGCGGGTCTGGATGGGCCGTGCGTCCTGGGGGACGAAGGCGGGATCGAAGATCGTGGAGATGTCGCCGCCGGCGTGGACCTTGAGGCCCTCGCGATCCCAGGTGCGGCCGCGGGGGGCGGGGAAGGGAGCGGGCTGGATGCCGCGGGCGCGGCGGGCGGGGGCGGGGGCCGAGGCTGAGACCGGGGCCGGGACCGAGACCGGGGCCGGGACCGAGACCGAGACCGAGACCGGGGCCGGGACCGAGACCGGGGCCGGGACCGAGACCGGGGCCGCGACCGAGACCGGGGCCGCGACCGAGACCGGGACCGGGACCGATACCGCGACTGGGGCTGCGACCGAGGCCGGGACCGAGGCCGCGACCGGGACCGGTGCCGGGCCCGCGACCGGGGCCAGGATCTCCAGCGGCACGGGCTCGTCCAGCTCGTCGCCCTCGGCGGCGTGCTGCAGGGCGCCGAGGGCGCGGTCGCGGAGGGCGAGGAAGCGGTGGTGCAGCTCGAGCTGGGTATCGAGAAAGATGCGGTGGGCGTCGGCCATCGCCCGGTGCTGGTCGGCGAGGGCGCCGTAGACCGGATCGGCATCGTCGTCGATGCGGAACGAGGTCAGGGCCACGGTCGGGTACGGCACCGGGACGGGCGCGGCGGCGGGGAGCGGCGCGGGGCTGGCCTGCGGTGCTGCGGCCGCGGCGGGAATCACGTGAGACACCTTTGCCGGGGCCGGCCGCGGGGCGCTCACCGGGGGCAGCCAGGGGGCGGCGGCCATGCGCTGGGGCGAGGGGTGGGAGGAGCCGTTCGTCTTCGTCATGGCGGGCGGGGCCTTCGGGGCGCGCGCCGGCAGCGCCGGCAGCGTGATCGGGGGCAGGTGGGCGGGCAGGGTGAGCGAGGGGCCGAGCGGGGCCGCCGCGCCGAGCGGTCGATCGCCCGTTCCAGGCAGGACGACGAGCGCCTCGGGCTCGCCGAAGAGGCAGGGCACCTCGACGCGGAGGGCTCCGTCGGGCAGGCCGAGGCCGCGGCGCACCGGGGCGTGCGCCTGGGCGAGCGCGGCGGCGGCGACGTGGAGCAGGCCCGAGGCGGCGTGGGCGTGGCCGAGCCGGGCGGTGAGCGGCGAGCCCTCCACGGGCAGCCCCGCTGCGGGCAGCGCCGCGGCATCCGCCGCCTCGCCGAGCCGGGCGAGCACCGGCAGGCCGCGCCGTACGGCGTCCTCCTCGCGGACGAGCAGCAGCGCCACCGCGGCGTCCGCGCCCGCCTGCCGCGCTGCGGGCAGGAGCGCGCGGGCCGCCTCGGCGTGCACCGGCTCGACCGAGAGATCCACCGCGCAGGCGAGCGCCGCGTCGACCTCCCCGCGCTCCAGCATCCCGCGGGCGAGCCCGAGGGCCACCGTGCCGCTCCGCTCCTCGCACGAGACGGTGAAGCTCGGCCCGCGCAGGTCGAGGTCGGAGCTGGCGCGGTTGGCCGGGATGTTGGGCATCGTGCCCACCACGGTCGCCGCCCGCAGGTGCGGGGCGATCGCCTCGCGCGCGGCGAGCGCCAGCGCCTCGTCGCCGCCGAGCGCGCGCACCCGATCGGCGATCCGCCAGCGGGCGCCCCAGCGCGCCACCTCGGCGTCGGTGCCCATGCCCACCAGCACCGCGGTGCGGGCGCCGTCGAGGCCCGGGGCCTTGCCGAACGCCTCCCGCGCCGCGGCGAGCACCATCGTCTGCTGGCCCAGGGTGTGGGCCAGGTCGGCAGGGGGAAAGCGCAGCCCCGCGAGGCCGAGCTGCACCGTCTCGGCCCGCGGCGCGAGCGCTCCGCCGCCGGCCAGCGCCTCGGCGAACGCCTCCGCCGAGCCGAGCGGCCCGACCCGCGCGCCGACCGCGACGATCGCGATCGTCGTCGGCGCCTGCCGCACCGCCGCCCGCGGCGCTTCGTTCGTCCGCGGCGCGGCCTCGACGACCAGGTGCGCGTCGTTGCCGCCGAAGCCGAACGCGCTCACCCCGGCGAGCTTCGGCCGGCCCGCGGGCCAGGCCTCGAGCGCCTCGACCACCGGGAACGGCGCGGCCCGCAGCGCCTCGCTCGCCGGCGCGACGTGGGGCGTGGGAAAGAGCGCGTCCTCCTCGAACGAGGCCAGCACCTTGAGCAGCCCCGCGGCCCCCGCCGCCGTCACCGCGTGGCCGAAGTTCGCCTTCAGCGAGCCGATCTTCGTGCCCGGCGCGAAGACCTCGGCCATCGAGCGCAGCTCGGTGCCATCGCCGACCTTCGTGCCGGTCGCGTGGCACTCGACGTAGGGGCAGTCCTTCGGGTCGAGCCCCGCCGCGGCCCACGCCGCGCGCATCGCCCGCACCTGCCCGTCCTCGTGGGGCGAGAGCAGGCCCCGGCCGCGCCCGTCGTTCGCCAGGCCCACCCCGCGGATGACCCCGAGGATGCGGTCGCCATCGCGCTGCGCGTCCGCGAGCCGCCGCAGCACCACCATCGCGCAGCCCTCGGCGGGCACGAGGCCGTCCGCCTCGGCGCTGAAGGGCCGCGAGCGCCCCGACTTGCTCATCGCCTGCAGCGCGCAGAAGCCGACGTGGATGAACAGGTCGTCGGCCCGGTTCACCGCGCCCGCGAGCATCGCGTCGACCTCGCCGTTCGCCAGCGCCTGGCAGGCCAGGCCGATCGCGTAGAGCGAGCTCGCGCAGGCGGCATCCAGGCAGTAGCGCGGGCCCTTCAGGCCGAGGGCCTGGCCGAGCAGCAGGGCCGGGCTCGACGAGGAGAACCGATTGCGTGGGTCGGGCCGGGCCGTCGCGAGCGCGCTCCCTTCGAGCCACACCGCCTCGGCGAAGCGCGCGTGCAGATCCGGGGGAAACGAGAGGTTGCCGAGGATCGCCCCGGTGCGCTCGGGCCGCACGCTCGGCCCTGCATCGCGCAGCGCCTGCCGCGCCACGTGCATCGTCCACTGGACCAGCGGATCGAGGCCGAGGATCTCGGCCGCGGGCAGGCCGAAGCCGCTCGGATCGAAGCGCTCGGCGAAGCCGGTCACGTAGCCGCCGCGGTCGGTCCAGGTGCGGTCGCCGGAGGTGTCCGTGGAGGGGCCCATCACCCGCTCGCGCGGCAGCCCCCAGCGCCCCGGCTCGACGGGCGTGATCGCGTCCCGGCCCTCCCGGCACAGCTCGGCCAGCTCGGCCGGCGAGCTCGCGCCGGGAAGAAGACATGCGCGGCCGACGATGGCGATGGGAGTCACGGGCACCGGCCCGCGGATGTACCAGCCCCGGGCCCGCCCGCGCCAGCGTCGCCCGGCCACCGTTCTGTCACGCGCCGCGCTGCGTCGATCGCGCGTCGAGCTTTCGTCGAGGCCCCGTCGAACCTCCGTCGAGACTGCGTGGACGCACGCTCTTGTCCTTGATGCGAAGGACGCCTCCGGGGTACGCGGGGCGGATGGTTCGCCAGCTTTTCCTCGCCTTCGCCCTCGCCGCCTGCGGCACGACCCCCGACGCTGCGCTCGATGCGCCCGCCGACCTGCCCGACGCGCCCGCCGAGCTGCCCGACGTCCCGGCCGAGCTCCCCGACGCGCCGGTCGAGCTCGACGCCGGCCCGGTCCCCGAGGACGCCCCGCCCGCGACGACCGGCACCGTGCGCGGCGCGGTGACCCGCAGCGCGATGCCCGCCGCCGGCGGCCGCGGCAGCCTCTACATCGCGGTCTTCACCACCGACCCGGTCATCGACCGCATGGGCGCGATGAACGTCGCGAACGCGCGCATCGAGGGCGTGGACATGTCCGCCCCGGGCGTCTCGGTGCCCTACGAGGTGACCGGCATCCCGCCCCGGCCCGCGCCGTACTTCATCGTGGCCTTCCTCGACGACAACAACACGGTCGGCAGCGATCCCTCGATGGCCGGTCCGGATCGGGGGGACCTGGTCGCCCTCGAGAGCTTCGCCTCGCCCCGGGTCACGGTCGCCGACACCACCCCGGTGAGCCGCGATCTGGTCCTCAACTTCAACCTCCCGTTCTGAGGTCCTCCGATGCGCCCGCTCCGCCGCCGCGACCTGATGCGCCTCGCCGGGGCCTCGGGCGCCTCGTACCTCCTCGGCCACGCCCTCGGCGGCTGCGCCGAGCCCATGCCCGAGCCGCTGCCCGTCGATCCGATGGGCCGTTGGTGGCTGAGCGGGAACTACGCCCCGGTGCCCGACGAGATCGAGGCCTTCGACCTCGAGATCGAGGGCGCGCTGCCCCCCGAGCTCGACGGCACGTTCCTCCGCAACGGCTCCAACCCCCACGCGGGCGAGTCGGCCCACTGGTTCCTCGGCGACGGCATGCTGCACGGCGTGCGGCTCCAGGCCGGCCGGGCGCTCTGGTATCGCAATAGGTACATTCACACCCTCGCGCTGGCCGGCGGGGGCAGCCTCGCGGCGAACTGGGGCAACACCGCCCTCCGCGAGCACGCCGGGCGGGTGCTGGCGCTCTACGAGGCGGGCGTGCCCTATCACGTCGACCCCGAGACGCTCGCCACGCACGGCGAGTACGACTTCGCCGGGGTGCTGCGCCGGCCGATGTCGGCGCACCCGAAGATCGACCCGGTCACGGGCGAGATGTTCTTCATCGGCTACGCGCCCTTCGCCCCCTTCCTCACCTACCACGTGGTCGATCGGCTCGGCGCGCTCACCCGCAGCGTCGAGCTGCCCATGGACCACTGCGCGATGATGCACGACTTCCAGGTCACCGAGCGCTGGGCGGTGCTCTTCGACCTGCCGCTGCACTTCGACGCCTCGCTGCTCGGCGCGGGCGGCTTCCCCTTCCGCTGGGTGCCCGAGGCGGCCTCGCGCTTCGGCCTGGTGGCCCGGGACGGCAGCTCCACCGAGATCCGCTGGTTCGAGGTCGAGCAGGGGTTCCTCTTCCACTCGTTCAACGCCTTCGAGACCGCCGAGGGCCGCGTGGTGGTCGAGGGCTGCCGGCTGCCTTCGATCTGGTCGGGCGACATGGCCGACGCCTCGGCGACCCCGGTGCCGTGGCGCTGGGAGCTCGATCCGGCGAGCGGCACCTCGAGCGAGGGCCGGCTCTTCGAGGGCGCGGTGGACTTCCCCCAGCTCGATGCGCGCCGGGTCGGCCGGAGGCAGCAGATCCACTACGGCCTCTACTTCCACGAGCACAGCGAGCTCGCGGTGGCCCAGCCGCTCGGCGTGGTGAAGAGCCTCCGCGACGGCGCCTTGACCCGCTGGACGCCCGAGGCCGGGCACCAGCCCGACGAGGCGCTCTTCGTGCCCTTCGGCGAGGCCGAGGACGACGGCTACCTGCTCAGCATGGTCTTCGATGCGGGCCGCGCCCGCAGCTACGTGGCGGTGCTCGACGCGACCGCGATCGAGCGCGGGCCGCTGGCGAAGGTGTGGATGCCGCGGCGGGTCCCCTTCGGCTTCCACGGCACCTGGGTCGCCGGCAGCTGAGCGCGGCGCGGCCCGCAAGGATTCGGCAAGCTCGCTCGGCGATGCTCGCCCCCATGCCCATCCGTCCTCTCGCCGCGCTCGCCTCGCTCCTCGCCGCCTGCGGCGGCACCGCGCCGCTGCCCGATGCACCGCCCGGCGATGCATCGACCGATGCGCCGCTCGACGATGCGCCGACCGACGCGGCGACGGCCCCGTGCCTCGAGCGCAACGCGCCCGACGAGATCGCGGCGCGGGACGGCTTCGTCGAGGTGTGCGCGTCCGCCGAGCATCCGCGCGCGGTGTGCGGCGACGGCAGCCCCTACCGCTTCTCGTACCGGCCCGCCGAGGGCTCGAGCGCGGGTCTGCTCGTGTACTTCCGCGGCGGCGGCAACTGCACCGACTACGTCTCGTGCTGGGGTACGGATGGAATGGGCGGCACCGGGCGACGGGTCTCGACCCTGGAGAACGAGCGCACCTCGCCCGAGGTGCTGCCCGGCCTCGGCCGCACGTTCGGGTTCTTCGATCGCGTCGATCCGGCCGCGCTCTTCGCCGACTTCGACGTCGTCTACGCGAGCTACTGCTCGGGCGATGCGGGCCTCACCTCGACCGAGGAGACCTTCGTGCGTCCGCCCGAGGCCTCGCCCGAGGCGCCGGCCGAGATCGTCACGTACTTCCGCGGCATCGACAACCGCCGCGCGGTGATCGCCGAGGCCCTCGCGCGCTTCCCCGCGCCGGCGCGCCTCGTCGTCGCCGGCTCGAGCGCCGGCTCCTACGCCGCGCTCGGCGCGGTGCCCGAGCTGTCCGCCGCCTACCCCGACGTCGCCGACGTCTCGTATTTCGGCGAGGGCGGGATCGGCGTCGGGCGCCCCTCGTACAGCGCGCTCTTCGCCGACACGCTCGCCGCGCACGACGGCGCCGAGGGCCGGCCGCTCGTGCGCTTCCTGCAGTTCTCCTTCGACCTCGACGCCACGCAGCAGGGCTACGCGCCGCCGCCCTTCACCACCGACGCGGACGCGTTCCGCGCCGAGCTCTTCCGCCTCGTTCTCGACCGCGAGGCGGCGCACCCGGGCCACTACCGCTCGTTCGTCGCGACCGGGACCTGCCACACCGTCGCGAACAACCCGGCGCTCTACCAGGCCTTCGCGCGCACGGCGGGCCGCTGGGCGCCGGTGATGCCGGCGGTGCGGCCCAATCCCGAGCTCGTCGAGGGCGGCGTCTCCCTCGTCGAGACGCTCCGGAGCTTCACCCGCGGCGGCGGCCCGCTCGCGTTCGACTCGGTGCGGCCCGCGGCGACCGGCACGGATTGCGCGCTCCCCGGGAGCTGAGCTCCGCGCATCGAGGCCACGCAGGCAGCGGGAATCGTTGCTTCGCCGTGCCGGGGTCGCTTACGCTCCTCGATCGGGAGCGCCGCCTCCGGCGGATCCCGCCCAGGCCGCGGTGCCCGAGGCCGCCGCGCCGCTTCCCCGAGCGAGACCCGATTGCCGGCCCCAGCCGAACCCGCGCACGACGTTGTGGCGCGCCGCTCCGTGAGCGGTGAGGGGCGCACCTCCGCGCGCTCGCTCGTCCCGGTCTCGCTGCCGCCCGGGGTCCCCTCCGACGACGAGGTGCGCACCTCGCTGCGGGCCCGCGCGACGACCTGGATCGCGCTCTTGATCGCCGCGTTCGGGCTGGGCCAGGGCCTCCTGCTCGCGCTGCACGCGCTCGGCCTCTGGCACGTCGCCTCCTTCGAGCGGTTCGAGCGGCCCTGGACGCTCGCGGCCGTCGGCGCCGGCGCCGGCGTGCTCGCGCTGGTCTACCACCGACGCTTCTCGCCGTCCGAGCGCAGCCGGGCCGCGACGGTGGTGGCGGTGGCGGTGGCGCTCGCGATCGGCCTGCTCCTGCCGGCGCACTACTTCGACGTCGTCGTGCCCGCGATCGCGTGGGCGCCGGTGCTCATCGCCGCCGCGACCTGCGAGATCGCTTGGATCCCCGGCACGTTCCTGATCGTGTTCGGATCGACCCTCGTGCAGCACGGCTGGGTGCCTGCCCTCCGCTCGCCTTCCGCGCTCGTCACGACGATGCTGATCCTCGGGCTCGTCGTGCTCGTCCGCTGGCTGCACGACACGGGCCTGCGCGAGGCGGCCGCGGCCCATGCCCGCGCGCTCTCGATGACGTTCCACGACCCGCTCACCGGGCTGCCGAACCGGCATCGCTTCGTGCAGCGACTCGAGCGCGCGCTGCTCGCCGCGGCCTTGCCCGGGCAGGGCCTCGCGGTGCTGCGCGTCGACCTCGACGAGTTCGGCCCGCTCAACCGCGCCCTCGGCCGCCCCATCGGCGATGCGGTGCTGCGCTCGGTCGCCGACGAGCTCGTGGACGCCGCCGGGCCGAGCCTCGTCGCGCGCTCTGGTGCCGACGACTTCCTCATCCTGCTCACCGACCTGCCCGGCCCCGCGCCCGCCGAGCAGCTCGCCGAGCAGCTCCTCGTGCGGTTGCAGATCCCCCGCGAGCATCGTGGCCGCTCCTTGCACCTCACCGCCCGCATCGGGGTCGCCTTCGCGCTCCCGGGCGAGGTCGCCGAGGCCGAGTCGCTGGTGCAGCGCGCGGAGCGGGCCATGTCGGCGCTGCGGGTCGGCGGGCGGAGCCGGATCTGGGTCGGGCCCGAGCCGATCGCGGTGCGCTCCGACGACCGGCACTTCCAGATCTCGCAGGCGCTGCGCGGTGCCACCGAGCGCGGCGAGCTGCGCCTCGTCTACCAGCCGATCGTGCACCTCGCCTCGGGGCGGGTCAGCAAGGGCGAGGCGCTCGCGCGCTGGAGCCACCCCGAGCTCGGCGAGGTCGGCCCGGCCGAGTTCATCCCCGTGGCCGAGGCCAATGGCACCATCCACGAGATCGGCGACTGGGTGCTCGCCGAGGCCGCCCGCCAGGCCGCCGCGTGGCGCAAGGAGGGCGCATCCGACTTCGTCGTGAGCGTGAACCGCTCCCCGATCCAGTTCCGCGCCGACGGGGACGGAGAGCACCCGTGCCTCGCGCAGCTGCGCGCCCTCGGCGTGGCCGCCGACTGCATCGCGCTCGAGCTCACCGAGGGGATCTTCCTCGACACCGACGCCTCGACCAAGGAGCGGCTCGAGGCGCTGCGCCGGGCCGGGGTCGGGCTCTCGCTCGACGACTTCGGCACCGGCTACTCGTCGATCGGGCACCTGCACGGCTTCGAGCTCGACCTCGTGAAGATCGACCGGCGCTTCGTGCAGGGGATCGTCAGCAGCGACAAGGATCGCGTGCTCTGCAAGAGCATCATCGCGATGGCGCACGCCCTCGAGGTGAAGGTCGTCGCCGAGGGCGTCGAGACCGAGGCGCAGCGGAATCTGCTCGCCGAGCTCGGCTGCGACTACGTGCAGGGCTACCTCTTCGGTCGCCCGATGAGCGCCGAGCGCATGCAGGCCCTCGTTCTGGCGCCCGACGGCGCCCGCCTCGCCGAGCCCGCGCCGGCACCCGCGCCGCGGCCGGCCCTGCGTCCGAACTCCTAGGCCGCGCCCGAAGGCGGGCTGCTCGCGCGCTCGGGTTGGCGGGGCGCGATCACCAGGGCGAGGGGCGAGAGGAGCAGGGAGAAGAGGACCCCCAGCGAGGTGACGGTCCCGAGGGCGCGCAGCGCGGGGTGGCTCGAGAGGGCGAGCAGGCCGAAGGAGAGGACCGTGGTGACGCACGCGAGCAAGACGCCCACGAAGGTCGTGGCGATCTCCTTGGGGCTCTGCCGGCTCTCGAGGAGGAACACCGCGTAGTCCTCGCCCATCGAGAGGACGAGCAGGCAGGCGACGAGGTGCATCAGGTTCGCGCGATCCTCGGTGAGCGCGACGAAGCCCAGCGTGGCCGCCGAGGCGAGCAGCGCCGGGCCGATCGAGGCCAGGGCCAGGCGCGCGCTCCGGTAGCGCGCCCCACAGAGCCCGAGCACCAGGACGAGGCCGAAGCCCACCAGCAGGATCGCCCGCCGCCGGAACGCGCCGTAGGCCGCCCGCAGGTAGTCGGCCTGATCGAAGAGCCGCGCCCCGACCGCCCGGAGGCGCGCGTCGAGCGCGAAGGGCTCGCGCACCCCGCCGAGCAGCGCGAGGTAGGCGATGCGGGGCCGCGGGCCATCGCCGCGGACCTCGAGGCGGAAGGGCGCGAGCAGCGGCGCGATCGGCGAGTCGAGCAGCATCGCCGCGGTGAGCGGCGAAGGGCGCGCCCCGAGCGAGGCCGCGAAGGGCCCGAACATCGCCGGCACGAAGCCCTCGTGCTCGAGCGCGGCGAGCGCCCGCGGAGCGAGCGAGGCATCGGCGGCGAGGGCGTCCCACACCGCGCTCTGCGTCGCGGCCGAGCGCAGCATCGTCGTCACCGAGCGGTGGTGGCCGAGCTCGCCCGAGGCTTCGGCCTCGTCGAGCGCGCGGTCCATCGCCTCGGCGCGGAGGAGCGCCTGCTCGTCGTCGTCCGCGAGCGCCACCGCGAAGCGGCTCGCCTCGCCCTGGGCGATCCGCTCGCGCACCCGCCGGTCCTCGGCGGCGAGCGCCGGCTCGGTGCCGTTCAGCGCCCGCAGATCGTCCTCGAAGGTCAGCTGCGACAGGCCGTGCGCGGCGAGGATCGCCGCGGCGAGCGCCGGCGCCGCGATGACCTGCGGCGCGGCGAGGAGGCGCAAGACCAGCGCCTCGAGGCGCCCGGCGAGCCAGCGCAAGAGCTCGCTCGGCACCGGCTGCTCGGGCAGGAGCGGCGGCACGAGAAAGCGCGTCGCGAGCAGCGCGCCGGTCACGCCCGCGGCGCTGAAGAGCGCCATCTCCTGCATCCCCGGCAGCGTCGTCAGCCCGAGCGCGCCGATCCCCAGGATCGTGCTCGAGGCGCCGAGCAAGAGGCCCGGCCAGATGCGCCGCATCGTCCCCTCTGGGCCGGCGGGATCGGGCGCGAGCACGTGGTGGCTCACGTAGTGCCCCACGAAGTCGATCCCCACGCCCAGCATCGAGCTGCCGAAGGCCAGCGTGATCCCGTGCACGTCGCCCGAGACCAGGCGCACCGTCGCCGCGCCCGCCACCGTGCCGGCCGCGAGCGGGATGCCCCCGAGGAGCAGGTAGCGCGGCCCGCGGAAGAGCAGGAGGAACAAGAGCACGATCCCCACGGTGGAGAGCGTGCTGATGCGCTGGGTATCGGCCCGCAGTCCCCGCTCGGCCCGCACCGCGAAGCGGTGCACGCTGGCCTGCTCGATCCCCGGCGCGGGCAGCCCGAGCTCGGCCTGCACCGCCGCCGCGGCGCGATCGATCGCCTCGAGCACCGGGCCCTGCAGGTCGGCGGAGAAGGTCGTGCCGGTCGTGTGCACGAGGACCACACCCCAGCTCCGCGCGCCCTCGGGCTGGGCCGGGTCGTCGACGACGAGCCGGCCTTCGACGAGACGCATCCGGCCCCCCGCCGCGCCCTCGCCGCGCAGGCGGCGGAGCACCTCGGGGAAGACCTGCAGCGGGTCCTCGGGGGCGATGCGGCGGACCAGCATCGCGGTCGGGCCGGTGAGCGCCCGGCGCAGGCCCGCGGCCCGCTCGGCGAGCGCGGCGTCGGCGGTGATCGCCCTCGCTTCGGCGGCGTCGCCGGCCCAGAGCCCGTAGCGCCGGGAGAAATAGAGCTCGTAGAACGCCTGATCGATGCCTTCGGGCGCGCCGCTCTCGAGCCGGGCGATCCCCGGCGTGCCCTCGAGACGGCGGATCAGCGACGCGC
>Ga0209985_10003537_pt1 | contig 13231 bp, 12 predicted proteins | sample NOAtaG_FD_187305 | JGI IMG/M metagenome (GOLD analysis project Ga0209985, IMG submission 187305) | Freshwater lake microbial communities from Lake Erie, under a cyanobacterial bloom - NOAA_Erie_Diel6S_1000h metaG (SPAdes) (version 2) | ecosystem: Environmental > Aquatic > Freshwater > Lake ...
TCACCTTCAACCTGCTCGGTGATGCGCTGCGCGACATCTTCGATCCGCGGAGGCGCACATGATGCAACCGCCTCTGCTCGACGTGCGCGGCTTTGGCCTGGAGTTCCGCACCCGCAGCGGCACCGTGCGCGCGCTCGAGGGCATCGACCTCACGCTGAAGAAGGGCGAGATCGTCGGCCTCGTCGGCGAAAGCGGCTCCGGCAAGAGCGTGCTGAGCTACGCGCTGATGGGCATCAGCGACCGCGCGGCGCGGGTCACTGGTGGCACGGCGATGTTCGGCGGGCTCGACCTGCTGCAGGCCGACGAGCACACGCTGGCCGATCTGCGCGGCCGCGAAATCGGCATGATCTTCCAGAGCCCGCGCACGGCGCTCAACCCCATCCGCCCGGTGGGCCGCCAGATCGAGGACGTGCTGCGCCGCCACGCCGCCGCGCGTGGGCCCGACCTGGGCCAGAGCCTGAAGCAGCGTGCCGTTCAGGCGCTGCGCGAGGTGGCCATCGCCGACCCCGAGCGCCGCGTGCACGCCTACCCGTTCGAGATGAGCGGCGGCATGTGCCAGCGCGTGATGATCGCGCTGGCGCTGGCCTGCCGGCCGAGCCTCTTGATCGCCGACGAGCCGACCACAGGCCTGGACGTCACCACGCAGGCCGGCGTGATGGACCTCATCACCACGCTGGCGCGTGAGCGCGAGATGGCCACGCTCTTCATCACGCACGATCTGGCACTGGCCGCCGACTACTGCGACCGCATCGTCGTCATGCACGCCGGCCATGCCGTCGAAGCGGCACCGGCGCGCGCCTTGTTCAGCGCGCCGCAGCACCCCTACACGCAGCGGCTGATCAGCAGCACGCCGGGCAGCGGCGGCAGCATCGAGGCGCTGCGGCCTGTGCCCGGCAACCTCCCCGATCTGCGTCGCAGCGATCTGCCGGCCTGCCGCTTTGCCGAACGCTGCCCACGCGCCGTCGAGCGGTGCCGCACCGAAGCCCCGCGGCTGGATGCGGCAGCGGCACACGCGGTGGCCTGCTGGTTCCCGGGCGATGGCGAACGCGCCCCATCGCCAGGCGAGGCCGCCCATGTCTGAACGCGCCTTGCTGAGCATCGAACGCCTGCACAAGCGCTACCCCGTGCAAGGCAAGCGCGGCGCGCTGCTGCACGCCGTCGACGACGTGTCCTTTGCCATCGCACCCGGCGAGAGCGTGGGCCTGGTGGGTGAATCCGGCTGCGGCAAGAGCACGCTGGTGCGTCTGCTGGCGCGGCTGCACGATGCCACCGAGGGCCGCATCGTGTTCGACGGCGAAGACCTCGCCACCACGCCCGCGCTCAAGTTTGCGCGCGACGCCCGCCGGCCGCTGATCCAGATGGTGTTCCAGGACCCCACCGACAGCCTGAACCCGCGCTTCACCGCGCGCGAGACGATCGCCGAACCACTGGCCCTGCTGTCGCGGCTGCGCGGCGCCGAGGCGGCGGCGCGGGTCGACGAGGTGGCGGCGCAGGTGGGCCTGCCGCCGGAGCTGCTGCCGCGCTACCCGCACCAGCTCTCCGGCGGACAGAAGGCGCGCGTGGGCATCGCCCGGGCGCTGGCGGTGAAGCCGCGGCTGCTGATCCTCGACGAGCCCACCGCGGCGCTCGATGTCTCGGTGCAGGCCGTGGTGCTGCAGCTGCTGGCGCGGCTGCGCCGCGAGCTGGGCCTGAGCTGCCTGTTCGTGAGCCACGACCTCAACGTCGTGCGCCTGCTCACCGAGAAGGTGGCCGTGATGTACCTCGGCAAGCTGGTCGAGTTCGGCCCCAGCGACGAGGTGTTCCGCGCGCCGCGCCACCCGTACACGCAGGCGCTCGTCTCGGCGATTCCGGGGCAGGGGCCGCGCATCCGGCTCACGGGCGAGGTGGCCAGCCCGATCGACCCGCCGAAGGACGCCTGCCGCTTTCAGGGCCGCTGCCCGCGGGCCGAAGACCGTTGCGGCCGTGAAGCCCCACCGCAGGTGATGCGCGGCCCTCATATGGCGGCCTGCCACTTTGCGACATGATGGGGGCCATGTCCGAAGCCGCTCCCCGCGTCGCCCTCGCCGAGCAGGCCTACAGCCAGCTCAAGGCCGAGTTGCACGACTTTCTCTGGCTGCCCGGCGAGCGCGCCAGCGAACTCGAGATCGCGCACCGCCTGGGCATGAGCCGCACGCCGGTGCGCGAGGCGCTCTTTCGCTTGCGCAACGAGGGCTTCCTGGATGTCGAGGCCAAGACCGGCTGGACGGTGAAGCCGATCGACTTTGCCCGCATCGACCAGATCTACGACCTGCGCATCGTGCTCGAAACCGCCAGCCTGGCGCGCCTGGCGCAGATGAGCGACGAGCCCGCGCAGCTGCGGGCGCTCAAGGAGGTGTGGCTGGTGCCGGCTGCCGAGCGCCTGGGCGACGGCCGCGCGGTCGGCGAGCTCGACGAACGCTTCCACGCCGAGCTGGTGGCCGCGGCCGGCAACGAAGAGATCAGCCGCGTGCACCGCGAGGTCACCGAGCGCATCCGCATCGTGCGCCGGCTCGACTTCACCCGTGGCGACCGCATCGACGCCACCTACGCCGAGCACGCGAAGATCCTGCGCGCCGTCATCCAGCGCAAGACCGAGGCCGCGCAGCTGCTGCTGAAGAGCCATATCGAGCAGAGCAAGCTCGAGGTGCGCAAGATCACCTTGCACGCGCTGCAGGAAGCCCGGGCGCGGCGCGCCTAGGCCCGCTGCGTCACCCCGCGATCCACCCCGCTATCCTTCGCGCCCATGTACGCGGCGCATTTCGGACTCGCTCGCGAGCCGTTTTCGCTCGCGCCCGACCCCCACTTCCTGTTCATGAGCGAGCGCCACCGCGAGGCGCTGGCGCATCTGCTGTACGGCGTGCGCGGCGGCGGCGGCTTCGTGCTGCTCACCGGCGAGATCGGCGCCGGCAAGACCACCATCGCGCGCGGCTTTCTCGAGCAGCTGCCGGCCGGCTGCGTGGTGGCCTACGTCTTCAACCCGCAGCTCAGTGCGCTGGAGCTGCTGCAGACGCTGCTCGGCGAGTTCGGCCTGCCGCCGCTGCAAGGCCCCGAGCGCGACAGCCTCAAGGCGCACATCGATGCGCTCAACCGCTTCCTGCTCGAGGTGCATGCCCAGCGCCGGCAGGCGCTGGTCGTCATCGACGAGGCGCAGGCGCTGGAGCCGGCGCTGCTGGAGCAGCTGCGCCTGCTGACGAACCTGGAAACGGCCGAGCGCAAGCTGCTGCAGATCGTGCTGATCGGCCAGCCCGAGCTGCGCGGGCGCATCGCCGGCCTCGAGCAGCTGGCGCAGCGCGTGGTGGCGCGCTACCACCTCGGCGCACTCACGCCCGACGAGACGGCGCACTACGTCGAGCACCGGCTCGGCGTGGCCGGGCTGCAGGGCCCGCTGCCCTTCGATCGCCCGGCCTTGCGCGCCTTGCACGAGCGCACGGGCGGCGTGCCCCGCCGCATCAACCTGCTGGCCGACCGCGCCTTGCTCGGGGCCTACGGCCAGGGCCAGCGTCAGGTGGGCGCGGCGCTGGTGGAGCGGGCGGCGGCCGAGGTCTTCGACACCCCGTCGCGGCCGCCAGCGGGCCAGGGCGGCCGGCGCCTGGCGGTGGCCCTGCTGGGCACGGCGCTGGTGGGGCTGGTCGCTGCGGGCTGGTGGCTGCAACAGACCCGGGCGCCACACGCCGAGGCGGCCGTGCCGGCGCCGGCGGCCGTGGCCGTGCCCGCTTTGCCGGCGCCCGCGCCTGCGGCCTCGGCCTCGGCGAGCATCCCGGACAAGCTCACCGCTGCCCTGGTCGACGACCCGGCGGCGCTGCGCGCGCTGGCGCAAGCCGACGAGGCCCAGGCCTGGCGCGAGCTGGCGCTGCACTGGAACGTGGCCATCGGCGAGGGCGATCCCTGCGTGGCCGCGCGGCAGGCGGCGCTGGTGTGCTTCCGCAGCACGGGCGGTGGCCTGGGGCTGCTGCGCAGCCTGTCGCGCCCGGCGCTGCTGGTCTTGCGCGCGGCCGACGGCAGCCGCAGCCACGCGTTGCTGGTGGCCCTGGACGACGATGCCGCCACGCTGCAGAGCGGCCGGCAACGCCTGCGGCTGGCCTTGCCGGCGCTGGCCGGCGCCTGGCGCGGCGAGTTCGCCACCTTCTGGCGCTCGCCACCGGGCTGGGAGCCCGGCCCGGCCGGGCAGCTGGCGGCTCGCCGCTGGGCTGCGCCGCAACTGGCCGCGGCCTTGCCGGCGCAGCAGGGCCAGAGCTTCGCCGAGCAGGTGGCGGCCTTCCAGCTGCTGCAGGGCCTGCCGGTGGACGGCCAGGCCGGGCCGCTGACCTTGATGCAGCTCTCGCGCGTGGCCGGCGTGCCCGAGCCGCGGCTGGCGGCGGCCGTCGCCGAGGGGGGCTGAACGATGTCGCTGATCCTCGACGCCCTGCGCAAGGCCGAGTCCGAACGCCAGCGCGGTGCCGTGCCGGGCCTGCACGGCGTGACGGCGCCGCCGGCGGCCGAGCCGGCAGCCGGCGGCCGCCCTCGCGGCCTGACGCCGCTGCGCGTGGCACTGGGCGCCCTGGTGCTGGTGATGGCGGCTGCCCTGGTGGGGTGGCTGGCGCGGCCGTCGGCAGGGCCTTCGTTGCCTGTGGCCGCCGCGCCTTCGATGGCTCCGGCGGCCGTGCCTGCCGCAGCGCCCGCCCCGCTGCCCCTGGTGGTGTCGGCACCGCCCGTGCTGCCGGCCGAACCCCCTGTGGCGGCCGCGCCGCTGCCCGCTGCGCCTGCGGCCACCACGGCATCACCACCGCCGCCGCCAGCGGCCTCGCGCGCGCCCATCGTCACGCAGGTGCGGCGCCTGGCGGATCTGCCGCCCGAGCAGCGGCGCGAGCTGCCGGCGCTGGCCGTCAGCGGCTCGGTGTGGTCCGAGCAACCCGGCGCGCGCTTCGTCGTGCTCGATGGCCAGGTGCTGCGCGAGGGCGACCGCCTGGCCCCGGGCCTGGTGCTCGTGAAGCTCGCCCCCCGTTCGGCGACGCTGCGCTGGCGTGACGGACTGATCGAGGTGCCGTTCTGAATGTCCGTGCCCGCCGCGATCCCGGGGTACGAGGTGCCGCGTGCAGCGGAGATACTCCGCGCGGTCTTCTCACCCGAGCTCCGATGATCCCGACGTTTCGACCGGCCCGCGCCCTGCTGGCGCTGGCCCTGGCTGCCTCGCTGGCCCTGCTGGCCACCGCACCCCACGCCGCGCCGACACTGGCCGCACCGCCGCCACCCGGGGCCGCGCCGGACGCGACGGCGCCCGCCGGCAAGGTCTGGCTCGCCGGGCCGGCCGGTGCCGCACTGAGCGTGGCCGATGCGCTGCGCCAGGCCGCCGATGGCGACATCATCGAACTGATGCCCGGCAACTACACCGAGCGGCTGGTGATCGAGAACCGCCGCCTCACCATCCGCGGCATGCGCGGGGGCGAGCTGCCCCGGGTGCAGGGCGATCTCAAGCCGATGGCCGAGCGTGCGCTCTGGACGGTGAAGGGCGGCGAGCTGCTGCTGCAGGACCTGGAGTTCCGCGGCGCGCGCAGCGTCGAGGGCTCGGGTGCGGCGCTGCGGCAGCAGGGCGGCAAGCTCACCATCCGCCGCTGCCGTTTCTTCGACAACGAACACAGCCTGGTGGCGATCAACGACCCGCAGGCGCAGATCAGCGTCGAGGGCAGCGTGTTCGGCCTCGCGCCCAAGGTCGTCGGCGGTCTGCACCACCTGGTGACGATCGGCCGCATCGGCCGCTTCAGCGTCACCGGCACGCGCTTCCAGCAGGGCTTCGAGGGCCACCTGCTCAAGACACGGGCGCGCGAGAACCTCATCGCCTACAACTTCATCCACGACGGCATGCGCGGCGGCGCCAGCCTGGAGATCGACATCGCGCTGGGCGGCATCGCCACCGTCGTGGGCAACGTCATCGGCCAGGGCGCGGACACGCAGAACCCGGTGATGCTGGCCTACGGCAGCGAAGAGGGCGGCTGGGACGTGAACCGCCTGAACGTGGCGCACAACACCTTCATCAACCATGGCTGGCTGCCCGCGTGGTTCATGCGTGTGCACCGCGACCGCCTGCCCGCCAACACCGAGGTGGTGGCGGTGAACAACCTGCTGGTGGGCGGCGGTGTGTTCGAGTGGGTCAACGAGGGCGTCTTCGCCGGCAACCACCACGCCCGGCGCAGTGCGCTGGCCGATGTCGACACCTACGCCTTCGAACTGCCTGCCGCGTCCAGCCTGCGCGGTGCCGGCGTCGACCCCCGCCAGGCCGGCGGCGCCAACCTCGCGCCGCGTGCCGAGTTCGACTGGTCGGCCGGCCGCAAGGAGCTCGATCCACCCCCCGAGCGCCGCACCACCTGGGCGCCGGGCGCTTTTCAGAAATGAGTGCTGCATGAGCGACCCGACGCCCGACAAGCCGCATCACCCCGATACCGTGGCCGCACAGGCCCTGGGCTGGATCGACGAGCGCACGCGCGCCGTGATCCCGCCGCTGCACGTGAGCACCACCTACCTGCGCGACGAGGACAACCAGTACCGCAGCGGCCGCGTCTACGCGCGCGCCGACAACCCGGCCTTCGACCAGGCCGAGGCCGTGATCAACACGCTCGAAGGCGGCCACCAGGCGCTGCTGTTCGCCAGCGGCATGGCCGCGGCCACGGCGGTGTTCCAGGCGCTGAAGCCGGGCGACCACGTGCTGGCGCCGCAGGTCATGTACTGGAGCCTGCGCAACTGGCTGATGAACTTCGCCACCGAGTGGGGACTGCACGTCGAGTTGATCGACATGACGAGCCCGGCGGCGGTGGGTGCAGCGCTGCGCCCGGGGCAGACGAAGCTGGTGTGGATCGAGACGCCGGCCAATCCGTTGTGGACGGTGACCGACATCGCCGAGACCACGCGCCTGGCACATGCCGCCGGTGCGCGGGTGGCGGTGGACAGCACCGTGGCCACGCCTTTGCTGACGAAACCGCTGGCGCTGGGCGCCGACGTGGTGATGCACGCCGCCACCAAGTACCTCAACGGCCACAGCGACGTCATCGCCGGCGTGCTGGTGACGCGGGAAGACAGCGACTACTGGCAGCGCGTGCGCAAGGTGCGCGCGCAGCTCGGCGGCACGCTGGGTTCGTTCGAGGCCTGGCTGCTGGTGCGCGGCCTGCGCACGCTGCACCTGCGCGTGCGCGCGGCCAGCGCCTCGGCGATGGCCATCGCGCGCCACTTCGACGGCCATCCGCTGGTGGCCGAGGTGCTGTACCCGGGGCTGCCGCAGTGCCAGGGCCACGCCATTGCGGCGCGGCAGATGACGGGCGGCTTCGGCGGCATGCTGTCGATCCGCGCGCGCGGAGGCGAAGCCGCGGCCATCGCCGTGGCCGCGAAGACGGCGATCTGGAAGCGCGCCACCTCGCTCGGCGGCACCGAGAGCCTGATCGAGCACCGTGCCAGCGTCGAAGGCGCCGGCACGCCGGCGCCGCCCGATCTGCTGCGCCTGTCCACGGGCCTGGAGGACGTGGGCGACCTGATCGCCGATCTGGAGCAGGCGCTCGCGGCGGCCCATCACTGAGCCGCACCCGCCCGTTCGGGCTGAGCTTGTCGAAGCCCTCCACTCCGTTCGGGCTGAGCCTGTCGAAGCCTGGTGGATCACCGTCGCTCCCACCCGACGCACCGCGCCAGCAAAGGGCTGTGCGAGCGGGGTTGGTTCTCGGACCAAAGACCACGGTGGTGGATGAGCGCCCGTACCGTGCACCGCCTGCCGCGGCACGCGATGCGGCGAGCCGAGGACGCGAGAGCCCAGCCTCTATCGCCCGTCGGCGAGTACACAGTGGCAGCATCAAGGTGCCACTCACAAACTCCGTGCCGCCCCGAAGCAGCAGGCGCACGGAAGCAGGTTTGACCCGCCCATGAAACTTGTGCATCATCTCCGATGTAACTGAATTACATCGTGCGAGCCCGCAAGCCCACGCACAGGCCACCATGTCCTTCGACCTCGTTCTTTTCGGCGGCACCGGCGATCTCACTTGGCGCAAGCTGATGCCCGCGCTGTTCCAGGCCTTTCGCCACGGCAAGCTGCCTGAGGGCGGCCGCATCCTGGCGGTGGCGCGCGACGAGCGCAGCGACGCCGAGTACCGCGACTACATCCGCGCCAAGTTCGCGGGCGTCGACGAGGCCAAGCAGCCCAACGACGACGAGTACGCCCGCTTCGCCGAGATGCTGCACTACCGGCGCATGGACCTCTCCCAGCCCGAGGACTACCGCGGCCTGAAGGCCTGGGTCGACGAGCGCGGCGCGAGCACCGTGGTGCTGTTCCTGGCCACCAGCCCGCACCTGTTCCCGGTGATCTGCGCGCAGTTGGGCCAGGCCGGCCTGAACGCGCCGCACATGCGCGTCGTTCTTGAAAAGCCATTGGGCCACGACCTGCAGAGCGCGCAGGAGATCAACCGCGTCGTGCGCGCCGCCTTCACCGAAGAGCAGGCGCTGCGCATCGACCACTACCTCGGCAAGCCTGCGGTGCAGAACCTGATGGCGCTGCGCTTCGGCAACGCCCTGTTCGAGCCGCTGTGGCGCCGCGAGAGCATCGCCAACATCCAGATCACGCTGGCCGAGAGCATCGGCGTGGGCTCGCGCGGCGACTTCTACGACCGCACCGGTGCCCTGCGCGACATGGTGCAGAACCATGCGCTGCAGCTGCTGACGATGATCGCGATGGAGCCGCCGTCGACGAACAACGCCGACGCCATCCGCGACGAGAAGCTGAAGGTGCTGCGCTCGCTGAAGCCCTTCACGCCCGAGGCGGTGGCGCGCGACGTCGTGCGCGGCCAGTACAAGGCCGGCACGGTGGCGGGCAGCAAGGTGCAGGGCTACCTCGACGAGGTCAAGGTGCCCACCGGCAGCAACTGCGAGACGTTTGTCGCGCTGCGCACCGAGGTGCAGAACTGGCGCTGGGCCGGTGTGCCCTTCTACCTGCGCACCGGCAAGCGCATGCCGGCGCGCGACGCGCAGATCGTCGTCAACTTCCGCGAGGTGCCGCATCCCATCTTTCCGGGCACGAGCCGCGCCAACAAGCTCGTCATCAAGCTGCAGCCCGAAGACGGCCTGGAGCTGCACCTGCTCGCCGCCAAGGGCAGCGGCGCCAGCAGCAGCGGCCAGGAGTTGCTGTACCCGGTGAGCCTGGACCTCGACTTCGACAAGGCCTTCCCGAGCGAGCGCGTCGGCGGCTACGAACGCCTGCTGATGGACGCCATCGCCGGCCGCCTGAACCTCTTCGTGCGCAGCGACGAGCAGGAGCAGGCCTGGCGCTGGGTCGAGCCGGTGCTGCACGCCTGGAGCGCCGACACCGTGGGGCCGCGGCCCTACACGGCCGGCAGCTGGGGCCCGGCCGCGGCCAGTGCGCTGGTGGCCCGCGACGGCTGCACCTGGGCCGAGGAGCAATGAGGCCGCCGTGCCCTGGGTGCCCACCCGGCGCCGCCTGATCGCCGCCGTGGCGCTGGCCGCGCCCTTGGCGGCGGTGCGGGCCGAAGGCGCTCGCGTCTGGCGCGTGGCTGCTGGCGAGAGCCTGGTCGCGGCGCTGCGGCAAGCGCGCGACGGCGACACGATCGAGCTGCTCGCCGGCGTGCACCGCGCACAGGCCGGTGTCATCGAGCAGCGCCGGCTCGTCGTGCGTGGTGTCGGCGGCCCCGTGGTGCTGCAGGCCGATGGCGCGCACGCCGAAGGCAAGGCCTTGCTGGTGGTGCGCCAGGGCGATGTGCGCATCGAGGGCCTCACCTTCCGCGGCGTGCGCGTGCGCGACGGCAACGGGGCTGGCATCCGCTTCGAGCGCGGGCGCCTCGTGCTGCGCGACTGCGCCTTTTTCGACAACCAGATGGGCCTGCTCAGCAGCAACGACGGCCGCGCCGAGCTCGACATCGAAGGCTGCCGTTTCGGTGACGCGCCGGTGGTGCCGCCCGGCGCCGGCTTGACGCATCTGCTCTACGCCGGCCGCATCGGCCGCCTGCGCCTGGCGCGCAGCCGCTTCCACGGCGGCCGCCACGGCCACCTCGTGAAGAGCCGCGCCGCCGAAAACGAGGTCATCGGCAACTGGCTCGGTGACGCGGCCGAGGGCGGTGGCGCCGCTTCATACGAGCTGGAGTTCCCGAACGGCGGACGTGCCCTCGTGCAGGGCAACGTGTTGCTGCAAGGCCCGCTCAGCGGCAACCGCACACTGCTGGCCTTTGGTGCCGAGGGCGATGACGCCGGCCCGCGGGCGCACCGGCTCGAACTGCGCGGCAACAGCTTCGTCAATCTCGGCGGCGACGCCGGCACCGCCGTGCGTGTGCACGGTGAACGCCTGGCCTCGGCCGTGGCCAACGTCGCGCGCGACAACCTCTACCTCGGCGCGCTGCGCGTACCGGCCCCCTTCGACGATGCCGACACCGGCAACCTGAGCGCCCCGCTGGCCGCGGCGGACCTGGCGTCAGGGCGCTTCACGCTCCGCGGCCGCCGCGCGCCACCCGGCGCCGAACCGGACTGAAACCCCCATGCTCGATCGCATCCGCGCGTCCATCCCCGCCCTGCCACCGGCCGAGCAGCGCGTGGCCCGGCTGCTGCTGTCCGATCCGCGCAGCTTTGCCACGCTGCCGGTGTCGGAACTGGCCGATCGGTCCCACGTCAGCAAGCCGACCGTGGTGCGCTTTTGCCGCAGCGTCGGCTACGACGGTCTGGCCGACTTCAAGCTCAAGCTCGCCGGCAGCGTGAACGAGGGCGTGCCCTTCGTGCACCGCTCGGTCGATGACGACGACAAGGCCGGCGACATCGTCGTCAAGGTCGTCGACAACGCCGTGGCGGCGCTGCTGCGCTACCGCAACGCGGCGGCCCACCAGAGCGTCGAGCGCGCCATCGCCACGCTGGCCGAGGCCGGCCGGCGCAGCGCGCAGGGCGCGCGCATCGAGTTCTACGGCGTCGGCAACTCGGGCATCGTGGCGCAGGACGCGCAGCACAAGTTCTTCCGTCTCGGCGTCACGGCGCACGCCGTCAGTGACAGCCACATCCAGGTGATGAGCGCGACGATGCTCAAGCCCGGCGACGTGGCCGTGGTCATCAGCAACTCCGGCCGCAGCCGCGACCTGCTTGACGTGGCCGACATCGCGCGCCGCCGCGGCGCCACCGTCATCAGCATCACGGCCAGCGGCTCGCCGCTGGCGCTGGACAGCCGCCACAGCCCGAGCCACAGCATCCTGCTCGCGGCCGACCACCCCGAGGACGCCGACCGCTACAGCCCGATGGTGTCGCGGCTGCTGCACCTGATGATCATCGATATCCTGACCACCGGCGTGGCGCTGCGGCTGGGTTCAGATTCGCTGCGGCCGGCGCTGCAGGCGATCAAGAAGAACCTGCGCGAGCGCCGCTACGTGGCGGCGCCGGGTGCAAGGGCTTATGTCGACTCGGGGGTCGACGCCGGCACCGAGCCCGCTGCCGACGCAGCCGCATCGGGCGGCGCGACCAGCGCCAGCAGGCTGTCGACGCCGTAGAGGCGCGCGAGCTCCACCAGCTTGGGCGGCGCGCCCACGACCTCGAACTCGCGCCCGGCCGCCCGGGCCTGGCGGCCCGCTTCCAGCAGCAAGGCGATGGTGGAGCTGTCGCTCTCGGTCACCGCCGTGGCATCGATGCGCAGCAGGCCACTGCCGCCGCGCACCTGGGCCGGCAGCGCGGCGGCCAGAGCCGCCGTCGTCTCGATGGTGACGCTGGCCGGCAGCGTGAGGGCGGCTTGCATCGACACGGGGCTCAGCTCCGCGCGCCCTTGTTGCGCTCGACCAGGGCAGCGATCAGGCCGTCGATGCCGCCCTTGCTGAGCTCCTGGGCGAACTGCGTGCGGTAGTTCTGCACCAACCACAGGCCACCGACGTTGACGTCGATGATCTTCCACGCCTCGCCACGCTTGTCGAGCCGGTAGTCGAGCTTGATCGGCTCGCCCTTGCCGCGCACCTCGGACTGCACGATGACCTGCGTGCTGCCGGAGACGGCCTGCGTGCGCGTGATCTCGACGGCCTGGTCCTTGAGCTGCGTGAGCGCGCCCGCGTAGACGCGGATCAGCAGCAGCTTGAACTCGGCCTGCAGCTTGCTGCGCTGGTCGGCCGTGGCGCCACGCCACTGCACGCCCACGGCGGAACGCGTGATGACCTCGAAGTCGACATGCGGCATGACCTTGCTCTCGACCAGGGCCGAGATCTTGGCCACGTCGCCGGCCTGGATGGCCTTGTCCGTGCGCGCGGTGTCGAGCACCTCGGTCGAGACCTGGCGGATCAGGGCTTCCGGCGTCGGCCCTGCGGCCAGGGCGGCGCCTGCGCCTGCCAGCAGGGGCAGCAGCAGGGTCGTGGCGACGAAGGAACGGAACTTGGCGAACACGGCAGTCCTTTCAGGAGCAGATGGCCCCGGGGGCGGGCCTCGAATTCTTCAGTACGGTGTCAACGTGCGAGCGCCGATGGCCGACGACACCTCAACGGGGGGAGGCTTTGGGCGCCGAGGCCGGGCGGGCCGGAGCCGATGCGCCCGGCTTTGCCGCCGGCGGGGGAGGGTCGTCACCAATGTCCTCGAAGGCCTCGGGCGGCGCCTCGCCGTCGTACACCGCGTCCCGCCGGCGCGAGAGGTAGGCCTGGCGGAAGAAGCTGTACTTGTCGAGCGACACCTGGTCGGCCAGGCCCGTCACACCCAGCAGCGCGGCGCGCGCGTCGACCACGCCCACCACCGTCACGGCCAGGCCGGCCTTGCTGTCGTCGAGCAGGTTGGATGGCGATGCTGCCATGTCGGGGATGCGGCCGATGCCGTCGCGCAGGCTGCTCGGCCCGAGCAGGGGCAGCACGAGGTAGGGCCCCGGTCCGACGCCCCACTTGCCCAGCGTTTGGCCGAAGTCCTCGCTCTGGCGCTTCAGGCCCATCTCGCTGGCGGGGTCGAGCAGGCCGCCCAGGCCGAACAGCGTGTTGGTGAGGAAGCGCATGCCCATCTCGAGCCCGCTCTGCGCCTTGCCTTGCAGGAAGTGGTTCGCCGCCGACCAGAGATCGCCGACGTTGCCCAGCACGTTGGCCACGCCGGTGCGGATCGGCTTGGGCACGTTGTCGCGGTAGCTTTCAGCCACAGGGCGCAACACGGCGTTGTCGACGGCTTCGTTGAAGCTGAAGACCTTGCGGTTGAAGCCTTCCCAGGGGTCGCCGGGCGACGGCGTGCCGCCCGTGGTGGCGCAGCCACCGAGGGCCAGCGCGCACAGCAGTGC
>Ga0209985_10003538_pt1 | contig 13227 bp, 12 predicted proteins | sample NOAtaG_FD_187305 | JGI IMG/M metagenome (GOLD analysis project Ga0209985, IMG submission 187305) | Freshwater lake microbial communities from Lake Erie, under a cyanobacterial bloom - NOAA_Erie_Diel6S_1000h metaG (SPAdes) (version 2) | ecosystem: Environmental > Aquatic > Freshwater > Lake ...
CGTTAACACAGGCCCGAAAAGTTCTTCTTCCATTAACCGGTGCCTGGGGTTGGTCGTTAACACGACTGTCGGCTCAATAAAATATCCTTCCGTTTTTTGATAATTCCCGCCCGCGATAATTTCCGCATGTGGATCACTTTTTACACTTGCGATGTACCCGGTGATTTTATCGAAAGCTTTTTCATCAATGACGGCATTGATGAAATTGCGGAAGTCTTCGGGCGACCCCATCCTGAAGGTCGCGAGGGTTGCAGATAAGCCCTGTTTTACAGAAGGCCAAAGGCTGCGGGGGATATATGCCCTGCTCGCTGCAGAGCATTTTTGCCCCTGAAACTCAAACGCCCCCCTGGCCAGGGCAATGACAAGCGCCTGGACATCAGCGCTGGAGTGGGCAATGACAAAGTCTTTCCCACCAGTCTCCCCCACAATGCGCGGGTAGGTCTTATACTTCGACAGGTTGCCGGCAATCGTGCCCCATAGCTGACGAAATACCTCCGTACCACCAGTAAAATGCAGCCCCGCAAATGCAGGGTGCCCGAAAATCACCTTGCCCGCTAACGGACCACTTGCATAGACCAGGTTGATGACCCCGGGTGGCAGACCAGCCTCCAGCAAAATTTCCATGATGACCGCCGCAGAGTAAATCTGCGTTTCGGAAGGCTTCCAAACGACCGTATTGCCCATGAGGGCCGGGGCACCGGGAAGGTTGCCCGCGATAGATGTAAAATTGAAAGGCGTCAGTGCAAAAACGAATCCTTCCAGCGGCCTGTACTCCATCCTGTTCCAGGTCAATGGCGCGCTGGAGGGTTGCCGGGCATAAATCCCGGCCAGAAACTTTGCATTGAACCGAAAAAAATCGCACAATTCTGCTACACAGTCTATTTCTGCCTGGAAAATGTTTTTGGACTGCCCCAGCATAGTGGCGGCGTTCATCTTTGCCCGGTAAGGCCCCGCCAGCAAGTCGGCGGCTTTAAGGAAGATTGCCGCCCGGTCTTGCCAGGGCATTTCTTCCCAGGCAGGGCGTGCCTCAAGGGCGGCATCAATCGCCATTTGAATATGGGCCTCTGTAGCCGTTGTGTGATAGCCCAGGATATGCTTCAACTCGTGGGGGGGGTGGATCGCAATCCGCTCACCCTCCATAATACGCTGTGAACCAATGAACATTGGGATATCAACCCGTTTTGATTTCAATTCCCTCAAGGCTGCCTTCACCGCGGCGCGTTCCGGCGTACCAGGCGCATAACTTAATATTGGCTCATTGCCGATTTCCGGCAAATCAAAAAATGCGTTGGACATGATATGTAAAATTAACCTCAAATCTAATGATTTCCCCTCTTTACAGTTGTAACGCAGGAAAAGTAATTTTTATTTGAATGGGATTCAGCTGGTGTAGCCGTCTCAAATGATCCCGGCACTTCGCCCTCAGGCACCCCTGGGGATGACCAACTGTATCTCTGAAGGCAAAAAAGGACTGGCATCGCCACCTCCTTTGATGATTTCCCGTACAATGGTAGAGCTGATATGCGAATAAGCCGGCTGGCTGATAAAGAAAAACGTCTCCAGCCCGTTGCCGATGATATTGTTCAATTGGGATATCGTCTTTTCATAATCAAAGTCGGAAGCATTGCGCAACCCGCGCAACAGGTAACGCGCCCCTATCTTGGCACAGTAATGCGCGGTGAGGTTGTGGAAATGGTCAATCTCTACGCGGGGGTTATCTGCGAAAACTAAATGCAGCCACTCCAGACGCTGCTCTAAGCTGAAGAGGGATTGCTTTTGGGTATTTAAGCCTACGGCGATGATGATTTTATCAAACAAAGGAAGCGCACGCTGGACTAAATCAACATGCCCGATCGTGATAGGGTCAAAAGATCCGGGGAATACTGCGATATTGGACATGTCAGGTATGCTTTTTAAGCGCCATTAAACAGGATAACACCCAGCCAGTGTTATCCTGGCGTAAGGACCGTCCAAATATAAGCAGTTTATGATTGGTTGCACATAGGGATTGCCCAGACTACATAAAAACTGTCATTTTTTGTGCAATTTTCAGCGTAAAAGGCGAAAAGAAGTAAGAAAACGGTCGCTGGAAGGGTTCAGTGCTTTTGCCCGGGAAGCCACGGTCCGGATGATGTAGAACCGGTCGGCGGCGATAAATGCGCGGGAGCGAATCACCGAGCGGCTGCCAGGAACGTTGATCCTCCAGATTTTTCCAGAAAAGCCCTCGATCAAGGCATCTTCGGCATACACCAGCTCCCCACCGCTCGAATTGGCTTCCTCCTCAAGGGTCGCCTGCAACAGCTCGCGGTGCAGCTCCAGGGAATCCGGCGGTATAGCCTGTGGGGGATAGTCTATGTAGGTGATCAGATAGTTCAAATCCGGCCCATCTTTACACAAAAAAGTGTGGTTGAACAGCTTTCCGACCGGGGTGTCGGCACTGTCCACGGTCTCCGACATTTCAAAAGGGACCAGGACCTGGAATTTCCCTCCCTCGGAAAGATAAGGTTTCCATCCCGAACGCTCCTGTTGCCAGGCACTCGGGGCAATATCCTGGGCTGCCAGTGAATCCAGTGACAACCAGGCCACAAACGCCAGGACTATCGCGATATAGCTCCTGATACCGATCCTGTCATTACGCATCACGCTTCTCCTTTGAAATCGGTCTGGTCAAAGTACACCAATACAAAACCAAGGATCACCATCCCCAGTTTCATCACTAACCCGAATAATGGTCCGGGCTTGTCCAGCCAGACTAAAAACGATAGCTTGAGCCCCACCAGGCTATAGACCAAAGCTAAAAAACCGGTTACGACCAGCAGAAAACCGATAAGGGAAAGCATACCGCGTTGTTTCTTCATCATAATATAAGCTAAGTGAACCAAAACAGTTGAAAGACCACAAATAAACCTTACAGGTTGCACGAATGTTTAAAAGAGGTTTAAATACCGTTATGGTCAAACTGATCGAGTGCCCACGCGATGCCATGCAGGGGATCGGCCCTTTTATCCCGACAGCGGTTAAAGCCGCTTACCTGAACCATTTGCTCAGGGTGGGCTTCGATGCTTTGGACTTTGGCTCGTTTGTCTCTCCTAAGGCCATCCCTCAAATGCGGGATACCCCGGAAGTACTCGACCTGCTCGACCTCGGACACTCCACTACGCGTCTGCTCGCAATCGTTGCCAATGCGCGCGGCGCCCGCGATGCAGCCGCTTTTCCTCAAATTCATTACCTGGGTTATCCCTTTTCTGTTTCGGAAACTTTCCAATTGCGCAACACCAACGCCGGCATCCAGGAATCCCTGGAACGCGTGGCAGAAATCCAGGAAATCTGCTCAAATTCCGGGAAAGAACTGGTCATTTACCTCTCAATGGGATTTGGGAATCCCTACGGGGATCCGTGGAACGCTGGGATCGTACAGCACTGGGTCGAACGGCTCGTACAGTCCGGCGTAACCATTTTCCAGCTCTCCGATACGATCGGCGTAGCTACCCCGCAAAGCATCCGCTATCTGTTCAGCAGCCTTATGGTGGCATTCCCCGACCTCGAAATCGGGGCACATTTCCACACTACGCCTTTATCCTGGCGGGAAAAAGTCGAGGCCGCTTACCACTCCGGCTGCCGTCGGTTTGATGGCGCGATCAAGGGCTATGGAGGCTGCCCGATGGCAAGAGACGAACTCACCGGCAATATGCCCACAGAACACCTGCTCGCCTTTTTTGAGGAAAAAGGCGAACCGCTACACATCAACCCCACGGCTTTTCAATCCGCTCTGGAACACAGCCTCCGGGTTTTTCCCTGAATCTGTAAACCAGCGATGAAGCATGGGGGCTACAACTGGTCAGGTGGAGGCTGTCTCATAAGTGCTTTGGTAGCTGACGCCATCAATTTCTTTTCCAAATTGTCAAAGAACTTTATTGGGGTTTTTATATCTTCGGGATAAAAAAATGCCGGTCAGAACTCATCTTTTGTATGCTGCTGTCGTAATCTGCCTCATTTCCTGCCAGGCATTCCTCCCTCAGGATCAACCTGCGCTGGAAGCCGCGCTACTGCCCAAACGCGGGCTCCAGGTATCGCTCAACGGCGTTCCGGTAATTCGGGGCAGCAGCATGAGGTTTTCCTCCGGCGACAAAAAAACCTCCTACTACGATTTTAGCTGGATTTTCCAGCCAGCCAAAAAATCAGGAGGACAAACCGAGCTGCTCCTTGGAGGCCCAAATAGCTTTGTTAACGGAAGCTATAAAATGCAGGCGAAAGACAATTCCCTCAACTTCCTGCTCAGCGGAAAATGGCAACGACAGGACGATGCAATCCTGGGAGTTCAGGCAGCACGGATATGGTTACCTGCATTTGCAGGGGCAAAGATATTTTTCGACGGATCATCCGTACCCTCGGATAGCCTCGACGGACAAGGATTCCCAAGGAATCAGATCGCACGCAAGGGGCTGAAATCCCTGCGCCTCGCTGGCAGGTCCGCAACCCTTACCCTGAAGTTCCCTGCAGGTGACGGACAAATCCAATGCAGTCCACCCAAATTCGGGGACGCAAATCGCTGGGAAAGCGCTCCGCCCACACTAGAGCTATTCCTTTCAGACGAGCGTCTCACACCAGGCGCAGGGTTTGAAAAATCCTTTTCGATGGTTTTCCAGCCCGGCACAACCGCAAAAAATAAGGATGCCGTAAACTTACAACTTGGCGGCGTTCCCGCAGACAGCGTCTGGGTAGCAACGATGGAGGTGCTGCCCTTACTCCCAAAGCCCAGGCTATCCAACCTGGACACTACTGTTTTCATTCCATTGAATGCTTCAGGAGCAGGCCCTGTCACCTATTTCGAAGACCTTTTTTCCGATGCCCTCTCCCGTTTATGGGAAGTGCCCGCCTCGGCCTACCGGAACGTCAAGGCACAGCATACCCCCAAAACCTTACCCGCGGAAGGGTTCTCCATCCGTGCGAAAGCGGGTTCCATCCAGGTCGGATATGCAGATTCCGCCGGGATGCGCCATGCGGCCCATGCCCTCGCATTTCTTGCCCGTCCGGTAAACGGGCAGCTTTGCCTCCCCGAAGGGATCCTCACCGATTATCCCAGTACCCCCTGGAGAGGAATCCACATGTTTGTCGGACCTACGGCACTGGACTTCCATCGGGAAATGTATGAAAAAGCCCTGATCCCATTCCGGATGAACAAGGTGGTCCTGCAATGTGAGCAAACTGACTGGGCCAGCCAGCCCAGGATTAAAAACCCGATTACCATGCCGCTTGCAGACCTGGCCGCTGAAGCCCGATTCCTCAAGTCACATCAAATCGAACTCATCCCCCTGATCCAGAGCTTTGGGCACATGGAGTGGTTTTTTGAAAACAGTCAAAACCTGGAGCTTGCCACCAACCCCGAAATCCCTTATACCCTGAATATTCGTGACCCCAAGGCACAGGAAGCACTCAGGGCCATCTGGAAAGAAGCGGTCGATGCGACCGGGGCCAAAACCCTGCACTTCGGCCTCGATGAAGTGGATATGATCGGTTGGGCAAAGAAAGACCCCGAATGGATCACCACCCTCTGGGAAAGCCACCTGCCCTTTCTTGCCGGAATTGCACAGGAGCATGGTGCCCGGATGATGCTCTGGGGGGACATGCTGCTCGCCCCGGGCGAATCCGTGGATTTTGCAAATGCAGAATATCCCGAACAGGCGAGGCGTAGAAGGGACGTCGTACCTAAAGGGAGTTTGATCGCCGATTGGCATTATCTCGCTGAATCTGACCCGGCAAAATATGCCCCCAGTTTCGATATCCTCCAGGCAGCAGGGCTCATACCCGTTGCCTCCACCTGGTTTTTTCCGGAAAATATCAGGGGATTTAACCTTGCTGCGATACAGCGCAACCTCGGTACCTTACAAACGACCTGGGCAGATTTCGAAAGCGCTGAAGCCAATATGCTGAAGTACTTCCCGCAATTCGGCGCCTACCTTTTATCGTTGGACTATGCATGGTCGGGCAGAAAAGAACTCCCCCGGGACCTGCCCTACGATCCGGCTGCGCTCTGGGCCAGGTTGTTTTACAGAATGCCGCTGCCCGTCAACCCGAAAAAAGGCTACTTTATCGCAGAAGCCAACGCAACTGAAGAAACCTGCGGCACCTTCAAATTCCGCTTAATATCAAAAGGGAGCGAAAACACCGCGATCCAACTCCCGGTCGGCACCCAATCCACAACCTCGGGAGCCGCACTGTTGATCGAAAACCCTACCTGGGCGGATGAAAATGAACCCCTCGCGAATATCGAATTTCAATTTGACAATGGCGGAAAAATAAAGATCCCCCTGCGCTACGGCGTCCACCTGCGTTCGCCATCCGATCCCAGACCCGTTTTATCCGGTTATCGGAACGATGAAGGCCGATCCGCAGTGTATCTACCCTTTCCACAAAGTGCAGGGGTATCTAAGATTGTATTTGAAAGTACCAATCCTTACGGACGAACAGCGCTCAAGGGCCTGACACTGATCCAGGCACAGTAAGGCATCATCCCAGCCTTAGATCGGCTGGATGGAATTATAGAAAACCCGCTCGGTAATCTGTGAATACGCCGCTGCACGCAGGCGAAAAGCATTATAAGATTCATAAACCCTGCGCGTGAAGGGGTCAGCCGACACCATTTCCTGGATGACTTCATCGGTGAGCCGTCGCAATTCCCCGATCACCGCGTCCGGGAATTGCCGGATTTCGATTTTTTTCTCCATCAAAGTAGCCATCGCTTCGCTGTTCCTGGCTTCCATATTGGTGAAGCACCAAAGATGCGCATACGCTGCCGCCGCACGCAGGATTTCCTGCAAATCGGGCGTCAAAGCTTCAAACTTGCTCTTGTTAAAGAAGAATTCCAGGGATGTCCCAGGCTCATGCCAACCTGGAGCATAATAGTAGCGGGCGATCTCCTCGAAACCCATCAGGGTATCGTGATATGGGCCAAGCCATTCAGTGGCATCAATCACCCCACGCTCAAGACTGGTGTAAATTTCGCCACCAGCCAGTAAAACCGGTGACCCCCCCGCCTTTGAGAGTACGTTGCCCCCAAGCCCGGGGATCCGCATCTTTAAACCCTTCAAATCCTCGACCCGCTCAATGGCCTTATTGAACCAGCCGCCCATTTGCACCCCGGTGTTGCCGCCGAGCACAGGCAGCAAACCAAAACTCCCGTAAAGTTCTTCCCAGAGTTGCTGCCCGCCTCCACTATTGATCCACGCCGTAACCTGCTGCGCATTCATACCGAAAGGTACCGTCGCGAAAAACTGAGCAGCAGGCGATTTTCCCGACCAGTAATACGGAGAGCCATGACCAATCTCAGCCGCACCGCTGCGCACCGCGTCGAAACATTCTAATGCAGGCACCAACTCTCCGCCCCCAAAAACCCGGATGGTCATGCGTCCGCCGGACATCTTTTCTACCATTTCGGCAAAAACATTACAGGTATCCCCGAGTACGGGAAAGTTGGGCGGCCAGGTGGTCACGAGCTTCCATTCATGCCGCTGCCCGCTGATTACCTGTGCCGTATTGCCGGACTGCGCAATATTTTTACCCCCTAATAACTTTATCAATACGGGCATTGAAACCGTGCCCAGTGCAATCCCTTTAAAAAATGTTTTTCGGTTCATCAGAAGGTTATTTTTATGCCTTGGCTCATACCGAAGGTAAATAAATTTTTACGCATGCACGAAGAAACTCCCCCCCCCATTTGCCGGGCCTGAACAGGCAGGAGCGGTCGGGAAAAGCCTTCCTGCTTTTCGTACCCCGATCAGTCGGGGATCACCAGGTGGGGAAAAAACAGCCAGATTATCAGAATGACCATCTGTATAATCACAAATGGCACAATCCCAACGTAAAGATGACGCGTAGTAACCTCCGGAGGTGCTACGCCTTTCAGATAAAACAAGGAAAATCCAAAAGGTGGGGTAAGGAAAGATGATTGCAGGTTGATGCACAACAGAATCCCTATCCAAAGCAAGTTCATATCGAGTTCTTTGAAGACTGGCGCAACCACCGGAACGATAATAAAAATTATCTCAATGAAATCAATGAAAAAACCTGCGATAAAGACCACCAGCATCACTAAAAGTAAAAAAGCCGTGGGTGATAAATCCGATGACTTGATCAGATTTACGAGATAGACATCACCGCCCATTTCGCGAAACACAAAAGAAAAGGTCGTTGCACCAAGTAAAATCATAAAAACCATCGCCGTCAGGTGAGTAGTCTCTATGGCCGCCTCGTGCAAAATCTTCCAATTGGCCTTTTTCTTTTTTAGCGCCAGCAGAATAGCCCCCATTGCACCCACTGCAGCCGCTTCCGTCGGCGTTGCCACCCCGGCAAAAATAGACCCCAGCACGGCAAGGATCAGTGCGAACGGCAGCAGAAAAGCCTCGATGATTTTCCATCCGAAGCCCTCATCGCGAAATTCCTGCAGGTCGGCCTCGTCCACTCTCGGTGCGAGGGACGGGCGCAGGAAAGCCACCGCTACGACATACAACACATAAAGCGCTACAAGGCTTAGCCCGGGCAGTACCGCCGCCGCAAAAAGGCCCCCTACCGAGACGTTCAGAACGCTCCCCAGTAGTACCAGTACTACAGAGGGCGGGATAATCTGCCCCAAAGTCCCCGAGGCTGCTATTATTCCTGTGGAAAGTGCAGGGTCATATCCTTTTTTCAGCATCACCGGCAAACTGATCATACCCATCGTGACCACCGTGGCCCCAACAATCCCTGTCGAGGCCGCCAGCATTGCACCAACAATAACCACAGAAACAGCAAGACCGCCGGGCATCCGGCCAAAAAGCATAGACATTGTCTGCAGCAACTGCTCGGCAAGCCCGGACCGTTCCAGCATTATCCCCATAAATATGAACAGGGGAACCGAAATCAGCACATAATTACCCATCACCCCCATGATCCTGGGCGGTAACGCAGCAAAGGAAGCCGGCTCTAAATAACACAGGGCATAAACCAGGGACAACCCCCCGAGCGTGAACGCTACCGGGAATCCATACATCACGAGTACAAATATCCCCACAAACATTAGAATTGCGAGTAGCTCCATGATTTTTATTGCTCTTCGGCTGTCCCGAGCCAGGATTTTAAATCCTTATATAATTGTCCTGCTGCCTGGAAAGCGAGCAAGATCATTCCAATACAAATCGCAAATTTGATAGGGTAGAACGCAGGCAGGCCACCCGGATCAGGCGATGTTTCCCGGATAGCAAAGGACGATACCGCGTACTTCCAGCTTACTACGATAAGCAACGACGACCATGGCAGGAGAAAAATCAAAGCCCCCAACGCATCCACCATCGCCCTGTCTTTTTTGGAAAACCGCGCATAAAACAAATCCACACGCACATGCCGGTTGTGTTTCCAGGCAAAGCCAGCCCCAAGCAGAAAGATGAGCGAAAATAAATGCCATTCCAGCTCCGTCACCCAGGGGCTCGTTTTGTTAAGCAGATAACGCGTGAATACGTCCCCACATACCAGGAAAATCAGCCCGATATTCAACCAGGCCACTCCCTTCCCTATCCGCTCGTTCAAAGTGTCGAAAAACGCGAAAAACCCGCGCAGCCATTTCTCCATAGCGTGTCTTGTTTTATACCTCGGGTTAACATGGGATTATGGAAAAAGTCGTTCCACCGCGCCTGATACAAAATATTGTCCTGCAGTTGCCTGAAAAGTCATGGGGTAGTGTAAAAAAACGAAGTCGCTTATCCCGACCTGAGCCCCATTTCTTTTCCTAATGGTCAAAGAACCTCAATGAGGTTGCTCTTGAAATAATGCGCGTGCTAAAAGAAGCAGAATCAAAAATAGTAAAGGAGAAGCGATTTATTGCACGAATGGAACAATTCTTTTCCATCATGCGCCGCCTCTCCCTACTAAAGCCTAATTCCCGACGATGCAGCCCGAAGCATGCCCGCATATTTCCGGTATAGGTTGCCTGGTTCCAGGGTTATCTATCGTACTGGTGCAAAGACAATGCTTCTATAATTTGAATCAATTTATACGCATATCGCGGATCGGTCGCATATCCTGCGGCTTTCAATCCATGGGCCCATCCTTTGTAATCCGTAGGGGCGAGTTTGTGCAGCTTGCTGTACCGTGCCCCTGTAAGCAGAAGGGAATGTTCCCGGAAACTCTCCTTCGGGTTATTAAAAACCCTGAACATATCATAGATATCGTCGTCGGAATAATTCCGGCAGGTACAGCCAAGACAGCGGGATTTACATTTAATCCCGAAATGGTTGTTTGATTGGCGGGCCAGTGTACTTTCCCCCGCATCCGATTCAAGCAGTCCCTGTGCGAGGGTAATACTCGCAGGTATGCCATATTCCGACATTTCCGAACGGGCGATTTCCAGATAGCGCCCGACATACCCCTTACATACCTGCAGCTTTGCCTGTATCTCCGATTCTGGAATCCCTCTTTTCCTCAACGACCCCGGGCTGAGCAAGGGGGAAAGGTTCCTGATACTGAACCCTGGAACAGCTACTGGTTCGGAAGGTACTTCCGGTGAAGCTTCGACAGGGGCCGGAGCTGCTTTGGGAAACTGACTGACGTTCACCGCAGGCACATAAACAGGCCCGTCCGGTTCCACCGCTCCGGTATGCAATGGTTTCGGCTTCGGGACAGGTACTACCGACGCCGGCAGGACCCGCTCATTTCCAATACCGATTTCTATCTGTTTATTGAATAAAAACTGGGCGGCAAGGTAAATCAATATGCAATTAAACCAGTTCCGCTCTATCCAGTTACCTGTTTGCGCGATGGCCCCCCTACGGGCTTTTCTCTGATGTGTTAATACCCTGTTCATATTACGTTCCTTTGATTACGAAGGTAAAAATAAAACATTTTTTGTTTTAAAAAATATTTTAAAAACTTTTTGTTGTTTTTTTTTGAAAAATACCCTCCGCGCCTTCTGAACGATTTTTTCGAAAAATTTCACTTAGTGTATTTTTTACACTACCTTTAGCGACTTTTTAAAGATTCCGCTGCTGCGGACAAAAGGACGTAATATGTTGTTGATTGCCGATAGTGGCTCCACGAAAACCGATTGGGTACTGGCTGATGAGAAAGGCAATCTCAGGGCATTCAGTACCGTGGGGTTCAACCCACTTTACCATTCAGAATCTTTCATCGCGGAGGCGTGCCGGACGGTATTTGACCCTGAGTCAATGCCATACGAGGCAGTAGAGGCGATTCATTATTATGGTGCATCGGTTTGGGACGCAGAGAAAGCGGCCAAAATCCAGGCTGCACTGGCCCAGCTCTTCCAACGCGCGGAGATTGAAGTCGAGCACGATCTTCTGGGAGCGGGAAGGGCTGCCTGTGGGAGGGAGCCGGGTATTGCCTGTATCATTGGCACGGGCTCGAACACTTGTTTGTTCGACGGGGTGGATGTAATAGACAACATAACCAACCTGGGTTATTTTGCAGGGGACGAGGGCAGTGGCGCGCACCTGGGCAAGGCACTTGTTAAAGCCTACTTTTACCGGGAGCTGCCTCCGTTGCTGAAGGCCGCCCTTGAGTCCCGGTATCCGGGCGGCAAACAGGAATTCCTGGAAAATATTTACGAAAAACCATCGCCCAACGTCTTCCTTGCCTCATTGACCCGTTTTCTGCACGAACACATTGACCACCTGTTTGTCCAAAAACTGGTGTACCGCTGCTTCGCGACCTTCATAGACCGCCATGTCAGGAAGTATCCAGGTCATTTAACCTACCCCATTCATTTCATTGGTTCGGTAGCCTTTCACTTCAGGGATATCCTGACCCTCATTCTCGAGGAGCGGTGCATGAACCCCGGTCGTTTTGTCCAGAAACCCATTGACCGTCTGGTGGAATTTCATACGGCGAGGGATTAGCAAGTTGTATCACTATGGAAAAAGCAATCAAACGCATTGCCGTTTTTTCATCCGGTGGGGATGCACCGGGCATGAATGCGGCCATTCGTGCGGTAGTGCGAACCGCTTCGTTTTACAACCTGGAGGTCTTCGGCATCGTCCGGGGTTATGAAGGCATGATCGAGCGTGATTTCCGACGGCTCGAGCGCAAAGATGTCGCGAATATCATCCATCGGGGAGGCACTTTTCTCAAAACCGCCCGCAGTGAACGTTTCAGAACCGCCGAAGGAAGGCAGGCAGCATTTGACGCGCTCACCGATTATGGTATTGATGCCTGTGTGGCTATTGGTGGCAACGGAACATTTACCGGGGCGAAAATCTTTTCTGAAGAATTCCAAATCCCGTTTATCGGTATCCCGGGCACGATAGATAACGACCTTTATGGTACAGATTACACCATTGGTTTCGATACGGCCGTGAACACCGCGGTGGAATCAGTTGACCGCATCCGCGATACAGCGGATTCGCACAACCGGCTTTTTTTCATTGAGGTCATGGGGCGCCATGCGGGTTTCATCGCATTGCATACCGCAATTAGTAGCGGGGCCGAATGCCTGCTCATCCCGGAAGTCGGCGGCAATCTCGATCAGCTGGTGGAATACCTGGTCGCAAATGCACGCAGGCGGAAATTGTTTAGCCTGGTCGTTGTGGCGGAGGGCAATACCATCGGCCCTACTCCGGAAATCGCCCGGCTCGTGCAGCAGCGTATCCCCGACTTCGATATCCGCTATTCGATTATCGGACACCTGCAGCGTGGCGGGGCTCCAAGCTCTATGGACAGGGTGCTGGCCTCGCGCCTTGGTTACTCGGCGGTGGAAGGGCTGTTGAACTTAAAGATTCAAAATGCCATGGTGGGAATCGTCAACGATAATGTGCAATTCACCCCATTCAGCGAGGCGATAAACCGCGAGAAGCCAATACACCATGACATGGTGCGCATGGCCGAGATTCTGGCAATGTAAATGCCGCCCGCCGAGCGATAAATAATTTTGGAGGTGCGGGAGAAGTGTACAGGGTTGCTCCCAATGCCGTCGCAGGGGTATATAAAAAGAATGGGCTGCCCCAAAAGCCCCAGGGTTGTGCAAAGAGGCCGTAGGTCTTTATTTGGTTGTGTAAAAAGGCTCCGGCACGTCCTTTTGCGGCTTACGCCGTCAAAGAATATTTTTTCAGTGCCGCGTTTTCAACGATTTTGCTGCGCAAAATCAGTGAAAACAGTGTTGGCTCAAAACTTTCTTTCACTGCCGTAGGCGGCAAAATACTTTTTACACAACCTCAGGATATTTCTTTTAAAGCGCCGATTTCGTTC
>Ga0209985_10003539_pt1 | contig 13226 bp, 14 predicted proteins | sample NOAtaG_FD_187305 | JGI IMG/M metagenome (GOLD analysis project Ga0209985, IMG submission 187305) | Freshwater lake microbial communities from Lake Erie, under a cyanobacterial bloom - NOAA_Erie_Diel6S_1000h metaG (SPAdes) (version 2) | ecosystem: Environmental > Aquatic > Freshwater > Lake ...
CGGCTTAGCTTCGCCTGCGGAAGCCTTGGGGGCCGCAGCCTTGGGGGCCGCAGCCTTGGGGGTCTCGGCCTCAGCCTTCGCGGGAGCCTTGGCCTTGGCGGGCGCCTTCACCGGCTTGGCGGTCGGGATTGCGGCCTCCAGTGACGCCACAACGGCCTTCAGGTTGCGGGCCTTGGCGTCCAGCAGGGCCTTCGGGGTCAGGTCGACCACGCCGTCCCAGGCCGCCGTCTTGCCGGCTCCGGAGATGGAGGTGACGCGCAGGACCGTCTCGGGTTGGCGATGGCCGCGGGTACGACGATAGCCCTGGCGACGAATCTTCTTGAAGATCCGGACCTTCTCGCCCTTACGGGTCTCGATCAGGGTGGCGTTGACTGCGGCCCCCTCGACGGTCGGCGCGCCGACGGTGACCGAGGCGCCGTCGCCCAGCATCAGGACGTCCGAGAAGGCGACGTCGGCGCCGGGCTCTCCGCCCAGCTTTTCGACCACCAGCACGTCGCCGGGTTCGACCCGGTACTGTTTGCCGCCGGTTCTGATCACCGCGTACATGATTGGCGTCCTGAAGAAATAGAAAGCAAAGACGGCGCCCGCAGGGAACCCTGCGGACGGAAGCGGGCTCTTATACAGACCGACCCGTCCGAGTCAACGCGCTGTCCGGGCTCAGTCCGCACGGTTCTGGTCCTGTCCTGCGGTTGTGGAAGCGACCTCGGTCCGCCAGTGACCGACCAGGGTAGAGGACACGTTCTGGAACACCCGCAGCCGCGAGGGGGACCCCTTCGGCACCTGGGGCGCCAGGACGGCGACAGCGTAGACCCGGCCGTCCGGGGCTGTGACGAGACCGACGTCGTTAAGCCCAAAGGTCTCGCCCCGGAAATCCTGGCCCGTTCCCGTCTTGTGGGCGGCGCGCCAGCCCGGCGACAGGCCCCCGCGAAGGCGCATGGGTCCGGTGGTCACCCGTCCAAGCGTCTGGAGAATGAAGTCCGAGGACGCCGGGGACAGGAGATCGCCTCGGTGCAGGGCGGCGAGAGCACGTACGACACCGGCCGGGGTGGCCCCATCAAACGGCCGCTCGACATAGGCCGCCAGGGAGGCGGCGCGCACCTCGGGATCCAGTCGCGCCCGGGCAGCCTCGAAAGCGCCGTAGGCGGAAAGGTCAGGGCTCCAGGTCAGACCGGCGATCCGGGACTGGAGGCGGCGCTCGTCGTCGGCCAGGCGAATGCCGGACATGCCCCGGGACGTCAGGAAGGCCTGTACGGCCCCCGGCCCGCCCGCCAGGACCATGAGCTTGTCGTTGGCCGCGTTGTCCGACTGGATCAGGGCCCGGCGGATCAGGTCGCGGAGCGTGGTCTCGAAGATCCCATTCTCGATCAGATGGGTCACGGGCTGGTTGAAGACGCTCCGGTCGGCGTCCGTGAGGATCACGGGCTGGTCGAGGGACAGTCGGCCGGAGTCGACCTGATCCATCACGGTCAGGGCGACCCAGAGCTTGGAGACGCTTTGCTGCGGGAAGGCCTGGTCCCCGTGCGAGGCGGCGATCCAGCCGCTTTCGACGTCCATGACGGCGATCCCTACCGGGCGGCGGAAACCGGGATCCAGGCTGGCGAGCCGGGCGACGAGCTCGGGCGGCGGCGGAGGTGACGGGCGAGAGGCGAGGTCGCGATCCTTCCGGGGTGGCGGCGGGGCGGGGACCTCGTCCGCGGCCGGCTTGGCCGGTTCAAGGTTCCGGAACATGGGAGAGGCGACGGCGATGGGGCCGGCCGTCGCCAACAGGGCCACGGAGAGGGTCGCCACAGGTCGCCGGAATCCCAAGAGGAGAGCCGAGACGCCGAGGTCCAACACGCCCTCTGGGAGGCGTCGCAGGGAGGAGGGAAGGCTCTTCAAGATCCGGAGAGCCGAAGCCGGAGCGATCCAGGTGACGTCTGCGACCCACCAGAGGGGCTGCATCATGCGCCAGGCCAGACCGGGGGGTCGGGGCGCAGGAGGCAGGACGGGATGAGGACGAGGTTCCGACATGCTCTTTTTTCAGCCCTGATCCGGGGCGCGCCGTCAACCCGCAGGGGTTCAGAGAACGTCCAGGCTGATGCGGCTGACGCCTGGAACGTCCGCCAGGACCTCACGAATGCGCTCCGAAGCTGCTGGAAGCGGCAAGGCGATCCTGATGGAGACGGCGCTCATTCCGGGACCCGTTCGCCAGGCTCGGACCTCTGCGACGGCGATGCCGGAGACTTCCAGCCGACGGGTGATTTCCGCCTCAAGGGCGGGGCTTTGGCGGACGTCCAGGAGGGCGGCTCCGGCGCGTCTCAGGATCGTCCCGGCGAAGTGAGCGATGAGGGCGGCCCCGACGAGGGCCAGGACAGGATCCGCCCAGGTCCAGCCCAGGCGCCAGGCGGCCGTAAGCCCCGCCAGGGTCAGGGCGGCGACGACGGCATCCGCAGTCACATGCAGGTGCGCCGCCGACAGGTTGATATCGCCGGCGGAGTCGCGGCGGTCAGCCAGGGCCGGCCGGAGAATGGCCATGCAGGCGAGGTTGAGGACCAGTCCGCCCCCGGCGGCGTAGAGGGCGGCCGGGTATTCGGGAACTTCCGGGACGACCAGTCGGGTCATGCTCTCGGCGGCGAGCCCCAGGGCGGCCAGGGCGAGGAGCACGGCGTTGGCGAAGGCCGCGAGGTCTCCGATCCGGCCGGCTCCGTGAGCGAGCCGCGCATTGCCCTCGTTCCGCCGCGCCACCCAATAGGCGGCTCCCGCCACACCCAGGGCGGCGACATGGGCGCCGGAATGGGCCCCATTGGCGACAAGGGCCACCGAACCGAACGCCAGGCCAGCCCCGACCTGCACCAGGGAGGCGAAGGCGACCAGCAGGGCGGCCATCCAGGTCCGCCGCTCGTTCCGGTGAAGGTCGACAAGGGCGCCGGGCTCGTCTGGACTCGGGCGGTCTAAGGACACGGAGGGGTCACCCTGAACAGCGGCGGCGGACGAAAACTGTAACTTTGTTACATGCATGGCGGGACAGGGCCAAGTCGCCTCCGAGGTTTCCCCCGGCCGCCCGAAGGATTAGAGGGGAAGTCATGAGCCAGAAGACACCCGTCACCGTACTCACCGGCTACCTCGGGGCCGGCAAGACCACCCTCCTCAACCGGATCCTCTCCGAGGACCATGGCCGGCGCTATGCGGTCATCGTCAACGAGTTCGGCGAGGTGGGGATCGACAACGACCTCATTGTCGGCGCGGACGAGGAGGTCTTCGAGATGAACAACGGGTGCGTCTGCTGCACGGTGCGCGGCGACCTCATTCGGGTGCTCTCGGGCCTGATGAAGCGCAAGGGCGGGTTCGACGCCATCATCGTCGAGACGACGGGCCTCGCCGATCCCGGCCCCGTCGCCCAGACCTTCTTCGTCGATGACGATGTCCGGGCGCGGACGGAACTGGACAGCGTGACCACGGTGGTGGACGCCCTGCACCTGCCGCTGCGCCTGGGGGACTCCAAAGAGGCCGTCGAGCAGATCGCCTTCGCCGACCAGATCATCCTGAACAAGACTGACCTGGTGACCGAGGCTCAGCTCCGGGACGTCGAGGCGCGGATACGGCGCCTCAACCCCCTGGCGCCCATCCACCGGGCCCAAAGGTCGAATGTGCCCCTCGACATGATCCTCGGCCGGGGCGGGTTCGACCTGGAGCGGATCACCGATCTTCAGCCCGAGTTCCTGAATCCGGCGCACGGCGAGCCCGGGCATGTCCACGACGAGTCCTGCGACCACCACGACCATGATCATCATCGGCACGACCCTCACGGACATGACCCTCACGCCCACGATCCTTCCGCCCGCGACCATGCCGCCGACGCCGGCATCTCGAGCGTCTCGCTGACCTTCGACCGTCCGATGAACGGGGCGCGTGTCAGCGCCTGGCTGAACGAAGTGCTGCAGACCCAGGGGCCGGACATCCTGCGCGCCAAGGGTATCCTCAGCGTGGCGGGGGAGGACCGGCGCCTGGTCTTCCAGGCGGTTCACATGATCCTGGAGGGCGACCTGCAGAGGCCCTGGCGGGAGGACGAGGCCCGCACCTCACGTCTGGTCTTCATCGGTCGGAACCTGGACCCGCAGGCCCTTCGGTCCGGGTTTGAGGCCTGCGCCGCCTGAACCCGGACCGCAGAAGCATCAGACATCAAAAAGGCCCGCCCGGCAGGCCGGACGGGCCCTTCTCCCCTGGGAGGGGTGAAGATCAGAGCTCTTCGTTGATCAAGGCGACCTGGAAGTAGCCGTTGCCCTGCAGGGTATTCATCACCTGCATGAAGTCCCCGTACCGGACGTCGCGGTTGGCGCGGATATAGACGCGCTCCTGCGTGGGGTCCGGCTTGTCCAGCTTCCGGGCGAGATCAGCAGGAAGGGTGTCAATGGTCGTCGCCGCCTCCCCGATGAAGATGCCGCCATCCTGGATGTTGATGACCGTCGGCTCTTCGGTCTTGGCCCCGGGCGGCGGCGGCACCGCCGGCGGCAGGTCAAGCTTGATGGACACCGTGGCGGCCGGGATCGCCACCATGAAGATGATGAGGAGCACCAGCATCACATCGACGAAGGGCGTAACGTTGATCTCGCTGTTCTGACCGAGATCGAAGCGTCCGCCGCCACCGCCGCCAAGCTTCGCACCCATGAAATATTCCTTCCCTTCAGGACGCCGCCCGGCGTCCGGCTGTGTTGAAAAACCCTTCGCCAATCGGATCGGGATTGTAAAGCCCCAACCCGACACGCCCCCTCCCCTCATCGGACCGGCGGGGTTATGGAGGAGGGATGACCTACGCACTTGACGCCTTTGTGACCTCCGCCCTGTTCGACGCCGCCGGCCAGGCCTGGTTCGCACTCGGGGATGGAACGGTGAGGCGCGAGGATGGTCTGACGCTCCAAGCTCACAAGGGCGCAGTCCTCTGCGCCGCTGTTCACCCCACAGGGGCGGGCGTCCTGACCGGCGGGGACGACGGCGTTCTGGCCTGGAGCCGCGGGTCCGGCGTCGAGGTCCTGGAGACCACCCCCGGCCGCTGGATCGACGCGGTCACGGCGAGTCCCGCCTCGGGACTGATCGCCTGGGCCAGCGGAAAGCGGGTCGAGGTGCGCGACGCCGCCGATCCGGACTTCAGGAGGACCTTCGAGCACGAAAGGTCGGCGGCGGATCTGGCCTTCGACCCCCGGGGCCGGCGCCTGGCCGTGGCCACCTATGGCGGGGCCTGGCTCTGGTACGCCCGCATCGCCGAACAGAAGCCCGAAATCCTGAAATGGGCCGGCAGCCACATCGCCCTGGCCTGGAGCCCGGACGGGAAGTTCCTGATGAGCGCCATGCAGGAGAACCAGCTGCACGGCTGGCGCGTCGCCGACGACAAGAACCTCAAGATGGGCGGCTATCCGGCCAAGGTGAAGAGCCTCGCCTTCCTCTCCAAGGGCCAGATGCTGGCCACGTCAGGCGCCAATGGCGTGGTGGTCTGGCCCTTCACCGGGCCGGCGGGGCCCCTGGGCAAGCAGGCGGCCGAGGTCGGCTATGACGAGAGCGCCCTGGTGGCGCGGGTGGCCGGCGACCCCGGCTCCCGGCGGGTGGCGGCCGGACTGGAGGACGGACGGGTCTGGATCTGCGACCTGACCGGCCAGCAGATCGACATGCTCAAGGCCGAGAAGGGCGAATCGATCTCGACCCTCGCCTTCAGTCGCGACGCCCGGCGCCTGGCCTGGGGCGACGAGGCCGGCGGCGGGGGCGTCTTCGACCTCTAGGCTCAGAAGCCGCGCAGTTCGCCCCAGACCTCGAAGGGATCCCGTGCGGAGCGCAGGGTGTTGATCGGCGCGGCCTCATCCCTCCAGCCGAGGGCCATGCCCGAGAAGAGCATGTGGTCGTCGGGAAGCCCGAGGACCTCGGCCACCGTCTTGGGGTACCGCGCCCAGTATTCCTGCGCGCAGGTGTCCAGGCCCTGCTCCACCGCCAGCAGCATGACGGTCTGCATGTACATGCCCAGGTCCGACCACTGGGGCGGGCCGAGCTTTCGGTCGAGGCAGAAGAAGAGGCCTACGGGCGCGCCGAAGAGCTCGGTGTTCCGGGCCAGCTGGCGCAGCCGCGCCGCCTTGTCCTCGCGCGGGATCCCGATCGTGGCGTAGAGGTCCTCGCCGTTCTGGAACCGCCGGGTCCGGAAGGGATCCCAGAGATTGGGCGGATAGACATCGTACTCCGGAGTTTCGCCCAGGGGATTGGCGGCGGCGCGGGCCTTCAGGTCCTCAAGGGGCGCACCCGTCAGGGCGTAGACCTTCCAGGGCTGGAGGTTGCCGCCCGAAGGTGCGCGGGCCGCCGCCTTGAGGAGTCCCCGCACCATCTCGGCGGAGGGGCGCTCAGGGCGGAAGGCCCGAATCGAGACTCGGCGTTGCACCGCTTCGCTGACCTTCATGTCGACCTCCCTGGCGCCGGCCCCTCCGGCGTTCGCGGCCGAATGACTAGCACCCGGGCGACGGGATTGTCAGCGCGTTTGCCTCGCTGCCCGCTTGGCCTATCCTCGGGCGCATGGCGCGAAGCGGAAGGACTGGCCGACCCCGGGAGCGATGGCTTCGACGGATTCTCGTCGCGGTCCTGTGCCTGTTCGTCGGCCTGCCTCTCGCCCTGGTGACCGTCTACCGCTTCGTTCCGCCGCCGGTGACGATCCTGATGATCCAGAGGTCCCTGGAGGGAAAGGGCATCTCCAGAACCTGGCGACCCCTCGACCAGATGTCTCCGGCCCTGATCCGCTCGGTGATCGCCGCCGAGGACGCGGGCTTCTGCAGCCACCGGGGTTTCGACTTCGAGGCCATGCAGGAGGCCTGGGCTCACAACGAAAGGTCGGACCGTGTCCGCGGCGGGTCGACCATCAGCCAGCAGACCGCCAAGAACGTCTTCCTGTGGCCCCAGAGGTCCTATCTGAGGAAGGGCCTGGAGGCGGGCTTCACCGTGCTGATTGAGGTCGGCTGGGGAAAGCACCGCATCCTGGAGGTCTATCTCAACACCATTGAGTGGGGACCCGGAATCTATGGCGCGGAAGCGGCGGCCAGGCGTAACTTCGGCGTCGGCGCGGATCGCCTGACCCCGGCCCAGGCGGCGCGGCTGGCGGCCATTCTTCCAAGCCCCCTGAAGTGGCGCGCCGCCCGGCCGGGTCCATATGTTAAGCGTCGGTCCGGGCGAATCGGCGCGGCGGCGGGGACCATCCGCCGGGACGGTTTGGCTGACTGCGTTCTCGCCGCCCGTGCGCGTTGACGCCGGGACTTCCAAGAGGAGATGCAAGATGCGTATCGGCGTTCCGAAGGAGATCAAGTCCGACGAGCACAGGGTGGGGCTGATCCCTGCCGCCGTGCGCGAACTCACCGCCCACGGCCATCAGGTGCTGATGGAGGCGGGCGCAGGCGCCGGCTCTGGCTTTTCCGACGCGGCCTACCTGGAGGCGGGCGCCGTCCTGGCGCCGGATGCCGCGGCGGTGTTCGCTGGCGCCGACTTGATCGTCAAGGTCAAGGAGCCGCAGAGGCCGGAGTGGGAGCGCCTGACCCCGCGCCACATCCTTTTCACATACCTGCACCTGGCGCCCGACCCCGCCCAGGCAGAGGGACTGGCCCGGTCCGGCTGCGCCGCCATCGCCTATGAGACCGTCACCGATCCGTCGGGGGGCCTGCCCCTGCTGGCGCCTATGTCCGAGATCGCCGGGCGCCTGTCCATCCTGGCCGCCGCCCAGCATCTCCAGAAGCACAACGGCGGGATGGGGCTGCTTCTTCCCGGCGTGGCGGGCTCTCCCCCGGCCCGGGTGACGATCCTGGGGGGCGGCATGGTCGGCGCCAACGCCGCCCGTATGGCCCTGGGCCTCGGCGCGCAGGTGACCCTGCTGGACCGGTCGATTCCCCGGCTTCGCGTCCTCGACGACCTGTTCGAAGGCCGGGCGCGCACCCGCTACGCCAACCTCGACGCCGTCGAGACCGAGATCCTGGCGGCGGACGTGGTGATCGGCGCGGTGCTGGCCGCCGGCGCGGCCGCCCCGCGCCTGCTACGGCGGGAGCACCTGTCGCGGATGACCCCCGGTGCGGTCATCGTTGACGTCGCCATCGACCAGGGCGGATGCTTCGAGACCAGCCGGCCGACCACCCACCATGAGCCGACCTTCATCGTCGACGGGGTGGTCCACTACTGCGTCGCCAACATGCCGGGCGCCGTACCGCGGACTGCATCGGAGGCCCTCGGCAACGCCACCCTGCCCTACGTGCTGACGCTGGCGGACCAGGGTCTCGAGGCCCTCCGGGCCGACCGACACCTGGCGCGGGGCCTGAACGTGCTGAACGGAGAGATCACACACCCGGCCGTGGCTGCGGCCCTGGGCCGGACGTCTTCCGACCCCTACGCCGCCTGGAACTGAAGCCTCAGGCCGCCGCCCAGGAGCCGGAGTCCAGGGCGTCGGGATCGTCGATAGCCATATCGTCCCAGTCCAGATCCGGCGGCGGACTGGCGGCGGCGGCGACAATGGCGTTGAGTTCGGCCGCCGAAGCGACCGACACCAGAACCGCCGAGGCCTCAGGCCGGGACAAGGCGAAGCCGAGGGCGGCCTGGAGCGGGTCGGAGCGGCCTTCGGCGATCATGCGCCGGGCGCGGGAGATGCGCGCAGCCGCTTCCCTCAGGTGACTGGGGGCCCGATCCGGGGGCAGGAGGAGGAGCCCATTGAGGAAGATGGACCTCAGGTGGACCTCCATCCCCAGTCCCGCGATGGACGCCAGGGTTCCGTCATTGATCAGGCGCTGGTCCAGGAGGCTCGCCGGCGCCTGGACGATATCGGGGCGAAAGCGCCGGGCGACGCCGAGGGGATCGTCGGAGGCGAAGACAGAGACGCCGATCTTGCGGGTCAGGCCCTCGTCTCTCAGCGCCTTGAGCCGGTCCCAGAGGGCCGCGCCATGGGGCCCGAGGAGCTCAGCCACCGAAGGGACGAGAAGGCACTCGGCCTGAGACACTCCGAGGCGGTTCAGACTGGCCCGGACCTCGGCCTCGACGATGTCCGGCCCGCGATCAGGACGGATGGTCGAGATACAGACATTGAAAGGGTCCAGGCGGGGCAGAAGGGCGCCGATCTCGCGCTCGGCCTGCACGGACCGTCCGGTGACATCGAAGAGACGCATCCCGGACCGGGCGGCGACCTCGAGGATGTCCAGCACCTCGGCCTGGGGCGCGCGGCCCCGGACCGGCGTCCGGTCGAAGGCGAACTGCCCCGAACCGAGGCCAAGCTTTGAAACTGGCGAAGACATGAGTTCTTCAGGCGCGCCCTGGGTGGCTGAAGGGGTCACTCTACCGGCAATGCCTAAAGAAGCGGTTTCTGAAATGCTTACAGGACGTTAAATTCGACGCTCATGAGAACCTCGCTTCCCGACTGGCCGGTCTTCGGTTTCGTCGATGATGTCCGCCCCGCCCTCGACGCCGCCAGGCGGCAGGGTCGAACCTCGGTCCTGGCCACACTGGTCGCCGTGGAGGGCGGCGGGCCCCGTCCCGTCGGCACCCAGATGGTCTTCTCCGCCTCGGGGGACGCTACCCCGGACGTGGTGGTCGGCTACTTCTCGGGCGGCTGCGTGGAGTCCGATGTCGCCGACCACGCCTACGCCTGCCTGGCCGACGGGGAGCCCCGCCGGCTGGTCTACGGAGAAGGCAGCCCCTGGCCGGACATCCGCCTGCTCTGCGGCGCACGGATCGAGATCCTGTTGGAGCGGGTGGAGCCCTCGGATCCAGCCCTCGGCGTCCTGATCGCGGCCTGGAGCGCCCGCCAGCCGGCGGACTGGGTCACGGATGGCCGGCGCCGGGCCTGCGGTGCATCCGGGACGGTGGAGCCCTGGCCCGGCGCCTTTGTCCGACGCTGCGAACCGGCCCAGCGCCTGGTGGTCTTCGGATCCGACCCGACCGCCCTGGCCATCGCCGCCCTGGGCGCCCAGTCCGGCTTCGAGACCACCCTGGTCCGCGGCAAGGGCCCGGAGGCGCCGCCCCCCGTCCCGGGCCTGGCCTATAGCCGGGAGGCGCCTGCTGAGGCCCTGGCGGCCATCGGGACTGACGCCTGGACGGCCATCGCCATCGCCAGCCACAACCTTGAGCTGGATCGTGAGGCCCTGGCGGCCGCCCTGCCCTCCGACGCGGGGTATGTGGGCCTGCTCGGGGCCCGCCGGCGCCTGGATGAGCGCCTGGCGCCCCTGCGCGCCGCAGGAGTCCCCGAGGCGGTCCTCTCCCGCGTCCATGCGCCCATCGGCCTCAACATCGGCGGCAAGGCGCCCTGGGCCGTTGCTGTCTCCGTGATCGGCGAGATCATGGCCGAGCGCTTCGGTGCAGGGGCGAAGGCCTAAGCGGGCGAGTCGCCTGGAGCTGGCAGGCGTCTCAGCCCCGGACCAGGGGGAGAACTTCGACCACCTCGCCCGCCGCCAGCGGAGGGACGCCGGGCAGCCGGCGGAGCAGGGCGTCGGCCTCGGAGAACACACGCACCAGGGAGGAGTCCTGATCCAGGAAGGCTTCGGCGGTCTCGCCTTCGGGCCCGGAGGCCAGGCGCGCCCGCATCCAGTGTTCGCGTGGACCATTGGCGGGCAGGGGGCCAATCAGCCGGGCCTGGCGAAGGACGGGAACGGCGGGACGACCCTCGAGGGCGGCCACCAGGGGCCTCAGGAAGAGCTCGGCGCAGACAAAGGCTGAGGCGGGATTGCCCGGCAGGCCGAGCAGGGGACGGCCGTCCCCGAGCCGGCCGAAGAAGGTGGGCTTGCCAGGCCGGACGGCGATGCTTTCGACCCTCAGGTCCAGGCCCAGGTCGCCCGCCGCGGCGCGGACCAGATCATGGTCTCCCACGGAGGCGCCGCCGAGGGTGACGACCAGGTCGCCACCGGCGCCTGCGATGGCGTCTCTGACAGCCTCGCGAAGATCGCGCACGCCCGTCACCCGGCGGACCTGGGCGCCCCAGGTCCGGAGCATGGCCTCCAGGCCGGGCGAGCCGGAGTCGAAGATCTGCCAGGGGCCTGGAATGGCGGGGGCCTCCACCACCTCCTCGCCTGTGGAGACGATACTGACCAGGGCGGGCCGCACCACCCGAACCCGGTCGCGGCCGGCGGAAGCGCACAGCGAGAGACGCCAGGGGTCCAGCCTCAGGCCCTCGGCCAGAAGGCAAGCGCCCTTCGAAAAGTCCCGGCCGGCCTGCCGGACATTCTCCCCGGCCGTGACGGCGGGGACGTCGACCGAGTCGCCGTCCCGCCGTGCGTCCTCCTGAATCACCACGGCGTCGGCGCCCTGAGGAAGGGCGGCCCCAGTGAAGATTCGCACCGCCTCTCCCGGTCCGACCCGGCCTTCAAACCCATGACCGGCGGCGCTCTCCCCGAGGATGCGCCGGCGACCGGCGCCGTCGTTGCTGCGGACCGCCCAGCCGTCCATGGAGGAATTGGTGAACGGCGGCTGGTCGCGGACCGCAAGGATATCCTCCGCCAGGGTCCTGCCCAGGGCCTCGGACAGGGGGAGTTCCACCGGGCCGAGGCGGCGGACATCGCTGAGCATGGCGGCCCGGGCGGCCTCGACGCTCATCAGCTTCATTCGCGGACCCAGTCGCCGGAGCGGCCGCCAGACTTGGCGAGAAGCCGGACATCCTCGATGACCATCCCCCGATCTGCGGCCTTGAGCATGTCGTAGAGGGTCAGGCAGGCCACGCTGACGGCGGTCAGAGCTTCCATCTCCACGCCGGTCCGGCCGGTGGTCCGCACCCGCGCCGTCACTCTCAGGCGCCCATCGACGGCCTCGACGGCCACCTCGGCCTTCGCGATGTCCAGGGGATGACAGAGGGGGATCAGGTCGGAGGTGCGCTTGGCCGCCATGACGCCGGCGATCTCCGCCACGGCGCGGACGTCGCCCTTCCGGGCCTGCCCGGACAGAGCCAGGGCCAGGGTTTCGGGCGCCAGTCGGACAAAGCCCTCGGCGACGGCCTCGCGGTCGGTCTCGGCCTTGTCCGAGACGTCCACCATCCGGGCGCGGCCCTCGGCGTCGATATGCGTCAGGCCGCTCACGTCTCCAGCAGCCGGGGCATGAGCTCGACCATGTTGCAGGGCCCATGGCGGCTGTCGAGCTGGGCCTGGATGACCTTGTCCCAACCATCTTTCACCGCCCCGTTCGACCCGGGCAGGCAGAAGACGAAGACCCCGTTGATGATCCCGGCCGTCGCCCGGGACTGCAGGGTGGACAGGCCCACGGACTGGTAGCTGACCAGGTGGAAGACGACGGAAAAGCCGTCGATCCGCTTGTCGAAAAGAGGCTCCACCGCTTCGGGGGTTACGTCCCGGCCGGTGATTCCGGTGCCCCCGGTGCTGATCACCGCATCGACCTGGCCGGAGTCGACCCAGGCCAGCAGCCGGGCGCGGATCTCGTCCACGTCGTCCCGGACGATCGCCCGGTCAGCGAGAAGATGTCCGGCGCCGGTGACACGGTCGGCCAGCACCTGTCCCGAAGTGTCGCTTTCCTCGTCCCGCGTATCGGACACGGTCAGGACGGCGATTCGCACCGGGACAAAGGGCCGCGCGGCGTCGATCCGGCCGCCGGGGGTGAGGGTGATCGGGGTCGCAGAGGTCATGAGGTCTCCCATCGCGCGAGGTCGTCGCGGTCGCGGTCCGTCGGTTCGATCCAGCGGGCGCCGTCCGGGCCGGTCTCCTTCTTCCAGAAGGGGGCCCTGGACTTCAAGTAGTCCATCAGGAAGTCGCAGCCTTCGAAGGCGGCGCGACGGTGAGCCGCCGCCGTCGCCACGAAGACAATGGCCTCGCCGGGCGGGATGGGGCCGGTGCGGTGGAGGATCAGCACGTCCTGCAGGCCGAAGCGCTCCGTCGCCGCCTCAGCGTGGCGGGCGATCTCCCGCTCCGTGAAGCCGGGATAGGCTTCCAGCTCGAGGATGTCGGTCCGGCCCTGCTCGGCGCGGGCGATTCCCGTAAAACTGGCGACGGCGCCGGTCTCCGTCCGGCCCCGGCAGAACTCCCCCAGGGCCTGGCCCGGGTCGAAGGGCGCCTGGGTCAGCCGGATCACGGCTCAGCCCCCGCTCATGGGCGGCAGGAAGGCCACCTCGGAATCCGGACGGAGGTCGACGTCCAGGCTCACCAGTTCCTGGTTCACGGCTGTCCGTACGGCGGGACCCTGAAGGGCCTCGAAGAGGGCGGGATCCTCGGCGGCCAGGCGGCCCCTGAGGTCCGCGAGGCTCCGGGCGGGGATATCCCGTTCGC
>Ga0209985_10003545_pt1 | contig 13203 bp, 13 predicted proteins | sample NOAtaG_FD_187305 | JGI IMG/M metagenome (GOLD analysis project Ga0209985, IMG submission 187305) | Freshwater lake microbial communities from Lake Erie, under a cyanobacterial bloom - NOAA_Erie_Diel6S_1000h metaG (SPAdes) (version 2) | ecosystem: Environmental > Aquatic > Freshwater > Lake ...
GTGACAGCTCGCGCCAGAGGGCGGCTTCGATTTCGGGCAGCGCCTGCAGGCGGTCGGGCGCGGCCATGGGGTGGCTCAGCTTTCGCGCCGCAGCGCGGGGAACAAGATCACGTCGCGGATGCTCGGGCTGTCGGTCAGCAGCATCATCAGCCGGTCGATGCCGATGCCGCAGCCGCCCGCGGGCGGCATGCCGTACTCGAGCGCGCGGATGAAGTCGGCGTCGAAGTACATCGCCTCTTCGTCGCCGGCTTCCTTGTTGGCGGCCTGGGCCTGGAAGCGCGCGGCCTGGTCCTCGGCGTCGTTGAGCTCCGAGAAGCCGTTGGCAAACTCACGGCCGGTGATGAACAGCTCGAAGCGCTCCGTCACGGAAGGGTCGCTGTCGGAGGCGCGTGCCAGCGGGCTCACCTCCACCGGATAGTCGACGATGAAGGTGGGCTGCCAGAGCTGGGCCTCCACCACCGCCTCGAAGAGGCCGAACTGCAGCTCGGCCAGCGTCCAGTGCGCGGGCGCTTCTTCTCCGGCGGCAACGATGCGCTGGCGCAGCACGGCGGCGTCGCCGGCTTCGGCCTCGTTCAGGCCGGCATGCACCACCAGCGACTGCTTCACCGACAGCCGCGCGAAGGGCTCGTCGAGGTGCACCGCCTGCCCGGCGTAGTGCACGCGTGCCGAGCCCGTGGCGGCGCGCGCGGCGTGGCGCAGGATGGCCTCGGTGAAGTCCATCAGTTCCACGTGCGACCAGTAGGCCGCGTAGAACTCCATCATCGTGAACTCGGGGTTGTGGCGGACCGAGATGCCTTCGTTGCGGAAGTTGCGGTTGATCTCGAACACGCGCTCGAAGCCGCCCACCAGCAGCCGCTTCAGGTAGAGCTCGGGCGCGATGCGCAGGAACATCTCCTGGTCGAGCGCGTTGTGGTGGGTGACGAAGGGCTTGGCGTTGGCGCCGCCCGGAATGGGGTGCAGCATCGGCGTCTCGACCTCGAGGAAGCCGTGTTCGACCATGTAGCCACGGATCGAGGCCACCGCCTTGCTGCGAGCCACGAAGCGCGCGCGCGCGGTGTCGTCGGTGAGCAGGTCGACGTAGCGCTGGCGGTACTTCTGCTCCTGGTCGGTCATGCCGTGGAACTTGTCGGGCAGCGGGCGCAGGCTCTTCACCAGCAGCCGAACGCGCGCCGCACGGATGGACAACTCGCCGGTCTTGGTGCGGAACAGCGTGCCCTCGCAGCCGAGGATGTCGCCGAGGTCGCCGTGCTTGAAGGCGTTCAGCGCCTCGGGGCCGACGGTGTCCTGCGTGACGTAGATCTGGATGCGGCCGGTGCCGTCCTGCAGCGTGCCGAAGGCGGCCTTGCCCATGACGCGCTTGAGCATCAGCCGGCCGGCGATGACGACGTGGATGCCTTTGGGCTCGAGCACCTCGTTGGTCTCGCCGTCGTGGGCGTGGTGCAGGTCGGCGGCGTGGTGCTGCGGCCGGAAGTCGTTGGGGAAGGCCACGCCGTGAGTGGCGCGATCGGCGCGGATGGCGGCGAGCTTGGCGCGGCGTTCCGCGATCAGCTGGTTGTCGTCGGGGGTCGGGGATGGCTGGGACATGAGCGAGGCCTCGGGAAGATCGAATCTTAGGCGCTCACCGCCCGGGTCCTGCTGAAGATGGTGGTGCCCGTTAGCATCTGCCCACCGACTGCGGCCGCTTTCAGGCCCACCCTCCTCTGGCATGAAGCTCAGTATCCTCACGGTGACGTTCAACGCGGCCGGGCACCTGCCGGCGCTGATCGAATCGCTGCGCAAGCAGACCAATACCGGTTTCGAATGGGTGGTGATGGATGGGGCGTCGACCGACGGCACCGTGGCCTTGCTGCAGGCCGCGACCGACCTGCCCATCGTCTGGCGATCGGAGCTCGACTTCGGCATCTACGACGCGCTCAACAAGGCCGTGCGCCTGGCTCGGGGCGAGTACTACGTCGTGGCTGGTGCCGACGACGTCTTCGATCCCGGCGCGGTGGCCGGCTTCCTGGCCCTGGTCGAACAGACCCATGCCGACATCGTGACCACGGCGGTGCGAGTGGGCCAGGACCGCCTCGTGCGCCGGCCCCGCGGGCCGAGTTGGCTGCATGGCCCGCGCGCCCACGTGACATGCCATGCGGTGGGCACGGCGTTCCGGCGCAGCCTGCACCAGCAGGTGGGCTACTACAGCCGGCGCTACCCGATCACCGCCGACCTGCTGTTCATCGCCCATGCGGTGAAGGCAGGTGCCCGGGTCGTGCAGGGCGACTTCATTGCAGGCACCTACGCTGGCAGCGGCGTGAGCGCCACCGACGCGGCCGGGGTGATGTCGGAGTTCTTCCGTGTCCAGCTCGAGGTGGAGCCGCACCGCGGGCTGCAACTGCTGATTCACTTGCTGCGGCTCGTGAAGAACGCCGGCCAGCTCGTGCGCCCGCGCTGATCGCCGATGGACGCCCCGCCGCAGACCTTGACGATCGCCGTCTCGACCCTCGGCGAGCGCATCGGCGCGTTGCGCGCGTGGCACTTCGATCCGCGGTTGCACTACCTGCTGCTGTGGCAGCGGCCGACATCGCTGGCGCCCGATTGGCCGGCGAACGTGGAACTCGTCGAGCTGCCTGGCACGGGGGTCGCGAACAGCCGCAACGCGGCCATCGAGCGTTGCCGCACGCCCTGGCTGTGGTTCATGGACGACGATGTCGACTTCCCGCCGGGCTCGATCGATGCCGTGCTGGCCCTTCTGCCAAGTTGCGGGGCCCATCAGATCCTCGTGGCTTCGGTGCTGTTGCCGGACGGCCGGCCGCTGAAGCGCAAGCCCGACGGGCTGCGCTACGGGCGACGCGACATCCTGTCCGTGGGCACGATCCAGATCGTGGCCCATGCCGGGTGGCTGCGTTCGCAGGGTGTGCGCTATCCGCGCCGGCTGGGTGCGGGCGCGCGCTTCCCGGTGTGCGACGAGCCCGTCTTCCTGTCACGCGCCATGCGGGCCGGCGCACGGGTCTCGCATGCCGACACCGTGAGCATCGTGCACGGCGAGGAAAGTTCAGGCCGCGACCTTGGCAGCCCGCAGGCCGTGCGCGCCCGCGCCATTGCCTTCTACGAGATCTTCGGCGCACCCTGGTGCGTGCTCGCCTCGGCCTACTTCTGGCTGCGTCACGGCCGTGCCCTGGGCAGGCGTTGGCCGTCGTTGTTCCACTACGGCGCTGCGGACTGAGCCGCGCCGGCCGGCCAGCAGGCCCGCCGCGACGCAAAGCGCGCCAGATGCTCCGCCAGGGCCTGCTCGGCAGCCGCGCGCTCGGCATCGATCGCCATCAGCCGTGCCCGTCCGGCCTGCACCAGCCGGGCGCGAACCGCCTCGTCGCGCAGCGGGCGCAGCGCCTCGGCCAGCGATGCCGCGTCGTCGGCGTCGAAGGCCAGCGCCGCGTCAGCTGACTGCTCGCGCAGGTGAGCCGGGTACACCAAGGGCGTGCCCACCGTCCAGGCTTCCAGGGGCGGCAGGTTCGTGGGCCCGAAGTAGGAGGGCATCACCACGGCCAGTGCACCTGCATACAAGGCGCGCAGTGCGTCGCCGGGCACGAAGCCGAGCACCTGCAGCTGCGACTGCACACCCAGGGCTGCCGCAGTGGCGCGCACGTGGCTCAGATTGCCCCAGTCGCGGCCGGCGAAGGCCACGGTCGGGCGCCAGCCGTCGTTGTCGCGCAGCAGGGCCAGTGCCTGCAGGATGCGCACATGGTTCTTGTGGGCCCAGAACTGCGCCGGGTAGAACAGGTAGGGTTCGCCCCCGCCCAGCCCCAACGCCGCGCGCGCGGCCGCCTCGGCAGCGGCATCCGCGGGCCGGTTCAAGGCCGGAGACGGCGCAAACGGCATCACGAGCAGCCGCGCCGGGTCGGCGCCGTAGCGCTGTGCCAGCGCAGCGGCGCTCGAGCGGGCGTCGCACAGCGTCAGCACGGCTGAACACACCTGGTGGCGGATCTCGTGGTCACGCGCAGCGGCCTCGTGGAAGTCGCGCACCTCGGGGAACTCGGGCTGATCGCGGTGGCACAGGTCCCAGATGGTGGCGATGAACGGTGTGCGCTGGAGTGCGGCGCTGCGGCCGTCAGGGCCCACGAAGTAGGCCAGATCGCAACCCATTCGCTGGAGCGCCTGTTCCGTAGGCCCCACCCAGCGCCGCCGGCGCACCCAGGACTGCAGCAAGGGCGAGCCCGCGGCGTGGGCGAGCAACCTGTCGCGCCGACCGAAGGGCTGGTGGTGGGCCTGGAGCCCGAGGCTCTCCAGGTGCGCCAGGTTGTCGGCCTCGGTCGTGAGCACCTGGAACTCATGTCCGCCTGCCTGCGCCACCCGCCGCATCTGCAGCAGGGCATTGAGGCCCTGGTCGAAGCCGCCGCCGGCACCGAGGGTCTTGGAGAGCAGGGCAACGATGTTCATGGACGGGTCTGTCGTTGACGGGTTTGTTCCGCTGGCAGGGGATGTCCGACAATGGCAACCGCCTTGATCAAGCTCCGATCCGCCCTTCAGAACCGCCCGTTCGTGCGCAACGTCGCCATGGTCGCGAGCGGCGCGGCGGCTTCTCAGGCGCTGAGTATGGCCTTCGCTCCCCTGGTCACACGACTGTACGGGCCGGAGGCCTTCGGTGTGCTCGGCATGTTCACCGCCTGCGTCGGCCTGCTGGCCGTGCTGGCCAGCTGGGCGTGGCCCGCGGCGGTGGTGGTGCCGCGCGATGAAGCCGATGCACTGGCGCTGGCGCGGCTGGCCTTGTTGACGGGCGGCGCGATGTCCTTGCTGCTGGGTCTGTTGATGGCCGTGTTCGGCCCCCTGGTGCTGCCGCTGCTGGGCATGAAGGTGCTGCTGCCCTACATGGCCTGGATCGCACCTGCCGTGCTGGTGATGGTGGCGGCGCGCGTTCTTAGCTACTGGCTGATCCGTCGCGAGGCGTTTGCCTTGTCGGCCCGCTGGAGTGTGGGCATGACGTTGATCGTCAACCTCGTGAAGGTCGGCGTCGGTGCGGTCATGCCCAGCGCGACCGTGCTGGTGGCGACGCACACGGGCGGTACCGCGGCTGGGGCGTGGCTGACCTGGAGAGCCTGGCGCCGGGCCGGGCCGTACGCCGCAGTCGTGCCAGCCCGCCTGGGCGATGTCGCACGGCGCTTCTCCGACTTTCCGCTGTGGCGGGCGCCGCAGGACTTCATCAATGCGCTGTCGCAGTCCTTGCCGCTGCTCGTGTTGGGGGCGTGGGCCGGTGCGTCATCTGCCGGGCACTATGCCATCGCGCTGGCGGTGCTCGGCGTACCCGCCGTCTTGCTCGGTCACTCGGTGATGGCGGTGCTGACGCCGCGGGTCAATACGGTACTCGGCGAGCAGGGTGACGTCCGGACGCTCATCGTCAAGGCGACACGCAGCCTGGCCTTGATCGGCTGTGCGCCCTTCGCGCTGGTGATGCTGCTTGGGCCGAGCCTCTTCGCTTGGGTCTTCGGCGAGGCGTGGCGCGTCGCGGGTGAGTACGCTCGCTGGTTGTCGCCCTGGCTGTACCTGCAACTGCTGAACCAGCCCGCTGTGGCCGCCATCCCGGGCCTGCGGCTGCAGCGCGGGCTGCTTGTCTATGAACTCATGAGCAGCGGGAGCAAGGTGCTGGCACTGGTGCTCGCGCTGATGGTCTGGCAAGACGACGTGCTCGCGGTCGCGCTGTTCTCGGTCTCGGGCACGCTGGCCTACGTGGCCCTGATTGCCTGGGTGATCTGGCATGCGGGACGACCCCGACCGCCGGAGGACATGCGCCGATGAAACACTCCGAGCGCCCGCAGGTGCAGGCCTCGCACTACGCCTTGCGTCGATACGTCGATGCCGGACGCTGGGCCAGTCTGTGGCAGCAGGTCCAGACGGTCGACGCCCTGGCACCGCAGCGTGTGCTGGAGATCGGGCCGGGTCCGGGCCTGTTCAAGCGCCTGGCCACACAGATGGGTCTGCACGTCGAGACCCTCGACCTGGACCCTGCGCTCGAACCTGACCACGTCGGCTCTGCCACGTCGCTGCCTTTCGCCGATGGCCAGTTCGACGTGGTCTGCGCGTTCCAGATGCTGGAGCACCTTCCTTACGAAGAGTCTCTGCGGGTTCTCGCCGAGATGAGCCGCGTGGCCCGGCTTGGCGTGGTGGTCAGCGTGCCCGACATCAGGCCGGTCTGGCGCTACATGGTGCACCTGCCGCGCGTCGGTGAACGCCGCTGGTTGCTGCCCAGACCCTTCTGGCAGCCGCAGCCCCACCAGTTCGACGGGGAGCACCACTGGGAAGTCGGCAAGCTCGAGACGCCTCTGGTGCGCGTGCAGGCGGACTTCGCTGCGTCCGCCCGCTGGCCTCTGCGAAGGACCTGGCGGATGTTCGAAGACCCGTACTACCGCTTCTTCGTCTTCGCTGCGCCATGACGCGCCCGCTGCAAGCTGCGCTGCCCGTGAGCGTGGTGATCCCGGCGCGCAACAGGGCCTGGGCGCTGCCGGCATGCCTCGAGTCGGTGCTGAGACAGACTCGGCCGGCTGCCGAGGTGTTGGTGGTGGACGATGGCTCGACGGACAACACGGCGGAGGTGCTGGCCGGTTTCGCCGACCGAGGCGTGCGCCTGTTGCGGCAGAACGCAGCCCGTGGCGCGCAAGCGGCGCGCAACCTGGGGTGGCAGCAGGCGTCGCAGGCGTGGGTCGCGTTTCACGACTCCGACGATCTCTGGCTTCCCGAGAAGCTCGAGCGCCAGTGGGACGGTCTTCAACGCGCGGCCTTGCTCGGCGCGTCGTTGGAAGACCATGTCGCTCATGGCAACGGGCTGCAGCGCAACCCCGATGGTTCCGACCACCCCATGCGGCTGCCTGTGATCGAGGGCCGCTGCCTCGACCGCCTGCTTGCCGGACCGGGGCCGGTGTTCCCGGCACTGTTGGTGTCCCGTGCGCTGCTGGTTCGCGCAGGTGGCCTTGACGAGGACTGCACGGCCTACCAGGAGTGGGACACGGCCATCCGCCTGGCCGCGGCGGGGGGTATCTTCGTGCACCTGCCCGAGGCCTTGTTCGTGTGGGTGCGCCACGAGGGAGAGACGATCAGCCGTGACGGCGACCGTGCGCTGCTGGCCTACGTGCGCATCCTGCATCGTCACCGCAATGCCATCGTGGCGACCCACGGCGAAAGGCATTGGAGGCAGGCGCTGCTGGGCCGCGTTGCGGTGGCGCTGCAGAGCGGCCGGTTCGAGGTGGCGCTGCGGCTGCTGGAGGGAGTGCCCGCTCATCGATCGGTGCACTTGGCACGTTGGCTGGCGGTTCGTCGCGTGGGCAGGCGCGGCCTCGGGCGATTGCTGCACCGGCTCGCCTAGACTCGTCGCCATCAAGCTGTCGCTCTGGAAGTCCCATGATTGACCGAGTCCTCCACGCCGGCGAGGAGCTGGCACTGATCCTCCGGCGCGATTTCCGCGCCGATGGCATCGTGTTCCTGACGCCCAATGAGTACTCGCAGCAACTGGGCTACATGAACCGCCCGGCCGGATACGTGATTCCGCCGCACGTGCACAACCCGGTGGCGCGCGAAGTCCAGTACACGAAGGAGGTGTTGTTCGTGAAGAGCGGGCGCCTGCGTGTCGACTTCTACGACGACGACCGCGTCTACCTGGAGAGCACCGTGCTCGAGGCCGGCGACATCATCCTGCTCGCACAGGGCGGCCACGGGTTCACGATGCTCGAGCCCACCGAGATCGTCGAGGTCAAGCAGGGCCCCTACGTCGGCGAGCAGGACAAGACGCGCTTTGCCGGTGTGGCGCCTTCGGAGCTGAAGCTGCGCGGAGGACCTGCGTCATGATCCCTGTCAACGAGCCGCTGCTCGACGGCAACGAGAAGCGCTACCTCGCCGAGTGCATCGACACCGGCTGGATCAGCAGCGAGGGCCCTTTTGTCGAGCGCTTCGAGCGCGAGTTCGCGGCGCGCGTCGGGCGGCGCCACGCGGTGGCGGTGTGCAACGGCTCGATGGCGCTCGATGCCGCCGTCGCGGCCCTGGGCCTGAAGGCCGGCGACGAGGTGATCCTGCCGAGCTTCACCATCATCTCGTGCGCCGCGGCCATCGTGCGCGCCGGGGCCACGCCTGTGCTGGTGGACAGCGACCCGATCACCTGGAACATGGTGCCCGAGCAGGTGGCGGCCAGGATCGGCCCGCGCACCAAGGCGATCATGGTGGTGCACCTGTACGGCCTGCCCTGCGACATGGCGCCGCTGCTCGAGCTGGCCGATCGCCACGGCCTGGCCCTCATCGAAGACGCGGCCGAGATGCACGGCCAGACCTGGCGCGGCCGGCCCTGCGGCAGCTTCGGCACCATCGCCACCTTCAGCTTCTATCCCAACAAGCACGTCACCACGGGTGAGGGCGGCATGCTGGTCTGTGACGATGACGCGCTCGCGGCGCGGCTGCGGGGCCTGCGCAACCTGTGCTTCGGGCCGCCGCGCCGCTTTGTGCACCAGGAACTGGGCTGGAACCTGCGCATGACCAACCTGCAGGCGGCGCTGGGCTGCGCGCAGCTCGAGCGGCTCGACGAATTCGTGGCCCGCAAGCGGGCCATGGGTGCGCGCTACACCGCGGGCTTGGCGGGCACGCCGGGTCTGCAACTGCCGCTGGCACGCACGGCCGATGCCGACAACATCTACTGGGTCTATGGCCTGGTGCTCGGCGACGAGGTGCCCTTCGATGCCGAGCAGGCGATGCGGCGGCTGGCCGATGCCGGCGTCGGCTGCCGTCCGTTCTTCTGGCCCATGCACGAGCAGCCGGTGTTCCAGCGCATGGGGCTGTTCGCGGGCGAGTCCTACCCGGTGGCCGAGCGGCTGGCGCGTCGCGGCTTCTACGTGCCCAGCGGCATGGCGCTCACCGAGGCGCAGATCGACACCGTGATCGGCGCGCTGCGCGGCCTGATGAGCGCCAGCACGCCGGCTTGACCAGGGCGGTGACGATGTTCGACCTCTACTCGGCCTACTACGACCTGCTCTACCGCGACAAGGACTACGCGTCCGAGGCCCGCTGGGTGGCCGCGCTGCTGCCCGAAGGTGGCAGGCTGCCGCTGGACATCCTCGAGCTCGGTTGCGGCACTGGTGGCCACGCATTTGCGCTGGCCGCGGCGGGCCACCGGGTGAGTGGGGTCGACCTGTCCGCCGGCATGGTCGAGCGCGCACGCGAGCGCGCCGCCGCGCATCCGGCGCTGGGCGCACGGCTCGACTTCGCGCAAGGCGATCTGCGGCGGCACCGCAGCGGCCGGCTGCATGATGCCGTCGTCACGCTGTTCCACGTCATGAGCTACCAGACCACGAACGACGATCTGGCCGCCGCCTGCGCCACCGCACGCGCGCACCTCGCGCCCGGCGGCCGCTTCGTGTTCGACTTCTGGTACGGCCCGGCGGTGCTCAGCGACCGCCCGCGCCACGTGCGCAAGCAGGTGGCCGACGAGCGCATCGCGGTCGAGCGGGTGACGAAGCCGACAGTGCACGTGAACGCCAACCGTGTCGACGTGCAGTTCGACGTCACGATCCGGGCGCTGGCCGATGACCGCGTGCAGACGCTCACCGAGCTGCACCCGATGCGCTACCTGTTCCTGCCCGAGCTCGACCTGCTGCTGCAGGCCGCCGGCCTGCGGCGGGTGGCCGCCCGGGCGTGGCTGCGCGACACCGAGCCGGGCGACGACAGCTGGTATGCCTGCGTGGTGGCGGAGGTGGTGGCGGAGGCGCCATGACGGCCTGCAAGTTTCCAGCAGCCTGGTGCCCGGGGCACGGAAACGCCGCGTGCTGATCTCGGTGATCGTGCCCTGCCGCAACGAGGTCGCGTTCATCGAGGCCTTCGTGCAGGCCGTGCTGGCGCAGCGCCTGGCGCAGCGGGATGCGCTGGAGCTCGTCATCGCCGATGGCGCCAGCGACGACGGCACGCGCGCGCGGCTCGATGCCGCCGCGGCGCACGACGCACGGTTGCGCGTGGTCGACAACCCCGAGCGAATCACCCCCGTGGCGCTGAACCGTGCCATTGCGGCCAGCCTCGGCGAGATCATCGTGCGCATGGACGTGCACACCACCTACGCCCCCGACTACATCGCGATGTGCGCCCAGGTGCTGGCCGAGACCGGGGCCGATTGCGTGGGCGGCGCCTGGCGGCCGGAGGGTGACAGCGCCATCGCGCTGGCCTTCCGCAGCCGCTTCGGCAGCGGCGGCGCGGCCTCGCGGCGCGAGGGCTACAGCGGCGAGGTCGACACCGTCTACCTCGGCGCCTGGAAGCGCGACACGCTGATCGCGCTGGGCGGCTTCGACGAGCACCTCGTGCGCAACCAGGACGACGAGCTCAACCTGCGCATCACGCGCGGTGGCGGCCGTGTGTGGCAGGACGCGCGCATCGTCAGCCACTACACGCCGCGCAACAGTTATGCCGCGCTGGCACGGCAGTTCCACCAGTACGGCTACTGGAAGGTGGCCGTGATCCGCAAGCACCGGCTGCCGGCCTCACCGCGGCACCTGGTGCCCTTCGGCTTTGTCGCGCTGCTGGGCCTGCTGGCGCTGGCCGCGCCGTGGTCGGTGGCTGCGGCCGCGGCCCTGGCGGCGCTGCTGGGGCTGTACGCCGCGGCGGCACTGGCCAACGGGCTGCTGGCTGCGCCGCGCCAGGCGCTGGGGGTGGCCTGGGCGACGGCCTGCATGCAGCTGGGCTACGGCCTGGGCTTCGGCCGCGGGCTGCTCGACATGGTCGTGCTGCGGCGCGGCCCCGGCGCGGCGATGACGCGGCTGACACGGTGAACGCAGCCCGATGCCCCCGATGACCCCGCCGCCCGACGACGTCGACGCCATGGCCGGGCGCTACGCCCGCCGCGCCGCGCTGTCGGGCCTGTACGACCCGCTGCGCCCCGAGGTGATGCAGGCCCGCCACGAGCGCCAGCGCGTGCTGGCGGCGCTGCTGGCGCGCCATGCGCGGCAGCCGCTCGCCGAGTTGCGTCTGCTCGAGGTGGGCTGCGGCAGCGGCGCCAATGTGCTGGAGCTGATCGCGCTCGGGTTCGACCCCACCCGGCTGCTGGCCAACGAGCTGCTGCCCGAGCGGGTGGCGGCGGCCCGCGCGCGGCTGCCGGCCGCAGTGACGCTGCTGCCCGGTGACGCGATGGCCTTGCCCGTGGAGCACGGCAGTCTCGATCTCGTGCTGCAGTTCACCGTTTTCAGCAGCCTGCTCGACGCCCGCTTCCGCGCCCGGCTGGCAGCGCAGATGTGGGCCTGGCTCAAGCCCGGCGGCGCCGTGATCTGGTACGACTTCGCGTTCGACAACCCGCGCAATGCCGATGTGCAGGGCATGCCGATGGCGGAGGTCCGCCGCCTGTTCCCGGCCGCTACCATCGACAGCCGCCGCGTGACGCTGGCGCCGCCGTTGGCGCGCAGTGCGGCGCGGCTGCACCCGGTCTTGCCGGCGCTGCTGAACACGCTGCCGCCGCTGCGCACCCACCGTCTGGCGTGGATCGCCAAACCCGATGTCTGACACCGACCTGCCGTTCCTGCCCTTTGCGCTGCCCGACATCGGCGAAGCCGAGATCGCCGAGGTCGTGGACACACTGCGCTCGGGCTGGGTGACCACGGGGCCGAAGGCAGCGCGCTTCGAGCGCGAGTTCGCGGCCTTCTTGGGCGACGAGACACTGCACTGCATCGCCGTCAACAGCGCCACCGCCGGCCTGCACCTGGCGGCCGAGGCGCTGGGCATCGGCCCCGGCGACGAAGTCATCACCACCACCCACACCTTCACCGCCACCGCCGAGGTGGTGCGCTACCTCGGCGCCGACGTGAAGCTGGTGGACGTGGACCCGGCCACGCTGAACATCGACGTCGCCGCCATCGAAGCCGCGATCACGCCGCGTACGAAGGCCCTCATGCCGGTGCACTTTGCCGGCCTGGCCGCCGACATGGATGCCCTGCACACGCTGGCCCGCCGCCACGGCCTGAAGGTGATCGAAGACGCCGCGCATGCGCTGCCCACCACCTGTGGCGGCCGCCTCGTGGGCACGCTGCCCAGCGAGGCCACGGTCTTCAGCTTCTACGCCAACAAGACCATCACCACGGGCGAGGGCGGCATGCTCGTCACGCGCGATGCGGCTTCGATCGCGCGCGCCAAGGTGATGCGCCTGCACGGCATGAACCGCGACGCCTTCGACCGCTTCACCGCCAAGGTGCCGAGCTGGTACTACGAGATCGTGGCGCCGGGCTACAAGTACAACCTCACCGACATCGCCGCGGCGCTGGGCCTGCAGCAGCTCAAGCGCGCCGAGGCCTTCCGCGCGCGCCGCGAGGCCATCGCGGCGGCCTACGACGCGGCCTTCGCCGAGCTGCCGCTGATCACGCCACCGCGCGCGCGGCCCGGCGATACCCACGCCTGGCACCTCTACGTGCTGCGCCTGGCTGACGACGCCCCCATCGGCCGCGACACGCTGATCGAGCGCCTCTTTGCCGCCGGCATCGGCTGCAGCGTGCACTACATCCCGCTCCACCTGCACCCCTATTGGCGTGAGCGCTACGGCCTGCAGCCGGCGATGTTCCCGCACAGCCAGCACGCGTATGAACGCATGCTGAGCATTCCGCTGTTCAGCCGCATGAGCGACGGCGATGTCGATCGCGTGATCGCGGCGGTGCGCGGCGCCGTCACCCCGGCAGCGGTGCGATGACACGATGGCCAAGCGGCTGTTCGACATCGTCGTGAGCCTGGCCGCCTTGCTGCTGCTGGCCCTGCCGATGCTGGCGGTGGCGGCCTGGATCAAGTTCGATTCAGCGGGGCCGGTGTTCTTTCGCCAGCAGCGCGTGGGACGGCACGGCGTGCCTTTTGCCATTCACAAGTTCCGCACCATGCGCCACGGCGCCGGCGGCCTGGCGCTGACGGTGGGCGACGACGCCCGCATCACGCGCGCCGGCCGTTGGCTGCGGCGCACGCGGTTGGACGAGCTGCCGCAACTGCTGGATGTGCTGGCTGGCGACATGAGCCTGGTCGGCCCGCGCCCCGAGGTGCCGCGCTACGTGGCGCTGTACCCGCCGGGCCTGCGCGATCGTGCGCTGGCCGTGCGGCCGGGGCTCACCGATCCGGCTTCGCTGGCCTACATCGACGAGGCCGCGCTGCTGGCCGCCGCGGCCGACCCCGAGCGCGAGTACGTCGAGCGCATCCTGCCGGCCAAGCTGCAAGCCGCCGCGGCCTACGCCGAGCGCGCCACGCTGGCCA
>Ga0209985_10003546_pt1 | contig 13201 bp, 10 predicted proteins | sample NOAtaG_FD_187305 | JGI IMG/M metagenome (GOLD analysis project Ga0209985, IMG submission 187305) | Freshwater lake microbial communities from Lake Erie, under a cyanobacterial bloom - NOAA_Erie_Diel6S_1000h metaG (SPAdes) (version 2) | ecosystem: Environmental > Aquatic > Freshwater > Lake ...
TAAATTCGGCACTTCCTCCCTGATGTTTTTTCTTAAAGTTAGGATACTTAGTACGACCAGCAAAGAAATTAGTAAAAGCTGTTTGTAGGTGTCTTAACCCTTGTTGTAAAGGTACACAGCTAACTTCATTGAGAAAGTTTAATTCTTCTTGTTTTTTCCAATGGGTTAGCATTGAAGAAGTTTGAGCGTAGCCTACTCTTTCTTGCTTTTCGTACCATGCTTGTGTTCTGACATGGAGAGCTTTGTTGTAAACTAATCTTACACAGCCCAATGTGCGCCGCAATAGCGACTCTTGTGTTGGTGTGGGGTAAAATCGGTAAGAATAGGCTTTTTCCATGTCTCACATTTTAGCGTATATCGTGTAAATGCGCTAGTATTTAACAGTAAAGCCGTCGTAGAACGACGGGGTTTCAGACCCAAATTTTCGATGACCCTAGATATTATCCCCGAAGGCGAAGAACGCAAAGTGGAAGCTGTCAGTAGTGCCGCCATTGATGGTGCGCCGATCGCCTATATTGTCGTCTTAGCCGCCATTGTCACTACCCTTTCTTTTATTCCCTTCTCCATTGTCCTCGCTTCTGGCGGTAGTATGCCCCTCAGTCAAGCGGTTTTTCCCTTTTTGGGTTGGTTACTCGGCCCGATCGCTGGGGCGATCGCTAGTGGCATTGGGTCCTTAATTGGGGCTTTCCTTGCCCCCTACACGGCAGGAATTCCCGCTATTTCGGTCTTTGGGGCAATTATAGCCAGTTTTGTGGCGGGAACGATGGTTTTAGGCAAAAAACGCCGTTATTGGTGGTTAGGATTAACGTTAATTTTTCTGATTCCCCTGTTTATCTACGCTAACCGGGCGATCGGACTGAACGGCATTTCGCCACGAATCTTTATTGCCGGGGCTTTCGTCGATTGGTCAGCTTTGGTATTATTTATCCTACCAACCCGGACTCTTTTTACCCATTGGATCAAAGGTAGCAATTTGGCCCTAGTAGCGGCGGGAATTTTTGGAGGTACCTGGACTGCCAGCGGCCTCTCCCATTTAGGGGTCGTCGCCATTACCTACTCGATTTTTAACTGGCCCGAAGAAGTCTGGATCGCTTTAATTCCGATCATTCCTGTAGAAAATCTGATTCGTTCCTTCGTCGGTATGGTGATCGGTTGTGGTGTGATTGCCGGTTTACGGGCGATCGGTCTGGTTAAATCACGGGAGGCGATCTACTAGGTAGGAGCTGCTGAAAAAGTTTTTCCTGGGGACAGGGTGTGGGGTGTGGGGTGTGGGGTGTAGGGGCGGACTCAACAGCAAGAATTGCCAGGTTGCGTCCAACCCTCCACCGAAAAAAAGAGAACTAGCGTTTTAGCCAACTCATCATCGCCCGCAGATCTTGGCCGACTTCTTCGATCGAATGTTCTGCTTCTTGACGACGCATAGCGGTGAACCCCGGTTTACCTGCTTGATTTTCGAGGACAAACTCTCTGGCGAATTGTCCCGATTGAATTTCCCCGAGGATTTTCCGCATTTCGGCCTTAGTCGCTTCCGTCACCACCCGCGGACCGCGAGTATAGTCACCGTACTCGGCTGTATTGGAAATACTATCGCGCATTTTGGCCAAACCGCCCTCGACGATCAGATCGACGATCAGTTTTACCTCGTGTAAACACTCAAAATAGGCTAATTCGGGCTGATAACCAGCTTCTACGAGGGTTTCAAAGCCAGCTTTAATTAAAGCGCTTAAACCGCCGCATAATACTGCCTGTTCGCCAAAAAGGTCGGTTTCTGTCTCCTCGCGGAAAGTGGTTTCCAAAACCCCGGCCCGAGTGCCACCGATACCTTTAGCGTAGGCCATCGCCCGCTCGCGTGCTTGGCCGGTAGCATCTTGATAGACGGCGAATAAACAGGGGACTCCTTGACCTTGTTCGTAGGTGCGACGGACGAGATGGCCAGGTCCTTTGGGGGCGACCATAACCACATCGACGTTAGCTGGGGGAACCACTTGACCGAAATGAATATTAAAGCCGTGGGCAAAAGATAACACCTTGCCTGCGCTTAAATTCGGGGCAATTTCGTTGAGATAAATCGTTTTCTGCACTTCATCCGGTAAGAGGATCATGATCCAGTCGGCAATTTTAGCGGCTTCGGCCACATCATAAACCGGAATACCGGCTTCTTTGGCTTTGATTGCCGATTTACTGCCGGGATATAGACCAACAATCACATTAACGCCACTATCCTTGAGATTTAATGCGTGGGCATGACCCTGGGAACCATAGCCAATAATAGCGATCGTTTTTCCCGCTAATAAATCTAAATTGGCATCCTCATCATAGTACATTTGTGCCATCGAACTCGCTCCTTAACTTCTTTTGTCACTGTGCAAACTCCTAATTATACGGGAAAATCACGCCCGTCAGAAGCATTTGATCGCCGGTTTCCTGGAGTCACGAAAAAATAGTGTCTAGAAAAATTGAAATTTTCTCTAGATAATTGGGTATTCTAACTAGGCTTGGCTGGCTTGATCTAGTGGAGCAGAAAAAAAAAGGGGGGGGTAATGGCCAATTTTTAGCTTGGACTTGGTTCTTTCACCAAAATTGAGTACAATGTCACTATCAATAAGCACTTCCTCTCCTCCTATCCAGTTAAGATTAACCTCGATCTGAACACAGATAATCGGGTTAGTATTTAGTGCCGAAATAGCTTCTCTCCTTCTCGATTTTTACCTTTTCTGGGTAATTTACCCAGTCAGGATCGTTTATAGACTGATTTACTGCCTTGATCGACCCTAGATAAAATCAGGTCAAAAAATTATTGGCTTTGTTAATCACTAATTCTCTTAGAGCTGCCCAAGAAAATCTATGGTAAGTTTTTTTAAAAAGCTATTGACAAAAAAACCTCAAGGTGTTGGGTTAGAGATCACCCCAGAGCGTATTAACATAGCTCAGATCGCCAAACAGGGACAAAATTATAAATTAGTTAAATGTTGTTCGTCGGATATCCCGGAAGGCATCTTTGAGGAGGGAAAAATCGTCGATTCCCCCGCTTTAGCGGAATTAATCCAAGAAGTCCTCAAGGAAAATAAAATTAACAGCAAACGAGTCGCTACTGCTGTGCCGATGCGCGAGTCAATTATCCGGATTATCCCCATTCCCTCGGAATTGGACGATCAGGAATTGCGAAATCTGGTCTTAAATCATGAGGCTAGTTTATACCTTCCCTATCCTCGCGAGGAAGTGGATCTCGACTACCAGAAACTAGGCTACTTTCAGGATGAAGACGGGATCGAAAAAGTACAAGTATTATTAGTTGCGACTCGTCGGGAGATTACCGATGCCTATATGGAAACCTTCCAACAGGCAGGATTACAGGTAGATGTGCTAGAAATTAATAGTTTTGCCCTAATTCGGACGATTCGCGAGCATTTGCGACAGTTTAGTTCCAATGAAGCCGCCGTTATTGTTGATATAGAATTTGATAACACGGAAATTGCCATCGTGGTGGACGGCGTTCCCCAATTTTCCCGCACTGTCCCCATCGGCACTTTCCAGCTACAAAATGCCCTCTCCAGGGCGATGAATTTGCCCACCTCCCGCAGTCCTGAGATTCTTTTGGGGATGACAATTCCGATTACTGCCTTTGATAGTCTTAGCAGCAATACCGGCACTTCCGGGGCCCCTACTAACGCCGGGATGACGGCACTGATGCGCGTTTTAGGGGAATTAACCGATGAGTTACGGCGATCGATTAATTTCTATCTTAACCAAAGTGATGAACTGGAAATCGTCCAGTTACTTTTAGCCGGTCCCGGGGGCGGTTTAGCGCAACTAGACGAATACTTTACTCAACGTCTCAGCGTCCCCACCATGGCAATCGATCCGATCACATCACTGAACTTGGATACAACTCAAGAGATTCCTAATACCGAAAGACCCGGATTAGGAACAGTTCTCGGTTTAGGATTACGGGAGGTATAGACAAAAATTATGTATAGTCTTGACGTTAATTTTCTTAAGGATCGCCATCTTAACCAAACGGGCAAAGGAACCCCCGCGGCCAAGATTTCCACCGGTATTAACCTGCGTAAACAAACACCCCTGTTGATCGGTGTGGGAGTCGGGGCCGGATTATTGACACTGACGGGATTACTCGGTTTAATCCTCGGTGTGCAAACCAGCGAAACTCAGGCCAAAATTCAGCAACTGGACGCGGAATTAGGTCAACTGCAAGCCCAAAGCAAAAAGCTAGAAGACCTGAGAGCGCAATTAACGGCAGTAGAAGGAGAAAATCAATCTCTGGTAACTGTATTCAATCAGATTAGGCCTTGGTCAGCCATTCTTCAAGAAATTCGCCAACAAACTCCCCCTAGCGTCCAGCTAACCAGTGTGCAGCAGGTGGAGGTTCCCGCCGCCCCAGATCAAGGGCAACCGAATCGGGCTACTCAGTTAAAAATCAGTGGTTTTGCTAGTAGTTACGAAGCAGTAAATGATTATCTCTTAACCCTGCAAGCTTCTCCTTTTTTACAGGGCAAGAAAACCGCGATCGAAAGTGCTGCCCTAGCCGATTTACCCGTACAGGTGGACAATAAGTACAAAAATATTAATGTTACTTTCCCCCAAGCGGTTCAATTTGTGATCACCGCCCAATTAAGTGATACTCCCGCTACTCAACAACTGCTCAATCTGACCCGCAATGGAGCACTCGGAGTTGTCACTAGGATTAATACTCTCAAACGCCAAGGAGCCATTCAACCATGACCTTTACCGAAGAATTTGAAGATCGGGAATTAGAGGAATTTGACGAGTATCCTATCGCTTTCGGGATAACTTTTACTCCCCGCAATAGTGGCATCGCTGCCGCTGTGCTAGGTTTACTTGGCTCTTTCTATCTGCTTTTTAACTGGGTGATGCCCGCTTATAATACCTTGCAACAGTTGCAAAACGATGCAGCTGGCAAACAACAACAGGTAGATCAACAAAAAAGCGGTCTCGGAGCCGCAGAATTCCCCAAAATCGAGAGTCAGTTGCAACAAGAAAAAGCTATTAAACAGCAAATACTCTCGCTTTTTGCGAAAGAAAAGGACTTAAGCACTATTCTCTTAGATATTAGTAATATCTTTAAGTCTCGCAATGTTAAGCTGATTAGTTTCCAACCCCAAGGACTAGAACCAGTGGTGGTTTCCGATGGTTCCCTCGGTAGCGCGGTTAATAATAAGCTCAAACGTCAAACTCTTAACGTCAAGATCGAAGGGAACTATGCTAACACTCAAGAGGTGATTCGGGATTTAGAAAGATTACAGCCGCTCATTTTGCTAAACAGTCTCAATACCCAGATGGAAAAGGAAGGATCGGCGGTTAAAGTAGTTAGTACCGGCAACAATAAAGCCACTATCGTTCCCCAAGGCGATAAACCCGTTACTACCACCTTTATTCTCAATGTGATTATTCCTCTCAGTGCTGAAGAATTGGCGAAATTAGCACCGCCACCCCCCGCCGAAGGTCAACCCCCCGCCGAAGGTCAACCCCCCGCTAGTCCGCCCCAATAATAGTCTTCAATCCAGTGTGAGTATTGCGTTTTTTGTCCGTTGAATCCCGTAATCGTTGAGGAGTGAATAAAGTGAATCCGTCCCGCTATGCCCTGTTTATCCCCCAAATTGCCTCGTTTTTATTGATGGCTCCCCTGAGCGCTTTGGCCGAAACCCCCATTTCCTTCCATGGTTCAGAGTTAAAATCCCCTACATTAAAAGTTGAATTTTGGCAAGAGTTTAGTCAAGAAAATTTACAAAAGTCGCAAAATCAGCTTGTCCCTTCCAGCGCGGCCGTACAAAAGGAAATCAGCGATCGCATTTTAGCCAGGGAAAAACTGCTCGCCCAAAGTGCGCCCCTTGTCCCCAACCCCGAAATTATCATTCAAGGCGCACCCCAAGCCCCCAGTGTTCCCACCCTACCCCGGGCCGTCGCCCCACCGGTGGGAGATATTGCCATCTCTAACATCGATGCTAGTGCCGAAAAGGTCAAATTCGATCGCAATATGACTGTACCTCGTGTTTTACTCCGGGAAGCTTCCGCTAGAGAAGTGTTAATGACCCTTGCTAACTATGCCGGTTATAACGTCGTTTTCACCAGCGCCCAGGGGGAAGCTAACGCCACCTCTCAGACAGTTTCCTTGGAATTTACTAACGAATCGGTGGAAAACATTTTTAACGCCGTCTTGTTAATTTCTGGACTCCAAGCTAACCGTCAGGGTAAAACCATCTTTGTCGGGGCGCAATTACCCCAAGGGGCTCGTAATCTGATTAGCCGCACCCTGCGTCTCAATCAAGTTAAAGCTGTCGCCGCCGCCATTTTCCTCGCCACCCAAGGGGCAGAATACCAGCGTTTAGTTACCCAAACCGAGGATATCGTCGATCCCCTCACCGGACGAGTAATCGGTCGCCGGGATGTTGCTCCTACCCTAGAGCCACTGACCCCCCAAAACACAGAAGGATCAAAAGCTGCCCTACTTTTAACCGGTTTAAGAATTGCCGCCGATGATCGCCTTAATTCTATTAATTTAATCGGCGAACCCCGACAAGTCCAGATCGCCACATCCTTATTAACCCAACTGGATGCCCGTCGCCGTCAGGTGGTGGTTAATGTGAAAGTTATCGATGTGAACCTACTCAATACAGACAGATTTAACAGTAGTTTTTCCTTCGGTTTTAACGATGGTTTCTTCGTTCAAGATAACGGGGCAGCAGTGCTGAACTTTGGTAATATGAACCCACCCACTAGCTCAACTGTAGGCAGACCGGGGGCTTTCGCACAGCCTGTTGTGCCGATTTTCGATATCATATCGGGTACGGGGACAGCAGAAATTCAACCTTTTTTTGACATTCAGAATGGCGCTCCTTTTGGCCGTGTTAACCAGGGACTCAATGACTTTGTAGGTAGCACAACACCCTATGCTCGTCCTAGTTTTGGTCGCACTGTTAACCCCTTTCAACCCGGTTTGAGTGATATTAATATTGACCCAGAGACGGGAATAATAGAGTATGAATACGAACCCCCGACCCTATTCCAGTATCCCCAAAAATTCCTGATGACCCTGCAAGCCTCAATTCAGACAGGAAATGCCAAGATTCTCACCGATCCCTCCCTGGTGGTGCAGGAAGGTCAACAGGCCACCGTTAAGCTCACCGAGAAAGTGCTAGAAAGTGTGGAGACAAGTGTAGATCCTCTCAGTGGCGAACGCACCACTGTCCCTGTACTGGCCGATGCTGGATTAACTTTAGCGGTAAACGTCGATCAGGTGGATGATAACGGTTTTATTTCCCTGTCGGTTAGCCCTACCATCGCCTCTCCGGGGTCTCCAATTCGATTTGATAGCGGTGGTCTCACAATCAACACCCTTACCCCTCTGATTCGTCGGGAATTGACTTCTGGTTTAATTCGTCTCCGGGATGGACAGAGTTTAATTCTTTCTGGGATTATCCAAGAAACACAACAAAGTTCTGAGACAAAAGTGCCGATTTTAGGGGATATTCCCATTTTAGGGGCTTTATTCCGCAGTCGAACCAATCAGAATAATCGCAGTGAGGTGATTATTCTCCTCACTCCCAAAATCATCGAAGATACGGCCACCTCTACCCTCGGTATCAACTATCAACCAGGCCAAGATGCGGCGGAAATGCTTCAGCGTCAAGGTTTCCCCGTACAACCGCGACAGTAATCAGTAATCAGTTATATAGGGCTGGCTGAATAAATCTAAAAACCTTATCCAACAAGGTTTTTAGACCTTTTGGAAATCAAAAAGTACCGGATGTGGGAGTGATCAGGGGGCAAATTCAGGGACTTTTTCCCTGAAAATTGGGTAATTGACCCCCTCAAAATCAGTAAAACCCTACACCCTACACCCTACACCCTGCCCCCAGGAAAAACTTTTTGCCGCAAACCCTAATTAGGGTTTGCTGAATAAATCTAAAAACCTTGTTGGATAAGGCTTTTAGACTTTTTTTCCCTGAAAAAGTGCCTACCATTGGAGTGATTGGGGGGAAAATTTAGGGATTTTTTCCCTGAAAATTAGGTAATTGACCACCTGAAAATGGGTAAAACCCCACACCCCACACCCCACACCCCACACCCTGCCCCCACGAAAAACTTTTTCAGCAGCCCCTAATTATCCTCTTTTGGTTAGCCCGAATTCAGGGATCGATCGATGCCCGTTGCAAGCTTGAATGTACCCTTAACTTGATCTAGAGTGGAGCGATTCTGTACTTTTCTCCAGCCAGATAGTTATACCACTAAATAGTACAAAAGTCTAGAGATTCTGTTAAGTCCCTTGAATCGGGCGGCGTGGCAGCACCGAAGCTTACTGCTATAATTGCTTACGGACAAAGATAATAAACAAAATTTATGGGCGACTTTTTTGATAACGTGAGCCGTTACCCCCGCTATCTGATTAGCTTTAGTTTAGGGATTTTCTTCGCCTTTTTCGGCTGGTTGGCCCCTTTATTAAAAAATCCCCTCACAGCGATCGCACTTGTGGGCTTTCTGGGGGGAACTTTCGCCTTTCTTTATTTCACCCTCAAAGCCATGCTCGGATTAGCTTGATACAATGGTAAGGGTTTCGCTGTTTTTAGGGGACGAAAATTATGGCTAACGACCGTCGAGTATCTCGCGTGTCCTCGCTAATTAAGCGCGAGGTCAGCCAAATGTTATTAATGGAAATTAAAGATGATCGCGTCGGTGCCGGTATGGTTAGCGTTACCGATGTAGATCTCTCCCACGACCTACAACACGCTAGGATTTTTGTGTCTATCTACGGCAACAAAGATGCAAAGGCCGAAACTATGGCCGGTTTAAAAGCGGCCGCGGGATTCGTCCGGCGTGAACTTGGTCAACGCATCCGTCTCAGACGTACCCCCGAAGTGGTCTTCCTAGAAGATTCTTCCCTCGAACGCGGCGATCGAATGTTACACCTTCTTGATCATATTAAAAGCGATCGACCCCCAGAAGATGACGATTCCGCTATCAGTGACCAGTGAACAGTGATCAGTAGAGGATAACTAAATTTAGGCAAAACTGGCAACTTAAAACTTAAACCTGATAACTGATAACTGAATAGTGAGCGATCGCATTTTATCCCTAAAAGAACGTATTGGTCAGATGATAGTAGTCCGCGCTTCCGGCTATCTCTTTGACCAACAAATCCGCTATCCTGCTTGGGAACCTGTCAACGCCACCCTGAAACATTGGTTAGAAACCCTCCACCTCGGTGGGGTGATTCTCTTAGGAGGCAGCGCCGCCGAAATCGCTTTCCGTAGCCAACAATTACAAAGTTGGTCCGGGGATAATCCTCTGCTCATTGCCGCCGATATCGAGGAGGGAGTCGGCCAAAGGTTTTCTGGCGCTACTTGGTTTCCCCCCCCGATGGCTTTAGGAAAAATAGCCGAAAAAAGCTTGACAAAAGCCACAGAATATGCTATGGAAATGGGAGCAATTACCGCTAAGGAAGCCCTAGCGATCGGGATTAACTGGATTTTAGCCCCAATTGTCGATGTGAACAATAATCCCGACAATCCCGTTATCAATATTCGTTCCTTCGCTGAAACTCCCGAAATCGTCGCTAATCTAGCTCAAGCTTTTATTTTAGGGGCGGATTCCTATCCAGTTTTGACCACGGCCAAACATTTTCCGGGCCACGGTGACACCAGCAATGACTCCCATCTCGATCTTCCCATCATCAACCACGATCATCATCGCCTAGAAGCGCTCGAATTGCCGCCCTTTCAAGCAGCGATCGAGTCGGGGGTTGATAGTATTATGTCAGGCCATCTGTTAATTCCCGCTTGGGATGCCGAATTTCCCGCCACTCTTTCCTCGAAAATTCTCGGGGAAAAACTGCGCCAAAATCTCGGTTTTCAGGGTTTAATCGTCACCGATGCCCTGATTATGGGGGGAGTAACCAAAATTGCCAGCGCTGCCGCCATAGCAGTGAGGGCGGTACAGGCGGGGGCCGATATACTGTTAATGCCTCCCGATCCGATCGAAGCGATCGAAGCGGTGTATAGTGCCGTGCAAGCGGGTACAATTAGCAAAGCGAGAATTAATGATTCTTGGCAACGTATTCAACGAGCAAAAGAGAAATTAGGGCAAAGACAGCCATCCTTAGAATCCTTAAGCAGTTTAGCGGCACCGCAAGCTCTAGAGATTGTCAGGGATATTTTAAAAGATTCCCAAACAGTTAGCGCTAATTTACCGATTAAAGCCACTCAAGGCCGCAATTTAATCATTATCGATGATTTGCTCAACTGTGACTTTCTCGATCGCTCTTGTCCGGCGGTGACAATTCCCCGACAATGGGGTTATCAAACCCAAATAATTGATCGTAGCACCTTTAATCAGTCCCTCGTCTCCCCAGAAACGACTCTCCTACAAGTATTTATCCGTGGTAATCCTTTTCGGGGTAGTGCCGGATTAGGGGAGGAAACGAAAGCTATCTATCAAGCTTTGCTGAAAACTGGACAAATTCAAGCATTGATTGTTTATGGTAGTCCCTACGTTTTCCAGTGGTTTCGTCAACAAAGCGCAGAAATTCCCCATCTTTTCAGCTACGGACAACAACCAAGCGCCCAAAAAATTGCCCTAGAAACTATTTTTGAGGGGCCCACTAGGGGCGAAAATCAGACCGATACTTTCGTTTAAGGGCAAAAATTGCCTAGTAACCATTGGGCAATGCGATCGGAGGCCCCGGCTGGCCCCATTCTCTGACGACCATTAAAGGCGATTTCTTGCCACTGTGGGGGATTTTGTAATAAATATTCTAACTTGTCTGCTACTGACTCGGCACTATCGCCTAAGAGAATTGAACAGCCCAATAAACGCTGTTGCAGTTTGGCAAAATGGCGAGTAAATTGTGGTCCAGATCCCGCAATCGTGATCGCCGGTTTACCCAAACCGACGAACTGTTCCGTGGCAGTTCCCGCCATGGCGATGGCCAGATGGCAGCGGCCTAAATATTCGGCGTAATCCGTTTGAGAAATAGTTATAAATACTTCTTGACAAATAAACTTATTTGTGCTATGTTCTCGCCAACCCTGGGAAATTAAAGCAGCCGTAAAAGATTCCGGGGGGAGAGAAGGAGCGATCGCCGCCAAAAATTCCAGCTTGTAATCGGGAAAACGGCCGATAATGGCGGCCACAGCTGCGAGAATTTGCTGCCAATTGTGGAGAGATTCGGGAAAGCGCGAACCGGGTAGCAGCAGAATAGTTAGGCAATCTTGGGGAAAATCGCCCGTTATCGAGGGTAAAAGGTCATCCATCATCGGATTACCCCCATCGACAACGGGAATTGACCACTGTTGTAAAATTTTGCTAGTTAAACTATCCCGGGGAAAAACCCCCCGACAGCGAGGATGAGCCATTAACCAGCGTTCCCAAGGATAATAATAGGAACCCCAGAGGCGATCGATCATCGAGCTACTATCTAACCATCCCTGCTCATCCCGGAGATAGTATTCCGATTTAGCCGTTCCCACAAAAGCATAATCTGTCTCGCTCAACCAAGCAAGGGCCAGGGGTAAGATATCTCCCACCGCGACAATTTTTCCCCCTTCTTGGCCCCAATTTCTGACCAGACGGTATTGACGAGAGGTTAATCCTAATAATCCCCCCCGTAGATCTCGCCATAATTGTTTCGCATCCCTGGTGATAAAACCCCCAGAGGGCATTTTTTGACCTCGATCGAGAAGGGGAATCCCCAGACGAGTATAAGCATAACCGTTACCCACTAGGGGTAAAGCAGTAATACCAGGACAGTGGGGAGATGATTGCAGTCTTTTAATAATCCGGATCGCGATCTCGTCTTCACCGTGGCCATTACTCAAAAATAATAATTTCACTTTTTTTCTTAACTTCTGGCTTAAAGTCCTAAACTTCGGTTGTTTTATTCCCCTCGACCCTAGACAATGCTGATGGTTAGGGAACAATCAATTTTATAAAAGCAGTTAACCAACTCCCATTTAGTCTAATCTACCAGAAGGTTTCGCCGATCGCTTATCTCTGCCCTGATAGCGACCATTTGACCAAAGGTTAAGACTAAGAGATAAGAGATGAGTTTAACTGCTTCTATTTTTCTCGATCAAAAGACCAAATTTGGCCCCCCAGAGCCAAGGATGTCAGAAACCTGCTCTGATCGCTATATTAAAATCAGTGGTTAATGGGCATCCTAACGGGAAAAAATGATTATCGACTTACCCGATCGAGAAGCTACTGTCAATTTAGGCGAAAAACTGGGGCAAACCTTGGCCTCTGGCAGTGTAATTTTATTAAAAGGCGATTTGGGAGCGGGAAAAACCACCTTAGTACAGGGAATTGGCCTAGGATTGGGCATTCAAGAGCCTATAGCTAGTCCTACCTTCACCCTCGTTAACGAATATAACGAAGGCCGCCTTCCTTTGTATCATTTGGATTTGTATCGTTTGCAGGGTCAAGATATCGAGGCGCTGTACCTAGAAAATTATTGGCAGGGAATCGAGGTGGATTTAGGGATAGTGGCGATCGAATGGTCAGAACGTTTAACTTTTTTGCCGGAAAATTATCTAGAGATTACTTTACTCGATCGAGGCGAGCAAGGACGACGAGCGCTGCTCAATTTTGTCGGTGGGGAGGAAAAAAATAGCGACCCCACAGGAATCGCCATCAGCACTTGACTCTTTAAGCAATCAAACTTTCGTGGTAACTTTCCGCATCTAAGGTTGAAACATTTTACTTTCAGGTTATCTCCCATCAAATCGGATTAAACTGCTATAAGATGTAAAAAATAACTATTTTTTCACCTTTAATTTGCCGTTCTCACGGGGAAAATATCCGCTTTTCAGAGATATAATACTAAAAAAATCGGCAATTTCTGCTAATTTCACACTTTCTTTAGATTTATCTTCTATCTTGATGTCTGATCGGTTTTGGCAGTGGTTGACCCTTTCCCCTACTAGGGAATTGTGGAAAGAAAAAAAGTAGCGATCGAGTGCTAATTAGGGCTGGCTGAATAATGGTAAAACCCTTGTTGGTTAAGACTTTTAGAGTTTTTGTAAATCAAAAAGTACCAGATATGGGAGTGATCGGGGGGAAAATTCAGGGACTTTTTCCCTGAAAATTAGGTAATTGACCCCTTCAAAATCGGTAAAACCCTACACCCCACACCCCACACCCCACACCCTGCCCCCAAGAAAAACTTTTT